>WNFC01005890.1_pt1 | contig 13840 bp, 10 predicted proteins | sample 5400541 | NCBI WGS metagenome assembly WNFC01 (sample SAMN13153342, study PRJNA577476) | soil metagenome | isolation source: 120 cm saprolite under Douglas fir tree site 2 hole 2 replicate 1 | place: USA:California | collected 2015-04-18
TCAGCTCGAAGGTCTCACCCATACTGAAGCGCAGCACCCACAGCCGCCGGGCCAGATCCTTGAGCGCCCAGATGACCGTGTGCTGCACCTCCGCCGACGACCACTGGCCGAGCTCGTTGTGGCTCAAGTCCGCCTCAAGAGCCCGGGCGATGCGCGCGGGAAACGGCCCGTGGGGCCCCGGGGGTGCTGCTGGCAGGCCAACGCCTTGTGCTTGCGCCACCTGGGGGAGGGGCGACGCGTCACTCGTGGGGATATTCAGGGTCGTATTCGGAGCCTTTTGAGGCTTTGCGCCTTCGCCCCAGAGCACCCATTCCAACGTCACGCCCACCAGACCGCGCTCCCGCGCTCTGGTCACGATCAGGCGCGCCACGTCAGCCGGAACCTTCTTGCGTTGGGGCCACTTCTTGACGGCGGCTTCCGTGACGGGCGCACCGATCTCGGCAGCGAACTGCCGATAGGTCAATGAGATGCCCTGCCAGGGGCTAAAGATCTGGAGCAGGGTCGCAAGGCGCTCTACGATGGGGCCTTGTTTCGATCCGTGATCGGTCTTGACAGGTCTCAATTGAGCTCTAGTTTAGTGACTGAAACGCCACTCAGGCAGTAGGTAGTGGGACGCAACTTGACCACAAGGTGTCAAACATGACCGCCGCAGTCAAGGCACCCCTCCCGTGCTACTCCCTGGCAGCACTCCCCGCGCCCGTGAGGAGAACGTAGGCCATGAAGGCCGCTCGTCGTGTCACAATCGCGCTCACCGCGTTGGCAGCAGGTTTTGCATGCGAGCGCTCGCCGACTGCCGCACCGACCGCGCCCTTGCAGGCGGCTCGCGGCTCGCCCAGCACCACTACGAAATCCACCGGCCTGGTTCTGTGTGGCCAGGCGTATGACTCGGTCACGCAGGTGATCGGACCTCGAGGGGGATACTTTGCCGTAGGCCCGCACTACCTGTACGTCGATTCGCTGGCGCTCACCACCACGGTGAGCATCACCGCCGTGGCGCCGGCCTCGGGCAGCGTGAGATGGGTTCGCTTCTACCCCGACGGTCTCGTCTTCCAGCCGACTGTGGACGGATGGTCCGCCTTGCTCTACACCAACTACACCGACTGCGGCGTGCCAACGAGTAGCACCCTCCGGATTGCCCAGGTCAGCGATTCACTCAGCATCCTGGGGTACCTGCAGACATACGTGAAAGCCAAGAAGAACCCCTGGAGCCAAGCCCAACAGTATGTCGTTGGGCTGCTACACCATTTCTCGAACTACGCCATCGCTTGGTGAGGACCGACATGGACTCGGAGAATCGTAGCGTCGTGCGCCGTTTCCTGATCCCGCTGGCCCTGGCGCTGTTCGCAGCTCGATGTTCTGAAAGCGGACCCCATCCCACCGCGCCGCAACTGTCGCTCGCTACCGCTCCGCATTTCCTCCGATGGGCGGGAGCTGCCCCGCCGCAGTTCAGCGCGATCGGCGCGCTCTCGGGTCGGGGCACGAACGGCCTGCTACTGGCCTCCTCGTCGTACGGGCTCAGTCTGTATCAGTACTCGGCGTCGTTCTGGGCGGTTCGGGGGCAGCAACGTTCCGTCCAGATCAACTACTTGAGCTCCACCGGAGACACGAGCTCGGCCTTCTTGCGGCTCACCGCGGCTGATCCGGCCTATGTGCCTGGTCTCGGCACCCTCGCGCTGGGCGACTCGGTGCTGATGACGGTGACCGTCGACCCGTTCAATGTCAAAGTGTCGCTCGATCCGACGGGATTGCTGTTCGGCGATCCGGCCCAGCTGCAAATCTGGTACGGCGGCGCCGGCGGCGACCTGAACGGGGACGGCGTGGTCGACAGCACCGACGCCTACATCGAGAGCCAACTGCTGGGGCTGTGGTATCGCGAGGGCGCGGACAGCTCGTGGTCAAGAATCCCGGCGGCCCAGTCGCTCTCGGACAGGTCGTTCACGAGTGCGTTACCCCACTTCTCCGAGTATGCCGTTTCCTGGTAGGCGGAGGACCCGCTCGATGCACCCGTCGTCACTGATCGTCGAAGAGGCCCGGCAACTCGCCGCCGCCGGCCGGCACGCCGAGGTCATAGCGTACCTGGGCGCGCGCAAAGAGGCCGAGCTCGCGGATTCGCCGAGTTTCGCGTTGCTGTACGGGACAGCGCAGGCGCGGCTCGGGCGCCACGGTGAAGGCCTGCGGTGGCTCGAGCTGGCGCTGGACCGGGCGCGCAAGCAAGACGACCCGGCGGTCGCGCGTCACGCCCTCAACGCGCGGGGCGCCATCGCCTTGGTCGGCGGACAGATCGACGAGGCCGCGGACTGCTTCACGCAGGCCCTCATGGCCGCCAGCCGCGACGGCGATCGTGCCACGGTCGGCCGCTGCTCCAACAATTTGGGGATCATCAGCAACCTGCGCGGGCGGCACGCGGAGGCGATCGGGTCCTGGGAGATCGCCGCCGCCGCCTTCGACCAGGCAGGTTTGCGCCAGGGCGTTGCCGAGTGCTACCACAACCTGGCGATCACGTATCGGGAGCAGGGCGAGCTCGACCGGGCGCTGGCAATGGCCGACCGGGCCGTCGCCGACGCTGAAGCGGCCGGGGATCGCACGCTGTGCGCGATGGCGCTCCGGGGGCGTGCGGAGATTCGTGTGCTGCGCGGCGATCTGGAGCAGGCGCGGGGCGATCTGGACCGCGTGGGCGAGCTGCGCCGCGGGCTGATCGATACCGTCGGCGAGGCGGAGGATCTGCGTGTCGCGGCGTCGCTGCTCCTGGCCGAGGATCAGCTGGCAGCCGCCGAGCGAGCGCTGCGAGAGGCGATCGCGCGGGCCGAGCCGCACGGGCGGCCTCAGCTCCTAGCCGAAGCGACACGCGACCTCGCGATGGTCCTGCGCCGCAGCGGGCGGAGCGTCGAGGCCGAGGCCGCCGCACGGAAGGCGAAGGCCGTGTTTACCCGCCTCGGAGCCGAAGGCGAAATCCGCAATCTGGCTAATCAGGATTGGAGCGACGAGTTCGCGGCCGAGCTGCGCGGATCGCTCGTGCCGCTCCATGTAGCGCAAGCATTGGCCGATGGCGGGCGCTACGCCGAACTCCTCACGTACCTGGGCAAGCGCTCAGCGGACGAGCTCGAGCAGTCCCCCATGCTGACCCTGCTGTGTGGCATCGCGCACGGCCGACTCGGCCGCCTGGCCCTGGGCCAGCAGTGGGCCATGGTCGCGCAGCTGCGGGCGCGCATGCTGCGGGATCGGGCGTTGGAAGTGCGGGCGCTCAACGTCTGCGGCGGCATCGCGCTGGAGCGGGGCGGGGTCGATGAAGCCACCTATTTCTTCACGCGGGCGCAGGAACAGGCGGCGGAGGAAAGCGATATGGCCAGCGTCGGCCGGTGCGCCAACAACCTCGGCATCATCGCCAACATGCAGGGGGACTATCGCCGCGCGATCAACGCCTACATGCGCGCCATCGACGCGTACCAGCAGGCCGGCTACGACCGCGGCGTCGTCGAGTCGCAACACAATCTCGGGATCAGCTACCGCGAGCAGGGGCAGCTCGATCACGCCATGCAGGCCGCCGAGGCCGCCGTGCGCGAGGCCGAGCGACTGGGCGACCGGGCGCTTCAGGGCCAGGCTCTCGCGGGACTGGCCGAGATCCGGGTGATACGGGCTGAGCCCGAGTTCGCGATCCGGGACGCGGAGCACGCCCTGGCGGTGCACCGTGAGCTTAAGGACACGGTGCTCGAGAGCGAGGACCTACGGATCCTCGCCGTGGCGCTGGGCGCCGCTGGGAAGACACAAGATGCCGAGGCGATGCTGCGCCAGGTGATCGACCGCGCGACGGCACAAGAGCGGCCCCTGCTCGTCGCCAGTGCGCAGCGCGATCTTGCCCAACTGCTCGCCCTCTTGGGCGACGTCGCTGAGGCGAAACAGCTGGCGCTCACGGCCCGCGCGACGTTCGACCGGCTGCGGGCGAAGGCGGAGAGCGAGAAACTGGAAGCAGTGCTTGCGATCCCGGAGCTCTTGGTCACAAAGAAGGACAACGGATCCACGACGGGGCCACACGCAGGCTCGCGTCAGGACGCTCAGCGAGGACGTCCGGGCGACTCCGTCCCACGGAAATGAAAGGTGATGCCATGAAGGCCGTTCGTTTGCTGGTGGTCGCGCTGATCGTATACGGCTGCACCGACCGCGCCCTCACCACCGCTCCGCAGTCAGCGCCGCCCCGCCCTCCTCAGACATCGCTGATCGGGGGCCTCCTGGGGGCCGTCGGGCTCCTGCAATGCTCCAACCTGCCGTACGCCTCTGCGACCCAGACGATCGGGTATGCGGGCGGCACGATTCGCGTGGGACCGCACACGCTGACGGTCCCCGTCGGGGCGCTGTCCGCCCCGGTCGCCATCACGGGCGAGCTGTTGACGGGTTACGGGGTCAACGCGGTCCGGTTCCGGCCGGCAGGGCTCCAGTTCCAACGGACTGCCTATCTCACAATGAGCTACGCGAACTGCAACCTGCTCGGCCTGCTGCTACCGAAGCAGGTCGCGTACGTTGGGGACAACCTGAACATCCTCTCGTACCTCTTATCGTTCGACAACCTCTTCGCTTCCAAGGTCACGGGGCAGGTCCATCACTTTTCCAACTATGCGGTGGCCTGGTAGCGGGTCGTGACGGCGATCCCGAGCCCCGCCCCCCGGCCGCCAGGCCCGCGCGCCCTGGTGCGCCCCGCGGCTCACCTGCTCCACGAAGCTCGCGCCCAGGAGCGGGCGGCTTGTATCCCGGACGCGGTCGCGGCCTACGAGGCGGCCATCACTGGGGCAGAGTCCGCGGGCGAGCATGCGGTGTTAGCCGAGGCCCTCCGGCGGCTCGCTATCCTGCGTCACCGCGCGGGCGATTCGTCCCAGGCGCGGGTGCTGTGCCACCGGAGCCACGCCGCGGCCCGCCAGGCGGGTGACACCGTGCTCGCCGGCGAAGCGGTCAACACGCTCGGCGGGATCCACCTGGAAACGGATGCCATCGCCGATGCCCGCCACAACTTCCTCCGCGCCCTGGAGCTCGGGGGGCACAGCCGCGAGCTCCGCGCCCGCGTCGAACAGAATCTCGGTATTCTCGCGAACATCCAAGGCGACTACCCCGAAGCGCTCGCACGATATGGGCGGTCCCTCGAGGCCTGCCAGACGGCAAACGACGAGCACGGCTGCGCCATTGCCTACCACAACCTCGGCATGGCGAGCGCCGACCTTCAGCAATTCGACGAAGCGGAGCGCTACTTCCAACTGAGCTACGCGATCGCCGACCGCGCCAGTGACGCCTATCTGAAGGGCCTGTGCCTCGTGAACCATGCGAAGGTCCACGTCACCCGAGGGCGATACGAGGACGCGCGGTGTAACGCCGAGACGGCGCTCGCGGTCTTTAATCAGGTCGGCGTGGAAAGCGCCAAGGCCGACGCCTATCGCGTGCTCGGCATGGTGTACCGCGAGACCGGCCGGCCCGCCCTCGCCGAGTCGCGGCTCCACTCGGCGATCGACTTAGCCGCGCGTGCTGGCGCCGTCCTGAACGAAGCAGAGGCGTCGCGGGAGCTGGCCCTCCTCTATCAGGCGATGAGCCGGAATCAGGAAGCGCTCACCCTGCTGAACGCGGCGCACCGTCTGTTCGGGCAACTCGATGCGCGCGTCGAGCTGCTCCACGTCGACGGCAAGATGGCCGAGCTCGAGACCACCTACCTGGCGGTGGTTCGGGAGTGGGGTCAGTCGATCGAGTCCAGCGACACGTATACGTTTGGCCACTGCGAGCGCGTGGCGCGAGCCGGCGTCGCAGTCGCGCGGGCGCTGGGCATGGACGAGCACACGCAGACGACGGTCCGCATCGGGGCGTACCTCCACGACCTGGGGAAGGTGCGCGTACCGCATGAAATCCTGAACAAGCCCGGCCCGTTAACGCGCGCCGAGTTCGAGGTCGTGCAGATGCATCCGATCTGGGGCATCGAGCTCCTCGCCGCGGTCGAGTTCCCCTGGGACTTGAAGCCCATCATCCGCCATCACCACGAACGCTACGACGGCACGGGATACCCCGATCGCCTGCGCGGAGATGCGATTCCCCTGTCTGCGCAGGTCGTCGGGATCGTGGATGTGTTTGACGCACTCACGACCACGCGCCCCTACCGCCAGGCGTTCTCGCGCAGGGCGGCGGTAGCGACGATTGAAGGGTCGCGAGGTTTGTGGTCGGACGCGGTCCTCCGCGCCTTCTTCGCATCACTTGCCCAGCCACCGGCCCCGGCAGCCGAGGCCCTCGCAAAGGACGCGCCCCTGCCCGTCCCTCGTGTCCTCGCTCGGCGCTGGCCCAGTGGGAGTTGCGTCACAGCACCATGAGCCAGGTCGAGGAACGCCGCGCCGTTACGGAACCCGCCGGAGCGCACTCCTTAGATCGTATGCCTCGCCGTCCGATCGAAGAAGCATCGGATCGAGGGCTGGTCGAGCAGATGGCTGGCGGCGACGCAGTCGCCTATAGGGAGCTGCTCGCCCGCTACCGGAGCACCGTGTACGCGACCGCGTACGCGACCCTGCTCGATCCCGAGCTCGTGGAGGCGACGGTGGCAGACATCTTCGTCGAAGCGCGCCGCACGGCACCGGGGTTTCTCGATTCGCATGGCAGCGTCTCTGGGTGGCTCACCCACCTGACGCGGCTGTGTATCGCGGCCCGGATGCCTCCTCCCCCTCGAGCGAACCCCACGCCGTCAGCGACCTGACGATCCGCAGGCAACGGCTCACGGCACACGGGGCGGCGCCGGGACTTGGTCGCGCGTTTGCTCGATCGGGCCGACCGCGCGCTGTGTCGGGACAAGCGTTCCACCCAATCGAACGCTCGCCTGCGACCGGGCGCCACCGCACCACGGTGCTGGTGCGGTCGGCGCCACGGAGCGGGCACACCTTGAAGCGAAGCGCCGGGGAGCCCTAACTTGGGGCTGGATCTCTATGGCGCCGCCTGGGGTGAGCTGGCTCAAGACATCGCGCTATCGCGTCGCCCTCGTCGCGCTCGGGCTCCTGCTCGCCCTGGACGTTGGGCGCTCGATCTTCGCGCGCTTGGGTTACGCGCACCCGACCTCAATCTGGCAGCCAGACCCGGCCGTCTACGCTGACCTCGCCTGGCCGCCGGGCTCTGACCTCGGGCCCGGCGCGCCACTCGGTCGCCGCGTTTACGCCGAACGCTGCGCGGTGTGCCACGGGCCCGATGGCCGGGGAAACGGACCAGCCGCGCCATCGCTAATCCCCCGCCCGCGCGATTTCACGCTCGGCCAGTTCAAATACAAGTCCACTCCGGAGGCCGAGCCTCCCACCGATGCAGATCTGATTCGCGTCATTTCCGACGGCTTGCCGGCGAGCGCCATGCCCTACTGGCACGACGTGCTCGACCCGGCGGCGATCCGCGCGGTCGTGGCGCACGTGAAGACCTTGTCTCGAGCGCCCGCGACGCCGGCGCGCCGGCCTATCGCGGTGCCGCCCCCTATCCCCCCGACTGGGGCGAGCCTGGCCCGGGGCCGGACCCTGTTCACCAGCAAGGGCTGCGTCACCTGCCACGGCAGCGACGGCCGGGCGCGGATGGTGCTGAAAGACGCGAAAGGCTACCCCGTTCTGTCGCGCGATCTCACGGCCCCGTGGACGTTCCGGGGAGGCAGTGAACCGGAGCACGTGTGGCTCCGCTTGACCACCGGACTCGCGCCCGGCCCCATGCCGTCCTTCGCCGCCACGACCACGGCGGCCGAGCGCTGGGACCTCGTGAGCTACGTGCAGTCGCTCGCGCGGCCAGCGCCCTGGGCGCCAGGCGGGAAGCTCGACGGGCCGGGGCACCAGGCCGACCTGGTGGCGCGGGGCGAATACTTGGTCCACGCCGAGATGTGCGGCTTGTGTCACACCATCATCAACCGCACCGGCATCTACAGCGCCGACGACTTCTACCTCGCCGGCGGCATGCGGGTCGGGCTCTACCCGCACGGGTATTACGTGAGCCGGAACCTCACGTCCGACAGCGCGAGCGGCCTCGGCGCCTGGACGGACGAGCAAATCGCGACCGCGATTCGCAACGGGCGAGCGCCCGAGCGCCCGCTCAACCCGCACGCCATGCCGTGGGTTTTCTTGCACGCCTTCACCCACGATGACGCCCTCGCAATCGGGCGCTACCTGAAGACGTTGCCCGCCGTCCGCAACCAGGCGCCCGCGCCGCTGCACTACGGGTGGGTCGAAACGGTCGTCGCGAAGATCGTGGCGGGCCTCCCCGCCGCTAGCCCCCCGCGGCTCACCTACGCCGTTGGCAACTTCGGGGTAATGACCGCGGGCGTGCCGCGCGACCTGGTTCAGCGGATCCTCGTCGGCGCGCAGTGGCTCGTGTTGCTCGGGGGAGCGGTGCTGTTCCTCTTAGCCGGACCGGCGGACCGCCGCGCTCCCCACGGGATGTGGGGCTGGATAAGAGCAGCCGGGCCGGTGGCAGGACTGGTCGTCCTGGGTGTGGTCGGCGCCGTGCTCTACGCCACCCCGACCTTGAGCGTCATTCCGCCCGAGCAGATCGCCGCACCGATCGCCCGGGCGGTGCCGCAGCCCAATCCCGCCGTCCTCGCGACTCCCGAGCAAGCAGCGTTAGCCGCCCGCGGGCGCTACGTATTCGCCGTGGCGTCGTGTGCTCTGTGCCATGGAACCGACGGGCGCGGCGGGCTCAAGGTGAACTGGGTCCCGTTCGGCACGCTCTGGGTGCGCAACATCACGCCCGATTCCGCGACCGGGATCGGCGCCTGGAGCGACGCCCAGGTCGCCCGCGCCATCCGGGCCGGCGTCAGCCGGGACGGCCGCGCGCTGCATTGGCAGGGGATGATCTGGGATCATGCGTCGAACTGGGATGAGGAAGACATCCGCGCGTTGATCGTCTATCTGCGCGGCCTCCCCCCTGTGCGCCACGCCATCCCCGCCCCACGCCCGCCGGCGTCTGACGACTGCGACGTCTACACGTTCTGGGTTACGCCGAGTACGATGCCGGGCTGCCGCTGACCGCCGACTACCGGCAGCGCGCTGGCTCGGGGTGACGCCCTGCTGGGCGCTCGCCCTATCCGCTACGAACTCCACTTGCTAACGTAGGGCAACGACAGCCCAGTGAGTAGCGTGGCGCCCGAGCTCCGCGAGCAGTTACAGGCCCATCTTGGCAGTGCCTACACCATCGAGCGCGAGCTCGGCGGTGGCGGGATGAGCCGCGTCTTTCTCGCCCAGGAGGTGCGCCTCAGGCGCTCCGTGGTCGTGAAGGTCCTGCCACCGCAGATGGCGGCCGGGGTGAGTGTCGACCGCTTCGAGCGCGAGATCCAGCTCGCGGCCAAACTCCAGCATCCCCACATCGTGCCACTCCTCACCGCCGGGTCGGCGGGCGACCTGCTGTACTACGTCATGCCGCACATCGAGGGTGATTCGCTGCGGGGGCGGCTGGCGCACGACCACGAACTCCCGGTGGGCGAGGCCGTCCGCATCCTGCGCGACGTGGTCGACGCGCTCGCCTACGCCCACGCGCACGGTATTGTGCACCGCGACATCAAGCCCGACAACGTACTGCTCTCGGGGAAGCACGCCCTGGTCACCGATTTCGGGGTCGCCAAGGCCGTTTCCGAGTCGACCGGCAAGAGTGCGCTTACCTCCAGGGGGGTAGCGCTCGGGACCCCCGCCTACATGGCCCCCGAGCAAGCGGCGGCCGACCCCAACACGGACCACCGGGCCGACCTCTACGCTGTCGGCGCACTGGCGTACGAGATGCTCACGGGCCGGCCGCCGTTCACGGGCACCTCGCCCCAGGCGGTGCTCGCGGCACAGGTCACGCAGCCGCCCGAGCCGATCACCCAGCAGCGCGCCAGCGTGCCGGTGCCACTCGCGGCGCTCGTGATGCGCTGCCTGGAGAAGAAGCCGGCGGATCGTTGGCAAACGGCCGAGGAGCTGCTGGTGCAGCTCGAGGCGATGGCCACACCAGCCGCGGGTACCGCACCCACGGGCGCGGTGACCGTGACATCGTCAGGCAGCGAGGCTGCGATCCGACGAGCGCACCCAGCCCGGGTCGCGGCGCTCTTCACGGCGGCGGCAATCGGGGTGATCGCCGTCGTGTACCTGCTGGTGCGCGGCCTGGGCCTGCCGGACTGGGTCTTGGTCGCTGCGGTGGGGTTGCTCCTCGCCGGGCTGCCCATCATGGTGGTCACCGGGCTGATCGAGCGGCGCCGGGCGCTGGCGCGCTCCCGGGGACGCATCGAATCGCCCGCCTCGAGCGGCCTGCGCCAATGGCTCACCTGGCGCAAGGCGGTCGTGGGCGGGGTCGCGGCGTTCGCCGCACTCGGCGTCGGCACCGCCGCGTATATGGCGATGCGCCTGCTCGGCATCGGGCCGGTAGGGACGCTCGTCGCGTCGGGGGTATTCCGGACGCGGGAGCCGCTGCTGCTCGCCCGCTTCGAGAACCGCACCGCCGATTCAACCCTGGGGCCGTCACTCGCGGAGGCCTTCCGGGTGGACCTCTCGCAGTCGCTCAGCGTGAAGCTGCTCGGGCCGCAGGCGGTGGCCGATGCGCTCCGGCGGATGCAGCGGGCGCCCGCCACGCCCCTCGATCTGGCCCTCGCGCGCGAGCTCGCGCAACGCGCGGGAGTGAAGGCGGTCGTGACGGGGGAGATCGATCCGGTGGGCAAGAGCTATCAGCTGTCGGCGAGCCTCGTCGCGGCGAGAGACGGTCTGGTCCTTACGGCCGTGCGCGAGACCGCCGCCGACGATCGCGCCCTCATCGGCGCCATCGATCGGTTATCGAAGAAGCTGCGCGAGCGCATTGGTGAATCGTTGAAGACGATCCGCGCCGCGGAGCCGCTGGAGCAGGTCACCACCGGCTCGCTGCCGGCGTTGCGCCGCTACACCCAAGCGCGTCAGGCGGAAGACGCCGGCGATTGGGAGGGCGCGGCCACGCTCTACCAGCAAGCCACCGCGCTCGACACCGGGTTCGCCATGGCATACCGCAAGCTGGCGTCGATGCTCGAGAACGCCCAAGCCTCCCAAGAGCGCATGACAGCCGCCCTGACGAAGGCGTTTGCCCTGCGCGAGCGCCTCCCCGACGTCGAGCGGGCGCTCGCGGTCGCCGCGTACTTCAGCCACGTGGAGTACGACCCGACACAATTCGTCGCGGCCTATCGTGCGGTGCTCGAACGCGACTCCGACAACACGATCGCGCTCAACAACCTGGCCCTGGAGCTTACGTACTTGCGCCAGTTCCGGGACGCCGAACGCCTCGCGCTCCATGCGATGACGGTAGAGACTGCGTCCCCCTTCTACGTCAACGCGATTTCCGCCCAAGTCGGGCAAGGACACTTCGCCGACGCCGACACAACGCTCGCGCGGTTCGCTCGCTTGATGCCCCAGGCACCCGGCGTCCTCTTCGCTCGAGCGTTCCTGGAGAGCTCGCGCGGTAACTATCGCGCCGCTGAGCAAGCCGCACTCAAGCTGCGCGACGGGCCGTCGTCCGGGCTCGCCACCAGGGCGGCGGGGACGGCCATCCTCGCGGCGCTGGATCAAGTCAGGGGGAAACTGTCCCGAGCCACGCGCGACTTCGAAGACTTCATGGCGGTGAGCGAGGCGCGCGGGCTTCCGCGGGCGTACCTGCTCGCTGGCCTCGGTATCGCCGAGATCGACCGCCGGCTTCGCAACCAGGTCCCGGCGGGCGTCCGGCGTATTGAGACAGCGCTTGGACACCACCCGTTGACTACCATCCCCGCGTCGGACCGGCCCTACGTCGCCCTGTCTCGCTACTACGCAGCCGCGGGTCGGCTCGAAGACGCGCGCCGCCTACTCACGGCATTCGAGCGAACTGTTCCACAAGGGATCCGTCGGGGCGATCCGGAACGCCATGGCGCGGAGGGGGACCTGCAGCTCGCCGCGGGGCGGACCGTCGACGCAATCGCGAGTTACCAGGCGTGGCGCGGGGAGGGCTGCCCGATTTGTGGCGTCAACGGGATCGGCGCGGCGGGCGACGGCTCCTTCGAGCTCGCTAGCGCGTATGATCGAGCCCACGCAGTGGACTCGGCGGTGGCCTACTACGAGCGCACCGTCACGCTGCCGGCGTTCACCCGCGTGTTTGCAGACGCGCGCACCCTCGCCGCCACCCTCAAGCGACTCGGAGAACTCGCCGAGGAGCGTGGCAACCGCGCCACGGCGCTCGAGTACTACGGCCGCTTCGTCGATCTCTGGAAAGAGGCGGACCCTGAGCTGCAGCCGGTGGTGAAGGATGTGCGCGCCCGCATGGCACGGCTCGCGGGCGAGCACTGAGACGTGACACATCCCGACTGCTCCATACGAGCGCAAGCAGTTGCCTGCTCGCACGCCGCGACCGAGCGCCTCGCGCCCCAAGCGCTCCGTGGCGCAAGGGTTCGGAGCGATGCACGCGGTCGACCTTGCGGGTGATCAACAGGGTTCGTGTCCTGGGGGTGGTGCCCACGCGGGACGTGGTGCACTATCAGTGTATGCGACCCGTGGCACACACTGTCATCGACTCCATCAAAGTCCCGATGGTCCAGGTGTTCGAGCTGCTCAGCGACCCAACCCGTATCCCCCAGTGGCTCCCCGGATGCACCGGCGTGCGGTGCGACGTTCCCTTCAGGAAGGGTGCCCGGTTCACGGCGCACTTCGGCGCGCGCGTCACCCAGTTCGAGATCGTCGATTTCGCCCCGCCGGCGACGTTCGGCTGGGTCGAGCACGGCGGACGGACGGGTTGGAAAACGTTCTTCCACCTCGAAGGGGCCGGCGGCTCCACCGCCCTGACGGTCCGCGACCTGTGGATTCCCCAGACATTCGGTGCGTGGCTGCGCGGTCGCTTCTTCGAGAAGCGCAAAGTGGAGCGCCAGCTCTACGGGATCGTCGAGAACCTGCGCCGGCTCCTGACGCGTTGAGGAATTCCACCGCGTCCTGAGGACCCGGCCGGTCTGCGCCTCGCGCGGACCCTGCCCGATCACGCCGGGCACTGGGGTCGCCCCCGTCCCGTAAACGAACGGTCTCGCGGACGGTTGCCAGTCCGGGCCTCGCCCTACGTCAATTCGGGGAGCGTTTCTCCCGAATCGATATGCCCTGGCACACTGACAACAAGGAGGGCCCTGTGGGCGTCGTGATTCGTCGACTGAAATCGGGTGACGAGGCGCGTGCCCGCGAGGTTGCCGCCACGTTCAAGGCCGCCCAATTCCCGCTCCCGCGCGCGAGTCGGTTCCTCGCGAATCCGGCCAACTATCCTGATCGTAGCCGAGATGGCTGGCGAGCTCGCTGGTTTCGTTCTGGCGTACCGGCTCCCACGGCTCGACGGCGAAGCGGCCCAGTTGTTCGTCTACGAGCTCGGCGTCACGTCGCAGTACTGGCACGGTGGCATTGGCACCAGCCTGATGGGGTATGTCCGTGAGTTGGTGGATGAGGAGTCGCTGATGGAGGCGTTCGTTCTCGCGGACCAGCGCAACGACGCAGCGGTGCGCCTGTACCAACCCGGGGCATGCCGCCTAGGACGACGCGTCGTCGTCTTCCCCTCTCACGTCACGCTCGCGTGGCGCGCTTACGGCGCCGGTCGGGCGCTTGCTGACGCCACCTTGGAGTCCGCCCCTTCACATGAAGATTGCGAGTGCTTCACCCCCGTCGCCGCCTTCCACAGGGAGACATCGCGATGTACCGCGTCCGTCAACAGGACCTGCCGTTTGTGGGCAGCTCTCACGAGTTCGTAGGGGCCGATCACGGCGACGTGAATGTCTCCGTGTTCCTCCTCCGTGCCCTCCCGGGGCGTGGTCCCGGGCCCCATCGTCATCCCTACGACGAAGTCCAATTCGTGCGGGACGGTCGTGGTCTTTGGGTCGTCAACGGTG
>WNFC01006473.1_pt1 | contig 13839 bp, 5 predicted proteins | sample 5400541 | NCBI WGS metagenome assembly WNFC01 (sample SAMN13153342, study PRJNA577476) | soil metagenome | isolation source: 120 cm saprolite under Douglas fir tree site 2 hole 2 replicate 1 | place: USA:California | collected 2015-04-18
CCTTCAGCTTGCGGATCATCCGCTTCCTTTGGGTCTTCTGGCAGAGGAGAAAGCGTCCGTCCCTGGTCTTGCCGCAGTAATGCGTGAAGCCCAGGAAGTCGAACACCTCCGGCCGTGCCCTGCCCTTGCGCCGACGGTTCTCTTCGGCAAACCGTCCGAACTCGATCAGGCGCGTCTTATCCTCATGGAGATGAAGACCGAACTTGGCCAATCGCTCCGCCATGGCCGCCGTCATCGTCTCGGCATCCTGCCGTCGCTGGAACATGAGCAAATAGTCGTCGGCGTACCGGACCAGCCGGACATGGCCGGTCGCGTGCCGCCGCTTCCACTGCTCCACCCAGAGATCGAGCACGTAATGCAGGAAGATGTTGGCAAGCAACGGGCTGATGCCCGCGCCCTGGGGCGTTCCTTCCACCGTATCGGCGTACACGCCACCCTCCAGGATGCCGGCGCGGAGCCATTGGCCGATCAGCCGCAGGACCCTCGGGTCGGCAATCCGGTGAGCCACCATCCGCAGTAGCCAGTCGTGGTCAACGCTGTCGAAGTATCTGCGGATGTCGGCATCGAGCACCCAGTTCACCGGCTCCGTCGTGATGGCTTCGCGCACTGTCCGCAGGGCCTCGTGGGCGCTGCGGCCAGGGCGGAAGCCATGGGAGCAATCGAGGAAGTCGGCTTCATAGATGGCGCTCAGGATCTCGGCCACCGCGCCCTGGACGATCTTGTCTTCCAGCGCGAGGATGCCGAGCGGCCGCTGACCGCCATCGGCCTTTGGGATGTACGTGCGGCGAACCGGCAACGGCCGATAGCGGCCGCCGTGGACCCTGTCGGACAGATCGCGGAGATTACCTTCGAGGTCGTGCCCGTAGGCTTCCACCGTCATCCCATCTACCCCGGGCGCCGCCTGTCGCCGCAGCCGTCGATACGCCCTCTCGAGCGCGGCGACGTCGACGTGGTGCAGCAGCGCCGTGAACCGGGTCTGGCGCGACCGTTTGGCCGCCTCATTCACCCTGGCGAGATTGGTCGACAGGATGACCCGGCTCTGTGTCCGGTCCCGCGCCTGCTCACCCGGGTTTCCCATCAGTCGGGGCCTTCCCTCCGGTCGGCTCGTTGCCTTCGCCGCCATCGACGGTACTACGCCCCGATCCGCCACCCTGCCGTGCCTGAGGAGCCGCCTCTGCTTTTCGCTCGGCCGGTTCCCCCTCCGGTGACGAGCCGGAGCACACGACAGGGCTTCTCAGGTTCCCACGATTTCTGTGCGCGCGTGATATGGTCTCCGACCCCGGCGGCCCGGAACCTGCTCGCCATAAGCGCAGATCCCGGTGTTGCCTTCGACCTTTGAAGCAGCCTCGGCGTCCGCGACGATCCCATTACGTGGCCCAATACATACCCTGCGTGCTTGCTGTCTACGCTTAGCCCATTCCGTTACCGGTTTGAGCTCAAGACTCGCTACGGGGCGTCTGGCTCGGACCTACCCCGATGGAACTTTCATCCACGAGACATCATGAGCTTCTCCTGACGCACTTCAAATCGGGGACCTGCAACCACCGACAGTTGAGCCTGCCGGCGGTCGTTATTTGAATCATTAAAAACTAGGTCTCGCTCAGGGGACCTCGGAACGGTAGGTTCAAATCGAGGAACCGCAGCCATCTTGACTTGCGGGTCGCCGATCTCGTTGAGCAAGTTAAGATGGTTGCGGGGGCTCGCAACTGCCTTAATTTGCTCCTCACCGCATCCGCTATCCCGGCCGTGGCCGGTTAAAATCCCGGGAGTGCAACCTGTCCCTTCCGAACATGCGATCCGTGACGACATCGCGCGGGCATACGGACTCGTGTAATGATCCTCCGTGTGTGCACCGGCGCCGCACATTGACCCCCTTCGGCGTCCATTTGACCCCGTCGGAGCTTTCGCGCATCACTGAGATTTAACGACTTGAGGCGAGTGATCCCCAAGCCGATCGGGTCATTCGGACGCGCCGATTTACAAGCAGAAACAACGGTACTAGAGATTTTGCGCCCTACACGTCTCCATAAGGGATAACGGAGCCGTTCGGCCAGATTATCTTCAGCGCGTCTTGGCCGACGATGTTCCCGCCAAACGGTTCGATATTCGCGCACTCGCCGAGTGGAAAGGAAAACTTGCGGTCGTTCATTCTACGCACCATCAGCCGACCGTCAGTGACGTCCCCCTGGGAGACCGACGCCCCGATCCGCGCGGAACTCTTCAGCGCCGAGCGCCTCGAGCAGCATGCCGAGAGCCTCGCGGCCGCACAGCGCATCACACCGACATCTGGGATCGGTCGACCGCTTGCCAGGCGACTCAGAGACAACGGCAAGATTCTGCTCGAAGCGTATCGTGCCATCGCGAAGGCGACCCACGAAGACGATCCAATCACCCCAGCGGCCGAGTGGCTGGTCGACAATTTTCACGTCGTCGAGGCGCAAACTCGTGAGATCAGAGACGATCTTCCGCCGGCATTTTACCGCCAGCTTCCGAAACTGGCGGACGGGCCATTCCTAGGCTATCCGCGCGTGTTCGGACTGGCTTGGGCCTTCGTTGCTCATACCGACAGCCGATTTGACCCGGAGATGCTGTGCCGGTTTGTGCACGCCTACCAGCGCGTACAGGCACTCACGATCGGCGAGCTGTGGGCGATCCCCATCACGCTACGGATCGTCCTCGTAGAGAACTTGCGGCGCTTGGCTGACCGGATCGTGGTCCGCCGAGCGGCGCGCCGGGAAGCCGACATTTTGGCCGATCGCTTATTGGGAGTTGACGACGGCAAAGCTGAACCGGCGGCGATGGTCTTAGGTCACATGGGTAAGACACCTCTGGCGACGGCCTTTGCGGCTCAACTGGTCCACCGACTCCACGATCAGTATCCCAGACCGACACCCGCTCTCCTCTGGTTGGATGAACGCCTGACAGCCCAGGGAACATCAGTCGACGAGATCGTCCGAGAAGAACACCAGAGTCAGGGTGCGAATAACGTGACGGTCCGCAACATCATTACGAGCATGCGCCTTATATCAGCCGTGGATTGGCCGGAGCTGTTCGAACGCATCAGTCTTGTCGATGCGATGTTGCGCTCCGGCAGCGGTTTTGCCGAAATGGACTTTCCGACGCGGGATCTCTATCGCCGAGCGATCGAAGAGCTGGCGCGCGGCTCGACGCACTCGGAGCTTGAAGTCGCACGGCTCGCCCTTCAGGCCGCAGAACGCGCCGGAGATGATCCGCAAAACGAAGGCGACAAGACCTCGGCTCGCGAGCGCGACCCCGGTTACTACCTGATCGCGAAAGGCCGCCGCGCCTTCGAAAAGGAGCTTGGATTTCGTGTTCCAGTCAGGGGATGGCTCGCGCGCGCGAACGCGGTCATCGGGATTGCTGGCTATCTCGGGGTCATCGCGGTCATAAGCGTAATCATTGTCGCCGCGACGTTGTACTGGGGGGCGAAGCCCGACGGCACGTGGGCTCTCTGCCTCCTTGCGCTGGTCGCACTGATACCGGCATCGGACGTCGCAATAGCGCTGGTCAACCGCGGCGCCGCGATCCGGTTCGGCGCGACGATCCTGCCAGCGTTGGAGCTCCGCGACGGTGTGCCGCCAGACCTACGCACAATAATCGTCATGCCCACGCTCCTGTCGACGCGAGCTGCGCTCGATGAGCAGATCGAGCACTTGGAGGTTCATTATCTCTCGAGTCCTGATGGCGATCTCCACTTCGCTCTGCTTTCGGATTGGGCAGACTCCGCTACGGAGGGTGCGCAGGGTGACGACGCGCTTCTCGGCGCGGCCGTCGAAGGAATCGCGCATCTGAATCGACGCTATGGCCCCGCTCGCACAGGCGAGCGATTCCTCCTGCTCCATCGTCGACGTATCTGGAACGAGGCGCAGGGAATGTGGATGGGGTGGGAGCGCAAGCGCGGGAAGCTGCACGAGCTAAATCGACTGCTTCGCGGCGCGGCTGACACGACATTCCTGACGTCCAGTGACCACCCTCCCGTCATTCCCTCCGATGTCCGTTACGTCATCACCCTTGACAGCGATACACGGCTACCGAGGGGAGCCGCTAAGCGGCTGGTTGGGAAGATGGCTCACCCGTTGAACCGTCCGATGCTCGATCCTCGCACCGGAAGCGTGCTCGAAGGGCACGCTGTACTTCAGCCGCGAGTCACGCCGTCATTGCCGACTGGTCGTGAGGGATCGCTGTACCAACGCGTCTTCTCGAGTGCTAGCGGCTTAGACCCATACGCGTTCGCCGTATCCGATGTGTATCAAGATCTATTCGGTGAAGGTTCGTACTCCGGAAAGGGGGTCTACGATGTGGACGTCTTCGAAGCAGCCCTCGCGGGTCGAATCCCCGAGAACTCGCTCCTCAGTCACGATCTACTCGAGGGAACCTTCGCTCGAGCCGGGCTGATTTCCGACGTCGAGGTCGTCGAGGAGTTTCCATCGCGTTACGACGTCGCCGCGGCTCGCCAGCATCGGTGGGCACGCGGTGATTGGCAGTTGCTACCGTGGATTTTAGGCCGCGGGCGGTACTCGAAGGGCGATCAGGGCGGAGCTGCGATCCCGCTGATCGGTCGGTGGAAGATGATCGACAATCTGCGCCGGTCACTGTCTGCACCGGTCACCGTCCTTGCATTGCTCGCTGGATGGACTCTGCCTTTCGCCTCCGCCCGGATCTGGAGCGGGTTCATTCTCGCGACGATCGCGATGCCCGCTCTCCTGCCCTTCCTCATGGGAGTCATGCCCCGACGGCTCGGGATCTCGAAGCGGACCCACGTTCGCGCCGTCGGAATGGATCTCAAGCTCGCGCTTTCGCAAATTGCGCTCCATGTCGCATTCCTGGCGCATCAGGCCTGGTTGATGGCCGACGCCATCGCACGGACGCTGTTTCGCTTGTTCGTGTCGCATCGGATGCTCCTGGAATGGGTCACAGCCGCGCAGGCAAAGGTCGGCCCCCGGCTCGAATTGGGCGGGTTCTACCGGCAGATGGCCGGTAGTGTCGCCCTCGCCGTTTTGGCAGCGATCCTCGTCGCGTGGGCCAAGCCAGGCTCTTGGCCGGTCGCGGCTCCGTATTTGATCTTGTGGGTACTGTCGCCAGCCATCGCGCGGTGGACGAGCCTGCCCCCGGCCGTGGCTATCCATAAGCGGGTTTCGGCCTCAGACGCGCAATCGCTGCGCCTCGTCGCGCGCCGCACGTGGCGCTTCTTCGAGACCTTCGTCACGATGGAGGATCATATGCTTCCTCCCGACAACTTCCAGGAAGAGCCGAAACCGGTCCTGGCTCATCGGACGTCTCCCACGAACCTCGGCGTGTATCTTCTGTCCGTGATCGCCGCTCACGATTTCGGCTGGCTGGGAACGCTCGACACCGTGCAGCGGCTCGACGCGACTCTCAGGACGATGAGCGCCCTCGAACGCTTCCGCGGGCACTTCTACAATTGGTACGGAACGCGCGACCTTCGCCCATTGGCGCCGAAATATGTCTCCTCGGTGGATAGCGGAAACCTCGCCGGCCACCTGATCGCTCTTTCGAACGCCTGCCGCGAGGCAATCGGCGATCCCGTGACGGCTCCGAACTGGGTTGCCGGCATCGAGGACGCGCTGGCGCTCACCCGCGAATCCGCGCAGGTATTTTCCGACGACCAATCAGCGCATACCGCAGCCCGCAAGCAGCTGGACGACGCACTCGACACACTCTCCGCATCGCTCCGACGGATTTCAGCGACCCCGGCAGGCATCGCGCGACAGTTGGTCGAGCTTGCGCTTCACGCCGATCAGGTCGCCAATAGCGCGCGAGCTTTAGCCAAGGAGCGCGGCGACAGCGGCAGCGGCGACCTGTTGACCTGGGCGGAGGCCGTGTGCGCAACCATACGAAGCCACCGGCGCGACCTCGACTCGCTGATGCCTTGGGCTGGTCTCATCGCGAGCGACGGCGGGCATGTCGCGGCGACGACCACGGATGGGAACGGCCATTCAGACGAGTCATTCGAGCGCTTCTTCGACACGATTCCGACCCTGGCCGATCTCCCGGACCGCTCCGAGGCGGCCATTCGCGCCCTAGCGATCCACCGGGCGGAACTCGCAGCGCAGGCCGACGGCAGAGAATATGCACTTGCGCGCGCGGACACGTTGGTCGAGGCCCTCGAGCGATCCGTTCGCACCGCCCGGTCGCTCGATCGGCGCATTGCGGTGCTCAGCGATCTCGCGCAGACGATGTTCAAAGCGATGGAATTCGACTTTCTCTTGGATCCCACGCGTCAGCTCCTCTCGCTGGGATATCGGGTCGACGAGGGAACTCTCGACCCCAACTGTTACGATCTGCTCGCATCAGAGGCGCGCCTTGCGAGCTTTGTCGCGATCGCCAAGGGAGATGTACCGGCCCGGCACTGGTTTCGGCTCGGGCGGGCCCTCACGCCCGTCGATCGCGGCTCGGCACTTATCTCGTGGTCGGGATCAATGTTCGAATATCTGATGCCCTCCCTGGTGATGCGTGCGCCGGACGGCAGCGTGCTGGAGCAATCGGCTCGCCTGGTGGTCCGGCGCCAGATCAAATATGGCACCGAGCTCAGCGTGCCGTGGGGTGTCTCGGAATCTGCTTACAACGCACGCGATCTGGAGTTCACCTATCAGTACTCGAACTTCGGGGTTCCGGGCCTGGGTCTGCAACGCGGTCTCAGCGAGAACGCGGTCATTGCTCCCTACGCGACAGCGCTGGGAGCAATGGTCGATCCGGAGGCCGCGGCGCGGAACTTCTCCCGTCTGACCGCCGCCGGCGGCCGTGGGAAATATGGCTGGTACGAGGCTCTGGATTACACACGGTCACGTCTGCCCGTGGGAGAGGATGTAGCGGTCGTTCATGCATACATGGCGCACCACCAAGGCATGACCGTGGTCGCCATCGCCAATACCCTCCAAGACGGCAAGATGCGCGCTCGCTTTCACGCCGAACCAATCATCCAGGCGACGGAGCTCTTGCTGCAGGAGCGGCCACCGCGCGATGTCATCGTTGCTCGCCCCCGAATCGACGAGGTGAGGGCAGCCGCGAACATTCGCGAGCTCGTTCCGCCGATGCTGCGCCGGTTCCAGTCGCCGCACGACCTCGTTCCCCGCACGCACCTTCTCTCGAACGGCAACTACGCGGTGATGATTACCAGCGCAGGCTCGGGTTACAGCCGCTGGCGAGATCTGGCGGTCACGCGGTGGCGGGAGGATGTCACCTGCGATCCCTGGGGCTCGTTCGTCTTTCTCCGCGATGCGCACAGCGGCGACGTGTGGTCCGCGGGATACCAGCCGAGCGGCACCGAGCCGGATAGCTACGAGGTAGCCTTCTCAGAGGATCGCGTCGAAATCGTCAGGCGCGATGGGTCGATCACAACGACCCTCGACGTGGCAGTTTCGCCAGAGGAAGACGCCGAAGTTCGCCGTGTGTCGATATCCAATCACGGGCACCAGCCTCGCGAGATCGAGCTGACTTCCTACGCCGAGGTCGTGTTGGCCCCGCGCGAGGGCGACGGGGCGCATCCCGCCTTCTCCAAGCTGTTCGTGCAAACGGAGTTCGTCGCTGACGTCGGCACGCTCTTAGCCACGCGGCGCCGGCGGTCGCCCGGCGAGCCTGAAACCTGGGCGGCGCATCTCGCCGCGGTGGAAGGCGACACCGTGGGCGATGTCCAATTCGAGACGGACCGGGCGCGCTTCATCGGGCGCGGGCGGGGGATCCGGGCGCCAATTTGCGTGACTGATGGCCAGCCGCTCTCCAATACGGTGGGCACCGTGCTCGATCCGATCTTCAGCCTCCGCTACCGCGTGCGGGTTCTGCCCGGCACCACGGTGCGCATCGCGTTTTGGACGGTGGTTGCGTCTTCGCGCAGCGGGGCGCTCGACCTCGCCGACAAGCACCTCGACGCAACCGCTTACGAGCGCGCGGTCACCCGGGCGTGGACGCAGGCGCAGGTGCAGCTCCGCCACCTCGGTATTTCCTCCGACGAGGCGCACCTATTCCAGCGTCTCGCCAATCGAGTGCTCTATTCCGACCCGACGTTGCGGCCGTCCTCGGAAATTCTGAAGCTGAGTGGATTTGGGCCTTCGGCGCTTTGGCCCCATGGAATCTCGGGCGACCTGCCGATCGTTCTCGTTCGAATCGACGAAGTCGAAGATTTGGAGATCGTCCGTCAGCTGCTGCGCGCCCACGAATATTGGCGGATGAAGCAGCTGGTGGTCGACTTGGTGATTCTGAACGAACGGCCTTCGTCTTACATCCAGGATCTCCAGGCCGCCCTGGAGACCGTGACCCGGACAAACCGGTCGCAGTCGACACCGGCAGGGGAAGGGGTGCGAGGCTCGGTGTTCATCTTGCGCGCCGACCTGCTTTCCGTAGACGCCCGGATTGCTCTCCAGACCGTCGCACGGTCGGTCCTTCTGAGCCGACGCGGCAGCCTTGCCGAGCAAGTCAAACGGGTCAGGGAGCCCAAGCCCGTCATCGCGCCGCGGCGCCGACCTTCCTCGGCGCCGCAGTTGCCGGAGTCCGCTGCCGCAATACCCGATCTGGATTTCTTCAACGGTCTCGGCGGTTTCACCTCCGATGGGCGGGAATACATGACGATCCTCGGCGCAGGCCAGTGCACGCCAGCGCCCTGGATCAATGTGATCGCCAATCCCTCGTTCGGCTTCCAGGTCTCGGTCGAGGGCGGCGGCTACACATGGTCGGCGAATAGTCGGGAGAACCAGCTCACCCCCTGGTCGAACGACCCCGTCAGCGACCAGCCAGGTGAGGTCATATACCTCCGCGATGAGGAGAGCGGGGATGTATGGGGTCCGACGGCTCTGCCGATCCGCGAGCATGCCTCGCCTTACGTCGTACGGCACGGCCAAGGCTATAGCCGGTTCGAGCATGCCTCGCATGGAATTTCGCTCGATCTTCTGCAGTATGTTCCGCTCGATGGCCCGATCAAGATTTCTCAGCTGAAGATCCAAAACAATTCGGGGCGATCCCGGCGTCTCTCGGTCACCGCCTATGTGGAATGGGTGTTGGGCACATCCCGCGGAGCCTCGGCGCCGTCCGTAGTGACCGAGATCGACTCAGGGAGCGGAGCAATGTTCGCGCGCAACTTCTGGCGCCCTGAATTTGGTTCTCGTGTGGCGTTCGCCGATCTCGCAGGACGGCAACAGGCGTGGACGGGCGATCGGACCGAGTTCTTGGGCCGGAATGGCACACTTGACTATCCCGCTGCGCTCGCCGGCGATACCCCGCTCTCAAATCGGACCGGCGCGGGTCTCGACCCCTGTGGCGTCCTGCAGACCCACGTCGAGCTTGAACCGAACGGTGCGACGGAAATCGTCTTCTTCCTGGGCGAGGCGGCGACGGCGGAGGATGCGCTGGCCCTGATCACGCGCTACCGAGCCGCCGACCTTGGCGCCGTGTTGGATGCGGTGACGCGGCACTGGGACGAGACCCTTGGCGCGGTTCAGGTAAAAACTCCAGATCGGTCCATGGACATACTGCTCAACCGCTGGCTTCTTTACCAGACACTCGCTTGCCGGGTCTGGGCGCGATCGGCGTTCTACCAAGCGAGCGGCGCTTTCGGCTTCCGCGACCAGCTCCAGGATGGGATGGCGCTCGCCGTGTCCGAGCCCGCGGTGACGCGAGAGCATCTCTTGCGCTCGGCCGCCCGCCAGTTCCTCGCGGGCGATGTCCAGCACTGGTGGCTGCCACAATCAGGTCAGGGGGTTCGGACGCGGGTCTCCGATGATCGCGTGTGGTTGTCTTACGCTGTCGCCCACTATGTCGAGGTCACGAGCGATCTTGGGGTGTTGGATGAAACGGTTCCGTTTCTCGAGGGGCCCGCCCTTCAGGCCGGCGAGCACGACTCTTACTTCCAGCCTATGATCTCTGAGGAGCACGCCACGCTCTTCGAACATTGCGCTCTGGCTCTTGACCGGAGTCTTTCAGTCGGCGGTCACGGCCTGCCGCTGATCGGTACAGGAGACTGGAATGATGGCATGAACCGTGTCGGGCAGGAAGGAAAAGGCGAAAGCGTCTGGCTCGGCTGGTTCCTTCACACCACGCTCTCGGCATTCGCTCCGTTGGCCGAGCATCGCGGCGAAGCAGCGCGCGCCGCGGCTTGGCGGCAGCACGCCGTTACCCTGCAGATCTCTCTCGAACGAGAGGGGTGGGACGGCGGTTGGTATCGGCGTGGTTATTTCGACGACGGCACACCGCTCGGTTCGGCCGCGAGCAGCGAATGCCGTATCGACTCGATCGCTCAGTCCTGGAGCGTGATTTCCGGTGCCGCTGATCCCGGGCGCGGTGCGCGCGCCATGGCGGCTGTGGAGGAACAGCTGGTGCGCCGCGGTGACGGTTTAGTCCTCCTCTTCGCCCCGCCCTTCGATCGGACATCACACGACCCCGGATACATTAAGGGATATCCGCCAGGCGTCCGAGAAAACGGCGGCCAATATACCCATGCTGCGATCTGGTCGATGATTGCCTTCGCGATGCTCGGCGATGGCGACAAGGCGGCTGAGTTGTTCTCGATCTTGAGTCCCATCAATCACTCGAGCACGCCGGCTGACGCTCACCGCTATAAGGTCGAGCCATATGTTGTTTGCGCGGACGTCTATGCCGCGCCCCCGCATATCGGGCGGGGCGGATGGACATGGTACACTGGCTCGGCTGGATGGATGCACAGAGCAGGCCTTGAATGGATTCTCGGGTTCCGACTAAAGGGAGCTTCCCTGCTCCTCGAACCGTGCGTGCCGAGGGCGTGGCCTCGCTTCGAGATCCTGTTCCGATATCACTCCGCGAAATACGAGATTGCGGTCGAAAACCCTCATGGGGTCAGCCGCGGAGTCTCCCACGCCGAGTTCGACGGCATAGCGGTGCCGGAAAGGCCATTGCGGATCGCGTTGATGGATGACGGCACGACCCATAGGCTGCGCGTTATGCTCGGATGAGGTCGCATCGCGCCGCCGTCATGACCGCGGTTCTGAGATTACTGTTTGCGACGTTGCTAGCGCGCTTGAGGTCTCGCTTCCAGCTTGAGATCGAGAACCTGGTCCTTCGACATCAGGTCGATGTCCTTCGCCGAGCCATTCCCAGAAGGCTGCGATTAAGCAGCAGCGAACGGCTGCTGTTCGTCTGGCCCTATAAAGGGCGCACAATGTCGCAGATACCTCACTTGGCTGGCGTCACGGATCGGCTTTGGGAATCGGCGATATCGTGAAGGTACCTGATGATTGGGAAGATAAAACTGGCTTTGTGGCCTGTGTGTTCACATATAGGTATTATCACCGCGAACAGATCATGGGCTTCGGTGGCTGGGTGAGGCGCCTCGGAATATAAATGGTGCGATCATGGCATCAAACGTTCCAAATATCCTCAGCGAGGCGGGTTTGCTAAACGTTTTCGACTTACACCGTGACCTGATATGCCCGGCCGCAAGCTAAGGTGCACGCGCACGGTCGTAAGGGGTCTTACGTTCTGGTGAATTCCGACTTTTGACGCGCCATCGCAGGTTCACCGACCAGCTCCCGGTGCGGAAAACACGGCTGTGAAAGCTTTGACCGACAGCGAGATTCGCGCCGACCGGCTGCGGTCTGAGATCGCGCAGCTTGAAGCACGCTACGACGGGTTGTTTCCGCCTGGGGTCTATTCTGTCCTCGAAAGCCTCAGACGGGAACTTATTGCCCTCAATAAGAGCTTTTAGCCGGAACAATGTCCTTACATTTGATGCAAGCACTCTTCATCGGGCAGACTTATATCGACGTGACCTTTTTGACCGATCGGATGCCGATCGGAGACGAGAAGCATGTCGCATCGGCCTACGCTATCTCGTTCGGTGGCAACGCAGTCACGGCTGCGTTCTGCTGTGCAAAGTTGGGACTTGTGCCCGAACTGCTCGCGACGGTAGCCGATGACTGGCTCGGTCGCATGTTCCTGGATATGGCCGCGAAGTATGGGATTCCGGTCCATCCGCGGAAGGTTAGAACGTCGTCGCTGTCATTCATCATGCCGAACGATGGCAAGCGGGCCATCGTCCGCTGTCGGGACGACGATTATATCGACCCCTTCCCCCGCCTGAACCTGTCAGGCTACCGGGCGCTTCATGTGGATGGCCACCAGCCGGATGCGGCGATGTATCATGCCAAGGTCGCCCGGGAAGCAGGGATACTCACCTCGCTCGACGGCGGCGGACTGCGATCAAACACGCATGAGCTCCTTGCCTTCATCGACATCGCGATCGTGTCCGAGCGCCTTTGTGAGCAGATGGGATTCGGGCCGGCAAGAATGCTCGATTATCTCAAGAGTCGGGGCTGCAGCATTGGCGGCGTGACGCTCGGAGAGCGTGGGCTGGTCTGGTACGACGAGGTGGGTACTATCCGAACGCTTCCAGCTCTTACCGTTCCGCCGGATCGTGTTCTCGATACGAGTGGGGCAGGCGATGTCTTCCACGGCGCTTATGTCTATTCCTACCTCACCGATGCAGCGAAGAGTTGGGAGGAGCATTTCCGCTTCGGGCGCGCTGCTTCCGCCTACAAAATCCAACACCTCGGCAACGAGGCAGGGTTGCCAGCCCTTGCCGACATCGCCACGGTTCAGCGGGAGTTCAGGAACATCGATTAGATGCAATATTTCGTTCGTCTTTGCGCCGAACCCACAGCCACCCATGTCTTCGACCTCGGCTATTACGACCACGCTGGTGGGCGAAGTTGGACCTGGCGCAATGCCGGATCGTGACCCGCTTCAAGTCCAACACGCCGCTGGCGCTCGCCAGGGAATTGCCGGTGCCCAAAGGGAGGATCGATCCTGTCCGACGGTATCGGCCACCTGCTGGCACGCCAAACCAAGAACCGGCGCAATCCCCTCCGCCTGAAGCAATTCGACCGCGGCACCGGCCTCCTCAACAACACCGTCTATGTCGGCCGGATCGAGTGGAACCGCACCGCCTATGTCAAAGATCCGCGGACCGGCAAGCGCGTCGCCCGCATCAGGGACCGGAAGGAGCGCGAGATCGTCGACCTGCCGGAGCTCCGAATCATCGATGACGAGCTCTGGAACAGGGTCAAGGACCGTCAGAAGGCCCTCCGCTTCGAGATCGGCAGGGATCATCAAGGCAACGCCCTCAACCGGGCGCATCGGCGGAAGTTCCTGTTGAGCGAGCTGCTGACCTGCGGGCACTGCGGCGGCGGTTACACGATCATCGGCCAGGACCGCTATGGCTGCGCCACGCGGCGCTCGAAGGGCACCTGCGGCAACAGCCAGACGATCACGCGGCAGGCGATCGAGGCCCGCGTCCTCGGCGGCCTCAAGGACAAGCTGATGGCGCCGGAGCTCGTCGCCGAGTTCGTCCGAGCCTTCCAGGAGGAAGTGAATGCTGCGGTGCGGACGGCCGCGCAGCGCCGCGGCGAGTTGCAGCGCGAGCTCGAGAGCGTCGAGCGGAAGATGAGCGGCGTGATGAAGGCGATCGAGGACGGGATGTACTCGCCGGCGCTCAAGGAGCGCATGCGCGAGCTCGAGGCGCGCAAAGGGGAGCTGGCCGCCGGCCTGGCGCAGCCATCGCAAGCGCCCGCTGTCGCGCTCCATCCCAATCTCAGCGAGATCTACCGGCGGAAGGTGGCCGAGCTCGAGGCGGCGCTCAACGACGACAGCATAAAGTCAGAGGCGTCGGAGATCCTGCGCTCGCTCATCGACAAGGTCGTGCTCACACCCGCTCCCGATGCGCCGAACAACCTGCATGCCGAACTTCATGGCGATCTCGCTTCGATCCTGAGTCTCTGCGAGAGCGGCGGGCGCAAACAAAAACTCTCCGGCGCGGGGGCGCCGGAGAGTCAACTGTCG
>WNFC01005552.1_pt1 | contig 13838 bp, 12 predicted proteins | sample 5400541 | NCBI WGS metagenome assembly WNFC01 (sample SAMN13153342, study PRJNA577476) | soil metagenome | isolation source: 120 cm saprolite under Douglas fir tree site 2 hole 2 replicate 1 | place: USA:California | collected 2015-04-18
TCCAACTAAAATATCGAAAACAACCCCATGCAAAGTAGCATGGCGGTCGCTGGCATGGATGCTTTGAGCGAATCCTGCGAAAACATTTTGACACGTCGGGCAAATCAGCGGCACTATTCCATCATCGCGCAATTTGCAAGACGCCCATGGCCCTGCCCGACAACGGGCTCCTCTAGCGCCATTGCAGGCAAAAAATCCTTACCCACAATTGAAGTTGCATGGGCTCGCCGAAGTTGCTGGGCTTGCCGAAGTTGCATCGGCTCGCCACAGCGAAGGCTCGCCTCTCGCGTTGCCGAGCCGCGCGCGCTTTCCGATGCGCGAGCCCGAGGAGATATCGACGTGAACACAGTTCCAGACCTCGACAAGGCAACGGCACTATCTTTTTGTTTGAGCATGATCTCCGGGCAAACGCTTCGTGTTTGTCCCGAGGGAAAACCGGTACCCACCCATCGGGTCGTGGCCCGAGGGCATGCTTTTTCCGGATCATGCTCTAACCCAGGCGCCTGCGCCAAGCCGTCAGCTTGCCGGCCCCCTGCGCATTTCCTACGCTCGCCTGCAAAAGAAAATCCAAGCAGGGAGTGAAACGTGACCAGACTACTTTCTCGCCGCCGCGTGCTGTCCGCAGCCGCTGCGCTGTCGGCGACCGCCGCCTTGCCGCGCCTTGGCCAGGCCGCCGACTGGCGGCCCACCGAAAACGTCCGTCTCATCGTGCCCGCCGCCGCGGGCGGCACCACGGATGTGATGGGACGATTGCTGGCGGCACATCTGCAGACCGCGTGGGGCCAGTCCGCGATCGTGGAGAACCGGTCCGGCGGCGGCGGCACCATCGGCACGGCGGAGGCCGTGCGCCAGAAGGGCGACGGACACACCATTCTGGTCGGCAACCCCGGCCCCAACGCCATCGCCTACAGCATTTTCCGCAACATGAACTACAAGGCGGATCAGTTGCAGCCGGTCAGCAACCTGATCCGGATTCCCAACATCATCTCGGCGCACCCGTCGGTTCCGATCAAGTCGATCGCCGACCTCATCGCCTACATCAAGGCCAATCCGGACAAGCTCACCTACGGCTCGTCCGGCGTCGGGCAGAGCCCGCATCTCACCATGGCCTGGCTGCTGCAACTCACAGGATTGAAGATGGTGCATGTGCCGTTCCGGGGCGCGGGCCCGGCGCTGCAGGCGGCGCTGTCGGGCGATATCCAGATTCTGTCGGACAACCTGTTTCCGTCGCTGCCGCAGGTACAGGACGGCAAGCTCAACGCGCTTGCGGTGACCACGCCGGAACGAAGCGCATCGGCGCCTGATATTCCGACCGTGCGCGAGACCGGGCCGGAATTGGCCAAATTCGACGTCTCGTCCTGGTTCGGCATTTTCCTGCCGAAGAGCGCTCCCGCTCCTGTTGTCGATGCCCTCAACAAGGAGATCAAGGTGTTCCTCGAGCGCGAGGACACCAGGAAGAACATCGCGGCGATGGGCGCGCGAACCGATTACGGCACGCCGCAGCAGTTCTCCGATTTCGTGCAGGCGGAGACCACCAAGTTCGCCGCCATCATCAAGCAGGAAGGCCTGCAGATGGATGTGAATTGAGGCTTTGCCGTCATTACGAGGAGCGTAAGCGACGAAGCAATCCATCCTTCCTCGTGGCTGTGGATTGCTTCGCGAAGCCTGTCATCGGGCGCGCATTCGCGCGACCCGTTGGCTCGCAATGACGAAAGTCAGGCCAAAGTTCCTCCAAAAAAACCCGCGGCTTGCACCGCGGGGTTTCTTTGTCTCGATCGTGTCTCGCCGCTCAGTGCGCCAGGACCGCCAGCAGCAACAGCGCCACGATGTTGGTGATCTTGATCATCGGGTTCACCGCCGGGCCCGCCGTGTCCTTGTAGGGATCGCCGACGGTATCGCCGGTCACCGCGGCCTTGTGGGCGTCGGAGCCCTTGCCGCCGTAATGGCCGTCCTCGATGTATTTCTTGGCATTGTCCCAGGCGCCGCCGCCCGAGGTCATGGAGATCGCGACGAACAGACCGGTCACGATCACGCCGAGCAGCATCGCGCCGACGGATGAGAACGCCGCCGACTTGCCGGCCGCACCACCGCCCGCAATCACGAAGATCACGAAGTAGACGAAGATCGGCGACAGCACCGGCAGCAGCGACGGAATAATCATTTCCTTGATCGCCGCCTTGGTCAAAAGATCGACCGCCTTGCCGTAGTCCGGCTTGTCGGTGCCCTGCATGATGCCGGGCTTCTCGCGGAACTGGCGCCGCACTTCCTCGACGATCGCGCTCGCCGCACGGCCCACCGCCGTCATGCCCATCGCACCGAACAGATAGGGCAGCAGGCCGCCGAACAGCAGACCGACCACGACATAGGGATTGTTCAGCGAGAAGTCCGGCAGCACACCCTGGAAGTACGGAAACTTCGCGGCATTGGCGATGAAGAATTTGAGGTCTTCATTATAGGCCGCGAACAACACCAGCGCGCCGAGACCGGCCGAACCGATCGCGTAGCCCTTGGTGACCGCCTTGGTGGTGTTGCCGACGGCGTCGAGCGCGTCGGTGGCCTTGCGGACTTCCTTCGGCAGTCCGGCCATCTCCGCAATGCCGCCGGCATTGTCGGTGACCGGACCGAACGCGTCGAGCGCCACGATCATGCCGGCCAGCGCCAGCATCGTCGCGGTGGCGATCGCAATGCCGAACAAACCAGCAAGGCTATAGGTGACGAGAATGCCGGCGATGATCACCAGCGCCGGACCGGCGGTGGATTCCATCGAGATCGCCAGCCCCTGGATCACGTTGGTGCCGTGACCGGTCACCGACGATGCCGCGATCGACTTCACCGGGCGATATTCGGTGCCGGTGTAGTATTCGGTGATCCAGATGATCAACCCGGTGACGACGAGACCGACGACGCCGCACTCGAACAGCGCCATGCCGGTATACTTCACGCCGGCCAGCGGACCGAAACCGATCAGCCAGTAGATCACGGCGGCAACGCCGATCAGGGACAGCACGCCGGTTGCGATCAGGCCCTTGTAGAGCGCGCCCATGATCGACTGGTTGGCGCCGAGCTTGACGAAGAAGGTGCCGACGATCGAGGTGATGATGCAGACGCCGCCGATCGCGAGCGGCAGCGTCATCATGTTCACCAGCAGTGGCGAGGTCGCAAAGAAGATCGCGGCCAGCACCATGGTGGCGACCGCGGTCACCGCATAGGTCTCGAACAGGTCGGCGGCCATGCCGGCGCAATCGCCGACATTGTCGCCGACGTTGTCGGCGATGGTGGCCGGGTTGCGCGGATCGTCTTCGGGAATGCCGGCCTCGACCTTGCCGACGAGGTCGCCGCCGACGTCGGCGCCCTTGGTGAAGATGCCGCCGCCGAGACGCGCGAAGATCGAAATCAGCGAAGCGCCGAAGCCGAGCGCCACCAGCGCATCGACCACGGTGCGGCTGTTGGCCGCGAGCCCCATGTAATGCGTCAGATAGGCGAAGTAGATGGTGACGCCGAGCAGCGCCAGACCCGCCACCAGCATGCCGGTGATGGCGCCGGCCTTGAAGGCGAGTTCAAGTCCGCCGGCCAGCGACGTCGTCGCGGCCTGCGCGGTGCGCACGTTGGCGCGAACCGAGACGTTCATGCCGATGAAGCCGGCCGCACCCGACAGCACCGCGCCGATGGCAAAGCCCGCCGCCACCAGCATGCCGAGGAAGTAGGCCAGCAGCGCAAAGATCACGATGCCGACCAGACCGATCGTCATGTACTGGCGCTTGAGATAGGCCTGCGCGCCTTCGCGCACCGCGGCCGCGATTTCCTGCATTCGCGGATTGCCCGCATCGGCCTTCATGACCGATGCCGTCGCCCAGATGGCGTAAACGATCGAAAGCGCTCCGCAGAGCACGATCACCCATAATGCTGTCATTGAATTTGCCTCAGATCCTGGTCTACCCGACGCCACCGCGGGAGCGGCGCGCGCATAAAAAGAAGGCCCGCCCTGCCCAAAAGACGGCCTCAAATCGGCGGGACCATGCCAAAATCGTACCCCCGGCGCAACGCCGCGGAGGCCAGAAACGGTCGAATTCGGCAGGTATTTTGCGTGAAACGGACGGGCTGCCGACTTTCCGCAACATCTCAGAAATGGCTGTAAGAGAGGCGCTGCAGCACTATCTCCCTGCCCTGCGCGTCCAGAAACTTCGGAACCGACGGCCCGGCGATCACCGTTCCTATCGAAGCTACGGTCACCCCGGCCCGTGCCGCGGCTTGCGCGAACGCCTCGAAGCGATTCTCCGGGACCGCGCATAAAATCTCGAAGTCGTCGCCGCCGGAAACGATGGTCTCGATGCCGATCGTGCCGCACGCAAGCAATGTTGCAGCGGCCGCGGACAATGGGACGCTCTGGGCATCGATAACGGCGGACACGCCGGACGCAGCGCAGAGCTTGGCGAGGTCTCCGGCAAGACCGTCGGACACATCCATCGCCGCATGCGCGTAATCGCGAACCGCTCCGGCCAGCGCCGTGCGCGGCTGCGGCAGGCGATAGCGGCCGACCAGCATCTCTCTTGCCGCGGCGTCATCGGCGAGAACAGCGGCGACCGCGCCGCCCTTAAGAATATCGAGACCCGACGCGGCATCGCCGATCGTGCCCGTCACCACGACACGGTCGCCGGGCTTCGCGCCGCTGCGATGGACCATCTGGCCTTTGGGAACGCGCCCGAACGCCGTGATCGAGACCACCAGCGGGCCGGGCGTGGACACCGTATCGCCGCCCAGCAGCGGGCAGCCGAACTGCGCAGCATCCTCGCCAAGTCCGCGCGCGAACGGCTTGAGCCACGCATCGTCCGCGGCCCGCAACGCCAGCGTCAGCACAAAGCCTGCCGGTGTTGCGCCCTTGGCGGCGAGATCGGACAGATTCACCCGCAGCGCCTTGCGCGCGACCGTGTCCGGTGGATCATGTGGCAGAAAATGCACGCCTTCCACGATGGCGTCGGTCGTGACCACGATGTCGTCGCCCGATGCCTTGAGGATCGCCGCATCGTCCATGAGGCCGAACGCGCCGGGGTCGGTCGCAAGGGGGCGAAAATAGCGCGCGATCAGCGAGTCCTCACCGGAGAGATTACTTTGGCGATCTGTCATGACGCGCTACCCGCCGCACAGCCGTCATCGCCCGGCTTGACCGGGCGACCCAGTATTCCGCGGCGCCGGTGATTAACATGAACTCCGCGGCGTACTGGATCATCCGCTTTCGCGGATGATGACAGCAGAATGTGTGGCCGGCCCGCGCTCATCTCGACTATCCGCGCACGAACTCGTCGGCGCGAAACTGGCGGGCGATCTGGTCGAGCACCGCATTCACCATGCCGGTCTCGTCGCCATCGACAAAGGCATTCGCGACATCGACATATTCGGACACCACGACCCGCGCCGGCACATCCTTGCGATGCTCGAGTTCGTAGGAGCCGGCCCGCAATACGGCGCGCAGGATGGCGTCGATCCGCTTCAGCGGCCAGCCCTTCGACAGCGCATCGTCGATCAAGGGGTCGAGTTTGCCCTGATCGCGCACCACGCCGGCAACAACGTCTTTGAAAAACGCGGCTTCCGCGGGCAGGTATTTGTCGCCTTCGACCTCGCCGCCGAGCCAATGGCTCTCGAACTCGGCGAAGATGTCGTTGATGCCGGCGCCGCCGATGTCCATCTGATACAGCGCCTGCACCGCGGCGAGCCGCGCCGCGCCACGCCGGTTGGCTTTCTTGTCCGGAGCTTTGGCTGATTTCTTCTCCTGGTTCTTTTTGTTGTCTGCCATGATCAGATCCGCGTCAGCCGGCGCTTGATCCGCAGCATCGCCAACGCCGCGCGCGCGGCGTCGCCGCCCTTGTTGAGCTCGCTGGCGCGCGCCCGCGCCCAGGCCTGCTCGTCGGTATTGACGGTGACGATGCCGTTGCCGAGCGGAATCCGTCTCGCCACCGCAAGGTCCATCAGCGCACGCGAGGATTCCATCGACACGATTTCGAAATGGATGGTATCGCCCCTGATGACGCATCCGAGCGCGATCGCCGCATCGTAGGGTTTGCCGCTGCTGTCGGCGGCATCGAGCGCAATCGCGATCGCCGCCGGAATTTCCAGCGCGCCGGGCACGGTGATGACGTCGTGACCGACACCGGCGGCCTTCAGTTCGGCGACGGCACCTTCCAGCAACGCATCCTGGATGTCGTCATAGAAGCGCGCCTCGACGATCAGCGCGCGGGCGCCCGATATGTCGGTTTGATCTTTCAACTGTGCGCGCCGCGCGTCCGCCATCTTGTCAGTCCGTTCGGCCTCATCCTGAGGAGCGGCCGCTTGGCCGCGTCTCGAAGGATGCGCTTGGTTGCGCTCATGGTTCGAGACGGCGCAAGAGCGCCTCCTCACCATGAGGAGATTTCGTGCGCGGGTTTTAGTCGCCGCGCCGCAGGAAGCCAAGCACTATACTGCTTGCCACTTGCCTGGATCAGCCCGCTATGACGACTTTGTAGTCAAACAGGTAACCTTCCAGCGCGGCTTCGGCAGCCGATCGTTTGGCTGAATGTTCAGCAGGCAGCATCACAGTGACATCGATCCCGCGCTTTCCGCCGGCCACGACATCCACACTGAGATCATCGATACCAACTCCCTTGACAAGTTCTTCCACTACGACCCGCTGCACGGCATCGTTACGAAGTTGGGGCTTGAATATCTTGCCGACGCTCGTCATCGGAATGGCGTCGATGACAAAGACTTGCTTCGGCCACGCCGGCCGTTCAGCTATCAACGGCTCGGCGAAAGCCTTCAGTTCCTCGGCCGTCGCCTGCGCGCCCGGCCGCAAGGCGACGTAACACACCGGCAGTTCGCCCGCATACCGGTCCGGCTGCCCGACGGCAGCCGCCATTGCCACCGCCGGATGCGCCTCCAGCGCGCTTTCGATCGGCACCGGATCGATATTGTGACCGCTGCGGATGATCAGATCCTTCGATCGGCCGGCGATGAAAATCCTGCCCGCCTCGTCGGTATAAGCGAGATCGCCGCTGTCGAGATAGCCATCGCGAACCGAGCTCGCGTTGTGGATGGGATCGCGATAACCCGGCGTGACGTGCGGGCCGGAAATCGTCAGCACGCCGATCTCATGCGGCGCACACGGCCCGCCCAGAACACCGTCCGAGCCGAGCTTGCGGACGACGACGTCGGTATAGGGAATGCGATAGCCGACCGATCCCAGCACCGACTCCGCCCGTGCAGGGTCGACCGCCAACACGCCGGCGGTTTCCGTCATCCCGATGATCTCGTGAATCCTGGCACCGGTCATGGCCTGGATCTTCTCGCCGACGGTACGGGGCAGCATCGATGCACCGGTTATCACACAACGTGCCGACGAGATATCCGCGTCCACGGGAACGTTGACCAGTGCAGCCAACGCTGTCGGCACACCACCGATCACGGTGGCGCCGGTGCGCTCCACGATACGCCAGAAATTCTTGACCATCAGCGGGTTGCGCATCCCTCCAGGAGACATCACGATCATGTTCGTGCCGGCCAGGAAGCTGGACAGGCTGCACGAGATGGCGCCCCCGACATGAAACAACGGCAAGCTGTTGGTCAGCCTGTCGGTCTCACTCAAGTCGTACATGACGGCCGCCCCGAACGCCGCGACAATCTGGTTGCGATGTGTGTGCACAACGAGCTTCGGCGAACCGGTCGTGCCTCCCGTGTGGAAATAGGCTGCGATATCGCTGTCGCGCCTTGTATTGCCGGATGCGAGAGCTCTTCCGTCCTGGGTTGCCAGCGCCGATGAAAACTCGATGACGCCTTCCGGCAGCGGCGCGTCAGACACCGACACCCGAACCATCCTGAGGTCGGGGATCAACGCCTGAACCGCGAGGGCCTTCTGCCATATGTCGAGTTGCGGGTGAGGCCCCAGCGTCACCAGAATTGTCGCGCCGGATGCCTGGATCAGCTCGGCGATGTTCTGCGCCTGCAGCAGGAAATTAATGGGTACCGCATAGCCCGCGGTTTCCGCGCCCCACAGCACGAGATGAGTTTCGACCAGGCTCGGCAGGATGTAAGCCACGCCCGGTGCAGCTCCGCCGATGGATGTGAAGAGGTTCGCCGCCTTCGTGATGCCTTCCAGTAGTTGACGGTAGGAGACCAGACGCGGTTTCTCGCCATCCTCTCCCGTCATCACCATGGTCAGCGCGGTGTGGTCCGGATGCCGCGCGGCGCTCTTGACGAAAACGTCATAGACGCTGCGGGCGTCGTAACGCTGCGCAAACGGCTTTTCATTTTCGAACCGGATCACATCCGCCAGAGTTGCGATCGGGTAGTCGCTGAATGCCGGCACTGGACTTCTCCGGATGGTTGTAACCTCTGACAACGACCTGTGCCGCGAATTGCGCCGCTACGATGACATCTCACTGAGCCGCGCGGCGTAGCGCGCCATCAAATCGACCTCGAGATTGACCTCGCCGCCCGCGCGCCAATCGCCGAGCGTGGTCACATTCAGGGTGTGCGGAATGATCAGCACTGAAAACGCCACATCCTGCACCGTATTCACCGTCAATGACACGCCATCCAGCGTCACCGAGCCCTTGGCGGCGACGAAGCGCGCCAGTTCGCGCGTGGTTCGCAGTTCGAACCGCGCCATGTCGGGCAGATCGTCACGCTTGACGATGCTGGCGATGCCGTCGGCATGTCCGGCGACGATATGGCCGCCGAGTTCGTCGCCGATCTTCAAGGCGCGTTCGAGATTGAGTTTTGTTCCAGCGCCCCAATGCTTCGCGGTGGTCATGCCGAGCGTTTCGGCGGCGGCATCGACATCGAACCAGGTTTTGCCGCCCTCGACGCCCGAGGCGACCACCGTGAGGCAAACACCGTTGCAGGCGATCGAAGCGCCGTCCGCGATGGTGGCGCGGTCGTAGCGGCAAGCGATCCGCAGCCGGTGCAACTGGCCCTGCGCCGTTGGCGTCAGGCTGACGATCTCGCCGATGTCGGTGACAATGCCGGTAAACATTAGAGTCTGCCCCGCCGGAATAGCACTGGCGCCGCGGCAGCGGAGATCGCGCTCCCTCTCCCGATCGAAGTCGGATATATCCGACTTCGACATTTGACATACCCAACTCGGGTAAACCCGAGTTGGGTGGGAGAGGGTTGGGGTGAGGGGGTACGGTCTATCGTTAGGCCGTAACCCCTCACCCGGATCGCTGGAGCGATCCGACCTCTCCCATGGGGAGAGGTGAAGCGGAGATCGCGGCGAGCATCGATTTCCCATTCAAGGTTCATATTTAGATGCGCTCGTAGATGGTCAGGGTGTCCTTTTGCAGCGTTTCGCTAGCACTTCGTTTGAACGCGGGCGACTGGGTGATTGCGGTCAGCGGCAATGCGTCCAGCGCGGCGATGCCATCGGTTCCGACCGCATCGGGCCCGCGCAGCAGCCAGACTTCGTCGACCAGGCTTGCTGCGACAAAGGATGACGCCACCCGCGCCCCGCCTTCCACCAGCAGCCGCGTGATGCCCTTATCTGACAGCGCGTGCAGCACGGCCGCAAGATCGAGCCCCGGCGGCGTGGCCGTGGTGGCGACGCGCATCACATGGGCCCCGGCGGCGCCGAGCTTCATGGCGGCGGGCGCTTCCGACAAGTTCGACGTCATCACCCACAGCGGCGTCTCGCGCGCCGAATGAACCAGCCGGCCGGTGCCGGGAATGCGCAAGCTGCGATCCAGCACCACCCGCACCGGCGATTGCGGCTCCATGCCCGGCAGCCGGCAGGTCAGCAGCGGATCGTCCGCCAGCACGGTGCCGATCCCGACCAGGATGGCGTCGCATTGCGCGCGCAACAGATGCACCCGCGCCTTGGCGGCTTCGCCCGATATCGCGACGGGCTTGCGGCCGGCCGCGCCGATCTTGTCGTCGGACGAAACCGCGAGCTTGAGGATCACATGGGGGCGGTTGTCGCGGACGCGCCTGAAGTGCCCGGCATGGTCGTGTGCGGCTTCGAGCGCGCCGAGCCCGATCTCGACGGTGATGCCGGCGGCGCGAAGCCGGGCATGGCCCTGCCCGGCCACCTCGGGGTTGGGATCCTCGATCGCCGACACCACGCGGGCAATACCGGCGGCAATGATGGCATCGGCACAGGGCGGCGACTTGCCGACATGCGAGCATGGCTCCAGCGTCACATAGAGCGTGGCGCCCCGCGCGGCCTCGCCGGCCCGGCTGAGCGCCTCCGGCTCGGCGTGGGGACGGCCGCCGGGCTGGGTCCAGCCGCGGCCGACGATGACGCCGTCCTTGACCACGACAGCCCCGACGGCGGGATTGGGCCAGGTGCGCCCCTGCCCGCGCCGCCCCAGCGTCAGCGCCAGCTCCATGAAGCGCCGGTCGGCGGCTTTCGACACCTTGGATTTCTGCGCGAACTGGTCTTCCAGAATGCGGAAGATCATTTGCGTAACAGGGCCAGCCGCGCGTCGTCGTCGCCGGAAAGCTCGCCGAGCACGGCTTCAAAGTCCTTGGCCTCGCGAAAGTTGCGATAGACCGAGGCGAAGCGGACATAGGCGACGTCATCGAGCTGGCGCAGATGCTCCATCACGATCTCGCCGATCGCCTCCGATGAAATCTCCGCCTCGCCGGCGCTTTCAAGCTCGCGCACGATGGCCGAGACCATGGTCTCGACCCGCTCCGGCTCGACCGGCCGCTTGCGCAGACTGATCTGCAGCGAGCGCACCAGCTTGTCGCGGTCGAACGGCACCCGGCGGCCGTTGCGCTTGATCACGGTAAGTTCGCGCAGCTGCACCCGTTCGAAGGTGGTGAAGCGGAAATTGCAGGCGACGCACACCCGCCGCCGGCGGATAACAGCGGAATCCTCGGTCGGACGCGAGTCCTTCACCTGCGTATCGAGACTGTTGCAGCTGGGACAACGCATTCAACTTGACCTTACTGGTAAATCGGGAAGCGGTCGGTGAGCGCCTTTACCCGTTCCTTGATCGCGGCCTCCACCATCGGCGCCTTGCCGTCCGCGGACTGCGCGATGGCGTTGAGCACTTCGGAAATCAGCATGCCGACCTGTTTGAATTCGGCCACCCCAAAGCCGCGCGTGGTTGCGGCCGGCGTACCCAGGCGAAGACCGGAGGTGACGAACGGGGTTTCCGGATCGAAGGGAATGCCGTTCTTGTTGCAGGTGATCGCCGCGCGAACCAGCGCTTTTTCCGAGACGTTGCCCTTGAGGCCTTTCGGCCTGAGATCGACCAGCATCAGATGGTTATCGGTGCCGCCTGAGACGATGTCGAAGCCCTGGGCGCGCAGGCTTTCCGCCAGCGCCTTGGCGTTTTCGACCACGTTCCTGGCGTAGATCTTGAAGTCCGGATGCAACGCTTCGGCGAACGCCACCGCCTTGGCCGCGATCACATGCATCAGCGGACCGCCCTGCAGGCCCGGGAAGATCGCCGAGTTCAATTTCTTGGTGAGCGCCTCGTCATTCCACAGGATCAGGCCGCCGCGCGGGCCGCGCAGCGATTTGTGCGTGGTGGTGGTGGTGACATGCGCGTGCGGCACCGGGGAAGCATGCACGCCGCCGGCGACGAGGCCTGCGAAATGCGCCATGTCAACCATCAGATAGGCGCCGATGCTGTCGGCGATCTCACGGAACCGCTTGAAATCCCAGGCGCGCGAATAGGCCGATCCGCCGGCGATAATCAGCTTCGGCTTCACCTGCTCGGCCTGCCTGGCCACCGCATCCATGTCGATGATCTGGTCTTCGCGCCGCACCGTGTAGTGCGCGGCCTTGAACCACTTGCCGGACATGTTGACCGGCGAGCCATGGGTGAGATGTCCGCCGGCGGCGAGATCGAGGCCCATGAAGGTATCGCCGGGCTGCAGCAGCGCCAAAAATACCGCCTGGTTCATCTGGCTGCCGGAGTTGGGCTGCACATTGGCGAAGCCTGCGCCGAACAGTTTCTTGGCGCGTTCGATCGCCAGCGTTTCCGCGACATCGACCCACTCGCAGCCGCCGTAATAGCGATTGCCCGGATAGCCCTCGGCGTATTTGTTGGTCATCACCGAGCCCTGGGCTTCCAGAACGGCGCGGCTGACGATGTTTTCCGACGCAATCAGCTCGATCTCGTGGCGCTGGCGGCCGAGTTCGCCCTTGATCGCGGCGGCGATTTCGGGATCGGCCTGCTCAAGCGTGGCCGTGAAGAACGAGTCGGGCGCGGAGGCGGTCTTGGCACTGGAAGGCGAAGGGCTCATGGATGAAATATCTCCACCGCCGCAGCCTGTTAGGCAAGGTGCGGTCGGTCACGGGTGACGGTCGGAAGCGGCGCTCGGGGGATACCATATCAGGCCGCGATGGCCAAGCGGTTGCGGTGCTGGCCTGTTATTTATGCAAGATATGGTGGGGATGGGTGGTTGCCAGCCGGCCAGCTCCAAATCCTACCTTCGTCATGCCCGGCCATAGCGGTTAAGCTGGCGCAGACCGCGTAAACTTGTCTGCGATGCCGGGCATCCACGTCCTTTTCGCGCTCAAGACGTGGATGGCCGGGACAAGCCCGGCCATGACGGCGGGGACGGCGTATTGGGCACCCTCCCCCAGTCCGGCGGCCCAGCGCTGCGCTCGACACAGCGGGCGAATGGGGCCTGACCCATGGGAGTTCTCCACTTGTGGTTTTATCTGCTGTGCCTATCCTCCGCGAACCTTTGAACTGGGAGCATGAAATGAAAAAGTTCATTAAATCCATTTCTCTTGCGGCTTTGACTTTTGTGTTTGCCGAAGCCGCACTCGCTCAACAAGTCATGTCGAATGAACCGCCGCCTGGCCAGCTCGGCGCCGGACAGGTTATTTTTGTCGCCTGCGGTCCCGGAAAGGCGAGGAAGGTCACCGGAGGCAGCAACATAACGGCGGGTGCGGCAGGTAACAGCGTATCGACAGGAAAGGGTTCGAACCGTACCCGCGGTCCCTGCGTGCCGATGAAGTATTGAGATCCACTTGATAAGTCCGCAACCGGGCTTTGCAAACACATGAAGCCTACTTCGCGAACCGGTACGCGCCGCCCTTCTCGACGCTGCGCTGGAACGCCGGCCGGGCGTGCATCCGCGACAGCCAGGCGCTCAAATTCGGATACGGGGCGAGCTTGTCGAACACCTTTGCCATCTCGCCGACAAAGCTCATCTGGATATCGGCACCGGTCAGCAAATTGCCGACAAGGAATTCGCATCCCTTCAGCGCGCCGTCGACATAGCCGAGATGATTGGCCATCTCGCTGTCGATCCGTGGATGCAGCGGCGCCCCAGCCTCCTTCAGCCTCGAGACATAGAGGTTCAGCATCAGCGGCAGCATCGCCGAGCCTTCCGAGTAATGCAGCCATTCGTTATAGACCTCATAATCGGCGCTGTCGGGCTTCGGCATCAGCCTGCCCTCGCCGTAATGGCGAATGATGTAGTCGACGACGGCGCCGGACTCCGCGATGGTGACGTCGCCATCGGTAATGACAGGCGACTTGCCGAGCGGATGCACCGCCTCGAGTTCAGGCGGCGCCAGCCGCGTCTGCGCGTTGCGCTGATAGCGCTTGATCTCGTAGGGCAACCCGAGTTCTTCGAGCAACCATAGTATCCGCTGCGAGCGGGAGTCGTTGAGATGATGCAGGGTCAGCATGGCGGTTTCCTTCCGGGTTCTTGTTGCCCGCCGGTTTACCAGAGGTTTATGGCGCCGTCATTGCGAGCGAAGCGATCGCGGTAGGGACGCTCATTTCTGAGCGCCCCCCGCACAGAACCGTACGTGCGGCTTTCCCGCATACGGCTCCCACCTCGGGTGTTGACGGCGAACTTGCCGTATGCGCTCCAGCGCCTGTGACACGCTTAGCCGG
>WNFC01005555.1_pt1 | contig 13836 bp, 11 predicted proteins | sample 5400541 | NCBI WGS metagenome assembly WNFC01 (sample SAMN13153342, study PRJNA577476) | soil metagenome | isolation source: 120 cm saprolite under Douglas fir tree site 2 hole 2 replicate 1 | place: USA:California | collected 2015-04-18
GTGTCGCCGACGCCCATCGACTTGACCATCGCCTCGGCGCGCTTGGCGATGCCGCGCGGATCGCGGTTGTACGGCTCGCCGGTGGTCGGCTCGAGCACGTCGCATACCAGCACGAGCGTGGTCTCGGCGAAGAACGGATCAATGGAGGCGGAGGCGGGATCCGGCATCAGGTTCATGTCGGACTCGTGGATTGCCTTCCAGCCGGCGATCGAAGACCCGTCGAACATCATGCCTTCGGCGAAAGTGTCCTCCTCGATCATCGTAATGTCGAAGGTGACGTGCTGCCATTTCCCGCGCGGATCGGTGAAACGGAAATCGGCGTACTTGACGTCGTTTTCCTTGATCATTTTCAGGACATCTTTAGCCGTCGTCATGGATCGCATTCCCTTTCTGCGCAGCAGGTGTGGATGTGGAGGCGGGCAGTCCGAAGACGTGGTTCAAATGGCGTCCACGCCGGACTCCCCTGTCCGGATCCGGATCGCTTCCTCAATGTTGGAGACGAAGATTTTTCCATCACCGATCCGCCCGGTCTGGGCAGCACGGCGGATCGCCTCGATGGCTTTCTCGACCATCTCGTCGGCGAGCACAATCTCGATTTTCACCTTGGGGAGAAAATCGACCACGTATTCGGCGCCGCGATAGAGTTCGGTGTGGCCTTTCTGCCGGCCGAAGCCCTTGGCCTCGGTCACCGTGATGCCTTGCAGACCGACCTCCTGCAGCGCCTCCTTCACCTCGTCGAGCTTGAAGGGTTTGATGATCGCCTCGATCTTTTTCATCTTTTATCCGCTCCCGGCCGGCCGGCGGGGGTGCCGCCATCCGGCCGCGCAGTGGTTAGCAGGGTCCATGCCAAGCCCGGGAATTCGGCAAAACCCGCGCTGCATCAAGCCATTGAGAGATGCGCCCGGAGGCACCGCCAAAGCACCCCGGGCGGGCCGCGATTATTTATTAGGCGGCCTGCACGAAAAAGCGTCAAGGCCTCCGCGAGGGCTGCATAGCCCTGTGATGACAGGAGCTTGGCAACGGAGACGCGTCCGGCTTCGTACCGCCAGTGACGGCGTTGTCGGGGCGGGATGGCGGTCTTAGTCTCGGCCCGATGCTCGAACTCCTGACCAACGCCGAGATGGCCGAGGCCGATCGGCTGACGATCGAGCGCGGAACTCCGGGCATCGACCTCATGGAGAACGCCGGACGCGCGGTCGCCGATGCGGTCGCGGTCCGCCATCCGCCCGGGACCACGGTCATCGTCGTGGCGGGGCCCGGCAACAACGGCGGCGACGGTTTCGTGGCGGCGCGGCGGCTCGCCGAGCGCGGCGACCGTGTGCGCGTCCTGCTAGTCGGTGATCGTGCGAGGCTCAAGGGGGACGCCGCGGTCGCCGCGTCGCGCTGGCAGCGACCGACCGAGAGCGCGGTGCCGGCGGCGCTCGCCGGCGCGGCCGTCATCATCGATGCGCTGTTCGGCGCCGGTCTCGATCGACCCGTCGAGGGGCTTCCCCGCGAGATGATCGAGGCCATGAACGCGAGCGGGGCGCACATCGTCGCGGTCGATCTCGCGAGCGGCGTCAACGGAACGACCGGCGCCGTCATGGGGGCGGCGGTGCGGGCGAGCGAGAGCGTCACCTTCTTCCGCCGTAAGCCGGGCCATCTGCTCCTGCCCGGCCGGATTCATTGCGGGCGCGTGCAGGTGGCCGACATCGGCATCCGCGCGGAGGTGCTCGATCGCATCCGGCCAAAAACCTTCGCCAACGACCGCGACCTGTGGCGGACGCAGTTCCCGATCCCCCGCATCGATGGCCACAAGTACTCGCGGGGACATGCGGTGGTGGTCTCCGGCGGTCCGGTGACCACGGGCGCGGCGCGGCTCGCCGCCCGCGCGGCCCTGCGGGCGGGCGCCGGCCTCGTCACCATCGCGTCGCCGCGCGATGCGCTGCCGATCCACGCCGCCGCCACTACGGCCGTGATGGTCCGTTCGGTCGATGGGGCAGGGCCGCTCAGGGACTTTTTGGCGGACCGGCGCTTCAACGCGGTGGCGCTTGGCCCGGGCGGCGGGGTCGGGGCCGAGCTGCGGGCCCAGGTCCATGCCGCCTTGCAGGGCCCGCGCGCGGTGGTGCTCGACGCCGACGCCATCACGAGCTTCACCGACGATCCGGCGGAACTCTTCGGCGCGATCGCGGCGCGCCCGGCCCACCCGGTGGTTCTCACGCCGCATGAGGGGGAGTTCGCAAGGTTGTTTAAGTCCCTTTTTGAAGACCATGAAAAACAATCGAAATTAGAAAAAGTGATAGCCGCAGCCCGCGCCTCCGGCGCGATCGTCGTTCTCAAGGGACCCGATACCGTGGTGGCGCACCCGGATGGGCGGGCCGCGGTCAACGCCAACGCCCCGCCCTGGCTCGCGACCGCGGGCACCGGCGACGTGCTCACCGGCTTCGTTGCCGGCCTGTTGGCGCAGGGCATGCCGGCCTTCGAGGCCGCCTGCGCCGCGGTCTGGCTGCACGGTGAAGCCGGCAGCGCGGCCGGGCCGGGCCTGATTTCCGAGGATTTGCCCGAGGCTCTGCCGGGCGTTTACCGCCGCCTGTTCGCCGAGCCCGGGGCCGCGGCGCCGCCATGAGAACAGTGCGCGAAGCTTCCTTCCATCCGCGGCTTCCCAACCCATTTTTATGCTGCGCCGGCGCGCAGCACCGTGATATAAGCCGCGCCGCGCGCCGGCAGGCCGAGCGCGGCCCTTGGCGGGCGTGGCGGAATTGGTAGACGCGCTGGATTTAGGTTCCAGTGACGCAAGTCGTGGGGGTTCAAATCCCTCCGCCCGCACCAGCCCCAGGAGCGGGCCACATCGGCATCCCTTCCGTCTTCGCGGCTGCCCCCGGCGGTCCTGATAACGACAACAACGAACGATATTGGCGACAAACATCACGAGTGCCTTGCAATGCAGGTGACAGAGACGAATACCGACGGTCTACGGCGCGAGTTCAAAGTGGTCGTGCCGGCTGCCGATCTCGATGCGCGGCTCAATGACCGCCTGGCGCAGCTCAAGGACCGCGTCCAGCTGCGCGGTTTCCGGCCCGGCAAGGTGCCGGTCAACCATCTCAAGAAGGTCTATGGCCGCGCCGTCATGGCGGAGACCATCGAGGAGCTGGTGCGCGAGACCAACGCCAAGATCGTCACCGATCACGGCCTGCGGCTCGCCATGGACCCCAAGATCACGATGCCGGAAAGCGAGAGCGAGATCGAAGGGGTCATCGCCGGTAAATCCGATCTCTCCTACACGGTCGCGCTCGAAGTGGTGCCGCCGATCGCGCTCGCCGACTTCAAGCAGATCGCGCTCGAACGGCAGGTGGCCGAGGTCGGCGACGCGCAGGTCGACGAGGCGCTGCAAAAGATCGTCGAGCAGAACCGGCCGTTCGGTCCGAAGGGCGAGGGCGCCAAGGCCGCGAAGGACGACCGCGTCGTCGTCAAGTTCACCGGTACGATCGACGGCCAGCCGTTCGAGGGCGGTGCCGGCGACGACATTCCGGTCCACATCGGCTCGAACACCTTCATTCCCGGCTTCGAGGACCAGCTCGTCGGAATGGCCGCGGGGGAGACGCGGACCGTCAACGTGACCTTTCCCGAGAACTATCTCGCGCCCGGACTCGGCGGAAAGACCGCGGTCTTCGAGGTGACGGCGAAGTCGGTCGAGACGCCCGGCACGGTGACGGTCAACGACGAGTTCGCCAAATCGCTCGGCATGGAGTCGCTCGACAAGCTCAAGGGCGCCATCAAGGAGCGCATCACCCGCGAGCACGGAGCGGCGAGCCGCCGCAAGCTCAAGCGCGCGCTGCTCGACCAGCTCGATACCCTGCACAAGTTCGCCCCGCCTCCGACGCTCGTCGAGGAGGAATTCAAGAACGTCTGGAACACCGTGCGGTCGGACCTGGAATCGCAGAAACGCACTTTCGAAGACGAAGGAACGACCGAGGAGAAGGCGCGCGAGGAATACCAGGCGATCGCCGACCGCCGTGTGCGGCTCGGCCTGGTGCTGGCGGAGATCGGCGACAAGAACAATATCAAGGTGACCGAGGAAGAGCTCACGCGGGCGATCGTCGAGCAGGCGCGCCAATATCCGGGACGCGAGCAGGAGATCTGGGAGCACTACCGGAAGAATCCCGGCGCGGTCGCCAACCTGCGCGCCCCGATCTTCGAGGAGAAAGTGGTCGACTTCATTGTCGAGCTGGCCAAGGTGACGGACAAGCCGGTCTCGCGCGAGGAACTGTTCCGCGAAGAGGAAGCGGACTGACCGACTGATCGCCTGCGCGTCGCCGACGGAGCCCGCGGACGGGTGGCGGCGCGGCGAATCGTGGCATAAGCGGGCGGAAAGAGACCATGTTGCGGATTGGCGGGTGGCCGAAAATCGCGCGACGACTTGGGCCGAAGCTGCGGTGCTCATTCTGCCGCCGGTCCGCCGACGAGGTGGACAGGCTTGTTTCGGGAGCGTCCGCCTATATCTGTGACGCCTGCATCGCCGAGTGTGCGGCGGTGCTGGACAAGCACGGTGGCTTTCGACCCAAGGACAACGGCCACTGAGAGGACAGAGATCCATGCGCGATCCCATCAATACTCACATGAACTACCTCGTCCCGATGGTGGTCGAGCAGACCAACCGCGGCGAGCGCGCCTACGACATCTATTCGCGCCTCCTCAAGGAGCGCATCATCTTCATCACCGGGCCGGTGGAGGATGCGATGTCGACGCTGATCGTCGCCCAGCTCCTGTTCCTCGAGGCGGAAAATCCCAAGAAGGAAATCTCGATGTACATCAACTCGCCGGGCGGCGTGGTCACGGCGGGGCTGGCGATCTACGACACCATGCAATTCATCCGCCCGCCGGTCTCCACGCTATGCACTGGCCAGGCGGCGTCGATGGGTTCGCTGCTGCTGGCGGCCGGCCACAAGGACATGCGCTTCGCCCTGCCGAACGCGCGCATCATGCTCCACCAGCCATCCGGCGGCTTCCAGGGGCAGGCGACCGACATCATGCTGCACGCCCAGGAGATCCTGGCGCTCAAGAAGCGGCTCAACGAAATCTACGTGAAGCATACCGGCCAGCCCCTGAAGACGATCGAGGACGCGCTCGAGCGCGACAAGTTCCTGACCGCGGAGACGGCACGCGAGTTCGGCATCGTCGACAAGGTGATCGCCAAGCGGCCGGAGGAGGCGGACAAGGCCTGAGCGGCCCGGGCGGCTCCCGCGGCCCGAAACATGCTTCGATTTGCCACAAAGATCGGGCGAATCGCTGTCCAGAGGCTTGGCCTCGTGATGGAACATCACCCGTGCGATGGGAATTTCATCGTTAATGAAATCTTGATTATCAAGGCTCTACCGTGTTTCGTTATGGGTACGAGGGGGCGTTGATCGCGAAATCGGGGGCCGAGTGTGGCATCGGCGCTACGGTTTCTTAGGGCGAGGCCGAGTAGGATCGGCCACTGCGGAATGGGGTTCGTCGCGGTGCGGCGAACCGGCGGAGACTAGGAATGAGCAAGGTCGGCGGCGATTCCAAAAACACCTTGTACTGCTCGTTCTGCGGCAAGAGCCAGCACGAGGTGCGCAAGCTCATTGCCGGGCCGACCGTCTTCATCTGCGACGAGTGCGTCGAGCTGTGCATGGACATCATCCGCGAGGAGAACAAATCCTCGCTGGTGAAGTCGCGCGACGGCATTCCGACGCCGAAGGAGATCCGCAAGGTTCTGGACGACTACGTGATCGGCCAGGATCACGCCAAGAAGGTGCTCTCGGTCGCGGTCCACAATCACTACAAGCGCCTTAATCACCAGACCAAGCATCAGGACGTCGAGCTCGCGAAGTCCAACATCCTGCTGGTCGGGCCGACCGGCTCGGGCAAGACGTTGCTCGCGCAGACGCTCGCCCGCATCCTCGATGTGCCCTTCACCATGGCGGATGCGACGACGCTGACCGAAGCCGGCTATGTCGGCGAGGACGTCGAGAACATCATCCTCAAGCTGCTGCAGTCCGCCGACTACAATGTCGAGCGCGCCCAGCGCGGCATCGTCTACATCGACGAAATCGACAAGATCAGCCGCAAGTCCGACAACCCCTCGATCACCCGCGACGTGTCGGGTGAGGGCGTGCAGCAGGCGCTGCTCAAGATCATGGAAGGCACCATCGCCTCGGTGCCTCCGCAGGGCGGCCGCAAGCATCCGCAGCAGGAGTTCCTGCAGGTCGACACCACCAACATCCTGTTCGTGTGCGGCGGCGCGTTCTCCGGGCTGGAGAAGATCATTTCGGCGCGCGGACGTTCCACCTCCATCGGGTTCTCCGCCCGGGTGTTCGCGCCGGAGGACCGCAAGCAGGGCGAGATCTTCCGCGAGGTCGAGCCCGAGGACCTGCTGAAGTATGGGCTGATCCCCGAGTTCGTCGGCCGCTTGCCGGTGGTCGCGACCCTGGAGGATCTGGACGAGCCGGCACTCAAGCGCATCCTCACCGAGCCCAAGAACGCTTTGGTAAAACAGTACCAGCGGCTGTTCGAGATGGAGAGCGTCGATCTCACCCTGGCCGAGGAAGCTCTCGGCGCGATCTCGCGCAAGGCGATCGAGCGCAAGACCGGCGCGCGCGGCCTGCGCTCCATCATGGAGAGCATCCTGCTCGACACCATGTTCGACCTGCCGAGCCTGGAAGGCGTCGAAGAGGTCGTGATTTCCAAAGAGGTGGTCGAAGGTACCGCCCGGCCGCTCTACATCTATGCCGACCGCGCGGGCGACGCCGGCGCCACGGCTTGAGCGGCGAATCTCGCCAACGCCTGCCACAAAACGGCCGTCGCGGGGCCCTGGCCGGGACGGCCGTCCCCACGTATTTACTTGATTTTTCGAGCTTACTTGACACACCCCGGGGCCGTCGCCACCTAATATCGGCGAGCGTTTGATGGTCGAATCGAAGCGTTTCGCACACTTCTCCGGGCGGGGTCTCGCCCACTCTCGGACGCCGGTCGGCGTCCGTTCCTTCCCGGAGCGACAAGCACTCCATTGCGACAGCGCCGTGATGGCGGGTCGTGGGGAGGGGTACATAATAACAAAGGACCAAGGGCCATGACGACTTCCTCGAAGCCCCGCGCGCTGCCGCAGCCTGGCGAAACCCGGGCCTATCCGGTTCTGCCGCTGCGCGACATCGTGGTTTTCCCGCACATGATCGTTCCTCTCTTCGTCGGACGCGAGAAGTCGATCCGCGCGCTCGAAGAGGTGATGCGCAACGACACGTTCATCCTGCTCGCGACCCAGAAGAACGCCTCCGACGACGATCCTGCGACCGACGCGATCTTCGAGGTCGGCACGCTCGCGAGCGTGCTGCAGCTGCTCAAGCTGCCCGACGGCACCGTGAAGGTGCTGGTCGAGGGCGCGGAGCGCGCACGCGTGGTCAAGTACGGCGAGCGCACCGACTATTACGAGGCCGACGCGATCTTGCTTCCCGGCGACGCCGGCGAGCGCGTCGAGGCCGAGGCGCTGGCGCGCTCGGTCGTCACCGAGTTCGAGAGCTACGTGAAGCTCAACAAGAAGGTGTCGCCGGAAGTGGTCGGCGTGGTCCAGCAGATCGAGGACTATGCCAAGCTCGCCGACACCGTCGCCTCGCACCTCGCGGTCAAGATTCCCGACAAGCAGGCGATCCTCGAGACCACGAAGGTCACCGAGCGCCTGGAGAAGGTGCTCGGCCTGATGGAGAGCGAAATTTCCGTCCTGCAGGTGGAAAAGCGCATCCGCACCCGCGTCAAGCGGCAGATGGAGAAGACGCAGCGCGAGTACTACCTCAATGAGCAGATGAAGGCGATCCAGAAGGAGCTCGGCGACGAGGAAGGCAAGGACGAGCTCGCCGAGCTCGAGGAGAAGATCAAGAAGACCAAGCTGTCGAAGGAAGCGCGCGACAAGGCGACGCACGAGCTCAAGAAACTGCGCCAGATGTCGCCGATGTCGGCGGAAGCCACCGTCGTGCGCAACTATCTCGACTGGCTCTTGTCGATCCCGTGGAACAAGAAGTCGAAGATCAAGAAGGACCTCATCAACGCCCAGACCATCCTCGACAACGACCACTTCGGCCTCGAGAAGGTCAAGGAACGCATCGTCGAGTATCTCGCGGTGCAGACCCGCGCCAACAAGCTGACCGGCCCGATCCTGTGCCTGGTCGGCCCGCCCGGCGTCGGCAAGACGTCGCTCGGCAAGTCGATCGCGCGTGCGACCGGCCGCGAGTTCGTGCGCGTGTCGCTCGGCGGCGTGCGCGACGAGGCCGAGATCCGCGGCCACCGGCGCACCTATATCGGCTCGATGCCCGGCAAGGTCATCCAGTCGATGCGCAAGGCCAAGACCTCGAACCCGCTCTTCCTGCTGGACGAGGTCGACAAGATGGGCTCGGATTTCCGCGGCGATCCGTCGTCGGCGCTGCTCGAGGTGCTTGATCCCGAGCAGAACCACACCTTCAACGACCACTACCTGGAGGTCGACTACGATCTCTCCAGCGTGATGTTCATCACCACGGCGAACACGCTCAACATCCCGCCGCCCTTGATGGACCGCATGGAGATCATCCGGATCGCCGGCTACACCGAGGACGAAAAGGTCGAGATCGCGCGCAAGCATCTCATCCCGAACGCCATCACCAAGCACGGGCTCGATCCCAAGGAGTGGGCGATCGAGGATGACGCGCTGCTCACACTGATCCGCCGTTACACGCGGGAAGCCGGCGTGCGCAATCTCGAGCGCGAGCTGTCCACGCTGTCGCGCAAGGCCGTCAAGGAATTGATGATATCGAAGAACAAGAGCGTGCGGGTCACCGACCAGAACCTCGCGGATTATCTCAGCGTGCCGAAGTACCGTTACGGCGAGGTCGAGGACCAGGACCAGGTCGGCGTCGTCACCGGGCTTGCCTGGACCGACGTGGGCGGCGAGCTGCTCACCATCGAGGCCGCCATGATGCCCGGCAAGGGCCGCATGACGGTCACCGGCAACCTGCGCGACGTGATGAAGGAGTCGATCTCGGCGGCGGCGTCTTATGTGCGCTCGCGCGCGATCGCCTTCGGCATCGAGCCGCCGCTGTTCGACAAGCGCGACATCCACGTGCACGTCCCCGAGGGCGCGACCCCGAAGGACGGCCCGTCGGCGGGCGTCGCCATGGTCGCCGCGATCGTGTCGGTGATGACCGGCATTCCGGTGCGCCGCGACGTCGCCATGACCGGCGAGATCACGCTGCGCGGACGCGTGCTGCCGATCGGCGGCCTCAAGGAGAAGCTGCTGGCGGCGCTGCGCGGCGGCATCAAGACGGTGCTGATCCCCGAGGAGAACGCCAAGGATCTCGTCGAGATTTCCGACAGCGTGAAGAGCGGCCTCGAGATCCTGCCGGTCTCGCGCATGGACGAGGTGCTGGCGCGCGCCTTGACGCGCACGCCCGAGCCGATCGAATGGGACGAGACGACCGCCAAGCCGGCGGAGACGCCGGTCGAGGCGGCGGTCGAGGACGAGCACGGCCTCACCGCGCACTGAAGCAGCGCAAGCAGTGGCCAATGAAACGGACGGCGGCGCCGCAAGCGCCGCCGTTTTGGCGTTTCCGGCCAGGGTCTTGGCCTGGACCTTGAACCGGACGGTACTAATTTGCCGACAAAGACATGGGCCGATATGCCCGGCCGGGGAACTCCCGATCGGGATGTCGCATTGTCAGTCAATTGGCGCCGTGGCCCATTGGCCCCGAGGCGGACGGAGCGCACGATGATTGCAACCCTGTGGACGCACGCCAGGCGGCTCTTCGACGAGATCAAGGGGGTCGTGCTCGCCTGCGGGCTGGTGCTCGTCGCGCAGACGGCGATCGGCCAGCCGTTCATGATCCCGTCTGGATCGATGGAACCGACGCTGCTGATCGGCGACGAGATCGCGGCGGCGAAGTACGCCTACGGCTACGGCCGCTATTCGGCGCCGATCGGCACGCTACCGATGAACGGGCGCGTGTTCGACCGCGCGCCCGAGCGCGGCGACGTCGCCGTGTTCGCGTTGCCGCACGATCCCAAGACGACGTTCGTGAAGCGCGTGATCGGCCTGCCCGGGGATCGCATCCAGATGCAGCGCGGATCGCTCTTCATCAACGGGGTCGAAGTGCCCCGCCGCCGGGTCGGCCGCATGACCACGAGCGATGGCGAGCGCGCGATCAAATACGTGGAGACGCTGCCGAACGGGCGCAGCCACGACATCATCGTCACGCCCGGCGGCGGTCCGCGCGACGACACGCCGGAATACACGGTGCCGCCCGGCAGCTACTTCATGATGGGCGACAATCGCGACAATTCCCTCGACAGCCGGTTCGCTCCGGAGGAGGGCGGCGTCGGCATCCTGCGGGCCGAATACCTCATCGGCCGGGTCGACCGGGTGCTGTTGTCGATCTCCCCCAACCCCAGTTGGCTCGACGTTCTGGCCGCACCGACGACCGCGCGGCTCTCCCGGCTCTGGCACCCCGTACGGTAAAATCCTCAATGTCCACAGGGTCTTGGCGGCCGTTTGCGCCGGACGCCGACGGCTGGTAGCGGCACGCCGGCGCGCGGAAAGCCGCGTAATTGCTTGCGAATCAGGCCGTTTCGGCAAATTCTCCGCGCGGCAACGGCGCTCTGCCGCTGCTTCGATGGAAGCGAGGGAAAGGAACGGTTCGATGAACAAGCAGGAACTGATCGCTGCGGTCGCCAACAAGGCCGACCTCACGAAAGTCGCCGCGGCATCCGCCGTTGATGCGACCTTCAGTACCATCCAGTCCACGTTGAAGAAGGGTAACGGCGTCAGGATCACAGGGTTTGGTAATTTCCAGGTCGTCCGGAGAGCCGCGCGTGAGGGCAGGGACCCGCGGACGGGTGCCCCGCTCCAGATCAAGGCGGCCAAGCGCCCGCGTTTCTCCGCCGGCAAGGGACTGAAAGAGGCCGTGAACAGGTAAGGCCGCCGTTACCACGAGTTCGGCGACGTATAACGCCCCCGCGGCGCGATCCGCGGGGGCGTTTGCATGGAAACTGCGCGGCGCTTGCCAGCTGTGGCCGCGCGCTATAATCCGCTCGCAGGGCGGTTAGCTCAGTTGGTAGAGCATCTCGTTTACACCGAGAGGGTCGGCGGTTCGAGTCCGTCACCGCCCACCAGCCTTCTCGTGCAGACTACGACTGGCAAGGCAGTCACCGCGCGCGCCCGACGAACCGATCCATCCCGATATCGCGCCGCCACACCTGCCGGTGCGCCTCGAGCATGTACGGCAGCGCGCGCTTGCGTGACTCGACGACGCGCTCGTAGTCGGCGCTGAAATGGCGCATCAGGTCGGCGACCTCGCGGCGCAGCGCGTCCTCGTCGACGGTCGTGACCTTGCGCTCCTTCATCACCACGCGGCCGTCGACGATCACCGTCTCCACGCCGCGTCCCGCCTCGGTATAGACGAGCTGCCGCGCCGCGCTGTTGTAGGGCAGATAGGCGACGTCGTTGAGATCGATGAGGACGAGATCGGCCTTGTGGCCCGGCCGGATGGCGCCGAGCCGGCCGGCGAGGCCGGCGGTGCGCGCATTGCCGAGCGTCGCGTGGCGCAGCCCCTCGTGCGCGAGGCCGGGGCCGGGCTCGGGATCGCTCACCGCCGCCAGCAGGCAGAACATCTTCATCGCCTGGAAGACGCTCTGCACGTCGGTGCCGCTGCAGTTGTCGCAGCCGAGCCCGAGCCGCACGCCGGTCTCGCGCAGGTCGCAGACCGGCGCAATGCCGCTCTTGAGCTTGAGGTTGCTCAGATGGTTGAGCACGATGCCGGCGTCCGCCGCCGCCATCCGCTCCATCTCGCGGCGCGAGATCCAGACGCTGTGCACGATGTTGAGCCGCGGCCCGAGCAGGCCCGTGCTCTCGAGATAGCTGATGAGCGAGCCCTCGTGCTGGGCGAACTGATCGCGCGCGATCAGCACCTGGCCGCGCGTCTCGTAGACGTGCGTATAGATCGTGAGGTCGTGCTTCTCGGCAAGCTCCGCGCAGCCTTCGAGCATTTTCGGCGTGCAGCGCTGCGGCGCGAACGGCGCAACCGCCCAGTGCAGCGTGCCGGCTGCGGGATGCCGCTTGAACTGATGCTCGAGATAATCGAGCTGCTCGCGGATCGGCAGCGCCTTGTTGCCCATCATCTCCTGCACGTCGGGCGGCAGCATGTCCTTGTAGCGCACCATGCCGACCGTCGGGATGTCGGACACCATGGGCGAAAAGACGACGCGGATGCCGGCCTCGCGATAAGCCGAGATGACGACGTCGGTGTATTCATCGTTGAGGGGATTGAGCCCCAGCATGTCCTGCAGCGTGGTGATGCCGCAGTGGAGCGACTCGATCGCGCCGACGAGCGTGCGCGCGCGCACCTCCTCCTTGCTGCGGTTCGCCCCCATCGGCACCGTGTAGAGGAGCCACATCTCGAGCGGCAGCTCTTCGAACATGCCGCGGCAGAGCGTGTCGTGCGAATGATAGTGCGCGTTGATGAGCCCGGGGATGACGAGGCGCCCGGACGCGTCGATCACGTCCGCGCGGTCCGCCGCGAGATCGCGGCCGACCGCGACGATGTCGCCGCCCTCGATCAGGATGTCGGCGTGCGCCGGCCGGTGCACGTCGCCGTCGTGGTCATAGACCTGGCCGCCGCGGATCAGCAGTCGGTTCGCGACCATGGGTGTCTCGCTGGTTTACGGCGAGGACGCCGCGTGCGCGCTCTCTGCGCTCGATAAAAAAAATCCCGATGCCGCGCCCGGTCAAGCCCGGGCGCCGCATCGGGACCAAATGGATGGATGGTGCGGAAGCTAGACCGCTTCCTTCAATTCCTTGGCGGCGCGGAAAGCGACTTTCCTGCTCGCCTTGATCTTGATCGGCTCGCCGGTGGCCGGATTGCGGCCCATGCGCGCGGCGCGCTTTCGCACGACGAGAATACCGAGCCCGCCGATGCGGACGCGATCGCCTTTCTTGAGGTGCTTGACGAGCAAGCCGACCAAGTCGTTGAGGATCGCCTCGGATTGTTTTTTCGGCATTTCGTGATCGCCAGCGAGGCTGGCGGCGAGGTGCTTGAGCGTGACGGTAGGCTGAGCAGCCTTGGACATTTGGAATTCCCTCCTAATTCGACCAGTCGAAACTGCGAGAACACCCGTGACATAAGCGATTCTCGCGCCTTTTGGCCATGCGCAATTTCAAAAAAGCCCGATTTTTGTGGCGATTCTAGGTGGACAACCCCAAAAAACGCCATTTTTGGCCGATTTTTGCGCCTTCCGGCTTGGCGAAATGGGGCACGTCCTCCAGGATGGGCCGGTCAACCCGGCCCCGCCGGGCCGGTCCGGGAGGGTTTGCCATGCGCGTTATCGCTGCTGTCTGCGGTCTTCTTCTCTCCATCGGGGTGGCGTTCGCCGACGCGGTCGGCCGCTACGACGTCGACGGGACAAATCCCGGCAGCGGGTCGAGCTACCGCGGCACGGTCACGGTCGAAAAGACCGGCGAGACGTTTCGGGTGATCTGGGACGTCGGCGGCACGCGCTACGTCGGCACCGGGATCGGCGACGACAAATTCATCGCCGTCTCCTACCGCACCGGCGACAGCATCGGGCTCGCGCTCTACGGGTCCGAGGGCAACGGCGTCTGGAAGGGTGTGTGGGCCTACGCCAACGGCCGCCAGATCGGCACCGAGCGCTGGCTGCCCCGCTAGTTCCAGAAAACCCCCGACCTTGACTTGGCGGGGGCGGTTCCGTATCTCCCCGGCACCGCAGGCGCAAACGCGCCGTTGCGGGGGCGTAGCTCAGTTGGTTAGAGCGTCGGCCTGTCACGCCGAAGGTCGCGGGTTCGAGTCCCGTCGCTCCCGCCAT
>WNFC01005857.1_pt1 | contig 13835 bp, 16 predicted proteins | sample 5400541 | NCBI WGS metagenome assembly WNFC01 (sample SAMN13153342, study PRJNA577476) | soil metagenome | isolation source: 120 cm saprolite under Douglas fir tree site 2 hole 2 replicate 1 | place: USA:California | collected 2015-04-18
CCGTTTGTGAGCGAGGTTGTTCTCGAGCAAGTCTTGACACTGCCGGCACTGGAATTGCCTATAAATTTCGCAACTCAGCACGCGTTAGATAAATATGAGTAGAGCACGCACCCCCACTCTGGGTCGGTTGCACGGTAATGCCACGTGATCGAACTCTTCTTGACTTCGATGTGGCTGCCCGTCGTGCGCTCCGTGTAGTACTTAAATATGTCGAGTACTTCGTTCATCCAGCTCATGTCCATACTCTCCGTAAAGTTCGTCCACTGCTCCGAACCCGGTGCGCGTACGAACCCACCGTGCTCGGCGGACATGCCAAGTTTTCCGATGTGTCCTAGGTGCTGTTCCAGGAACGCACCGTCACGCCCTGAGATGATGTATACGAGGTTGCGCGGGTCTGCTGAGAGTGCCGTGAGCGCCGCGAGGGTGTCTTCAGATGGTACTGCCATCGATGGTGTCTTAACAATTGGCGACAGAGTACCCTGCAGATGAACGGCTCGCTGTCAGTGGCACGAGAAAGAAAGAAGGTTGATGAACTCACGTCATAGTCAAGCATAAAGAGACGCTTGGTTGCCCTGGAGTACCGCTCGAGCATATGGTGGGTGGGTAGCGCGGGTGTCTGACGCGCGACACCCTGAGCATCGACGACACTGAGTAAAAATTTAACAAGAGTCATGGCCCAAGTCTGTGATGTGTGCGTCGTGATGACGTTGTACAACTTGGAATGCCGCGTTTCCTTTTCCACTTGAGACATAAGCAAGCCACGGTGCATGGCCGCTGCTACATCCTGCACGCAGACAACATGTCAACGAATGCATGGCCAAAGGAAAATATGAATATACGGACATCAAGATTCCACGGGTTGATTTGGAGCGCCTCGATCATATTGGAAGAGATGCCCATGAACTCGCTCAGTATGAGGGGCGACTGTTTCGTTCTTCCTTGAGCGATGACAAACTCCATTGATGTTGTATTCATGCCATCGCGCAGCGGGGTGATGACGCCAAGGTCGGCAGCACAAAGCAGGGCATAGAATTCTTCCTTCTTGATGGTCTGATGGCTACAAGAAGCAAATAAGTGCCTCTGAACAATGTGAGCGATGAGTAGGGACGCACTAGTGGTGCACAGGGATGAAATCCAAGCTACCATACTCGCCATTGATGCTGCTCACGAGCTCGCTGACCTGTCGTTCGAGTTTTTGAGAGTCGGAAAGAGCCGGAGATGTAACTTGAATAAGGACGACCCGACCTATCCACTCAGGGTAGTCTTGTAGCAATTTGGCGAACGCGCGCAGCTTCTGAACGACACCCTTGACAACGTCCAATTTATCACGTCCGATGATGATCTTTTTCCCGGCGTACAGCTTGAGGAGGGACTGCAACTTTGGCTCAACGCCCGGACGAGTGCTGAGAACGAACTTGAGCATACGAAAGCGGAAACCTAGTGTCAAGGTGACAACTCACAGGTCACGCGAGACACGATCCGCATCGACGCCAACGGGAGTATGCATGACAGAGGTGACGTGGCCCTGTACATCGATACCGCGCGCAGCAACTTCATATCCACATACTCGCACACAGGATGACGTAAAGTGCCGGGAATACGAATAGGTGTGGAAACATACAAGGTTGGCGCCAAGCATGCCATCCAAGATCTCCTTTCGGCCTGAGGGTTAAGGATGTCAACGCTAGTTCGCTAACAAACTCGTGTATACATACGAGGAAGGCAGCGGAATACTTCGCTGCTTGGCCATGGGGTGTGAACGAAGAGGCCGACGTAGATGTCGGGTACCAACAAACGGAGCAACTTGGGCACGAGAAGGAGGTGGTAGTCATGCACCCAAATGAGGTCTCCCGGACGATAGATGTCCATTATCCTGCGCGCAAACGCGGTATTAGCCTGTTCATATGGGGCCCAATGCTCATCCGCCGAAAAGGACGCGGATAGGGAGGTGGGCGAGACGTCCTGCCAGAGGAGGTAGTGGAAGAGCGGCCAAAGGGCTGGGAGAACAGTCACATGAGGATGCAAAGAAACGACTAGTTACGATGAAAAACTCACTCTGTTTGCAATACCCGTCGTAGTGGCCATGAGCGACTTTATCGTCAAGCAAGAGGGGGACATAAGTCGTCGTTGTCTTGGCGTCCTCGTCCTCGCTCTTGAAATTGGCGATCTCCTCCTCGAGCGTAGCCTTGTCCTCGTCCGTGAGCGCCGCCGATGGGATGTTTATTTTTTCACCAGCTAGGAGGTTGTTGGGAGTAAGCAAGCGCGCGAGCGGGAGCGAAGAAGACGCAAATGATGTCATGCTGCGGTGGGACCGGTTTCCAAATGGTGACGTACCTGAACTGGTATTGGGACTCTCGATGTCGCCGGTCCAGCCGATGATGAACTGCTCGTGCGTCGCGGATAGCGAGCGAATGCCGCTGATCATAGCCGAGTGGCCCTGGCGTGCGGAGAGGGACCATCGCGGTATCGGGGGGTCTCCTGGGGCGTGGTCGGATGGAGGAGAGGCGGTCTCGGAGGATAACGGCAGGATGTTGGCCGGTTGCTGGGGTGGAGTTGCAGGCGGGGAAAGTATGCCGGGGCGCGAGGACGCGTGGAGGGTTGCAGTGACGGGGAGATAATGGCATACATGGATGATACGGCCGGAGAGGGGGATATCCTTGGTGTGGTACTCGGCGGTGCGGGCGAGCACTTCGGCGGTGAGATCCTCGAGCTTGATGGGCTCGGAGACTCGACGTGGTTCGTGGAAGCTGTCCATGTCGAGGTGGTGATAGAAGAGATGGAGGTAGTGGGGAAGAAGAAAGAAGGATTATATAGGTTTCCAGAGATGATTATCGTGCCAAGCGAGAAACGGAGCATCAGGACGCATCAGGACAAGTATTATCGCCCCCTTTCCCGATAGTTTTATCACTCAAATCTCTCCCCGCAAGCCCTTTAGGCCATAAATCCAGCTGGATCTACGGTTCTGTAACTGCGTTACTTGCCAGCGAGCCGCGCGGCCATGTGGCGTTGATCACACCCAAGACCTCGGCGAACGACAAGCCTGGGTTTCTCCTGCTCTCCGCTCTGCATTCCACGTCGCGCGGACTTGATTCCCCTTTCTAGCATGTCGCCTCGACTTTTCTCAACGCGATTGCTTATTCAGGCCATCGGGCATCCCCGGAATCAACTGGGAGTGTTAGCGGCTGGCCGCCGCGTTCACCTCGCTTGCTACCATCGCCATCATAGCTCGGAGCCTGCCCCCCGGCACCTATCGTACCGCGGACTCGGCCATCCGTGTTCCTTACCCGGCGTATCTATTATATGCTACTGACGGAATAGGGGCCCACTAGTACTAATACCCATCGTATCCTTCAAATTCGTCGTCTGTGTGTGAGTCCACCATCTTTGACTCATCCCGCACACACGAGGCACCCTGAAGTGCACGAGTCGATCTTGGCTTCTATCGCTGCCCACGATGCGTCATTCCCGATTTCATATATGGCATATACCAGTCTGCCACCCGATCGCCGCTCGGCCAGCGTTCAGCCAGAACACCACCACGTCGTCCATTCTGGCCTTGTGGCCCATTCCGGATCAGGAGATCTATTTCCATCTGGAGGTTCGAATAGACTTCCGAGAAATTTGCATCCAGATTGCTCGATGCTCATGTCACGCCGATCCCGTGGCGTGATAAGCGGAGAAAGTCTGGCTCGCTGTGTTAACTTGCCAGACTTTCTCCGCGACCGGTGCTTGTAGTCATGCCACGTATGAAACAGTTCCAACCGTTATTGGGATCACGGCCAGCCGAAAGTCCAAGACACAAGCCTTATCAATCCCCCCCAGCGCATTGGGGAGATCCGTATCCATATTACCGATCCGCTCAAAGCCAAGTACACGCGATTCCCCCGCTTCCACACCACACACCACACACCACGCCCAGGAATGCCACTCAACTCTGGCACAACCGTCAAAGCACTGCTTGCATAGCCAGGGCCGATTCCCGACGAGCACTGTGTGCCTGGTCGGCTTGTCAAACAGGATGCTGACAGCATGACTGCGAGGCAGCAACCTTGGCCGCCCGAACCCTTGTGTCGCCGCGGAGCGGAGCGTTGGCCCAGGGACGGGAACTGAAATAGGCAACCAATGCCGAACATTTGGCCCGGTGGGCCTCAGGGCTCCGGACTTTGGTCGTGGGAACATTTCCCTCTGTGAGCCTGAGCTCGTTTCAGAGTCTCCGCATGCCTGGGCCCTAGTGTCTCGACTAGGGCACCTCTGGCTGGTCAAATGGCACCTTCCTAGGCTGCCCAGCAGCGCAAGGGATTGGGTTGTCCGGGTCAGGTCTGGGCGCCGAGACAACTCCGAGTCGAACACCCCTAACTCTGCGAGTTCTTTCCTCGTCTAATTTAATTCCGCGCGATGGCGTTCGTCCTCCATAGTTCCTCTGGCGGAGGACGAGGTGGAAGAGAGAAAGAGAACAACAAATTCGGTCGGCGAGGTATAAGTCAATAACAATTACTCTTGTAAATGGTCTAGCTCTCCATTTTCAGCCATAACTATCAAATTTTTTGTTTTCTACAGAAAGCTACCAAAGTCAGGAAAGTAAATTATACAAAGTCCGAGGCGCGTCGAGGGGGCGGATGCATCCTTCTCTCATCAGCAGACTTTCTCAACTGTCTAGGGACGGGACGTGCGACTCGGTGCGAGGCTTTTATCGTGCGGCATTCCCATATTTCGGTCCGCTTCCTCCACTTTAACACATTTCCTCCGACGCAGTCAATGACAATGAAAAGGTCGTCCCTCTGAACGGCTTTGAGGCCAGGTATCGAGAAGAAAGTCCAATCTACTCGATTCCTTGGCTGTCAAAGGACCAGACGCGGGCGTTACGTAAGCCACGCTAATTGTGACATTTTGTATTTCCCCCCCTCTAGCTTGCAACTCGCAACATGACTTTAATACTATACATACATGATCTTAAATACATGTATGAAAACGTAGTGTACTCCATTTTGTCCCATTTAATTTACAACAAAGATATTTGGTTACCGAAAAGTGGATTACTAATTCACGTATTCGCAGCGAGGCATGCGTTGGGATGATGACCGCAGGAATGGGGATTCAGACCAGAACCTCGGTCGGGTAGACGTGCATTCAGCAGTTCGCCGAGGTGTACGGAAAGCTGGGGACTTGTAGGCGAGATCAAACTTCGCGTGAGAGACCGGCACCGGTTTGTCCGGAGACGGCGGTGCCGGCTTTGACTAAATTGAAGGTGGTTCTTCATGGTGCCAAGGTTTGAGGGGTGGGAATTTATAACATGTCAGCCATTCGCAATTTGACCATCCTAACATTCCGTGGATAAACATGAGGAAGACGAAGAACGTGCAGATTGGCCCCGAGGACACGTACCAGGAAAAACTTGGCGACCGCGACCGCGACGCGACGACTTCTACGCTGAATTAGGTGATAGGATGAGATAATGGAGGCTCGGAAAACGCTTTGGGAGTAGCGTCATCGCGACGTGCAGCGACGCGAGGAGGGTTAGGTACCCCAGGAGGAGCCAGGTGATAGTTGTGCTAATCGGTACCATGAAGTCGACGAGGCCGACGAGAAAGAGCAGGGTCGAAGAGTGTAATAGCGCCCAGATGACCCCCACCATGTGCGCCATGCCGAAGCGTCCGCGTCCGACTCGAGAGAAAAGGTACGCGAGCACTCGCGCATGCGCATGGGGTTCATCACTTTCTTTGGAAGGGTCAATCCATCGACCCCACCCTTGTTGCCACAATACGTAAAGGACGCATGCTACGTTGAGGCCCAAGCTCAGGAGCCACAGGGTGGTAGCGCGGACGAAAGACGGGCTCGGTTCAAACGACGCAGCGTCCAGTCCGAGGGGTGGTGGTGGTGAATCCAGGGATACTATGCCCCCTGGAATCCCCACCAGGTGAGCCACCTGATCGAATATGGCGATTGCTTGGTCGGCAGCGTCAGGCGATAATCTATTGTAGCTTTCGATGACGAACAGCGAGATGGTCATTGAAAGTAGACCGGCCTGTTGAAGGGGACAGTCAGGCCCCCCGAAGGGATCGCGGCGCATACGTGGAAACACGCACAAAGAGAAGTATGCTTTCCGCACTACCTTTCCAACTCTCCGATATCACATTGGTCTGCTGCTCGCCGCGCCGCGTCGGATAGAGGTCGCCTGCTTTTTCAGAGGTATCGCCAGACACGGGAACTTTGAAAGTAAACGATACGGGTTATGATGAGCCGTCTCATTCGAGCAGAATGGCACGAACCAGCGGTGTGACTGGTACCGACGCTTTTGGAGTCCCCAGGACTCGGACCTGGTAAACGTCCTTCACTAGAACCGCCGACGTCAAAGATGCCATCATCTACTGTAGCAAGGATTCACGATTCACGTCTATCAGCATTGATCGACAGCGCCCCATGACGGCACCCGTAAACGCACCTAGTCCAGCCCCTTGAATGTCCTTCTCGGGTACCAGTCCCGCCTCGATATCGCCGCTGAAGGAGACAGACATGGCAAGGGTGAATCGGGATCAAAGTGAAGCTTAGGTTGCGTACGGGGTTGGGTGAACTGGAGGCTGGACCCGTCGACATCGAATTTTTATATGAAGACCTTCTGTCGAAACTGGCTTAAAGTTCGCGCAGCCACGATAGTATCAGGGCGTAGATCAGTCAAAGGACTGACAGGGACCCTGACAGACGGAATACGCACGGAATACAATGCGAAAAATCCAGTTGCTTCTGCTGCACTGGCCGGAATGCCTCAACAGCGCCTCTTCTATGAAAGGAAAGATGATTGGACATGTGGCCGGGCGTTGGACTTCCTCGGTGACGAGGCACAGATGATGATCGGGGCCGGGAAAATATACCGAGCCGGGGTATATTTGTGTCTCCCCGGCTTCCAACTCCTGACATTTGAGTCCCTCGCCATCACGAATAAAACAACAGTATCCTGAATCAAAACAAAGATAGAACGGCGACTCCGCTCTTCGCTGGGACGTCTCCATGTTTCAATTCCAACGTTTCAACCCCGATCGTGCTTACGGCAGCGCTTCTGCTTTTGTCTGTATCCAGCTTCAAGTTAGATATCATACGATGGCCAGCCTTTGGGCTCCGGGTGAGCCATGATGGTTGCCATTGTTATTGTTTCGACATAACCCTCGCGACGTCGGACAGCCAAGGTATTTCGTATGGCGCGTGAAGTAATTGTCAACGTAGACAATACAAAACTAGTTCGTCATAAAAAAACATGTAGACATCGACCCTAGCACCGCCTTCTTACACCAATACACCTACTCCTTGAAATCTCCCCCCAGCCCCCAGGCGACGCCACAATTAATAAAGCGGGTATCGCATTGGACAGACAGCTGGGGATACTGTTGGCCCGTATATATGGTCGGTTCCGGCATCATCATGTACTGCCTTTCCAGCGCGTACGCATCTTGCACCGCTTGTCCCAGGGTATGGCTTTCTATCGACGGAGCCACAGACTCGTTCATAGACTGGATGTCGTCGAGCCAGTGGCTTGGTACACGTGTATACAGCATCTGGGGATGGAAAAGGCGGTACGAACTTGGGGCGGTGCAAGTTTGGCGCCGAGCTTGTTCAACTTCTCGACCAGGGAATCCACCCAAGCGCTCGCCTTCACGAGGCCGTCCAAATGATTGTCCTCGCACAGGTGTTTGAACAATGCCAGACCGCCGCTGCAACGCCTCACGGGAATATCCGATTACCGACGCGGTGGCTCCCCAGGTTCCGGTGGCGGGGTCCTCGGAGAGACTGTCCAGGACACTCGTCGCGAAAATATCCAGCGTCCCTGGAACCTCCCGGCCGAGGTTCTCATCAAGATGTTTCGTTACGAGTAGCCTGGACGTCATGTGACCAGAACGGGCCGAGCGCCTTCCCCAGAAAGGCTCTAATTCCCCTTTAGACCAGACGTTGGACCGACCATCCGGTAGCGAACGTCCTCCACGACCTTCGTGGCGAGCAGTGAGCCAATGCAGAGCACCATAGCCCGTGAAAACACGTCCTCATCTGTCAAAGGGTAATCCATGTCACTCGGATCGGCAAATATTGTCAGGAAATGTTCAGGCAAAGGTCGGTCCCGAGGGCTGGATCTGTGATAACGGGTTTCTTCAAGCCACTATAGTGTGCTGCGTACAGCTTAAAAAAGAATATTGTGAGATAAACCAGATTGCCAATCTGGTTCATTTCATGACATTCTCCTTAAGCTATACTCTGCATACCACAATGGGTCAGAGAAACCTCTTGACTATGAACTTGTAGAGTGCCCCAAGAACATGCCTTTGTGTACGACTGAATGGCAGCAAGGCATACATGGAGGCGGTGAGTGAAATTAACAGGTCCCAAGGTGGACTCCCTTGGGAGGAATGTCTTGAACAGGCTATGCGGGTGCAAGGCGAGTGAGGAATCGCTTCCACCCGAAGGGCCATCAAGTCGAGCATGCTCGATATTTCGGAGGTGACTTGAGGGCCCAGGAAACCGGGATGCGTGCAACAAAGGATTCAAAACTCATCATTCTCACTGAGCTCGGTGAGCGTTGAAGTCAGCGTCTCCCTGTACACGACCAAGAGGCACTGGTTTCGGTTGCCGCAACGCTTTGCCATGCTCCTTCCATATACCGATGCGGTACAGATTCGTGAGACGCGAGTCGAGTGTGCAGAAGGGGTGAGTGGTCTCTATTCGTCGTCGACTGTATCCTTTCATCAGGTTCTGGCGCGTGCGCGTGGTGTCGGGCGGAGAAAGGAAGTCGGATCGGGGCTGAAGATGTGACGCGCCATGAGTCCTTCGATCTTTACTTCAAGATCCTTCAGTATTCTGGTTATTGGTCTCATTCCGTCACTCTTGACGAGACCCCCGAGGGACGACGCACGAGTCTAAGAACCTTGGAATGCGGGAAATGAGGACTTGAACCTCTTGGTCCTCATCGAGTTTTGTAAGTGTCCAGATCAGCGCCTCTCTGTCCACCAGCGAGGACGAATCGATCGCACTGGATACGACGCATCGCTGTAATCCTTCCTTAAATTGATGTTCATGTACCGTAATTTGCTTCACGAGTTTCTCCCTCGGCACAAGGGATCTGATGCTAGCAGGGACTCCACGAGTTAATAGCCCCCATATGTGGAAAAGCGGAAGAACCAGGGCTACAATAGATAGCATCTGCGAGAATCTCCACGGCAGACCCAAAAATGGAGTGTGGTAAGGGCAGTTAAGGAAAACGTTTGGGATGACTGTCATCGCGGTGTACGCCGAATCGAAGAGCCCAAGCCCCTGATGAAGGCTCATGTTAACGTCTTGTTGAACAAGAAGAGGAACACGGATATGTGAAGCAGCACAGGAATCGTCTTCACTGCCCCCCTCACGTGGAAATGTTCCATCCCGGTGAAAGGGTCACGGTAGGTCCGTTCTCGGGCATGCTCATGTGGCCTATCATGAAGACACGAAAGCATCACGTATCGTCGCGCCCAGTACTGGATCAAGGTTTCAAGAAGGGCACAAGTTATGCTGACGGCCATTCTGAAAAACCACATGATATTAATCCGGGTGGCGGCGGACAAGTTCGGTGGCGAAGTTTCTACGGGCAAGGGCGGAGATAAGACTGTCCCCTTCGAAATTCCAACGAATTGTTGTGACATTTGACTGAGCAGCATAACAGCCTGATTGCCCCAATCGACAGAGAGCGGCTTGTATCCCTCGATGACGATGATGAATGCTGCGACGGTCGCAGAGAAGAGACCAGTCTGTCGCAAACGGTCAGCTTGCAGAAGGTTGAACAAGTAGAAAGACCCGCACAAACACGAGTACACCATTGGTGTCTTCATTTCAACGCGCAGTTATCTCTTTGTCATACTTCTCGAATTCAGAGAGAGGCATTTGTCTCGAGGAGTCTCCAAACATTTCACTTTGAGAGAGCAAGGTGCAGACATGTCAAGACCATACCTCCTTTCGTATAAGAGACTCATACCTGGCCCAACTCGCATGTTCAGAATGCGCAGGCATACCTGGATGGCACTTTTAGTACTTGCGTCTCGTGATGAGGGAAATACGTCATGCACCTGCGGTTTGCGATGTATCTTGCATCACAGAAGATGTCAGTACATGGACATAATGATTTCCACTCGAGGATCCTGTCATTGGCACATCGTGAGAGAAACCACATCAGCAAATGCAATAAACCAGGACAAACCCTCATACCTCTATTCCGCTGGCAGCGCTGCAGCGCTGCTGCGAAGAGGTGACGCAATGTAAGTAGCACCGACGGCGTGTACGATACGTTAAGAAAAACAACTCTGAGATTATGTCTCTAGATTGACTATCTACCTTCGCGTTCAGTTGGGTCTGATCACGTAACACCCGAAGGTCTGTAGTTTCGGCGTCAGATGGCGAGTCTATATCTGAAAACTAGCTTTAGTATTCATAGCAGCGATAATAGAGGTCGTTCACATTCAGGTATGGATGACTTCGCACCTCTCTAAGATCCCTGACGCTCTGCGAGCTGCTCCTCGTTCTACAGCTCACTGCCGGCTACATCATGAATTAGCGACACCGCCCAATATCAGCTCGATATTGTGGACATACCAGGCGACTCTGCTCCGGGCGTTTCCTTGGAAGTTGACCGAGCTCAAGGTCAATGTCGGGATGGTGAGTCATAGAAAGGATCAACTAGGCTAAAACAAGAGTTGGGGATGGTGGATGTCGATGAATGTCTGAGCTGTCATTCGAGACAATCGAAAGTCAAGCGACCGAACTTGTGGCGAGAGGGATGTGAAGGCAGGTCAAAACTACACACCCGAGGCTTATCCAGTTGGGCCGCGAGGCATTCTCTCGAACTGAGTGGACTTCTCGGGTCAGATACAGTACGTGTTATAGCACTGTCATGGTACGTTTGTAGCAGCTTCTCACCCGCTGGTGTGGGCACTTCGTCCCGAATCTTAGGATATGATACCTTTTTTGTAGCTTGGCATGATCAAATTCAAGTAGCTTTTATACACGCCCTGGGGCTTCGGGGCCAAGCCCACCAAGGCCCTTCCCGTCAAGTTTTGGAAGCATTTTATCTTCTGTGATCGAATAACCCCAATCCTGGTGAGTGAATCGATACAGCTACATCTAGAGAATGAAGGGCTTTCCGTGAAGGGCCCTTGGTCCTTGTAAGGTCTGACGTGGAATCGAGAGTAATGTGATGCTGGAGAAGATCAACAAGAGGGGTGGGCGGTGCAAGGGTGACCTCAGACTTGAGTTGAGGGAGATTCGAGATTTCTTATTACATGGAAGAGTTCTCGTGCTTCAAGGTTATGTCCTCTAGTCTAATTGTTGTAGAAGGGAATTGTCAAGGTACAAAGGAGGAGCCTCAAGCCCATGCCACTGAGCCGCCCCAAGATGTCCGGCCCGGGTATCCAGCGTGCGCCGGGTTTACCCGTACATACCCGCACGTGACTCCTTCGTTGGCGCGTGCGCGTACGCTCTGTCAACTTTGCGCTATACCGTGACCGTGACTTTCTTCTCATAGTGAGTCTGTTTTCTTAGTCCCGCTTGCGTTCTACTTGACAGACTTCGGATATCTGATCAAGTCGTAGATGGTGTACTCTTGAAGCTCAATCCATCCTGTGCGCCGTGGACGGTGCAGGCCCAGTTGACCCCAAAGAACGAATGAAAACCGCATCGGGCATGCTCGGTGTGTAGCTCCAGGCACTCGTCTTCTTTGGTGAAAAAGGCATTTGGAATTTCTGCCAAGGGCAAAAGACACGAGTACGCTGCCGACAATGATCCATTGAACGTCTTTCGAGGGTCACTTGCCAGTGTTACTGTATCATAATGTCTCGCTAACGCGTCGGATCCTTTGACAATATATAGCTCCCTATAGTACTTACCTGCTCCTATTGTACGTACTGAATGCCCCGATCCATGGAATGACTTGGCGAAAGCCTTCTGCCACTGAATGGCCCAGTATGGGCTCGACGCCACGTCGGTGATCCTCGTACTCCTCGGGAAGTGAGATTGGGCGAAGGTTTGCTAATTCGGCCCACTTCTGCTAAGGATTGCGGTAGCGGTGCGAAATCGGCACTTCGTGAAACATGCTGAGAAATATTGACCGCGGCTTCTGCGGACTCAGGGAATAACATTCAAAGGGGCCTGCACTGCGTCCCCCGGCGGGGGTGCATAACACGGGCTATGTCAAATACGTGTCGAATATTGTTTCCTAAGCTAGGTGTGGATATCTACATGACCAGGTTCCGAAGCTAACGCATTTTAACTAATTACACTATGAGGGTACGCAGAGGCAAACTTCGCCCTTGGTAAAACGGCTGATTTTAGATCAATGGGTGATTTGGTTGCCAGGTGGTTTTCACCAATTTCATCTTCTGAGGCGTTTATGAAGATTATGTTATTCACTCGAGCGGCCATTTTTTCATTGGCTGATCTCACGCTACCGACACGTCTGATAGAACGGCTTGGTCTCAGGCTACTGTAATGACCAGGAAGATACCCCGGACGCTGTAATCCCCTATTGCAATCCAATTTGCGCTAAGGGACAGTGGTCGAAGTCACGCTGCCTAAATTAAAACAGTGAATTGCTTAGTTACAGTTATACTAGAAGGAATTGGGGTATCGCGCATCGCCGTCGTTTCGTAGCCTCAAGGCTTCGGAAGCCCCCCCCCCTCGTGCTTCGCATTCTGATGCATTAAGTTCTCTGATGGGGTCAATCACCGACTTCCCTTTGGGAAAATGGCCCATCCAGTTTCGGTGGAATGATGCCGTCTGCGAAATCGTAACACTTTTTGGACAGATTGAACAAAGATCCGTTGTTCGGAGTAATATTGCGCAGCAACTTTCAGCTGCCAGGTGTCCGAGGATTACCATACAATGTCCTCAAACACAGTCACCCAAAGGTGGTCAAAAACGTCCTATTATACTGCCTTTGAGGCATTTACGCTGCTCGACTTCCTGTACAGAAAGGCAGAACGAGCGTATGGACAACCCGATCGCCGGAGGAATGAAATATAAAATGGAAAGTACGTAGCCAGGCGTGATATTGAGGTGCGGCAGTTTCTGCACACGAGAAATGGGGTACTGATGGGTCAAATGGTTGTACGGTATAGGTTCACACCGTGGCATCCAAGACGGAGAAGATTTCGTTATTGGAGGGGCACCAAGAGGCACTGTCCCTGGGATGTAGGGACCCGAAGAGTTACTCAGTTCCATCACTGAAAGGACAGAACAATGTAGTCAGGGTGATCAAAGCTCTGAAACCCTCCGTCCATCGGGTTTGCCTAATCGGCGCTTAATTGTTGCCTGGGAAAAAAATCCAGTTTGACGTCAATGAGATTATTACCGGGGCGCAACCTAAGGCAGCTGAAATTACACTGGCGTACATGGCCCATGGTGGCTATCATACTCCTATCATGTGGGCTGCTACGTTACCCATCAGAGTACCGTAGATTGCACTGTAAGCTCATGCCACGAGCGCATCAGGGCTTTTAGACATCCGTTTCTGTCACGTAAGCGCCGGCAGGGAAGTCTGCCTTAGTGAGTGGTATCCCCGCAGTGTCACGTACAACCAGCTGTGGCCCGTGGGACTTGGTAGGGGTTCTGACAATGGGGAGATATCACGGCGTACTTTCACAGCAGGAACAGGAACGTGACGTTATAGCAAATATCCCAGAGATCGTCACGGATTCTTGGATTCATCATTTTCTAAAAACCAAGGAACATTCAGGGTGGCAACGGGGACGGCTCTAAGATGACGCACGGTTGTATGGTAATCTGATGGTCCAGAATGAAGCGGCGCTGCGAGCGCCGACGAAGCGCCGTCTGTCCAC
>WNFC01007415.1_pt1 | contig 13835 bp, 12 predicted proteins | sample 5400541 | NCBI WGS metagenome assembly WNFC01 (sample SAMN13153342, study PRJNA577476) | soil metagenome | isolation source: 120 cm saprolite under Douglas fir tree site 2 hole 2 replicate 1 | place: USA:California | collected 2015-04-18
TGATCAGTGTGAAGCCGCGGCTCGGGCCGGAGTTTACGATGCGCTTCAACGAATACCGCTCCGCGCAAATCAACGGCAGCGCGGCGCCGGGCTATAGCGCGAACCAGGCCACCGCGGCGCTTGAAGAAGTTTTCAAGCAGACCATGCCGCGCGAAATGGGTTTCGATTACTTGGGCATGTCATTTCAGGAGCAGAAAGCGCGGGAGGGAGTACCCGCTTCGGTGATTTTCGGACTTTCGCTGCTATTCGTCTTCCTTATTCTGGCGGCGTTGTATGAAAGCTGGTCGCTGCCGTTCAGCGTTCTGCTGAGCACGCCCGTGGCGGTCTTTGGAGCCTTTGCAATCCTCTGGCTGCGCCGCGTGCTGCTCGGCGCTTTCCTGCCGCCTTACATGGTCCAGATCGAGAACGACATCTACTCGCAAATCGGGCTGGTCATGCTCATCGGCTTGGCCGCCAAGAACGCGATTTTGATCGTGGAGTTTGCCAAGGACGAGCACGAGAAAGGAAAGCCCTTGGCTGATGCTGCGCTCGAAGGAGCCAGGCTGCGTCTGCGGCCGATTTTGATGACGTCTTTCGCGTTCATTCTGGGCTGCGTCCCGCTGTGGACGGCGACCGGGGCCGGGTCGGTTGCCCGCCAAATCATGGGCACCACGGTGATCGGCGGGATGCTGGCCGCGAGCGCGATTGGAATTTTCTTTGTCCCCGCCATCTTCTACCTCGTCGAGAAATGGTCGGGTGCAGGCAAGGAGCAGGCCCCGGGAGCATTGCCGGCAGAGCCCGCGCCGGCACCGGCAGATTGACATGCACTTCAGCGCGACGAGTGCGCCGAAGTACCAACGGAGCTGCGAATGAAGAACTTGGCACAATGGTTGATTCTAATGTTGGCCCCCGGCTTCCTCGCCGGTTGCATGGTCGGCCCGAATTACCATCGCCCCGTCGTTCAAACTCCGACAGCCTACCGTGATTTGGGCGAAAACCGGCAGGCTCAGGCTCAGGCAGCGTCCTATGCTGATCTTCCGTGGTGGCAGGTCTTCCAGGACCCGCAATTACAAGAACTCATCCGCACAGCGCTGAAGCAAAACTACGACTTGCAAATTGCGACGGAGCGCATCAACGCCGCTCGCGCCCAGCTTGCGATCACGCGCTCCAACCTCTTCCCGCAGGTACAGGGCAACGCTGATTTTAGAGGAGGAAAAGAATCCAATTTTCAAACCAAGTTCAACTTTTTGACGCTCGCGGGCGACGCCGCGTTTCAGTTGGACTTTTTCGGGCGTCTACGCCGCGCAAACGAAGCCTCGCGTGCCCAGTTGCTGGCCACGGAGGACGCGCGGCAGACGGTCATTCTGACCCTCGTCAGCGACGTTGCAAGCGCCTATTTCGCGCTCCTGCAACTCGACCTACAGCTTCAGATCACGCACGATACGGTCAATACGCAAGTAGATTCCGTCAGGCTGACTAGGCTGCGCCTCGAACGCGGCGTGGCCACGAAACTGGATGTTCTTCAAGCTCAACAGGTTCTCGATACCGCTAATACCCAGATTCCCGACTTGGAACGTCAAATCGCCCAGGAGGAGAACGCCACCAGCATTCTCCTTGGCAATTATCCGCAGGCTGTGACACGCGGACTCCCTCTGGTTGAGCAACCTCTTCCACCCGAGGTCCCAGCGGGCCTGCCTTCCTCTCTGGTCGAACGGCGGCCAGATATTCGCGAAGCCGAGCAGAATCTAGTCGCCGCAAACGCTGAAATCGGAGTCGCCAAGGCCCAGTTCTTTCCGCAAATCTCCCTGACGGGCTCCGGCGGCGGCGCGTTCGGGCGCAGCAGCGCTTTCTCCGGCCTGATGAGCTCTCTCCCTGACGGGCTCCGGCGGCGGCGCGTTCGGGCGCAGCAGCGCTTTCTCCGGCCTGATGAGCTCCCAACTCGGAACCTGGTCTTACGGCGCCCAAGTGAGTCAGCCCATTTTCACGGGGGGCGCCCTCCGCGGGAACCTGCGGCTAGCCGAATCGCAGCACCAGCAGGTCTTGATCGCGTACCGGCAAGCCATTCAGCGCGCCTTCGGCGACGTGTCCGATTCGCTCATTGGCTATCAGAAACTCCATCAGGTCCGTGTTCGCCAGCAGGATACCGTTGCTGACCTGCAGGAAGCCGTCCGCCTCTCCACCATGCGTTACCAGGGCGGGACCACGACTTACCTCGAAGTTCTCGATGGCCAAAGGTCGCTCTTTGCCGCGGAACTCACTTTGGCGGAGGCGCGCGGCACCGAGTACCAGAGTCTCGTGCAACTGTACAGGGCACTCGGCGGAGGCTGGCAGCAATAGTCCGGAAACAATCGCGGCCGCAGGGAGAGCCCCTGCCCGAGTTTGCTGCTGCTGCGACGTGGCATCGGAGTCTTTGCGGCCGGCTGCCATAGTGCCTGAGGACATTCGCAACGAGATTTCGATACAAGGAGATCAGCCTAGCAGAAGTTCGGCCGGCAGGAGCTTGACTATGCCTTCTATCGAACAACTCGACAGCCACCGCAAAGCGCTTACCCTGAATCTTGATCCATCCACCTTCGGTTCTTTCGCCGAAATCGGCGCCGGGCAGGAAGTCGCGCGCTGGTTCCTGGTAGTAGGCGGCGCCTCCGGCACCGTCGCCAAAACCATCTCTGCCTACGATAAGGAAGTGAGCGACGATCTCTACGGCTCGGGTTCGCGCTATGTTTCCAAGCAACGACTCGAAGCCATGCTGGACAACGAGTGGGCCCAACTGCGCTCCCAATTGGACAAGACGCGCGGCTCGCATACTCGCTTCTTTTCTTTTGTTGATACCGTCTCTGCGCGCAACTACGCGGGAACCAACGACTCCCACGGCTGGATCGGTCTTCGGTTTCAGTTGCAGCCCGGCGGCCCGCCCAACGAGTTGCTGCTGCACATTAATATGCGCGATCCTTCCAATGTCCTTCAGCAAGCAGCCATCGGTATTCTGGGCGTCAATCTCATCTACGCCGCGTTCTATCAATTACAGACGAAGGAATCCTTTCTCGAAGGCCTGGCACAAGAGGTCGTCAAGGAACGCATCGAAATCGACTTCGTGGATTTTCGCGGCCCCGCCTTCGCTGGATGGGATCGCCCCACGGTCCTGGCACACCTCGTGCGCGAGGGGCTTGCCGAGGCCGTGTTCTTCTCCTTCACAGACGCCACTGTTCCCCCCAATGAAGTTCTGCACAAGAAAGCCGTTGTACTCGCGCCAGGATCTTTCGAGCACGTGGATCCCGCTCATGCGCTGATTCATACGCAATTGTTGGCCGCAGGCATTCAGGAGCTTCGCAAGGAATTGGGGGAGACCAACTCCGCACCGATTGGCATCTTCTGTCTCTCGGCGGCCCCATTTGAACTCGAAGAGCCGCGTCCAGATATCCCCGACCTGTTGCGACGTATTGATGCGCTTCTCGCGCGTGGCGCCGACGTGCTCCTTTTCCGCGAACGCGAGTTCTACGCCATGACAGACTTCGTGAATCGCTACACAACAGCCCCCCTGCGTTTCGTCGCGGGTCTTTCGCTGTTGATCCGAGCATTTGAAGACCCCTACGGCAGTCTGGAAGGCAGACGTCTGGAAGCCCTCTCGCGTCTCTTCGCGCAGAACGTCCGTATCTATGCCTATCCAATGACCGCGGCGGATTTGCGAGAATGGATCAAGAGTTTCTCGGCCGGCGGTTGGGAATGGAGCGAAACCAACGACTGGGTTTCCGCCAAACAGCTGCGTCTCGCGCCTCCTCTCGGCCACCTCTACGCGTATCTTCTCGCGACGAATTTCCTTGTTCCTACGCAAATTCCCGTACCTCCCACCGCCAGCGAGCTGTCGTATGGGGCGGCTTAGCCCGCAGTCAATCACGAACTAGCGACATAAGCTAACCCTCAAAGAAGGATAACGACTCATAGCAAGGACCTCAGTAGTTCAACTCCTAGACAACAACGGAGCGAACCATGGATCAGCGCGAATTTGACGGCAAGCATGTCCTCGTCACCGGCGGCACCAAGGGTATCGGCGCGGCGGTTGCGACGCGATTGCGTGAGGGGGCTGCGACGGTCCTTACCACAGCCCGCACGAGACCAAGCGATCTTGCGGATGCGGGTTTATTCGTAGCGTCAGACATTACCACTGCCGAGGGCTGCGCGACCGTCGCCGATACTGTTCGCGACCGCCTCGGAGGAATTGACATCATCGTTCATGTCGTCGGTGGCTCGTCAGCGCCCGCTGGCGGTTTTGCAGTGCTCGACGATAACGAGTGGCAACGCGCACTCGACCTGAATCTGTTCCCCGCTGTCCGGCTGGACCGGGCACTCTTGCCGATGATGCTGGACCAGGGCTCTGGTGTGATCATTCATATTACTTCGATACAGCGTGTAATGCCGCTGCACGAAGCGACCATTGCCTATGCTGCTGCGAAAGCCGCCCTCGCGAATTACAGCAAGGGTCTATCCAAGGAAGTGAGCCCGAAAGGCATCCGCGTAGTTCGAGTTTCCCCCGGCTGGGTTGAGACTGAAGCTGCGGTCGGCTTGGTGAACGACCTGGCGGCCAACAAGGGCACGGATTATGAGGGCGCCCGCAAGGCTTTAATGGACTCGCTCGGCGGCATCCCGATCGGACGTCCAGCCCAACCGAGAGAAGTGGCGGATCTCGTTGCTTTCCTTGCATCTTCCCGTGCCGCCTCTATCACTGGTGCGGAATATGTCATCGACGGCGGCACTGTGCCCACGGTGTGAAGACGTTACGCCAGCGCCATGCCGATAATGAGATGAGACCATTCTTTCAATGAAAGGGGACAAGATGTCCACCTCGCACCCGCGGTTCACGGCGCGAATCGAAGGCTCACCAGAGACCATTTTTGACCTGATTGCCGACATGCCGAATTATGCTCGCTGGCTGCCCGGTTCAGAAGCGTTCGGCGGGACGAGGTATCGCCCTATCCGGTCCGCCTCGGCACAACCTATCTCGACGCGGGACCGGCCGGTCAGAGGCCCGGCTCCGTCACGGGATATGACCCTCCGAAGTACATCGCCTTCCATCACACCATGCTATTGAAGCAAGGCCCGCTTACGGCAAACGTTGATGTTCATATTCGTTACATGTTTGAGCCAGTCGAACACGCGACGTACGTCATCCGCGATCTCGATCTCGCGATCCAAATACCTGGCCCATTGAAATTGGCGGAGCCCTTGGTCAGGTGGGCGTTCGGTAGGGAGAATATGCGGATACTCGCGGAGCTGAAACGTTACGTCGAAACGCAAACGAAGCAACGCGATTCTCAACACTATCGGCACGCCTGAAGTGTCCGAATACAATCTTTTCCATCCCGGCTTCGCCACGATTTCTGATCCTTGTCGATATGCAGGATGCCTCGAGGGCCGTGCAGCGGCAGACATCGCTTCGAGCAGCCCATAGGTCTCGTTCTGGAGGCAAGGTACTTTGCGGGCTGCGACAATCTAAAAGGGCCACTTGGGATTCGGAGCTGGGAATGGAACCGGCGTTTTGGTTCGGAACTGAAGGTATGCAGGGTGTCGAGGTCCTGAATCCTCGAGAGCCGCTCGCTAATGCGGGGGCGCGCACACGAGGATCTTCAGTCACGCCGCAACACTCGCAAGCTCTTGCTCCCTTAACCCGCAGGGTTGTTCTAGCCTGCGAGGCTCGTAGGCCCTCATCTAAGCGTGGGCGTATTGGACCGATGTTCTTTCGAAGGGCAATTGTCCCCAAATGTTCCCAAGTTGGAAGGAAGTCAAAATGAGACAGAGGAAGAAGTCACTTAGTTTGATGAGTTATTGGTCGGGGCGCCCGGATCTGAACTCGGGACCTCCTGCGCCCAAGCCAGCCGGGCTATCTCCGGGAAGTCCTTCTTTTCAATCTTAGTTTTGAAAACAAACGAGTTAGAAAAAAAATTGGTAGTGCCACGATGTACGGAAATGTGGCTCCGCATGCGTAGAGTCCCCCGAATTTTCCCCATAGCGAAATAACAGCGAAAGTGGCTCCGATCGGTCGCGCCTCTTGACAAAAACCAACCCTTCGGCTGAAAGGTTGAAAGCCGAAGAGGCATGTTGTTAATCGGCTCAAATGCAGATTGTTTGTTGTGGCGCTGTCATAGCAATGTCAAGCAGATAGGAGCTGGTTGCACTGAGATGTAATCCGCGAGAGCCATTCGATACCGGCGGCGGTTTGGAAAACCGCCGCCTGCCCAGTTGACAGTTGACTCAGTTCCGCGAACTGCGCGTAGTTGATCTCTCCAAACCATCGCCGTGAGGTTCTGTCTCCAGCGTAAGAATGGATTTGCGTAGCTAGCGATCCATCAAATGCTCAAGAATGGGTCCCAACGTGAGGGCCGGAAAGAAACTGAGCCCTCCCACAATCAGCGCGGTTGCCACGAGAAAAGCGGCGAACATTGGCGAATCGGTGGGAACGGCGCTTTCTGTCTGCTGCCTTCTGATCTGCCCAGCAAGAAGCCCAGCAAGTGCAAGCGCGGGAACCGCCAGGGCGAAGCGTCCCATCATCATCGCGACAGTCGTGGTGAAATTGTAGAAAAGGTTGCTCGCATTCAACCCCGCGAAATTCTGCCCGTTGTTGGCAAAGCAAGACGTATAGGCATAGAAGATCTCAGTGAAGCCATGAGGTCCTGAGTTTGTGACCAACCCAGCCCGGCCCGCTTTTGTCGCCACGGCCAAGGCGGTAAACGGCAAAATGGCGAGCGGACTTGCGAGCGCATATAGTGTAATGAATTTCGTTTCGAGCGGTCCGATCTTCTTGCCAAGGTATTCCGGCATTCTGCCAATCATTAGTCCGGCCAGGATCAGACCGACCAAAGCCAGCATGATGATGCTGTAGAGGCCGGTCCCCAGGCCGCCAAATACGATTTCCCCCAGAAGCATGTTCACAAGCGGCACGGCGCCTCCGAGCGGTGTGTAGCTGTCGTGCGCGGAGTTGACCGAGCCGGTCGCACCATTGGATGTAACCACCGCGGCCAGGACCGAGCCGCCGACGCCAAAGCGAAGTTCCTTGCCTTCCAAGTTGCCGCCCGGCTGTCCTTCCAGGCCCAGATCCGCCAGCTTGACGTTTCCTCCCTGCTCCATCCAACCACACAGCAACAGCCCCGCCACAAACAGTACGACCATAACACTGAATAACATCCAGCCCTGCCGCGGTTTTCCGATCATTCGCCCGAACGTGTTCGTGAATGCGGCGGGAAGCAAAACGATGGCAAGCATCTCAACAAAATTGCTCAGCGGGGTGGGATTCTCGTAAGGGTGGGCACCATTTGCGTTGAAAAAGCTCCCTCCGTTCGTTCCGAGATTCTTGATGATCTCAAGAGCTGCCACTGGTCCCTGCGGTATGACTTGCTGTGCTCCCTCCAAGGTGGTGGCCTCGGTGTAGTGGTGCCAGTTCATAGGTACCCCTTGCCAAACCAGAACCAAGCTGCCCAAGAGAGACAGCGGCAGGAGTATCCACAACAAAGAGCGAGTCACATCCACCCAGAAGTTACCCAGCTTGGCCGTCTGCTGTCGCGCGAACCCGCGGATGAATGCCACGCCAACCGCGAGCCCGGATGCGGCCGCTAGAAAGTTCTGCACGGTCAGGCCGACCATTTGACTTGTGTAGCTCATCGTGGTCTCACCGCCGTAGGCTTGCCAGGTAGTAGTGGTGGCGAAGCTGACGGCGGTATTCATCGCCAAGTCGGGGTTCAGAGGCGTGGTTTGATATCTGGCGTAAAAGAAAGGCAAGAATTGTTGCAGCCTTAGAATGGCGTAAAGCACGAGTGTTCCGATCAAACCGAAAACGATGAATGCGACGGAGTATTGCGCCCAGTCCATCTCCAATTCGGGGTCGACGCCGGTCAGCCTGTATATCAGGCGTTCCACTGGGCGCAGCAAGGAATCGAGGAACGTTTTTTCGCCCCGGAAGACTCGGGCCATGTACCCGCCGAGCGGCTTAACGAGAGCTGCAACGACAATCACAAACACTGCGTACTGCAGGAGATTGGAGGTGCTCACGTCGCAGCTCCCAAGGTGATACCCGCTGCCCCAAGGGGAATAGGCAGTGTCAGTGCCACTTCTCTCCCGAACACCGGTATTCCGACCAATGAGCCAATCTGCTCTCCGCGCGCTTCGTCCGACCCAAGAGTCCGGCCCAAAAGCAGATCCAAGACCGTCATGCGCTTATAAACTCCTTAGGAATCCCTCAGGCGTTTCATATTGCCCGTTCCTTACCATTGCGGATGCTCTGTGGGGCGCGCGAAACACTTCGCTAGCCGCCTTGGGCTGTTCGTGCGCGCCTGGTGCACGAACAGAGACCGAGAAACCGATGAACAATGCAACCATTCTCGTGGTGGACGACGAGCCGCAAATCCGTCGCGTCTTGCGAGCCACGCTTTCCAGTAATGGCTATGACATCATCGAGGCGAAGGACGGCCAAACGGCCATCGAAATGGTCATCCGTGAGCGTCCCGATCTGATTCTCTTGGATGTAAACATGCCGGACATGACCGGACTTGAGGCCTGCAGCAAGATTCGATTGTCCTTTGAAGGACCCATTATCATGGTGACAGTCCGCAACTCGGAACACGACAAGGTTGTTGCCCTGGATTCGGGGGCGGACGACTACGTCGTAAAACCTTTCGCAATCGGAGAATTGCTGGCGCGCATTCGGGCTGCGCTGAGACGCTCCAGCTCTGGAGAGCCACTCCCCAAAATTGAGACTCCAGAATTGACCATCGATCTCGAGAAAAGAATCGTTGAGGCGCGTGGAGAGAGAGTCCATTTAACTCCCAAGGAATTCGACGTCTTGCGCACTCTCGTAGTGCAGGAAGGGAAGCCGCTTACACATAAGAGGCTCTTGCAAACGGTTTGGGGACCGGATCATGCCGAGCAAACAGAAAACCTTCGCGTGGTGATAAACCAGCTGCGCAAGAAGATCGAGAAAGACCCTGCCCATCCCCGCTACATCTTGACCGAGCCCTGGCTGGGATACCGCTTTCAGTTGCCAAGTCTGCCCTCCGAAAAACGCTCACGGCGGAAGCCCTGACCCTTATCGCACGGTAGGCAAGGTGTCTAGGTCGAGATTCAGTTCCAAAACATTTACGCGCGCTTCGCCCAGAAATCCCAAGTCGCGGGCTTTGGTGTGTTTCTGCACAAGGGCGCGCAGGTCCTCTTGTTTCATCCCGCGTGAATGAGCAATCCGGGGAATCTGAAATTCCGCGGCGGCGGGAGAGATATCCGAGTCAAGGCCGGAGCCCGAGCTGGTCACCAAATCCACCGGCACCGGAGCACCGGGATTCTCCGTCTGAAGTTTTTGCACGTCGCCTTTCACGCGCTCAATCAACGTCTTGTTCGTCGGTCCCAGATACGAGCCGCCACTGGAGGTTGGATCATATCCAGTTCCTGCATTGGACGGACGGGGATGAAAATAGCCGGTGCCTGTAAACGCCTGGCCGATGATTCGGGAGCCCACGATCTTGCCGTTTCTCTCAATCAGTTGTCCGTTGGCGCGGTCAGGGAACAGCACCTGCGACAGCCCGGTGACAACCAGCGGGTACAGCAATCCAAAGATCACCGTCGTCACCAAAGTGAACCACAGCGAGATCAGAAAATTCTTTTTCATAAATTCCTCAAACAACCCGAAGATACGTCAGCACTACGTCGATGAATTTGATTCCGATAAACGGCGCAATGATTCCACCTAGCCCGTAGATCAGCAAATTGCGCTTCAGCAGGGCTGCTGCGCCGAGCGGACGATAGCGTACCCCGCGAAGTGCCAGCGGGATGAGCGCAACGATAATCAGGGCGTTGAAAATTACGGCCGAGAGGATTGCCGATTCCGGCGTATGCAGATGCATTACATTCAGGACGCCGAGCACGGGGAATGCCACGGCAAACATAGCGGGTATGATCGCGAAGTACTTGGCAACGTCGTTGGCGACCGAGAACGTCGTGAGTGCACCGCGCGTGATCAACAATTGTTTGCCGATTTCGACAATCTCGATGAGCTTGGTGGGGTTGGAGTCGAGATCCACCATGTTTCCGGCTTCCTTGGCCGCTTGCGTGCCGGTGTTCATCGCCACCCCGACATCCGCCTGGGCGAGAGCCGGAGCGTCGTTCGTGCCGTCGCCGGTCATGGCTACGAGCTTTCCCTTCGCCTGTTCACTCTTGATGAGCGCCATCTTGTCTTCCGGCTTGGCCTCGGCGAGGAAATCGTCGACGCCGGCTTGGCGAGCGATCGCAGCCGCAGTCAGCGGGTTGTCACCCGTGATCATCATCGTGCGAATTCCCATGGCGCGAAGCTGGGCGAAACGCTCCTTCATGCCCCCCTTGACGATGTCCGTCAGAGCGATCGCGCCCAGGACGCGACAGTTTTCCGCGACCAGCAGCGGCGTGCCGCCGGCATTGGAAATCTCCCGAACACACACCTGCAGTTCGGCCGGAACTGCGTTGCCGCGGCTGGCGGTCAAACGGCTAATCGTTTCCAGAGCGCCTTTGCGGATTTCCCGACCGTCCATATCCACGCCAGACATTCGCGTTTGTGCGGAGAATGGGATGAAAATCGCCGCGTGAGAAGCAAGATCGCGGCCGCGAAGCTTGTAGCGCTCCTTTGCCAGCACAACGATGGAGCGCCCTTCTGGAGTTTCGTCCGCCAGCGACGAAAGCTGCGCGGCATCGGCGAGATAAGCCTCTTCGACGCCGGGTGCAGGATAGAATTGGGTGGCCGCGCGGTTTCCAAGAGTGATCGTTCCCGTCTTGTCCAGCAATAACACATCCACGTCGCCCGACGCTTCCACAGCGCGCCCCGACATCGCGATGACATTTCGCTGAATCATGCGGTCCATCCCAGCGATGCCGATGGCGGACAGTAGCCCTCCGATAGTCGTGGGGATCAAGCAAACGAGAAGCGAGACCAGCACGAAGATATTCTGCGGAGCACCGGAATAGATGGCAAACGGCTGAAGGGTAACAACAGCGAGGAGAAAGATGATCGTGAGACCGGCCAACAAGATGTTCAGTGCAATTTCGTTAGGCGTTTTTTGACGCGAGGCTCCTTCGACGAGCTTGATCATGCGGTCGAGGAAGGTCTCCCCGGGATTCGACGTGATGCGTACCTTGATCTCATCTGAGAGCACGCGTGTTCCACCAGTGACCGCGGAGCGGTCCCCGCCGGATTCTCGGATAACCGGCGCGGACTCGCCCGTGATCGCCGACTCGTCGACCGACGCCACGCCTTCGATGACCTCACCGTCTCCCGGAATGAATTCCCCAACGGTGACAACTACAATGTCCCCGGAACGCAACTTCGAACTCGGCACGGTGTCAATCGTGCCATCGCTCCTCATGCAACAAGCTTGGGTGTCGGCGCGCGCCTTACGCAGGGTGTCGGCTTGGGCCTTGCCCCGGCCTTCGGCCATGGCCTCGGCGAAATTGGCAAAGAGAACCGTGAACCACAACCAAAGCGTGATCTGCAGCCCAAAACCGAGGTGCCCCGCACCGTGAAAAGCGTTCCACGCGAGCTGGATCGTCGTCAGGACGGCGCCCACCTCCACGACGAACATCACCGGGTTTTTGACCATCGTGCGCGGATTCAGTTTCCGAAAAGAATCCAGAATGGCTCGCGAAAGGATGGCGCTGTCGGCGAGCGACTTTTTCCTGATTTGAGCGACGGGGTCCATAGACACCTCAGAAAGCCTTTCCTGCGTGCATCAGCAGGTGTTCGAGAATCGGTCCCAGACTCAGAGCCGGGAAGAAAGTAAGAGCACCCACAATCAAAATCGTGGAAACCAGCAAACCGGCGAACAATCCACCGGTCACAGGGAACGTCCCGGCTGATTCCGGGACCGTTTTTTTCTTGGCTAGGCTTCCGGCAATGGCAAGAACCGGAATGATCATGAAGAATCGGCCCAGCAGTTGAGCCGCAGCCGTGCTGATGTTGTACCACATGGTGTTCACGCTCAAACCCCCGAAAGCCGAGCCGTTGTTTCCGGTCGAGGAGACGTAGGCGTAAAGGACCTGCGACAATCCGTGCGGCCCGGGGTTGGAAATGCTCGACGTTCCAAAAGGCTTGACGATGGCGACGGCGGAAAAACCGAGGATCGTCAGCGTCAGAATGAGAATCGCGAGCATGGCCATCTTCACGTCATATGATTCAATTTTCTTTCCCAGGTACTCAGGCGTTCGGCCGACCATCAATCCGGCAATAAACACGGCGAGAATCACAAACACAATCATCCCGTACAGACCGGCTCCCACTCCGCCGAAGACCACCTCTCCGAGCATGATGTTGATCAACGGAACCATGCCGCCAAGGGGCGTAAACGAATCGTGCTGACCGTTGATCGCGCCACAGCTCGCGTCGGTCGTCACCGTAGCGAACAAGGCGGAGTTCGCGATTCCGAAGCGCACCTCTTTTCCTTCCATGTTTCCGCCGGGCTGCAGGGCGCTTACCCCCTGGTCCGTGCCCGCCAATAGTGGATTGCCTCTGGCTTCGGCCCAATAGGCGGTTGTCACGCCGGCCAAAAACAAGAACGCCATGGCCGCCCACACAGCCCATCCGTGCCGTTGCGAGCCCGTTATCCGGCCGAGCGTGTAGGTAAGGCCGGAGGGGATTGCGAAGATCAATACCATTTCAAAGAAGTTGGCGAGCGGCGTGGGGTTCTCGAATGGATGCGCGCTGTTGGCGCCAAAAAAACCACCGCCATTCGTCCCGAATTCCTTGATTGCCTCCTGCGATGCCACGGGGCCTTGCGCAATCACCTGCTGGTTCACCGTCTGGGTCGTGGTTTTGCCGTCCGCGCCGGTCACCTGAACAGTCTGAGGCTCGACCAACTCCACCTTCGTATACGGCTTCAAGTTCTGCACGACGCCCTGGGACACGAGCGCCAGGGAACCAACCAGGCAGATGGGAAGCAGGACCCACAGGAGACAACGCGTCGTATCCACCCAGAAGTTTCCGAGTCTATCCGTTTCCTTGCGAGCGATGCCGCGGATCACCACGATGGCCAGGACAATGCCGACCGCAGCGGAGACAAAGTTGTGATAGGCCAGCCCCGCCATTTGCGTGAGGTAGCTCATGGTGGATTCCCCAACATAAGCTTGCCAGTTCGTATTGGTGGTAAACGATGCAGCCGTGCCAATCGCCAGACCAGGCTCTACGTTGCCAAATTTCTGCGGGTTAAACGGCAGCCATTTCTGAGTGCGCTCAATCAGGTAAAGCAAGGCCATGGAAACGCCGCTAAAGAGAAGCATAGCGACGGCATACTCCGTCCAGCGCATCTCGTGCTTTTCGTCCACACCGGTCAGCCGGTAGACGATCCGCTCCACTGGCCGCAGGATGGGGTCCAGGAACGTTTTTTCTCCACTGAACACTCGCGTCATGAAGACGCCAAGCGGCTTCGTGAGCAGAAAGATCACCAGGAGAAAGAAACCGATTTGAAACCACCCATTGGCGGTCATGTTCAGAACTCCTCTGCCTTCAGCAGGGCGTACAGCAAATAGCCGAACAGAAGCACGCAAATCACCAGCAGTGCCGCATCACCTGCGTTCATAGAGTCACTCCTATTTCAATCGTTCACAGCCGCGAACGTAGAAAATCCCCAACGTGAAAAACAGCGCAGTCGCCGCCAAGAAGATGATGTCTAGCATGAGCACATTCCTCCGGTCCGGAATCTAGAACTTGACGAGTATTGCCATGTTGAGCCGGTTCTCGGTCTTGCGAAGATCTGGCAGCCAGGTATTTGCTGGCGAGCCGTCACAAGTGGTGAAACCGCTGAGGCAAACCAGTGAGGAAGGCTTGCCAGTGTTGCCTCCGGGAGGCGTGACTCCGCCGGATCCGG
>WNFC01010062.1_pt1 | contig 13835 bp, 13 predicted proteins | sample 5400541 | NCBI WGS metagenome assembly WNFC01 (sample SAMN13153342, study PRJNA577476) | soil metagenome | isolation source: 120 cm saprolite under Douglas fir tree site 2 hole 2 replicate 1 | place: USA:California | collected 2015-04-18
AAGGCAGCGCGGCGACGTGGTCGGCAGGTCCGAGAGCATGATCCCGTTTTCGGAAAAGATCATGCTCCGACAACAAGCTAGAGCGGGATGACGATTCGAAGAAAAGTCGTCCCGCTCGAGTTCTCGAAATCGTCCAGCCGTCCACGCCACGACCGCGGCGCTTGATTGCCTCGTGCGGCCAGGGGCCGACAGCGATGGCGGTCACAGTCCTTCGCGGAATTGCCTGGCGTCGAGTAACAAGACAGACGTACACCTTGCCCTTAAGCGGGGGCCCGGCTAACGCTTCGCCTTGAGATCCTCGATCGCCGCAGCCTTTTCCGCTTCCGTCATCTTCGGATCGCGGCGGATCATGTCGATCTTGCCATCAATGAAAGCGCGAGCCAGCGCTTCATCCTGCGGTGTCTGCGGGGTTTTTCGCGAGAACTGTTCGCGCATATCCGCGATCGGCGCCTGGCCTCGCGGCGCGCTTGCCGCCGGCCGCTCGATGCGGGGGGGCGGCGGTGGTGGGTTGTCGATCGGCATATGTTTCTCCTGGAATGCCCCCAACAGCAAGGGTCAACTCGACACCGTAAATGCGTAGTTGGGGTCAAGGAACACCAAATGGAAGCCCACATTGTCCGTGCGGATGGTGGAATTGGTCGCTGCGAGCAGGGCCCAACTGCCCCACTTTCCATTGTTATCAGCGCTAATGAGTTGCGTTGTCAGGGCGCCCATTTGATTGGTGTGGCTGTAGAGCGTCTGAAAGGTCTCGACTATGGGAGCCCACGAGCCGACCCAGCCAGTCTTCTGCTGAGTATCGGTCCCGGTGTAGTCGTACTGATACACAAGGTCCCACCCGCTGCGCATGTGGTTGTAGAGCAGAACCTGATTGCGGTAGGTCGAGCCTTGAAGCAGCCACGTGCTGTTCCATACCGGCAGCACCTGATAGGGGTGGCCGTGGGCCGATTCTGTTTTCAGATAGTTTGCGAGTCCGCTGAGCGGTATGTCGGTTTGCCAATGGTCGGTTCGTGCCCAGTCGAATACCCGGAAATGGGTGTCATTCTGCCCATTGTAGGAGATGAAGGCTTCGACACCGAGGCCGGAACGGTTGGTTGCAGTAAGATAAAGGAAGGTATTGACGTTGCCGCCTGGCGGCGTCGGGCAAACGATGTCGAATGCCAGCGACGTGCCGTGGCCCCAGGCGGCCTTGAAAGCGGGCGTGTAGAACACGCCGTAGCCGACACCACCGGGCACAGGCTGAGTTAGCTTTTGTGCTCCGGCGGCGGTCAACTGGTTGAAGGCGTCTTGCGCATCCGCACCAAGTTGATCGGTGAGACTCTTCACCGCGCGGTCGCGGAACGCAACGTCAATGGCGGGATTTGTATGGGCAACCTGCAATTTGCTCTGCATGAACGCAGCCCTGAAGGCAGTGTCGACCGGCATCTTCGCCGTCAAGGCGGCGAAATGCGCCTGAACGTCTTCGGTCGCTTTGTGTGGACGATTAGTTGGTGGCAACGGCCCCGGACGAGTATCGCTGGCCATATCGATTTCCTTCCTTAATATGGGATTCCCAGAATGAACCGGAAGTGACGTGGAGTAGCGGGTAGGCTCTCAAAGTGCGGCTATTGCGCTGTAGGTTCCGCGATGGCTTTGCGCAACCGGCACGTACCCGACATCTTCAGCCTGCGCGCGGCCCTCGCCATCGGTAAGGTCTCCGGTCGGCATGGGTAGGCGGTTGCATTTTGACAGCGCGGCCGCGTAGCGGGTGTGAGCTAGCGCACATTCTGATTCGTTTTTTTTGCAGATATTTGCCAAACGCCAATACGCGAGAGGGCATCGGAATCTACGCGAGCCCCATTACGTTAAATGGGCCGTCGCGCGATTCCTGATTTCTGCAGCGCGAGCGGGGCCTTGGCCAGCCGATCGGAGAATTCCAGCTCATTCAGGCCAAGCTCGCCGACATGTATGTGGCCGCCAACGCCGCCAAGGCCTATGTCTACGCGGTCGCGCGCGCCTGCGACGACGGCCGCGTCACCCGCGAGGATGCCGCTGGCGCTATCCTCTACGCCGCCGAGCGGGCGACCTGGATGGCCCTGGAGACGATCCAGCGCCTCGGCGGCAACGGCTACATCAACGACTTCCCGGCCGGCCGGCTGCTGCGCGACGCCAAGCTCTACGAGATCGGCGCCGGCACCAGCGAAATCCGTCGCATGCTGATCGGGCGGGAGATTTATGAGAAGACGCGGTGAAGGAGGGTTGAAATCATCTCAATACCAAAGTTTGGTAATAGAGGAGACAAGGTGTCTCCGATGAGCAAGAATACGTCGTTCAGCATCGGCGAGCATTTCAGCGATTTCGTCGAGGCACAGGTGAAGGAAGGTCGCTACAGCAGCGCAAGCGATGTGGTGCGCGCTGCGCTGCGACTGCTCGAAGAACAGGAGGCAAAGCTGGCCGCGTTGCGCGCCGCCCTCATCGAGGGCGAGCAAAGCGGCCCCTCGACTCTGTTCGATTTTGAGGCGTTCATTGCACGAAAGCGGGCCGCTCGGTCATCGGCTTTATAGTTAGGGATGCAAGCTGGGGATACCCTGCTATGTGATGGCGCAATCGCGACGACACAGCCGTCAGCCGGAAAGGCCTGCCCATGAAACGCCCGAATACCTTGGCCGAAGTGGCCGCAAAGGTTAGCGCCGGGGCGGCCTTTGGCCCGACGTTAAGCGAATTCCTTGATGAATTTTACGGACACCCGGAGCGGCGGCAAGCGATGATCGCGGACGAACCGGCGCCCCTCGCCGATGGCCGCGAGCATGCCCTGCTCGGTGCGATCGGCGAACATTTGGCGCGCCGCTGGGGTCTTGCAGTGCCGGCGTGGACCAACGATAAGATGCGTTTTCTCCACGAACCCTACTTCACGACACCGATTGAAAACCTCAAGGCCATGCTGTTGGCGCAAAGCCCGCAAGCTTTCCGCCGCCGCCTGATTTTCACCGAGGCGGAGCCACTGCGCCGCGCTCGCATGCCGCGCGCTCTGGCGCCTTAGTTCAGGTCTAGTCGACGATCGCCTGATAGACGAGTTGCCGGAACAGCGTCCGGTGGTACCCGCGCAGGACGCCGCTTGATTGGACCATGAGGACCGCCACCAGTTGCTCCTTCGGGTCGACCCAGAATTGCGTGCCGGCATAGCCTCCCCAGTTGAAGTCCCCGGCCGATCCCGGGACCGGTGCGATGCCGTCTGACGGCCGCACCGCAAACCCCAGCCCAAAGGTATACGTGGATGCGCCCAGCACCGCGCCGCCGGCCGTAGCGGCCAGAGACACGCGTGACCCGAGATGGTCGGCAGTCATGTGTTTGATGGTGGTGCGGCTCAACACCCGCTGGCCATCCAGCGCGCCGCCGTTTGCCAGCATTTGCGCGAACCGCAAATAGTCACCGGCTGTGGCCACGCCGCCTGCGCCACCGGAGTCATTTGCCGGTTGCTTCGACACGTCGATCAGCCTACCGGAAACACCTGCAGCGGACGCGGCTTCGACCACACGCCCGAGCACATCGGTGGCAAGGCTATATTCCCAGGTCGTGCCGGGCTGGTAGAGCAACGGAACCTTGGCGAGGCGCTCCACCTCCTCCGCCCCTGAGATATCGCGCGCGTCGAAATCGATGACGCCGGGCTTGAACAGTCCCGCTTTGGTCAAAGCATCCTTAACGACAAGGTTCTGCGTGAGCTCGCCGTAGGCAAGGCCGGCCGTATGCCGCAGGAGATCCTGAACCGTCATGGCCCGCTCGGCTGCCACCAACCCACCGCTGGTGAAGACCTTCACGTCCTTGAAGGCGGGCAGCCACTTTGCGACCGGATCGGTCAACTCCAGCGCGCCGTCCTCGACCAGGATCATGGCGGCGACCGAAACGATGGGCTTGGTCATCGAATAGATGCGGAATATGGCGTCGGTTCGCATGGCGTCGGCGCCCTTGGGATCACGCACCCCGAGGGCGGTTGCATAAGCGAGCTTGCCCTGGCGCGCGACCATCATGACGGCGCCCGGCAGCTTCTTGTCGTCGATCTCCTTCTGGAAGATCGCCGTCAGTCGCGCGAGCCGCGCCGTCGACATGCCGACGCTTTCAGGCGGGGCGTTGGCGTGCTGGAGAGCAACGGCCGACGATAAGGTCTGCTGGGCGCCGGCAACGAGCGGCGCGCCGAGAACGGCAACAAGGGCAATGACAGGCAGCCCCCATCGTCGCGAAAGCGATTGTAAGTTCGATCTCATGGGCTTTCCTCCAACGGTGTTCTTCGCTGCGCTGATTTCATGGGATGCCATCGGCGTCGCCGGAAACAGCTGCAGGCAAGATAATTATATCCGATAAACGCGCCGCGACGCGACGGTCCAAACCGCGCCACTTTGCGTAAACAACGGCGGCCGACAGGCAGCGGCCGGCGACGAGCAGGGCAGCGGCAGCCCGACCGCGCGCTGGCGGGCCGGGACGGCAAGAATCTGATTTCACGGAAAATCTTCGCCGATCGACAAAAATATATCGCAAAAAGCCAGCTGTTGCGTCATTTCGAGGTGGCCGCTCTATCGGCGCCGTTCCGATTTCCCGACGCGGAGACGACCCATGCAGCGCTATGATCCTCTCAAAGCCCCGGACCCGGAAGAATGGCTCGCGTTAGATGAGCAAGAGCGCATCGCGCTTGCACAAGATTATCACCGCCGCGCGCGCATTCGCGTGCCAAATGCAGCGGCGCATGCCATGGCCCACGCGATCGTCGAGAACCAGATCGCGCTTGGAGACGAAACGCCTGTGCGCCGTACGGCGCAGCGCCTGATGGACGAGGGCCTCGATCGCCATGAGGCGATCCACGCCATCGGCATGGTGCTCTTCGAATTCATCAATGACCTGATGCGTGCGCCGGCGGCCGACAGCGACCCGAATGCGCCATATTTCGCGGCGCTCGAGCGGCTGACGGCGGAAGACTGGCGGCGATCGGGGTGACGGACTTCGCGAATGGTTCAACATGGCCGGAGCGCCCTAAATTTCTTTATCGCTCGGCTGCAACCAATGGCCTCCTGCTCGGTTTAACGGTTACACGCGTGAAGCATCCAAGGAGAGCCCGATGTTTAAAGGAGTAGTTGGACTGGTGACGGTCCTCGTCGTTGCCGGCGCGGCATATGCGCAGGAAGCCTCCCATGCGAGGCTGACCCCAACCGAGCTCAACGTGTTGACCGATGCGCGAATCGCCATGACTAAGGCGGCGTTGCAACTGACACCGGAGCAGCAAAAGTTTTGGCCGCCTATCGAGGAAGCCATCCGCAGCAGAGCCGAGGGACGGCACCATCGGATGGCCGCGCTCAGATCGCTGGCGGAACAGGCCGGCCAGCGCGACTTTGATCCAATCACACTGATGCGCGGACGCGCCGAGAACTTGGCTGAACGAGGGGCCAACCTCAAGAAGCTCGCCGACTCGTGGCAGCCGCTCTACCAGACTCTCAATCCAGACCAGAAGCAGCGGATGCGTCTCCTCGCGATGCATGTCGTTCGCGAAGTGAGAGGCGCCTTGGAGCGCCGTCGCATGGCGGAGATGATGTCGGAGTCCGAAGAGGGCGACGAGGAGTAGAGCCCGGCCTCTGTAACACCTAAGTCTCAAAACAGCGACGGGCCACTTGGCCCGTCGCCTCTCGTCTCACTGCGCCTCTTTCATGTATTCCGCCGCGCGCCTCACGACATCGGGCGCGGTCGCATAGACCTGGGCGATGAGGGCGTCGGCCGCAGCGCCCGTCACGGGCCGCACGTCGAGGCCTTGTCGATTGGCATCGGCACGGAACTCCGGGTCCTGCATGGTGGCGTCGAACGCCTTGCGCAACGCAGTCAGTCGTTCCGGCGGAATGCCCGGTGGCGCCACGAAGGGGCGTGCCATCGTCTGGCGGGCGATGACGAGTTTCAGAATGGCCTGCTGCTCCGGGCTGCCGGCGACATCGAGGACCGTCGGCACGTCGGCGAGCTCCGCAATGCGCTGGTCGGAAAGCTGCAGCACCACGCGGATCTGCTTCGACTGCCACAGGTCCCGGTTGCGCGTCGACAAGGTGGACCACGACCAGCCGCAGCGGCCGTCGACCTCCTTGCGCTGAATGGCAAGCACCGTCTCGGCCGCGCTCTGGTAGCCCAACACGAGCTGCATCGGCAGACTGAACATCTTGCGCAACAGGTTGGAAAACACGTCGCTGTCCGCCCCGGCGCCCGTGGCGCCGATCTTATAGTGCCTGGTCTGCATGTCGGCCCATGACTCGATGCCGGCATCCTGGCGGAACGCGCAGACGCCGATGTCATTGGAAACGCTGCCGAGCCAGCCGAATTTCGCCGGCGTGAATCGCATGGCGTCCGCGCGCCCCAGCAGCGGGTCGAGGAAGATCCCGCGGGCGAAGCCGCCGAACACCGAACCGTCCTTGGAGGCGACGTTGTGGAGATAGTTCGCTGCCCGGATGCTGCCGGCACCCGGCATGTTCTGCACCACGACGGTGGGATTGCCCGGAATGTGCCGGCCGATGTGGCGGCCGACCAGGCGGGCATAGTCGTCATAGCCGCCGCCCGTCGCATAGCCGATCACGAGCTGCACCGTCCTGCCGGCGTAGAAATCGGAAATGTCGTCGCACCGTGCCGCGGTCGGGGCCAAGGTCGATGCGGCGCTCGCACCGATCGTGACAACCGTCAGGGCAAAAATGCATCGGCTTCCGACCATCGCGGCCTCCTTGCCGCGATATTTGTCGGACAGCCGTTGATCAAAAGCAATGCGGTGCCGGCGGCGTGCTGAAATTCAATTCACCACGCCATCCTCGCTCTTCACAACGGTCCCGCAGCGCGGGCACGCGGCCGGGTGGCAGGCGCGGCAGAACGCCTTGCCGCAGGACGTGCAGGGGGCATGGCCGGCGGGCGCCACCAGATGCAGCTTGTCGTCGCAAACGAGTCGCGTCCGGTCGAGCCCAGGCCCCGCTTCGCAGAGCGGCGGCTCGATCGCCCGCGCCAGCGGGTGCCAATCGATCCGGATCAGCCGTTCGCCTTTGCGACGCTTGATCAGCACCTCGAAACGCTGGACCGGCACGTAGAGCTCCAGCGTCTGCACCCAATCCACTGTGACCCGCAGGGCGTAGTTCCGCCGCAGATCGTCGAGCTTCGCCCGATATTCCCGCTCGATAGCAGCAACTCGCATGGTTTCGCGCCGGCGGTCGGATTCGGCCTTCTCTCCTTCGGCGCGCGCCAGGGCGGCGAGCCGCTTCAGCGATGTGCGCCGTAGATCGTCGTGATAGCCGTGCACGCGGCCGCGGTCACGCTCCAGCCGGCGGCGCATGGCGCGCAGGAAAGGCTCCAGGTCGGACTTGACCCGGGCGTCCAGCAGCGGGCGCACACGAGATTCGAGTGTGGCGGCGTCCCAGCCCGGACCCGCGGCGGCGCGGACCTCGGGGTCGGGCGCCTGCCAATCGGCCTCGTCCGGAAGCAGCCTTCACAGCCGCGCCGCGATATCGTAGATGACCGCGCCGGTGGCGACATTAAAGCCGAGCCAGGCCAAGCCCTCGCGTTTTTCGTCGGAGACCGCCGTATAGCGAAAGGCCAGCACCAGACAGCGTGTAAAGGTCGCCGTCGCGCCGTGGAAGCGCCACACAGCGTTGGGCAGGTCAAGACCTTGCTCAAGAATGCGCTGCGGATCGCCGTACGACGCCGGGCCGCCGGAAAGCTGCCGCTCGCTCCACCGCCCGTCGTCGCCGAGGAGAGCGCCGAAACGATCGAGCCAGTCGCCCTCCAGCCCGACCGGGATTGCTTGCTCCGGCCGCTGCGCCCCAAATCCAAGCCGCGCCAGCTCAGGCCACCCCAATGCTTTCCGCAGCGGCTCGGGGGCCAGCACCTCAAGTCCGTCGGGCTCCATAGCCTCGACCGCGGCCCCCCGGCGCTCCAGCACCTCGGCGACGAATTCGCGCAGTTCTCCCATCGGCGCGCTCCCGATCACCCGGTCTCGAAATCTTCGCCGAACAATGCGTCGTCGAGAGCCTTGGCGTCCTCGTGCTGCCGGCGGGCGTCGTCAAGCCGTTGGCCGAGGGTGTCGAAGGCAGCGTCGCGAGTCGCCTCGGTGGTCTCGAGCCAAGCGTCGAGCACAAGTTCCGCAAAATCCCGCTCCTGCTCGACGTCGCCCAGGATGGCGCCCACTTCACCGACCACCAGTTCGAACATCGAGATTTTCTCATCGAGCAGGCGCAGCACCTGCTCCTCCAGGGTGCCGCGGCTCACGAGGTTGAAGACAAAGACCTCGCGCTGTTGGCCGATGCGGTCGATGCGACCGATGCGTTGTTCGATTGCCATGGGATTCCACGGCACGTCGAAATTGATCAGCGTGTTGCAGAACTGGATGTTGCGCCCTTCGCCGCCGGATTCCGTGCACAGCAGCACCGGAACCTCGTCGCGGAACGCGGCGACGGCGGCGTCCTTCTCGGGCCCGCTGAGGCGGCCCTCGAACCGTGCGAAGGAGATGCCGTGTTGCATCAGCCAGCCGGCCAGATGATCGAGTGTTTCGCGGTAATGCACGAACACCAGTTTCTTCTCGGTCGGATTGCGGCGCAGCAGGTCGAGGAGCGCAGCCTCCTTGCCGCCGGCGCCCAGCGCGGCCCAGCGTTGCGCCAGGGCCTTCCAGACCGGGTCGTCGGGGTGGTCCGCCGCAAACCGCGCCGTTGCGCCGGCGGCAGCCGCCGGTGACGACCCCGCCGCTGCGAGCAGATGGCGAACCGAGAGGCGCTGGCGCGCAGCGCCGGCCGCTGCGAGACTGCGCACGGCTGCGGCAAGGTCGAGATAGGCCGCGCGTTCGCCTTCGACCCCGTCCACCCGGATGGTGGCGGCATGGCGACGCGGCAGCTTCAGCGCTACCACGGCGCGGGTATTGCGGATCATGGCGCTGCGCATCAGCTCGCGCAGGCGCTCCGGATTGGCGGGCTGGCGCGGCTTTCCGGCCGTCACGTAGGCGGCCTTGAATTCCCTTAAGGTCTTGAAGATGCCGGGCTTGAGCAAGGTGAGGAGATTATAGAGCTCGGTAAGATCGTTCTGCACCGGGGTCGCGGACAACAGCAGCAGGAAGCGCTTATTGAGTCCATCCACCAGCTTGTAGCTCTGGCTTGTGCGATCACGCAGGTGATGCGCCTCATCGACGATGACGAGATCAAAGTTGTGCAACACCAGGCGCCGGGCATGCTCAGTGCGGCGCGCCTGCGCGATCGATGCGATCACGCGCTGCTGTCGCCAGAACGCATCGGGGTCGCTGCGCAGCAGCGCGTCATGGGTGGTGGCGCACGCAATATCGAATTTAGCCTCAAGCTCTTCCCGCCATTGTCCGACCAGGGATGCCGGCGTCAGCACTAACACGCGCTCCACCATGCCGCGCAGCAGGTACTCCTTGAGGACCATACTGGCTTCGATGGTCTTGCCGAGGCCGACTTCGTCGGCGAGCAGCACCCGGCCGCGGAATTGCTTGAGCACCTTGCGGACGGTCTCGACCTGATGCCAGAAGGTTTCGACTCCATTCAGGTGGGGCAGGCACAAGAGTTCGTCGAAGCCTTGAGCGAGGCCCAAATGCGCGAAGCGCTCGCGCAGCTGGTACCAAGCGCCGTCGTGATCGGGCCTGCGCTTCGCGGCTGCAAGCAGCGGTACGAGGTCAAATTCGGCCGTGAACGGGATGTCGATCTCGATGCGGGGAAGCGGCGCCGGTTCTGTGGCCGCGCCCGCGGGAGCCGGAGCACGCGGGACGGCCGGTCGGGCGGGCGCTCTACGTGCTGACTGCATCACGGCTTTGGTTGCCGCATTCGCGGCAGCCTTAGGCGCTGCCTTGGGGACCGCCCTTTGGGCGGTCCTCAGCTTCGTCTTCGCGCCAGTTAGGCGGGCGAGAGCGCCGGCAGACTTGCGGTTCAGCTTTCCAAATATGTTGGCAAGCCTGTCGTCAAGCCATTCAAGGCGGGCCCAACCGGCCGGAAAGGCACGCAAGGCTTCGAATCGATAGGTCAAGCCGTTTTGCTCGAGGATCGCGCGCGCCACGACGGGCTTGTTCTGTTGCTCAGCCGCCAAGGCAGAGAGCAGGTGATGGGTCGCCGTCGGCACGTAGCGTTTCGAATACCGCTTCAGGAACACTAAAGCCCGCTCGGGATTTTGATCCAGCAGCGCCGCCGTGGCAGTGAGGCACAGGATGTGGGGGTCGCCCGGCCGCGCGCGCAACGCTTCCTCCGCGAGGGGAAGAAATCCTGAAGTCATTTCCTTGTCAGCGAAGGCGGCGAGAAGCTTCTGGTCCCATTTATCCGGCTGATCCGGCGCTGCGTCGAACGGAAGGGCCAGTTGCGGCAAAGATGCGGGAGGCATTGAGACGCCACATTCTCGAATCGAACTGACGATTCGTATCAGAGCCGCGGATCGCGAACGAATCGGAACGATAAGACTAGCGCTGCCGATGGTCGGATCAAGGCTTGGCGGGCGTGAGATAACAAGAATCTGCCGGCGCGGAGCCTCATCCGACTCCTGAAGGCCTCCAACTCCATGTGAGAGCGTGCGCAGCGCCGCGGCAGCACGGTCAGCGCCGACGCCAGGAGTATTCAATGTGGCCGGGATCCGCGCTAAAAAATCTGACTGAACGTCCAGTACAGCGTCGCCGAGAGCAAGATTGCGGCCGGCAGCGTCAGCACCCAGCCCATGAGGATGTTGCGAATGGTCGCCCATTGCAGGCCCGAGCCGTTGGCCGCCATGGTGCCGGCGATACCGGACGACAGCACGTGGGTCGTTGACACCGGGAGACCATAGGCATCCGCTGCCGCGATCGTAGCGGCGGCGACGAGTTCCGCCGACGCGCCCTGCGCATAGGTCAGGTGGGTCTTACCGATCTTTTCGCCGACCGTGATGACGATCCGTTTCCACCCGATCATGGTGCCGAGCCCGAGCGCAATGGCGACGGCAATCTTGACCCATGTCGGGATGAACTTCGTCGCGCTATCAAGCGACTTCTTGTAACTATTGAGCGCGGCCACAGCGTCCTTGGTCAGACCGTTCTCCTTGTCCTTCATCAGGAAGCGGATCGCCTCGGAGGCGAGATACATGTCATTGCGGGTATTGCCGACGGCCTCCGCCGGCACTTTCGCCAGCGTGCCGTACTGATCAACCTCGGCGCTGATCTCCTTCACCAGCACGGCAAGCGAAGGGTAGGTGCCCTCGGTGATGTGGCGCTGCGAGACATAGAGGGTCACGGCCGGGCGCGGGTCTCCCAGCACGTTGTAACCCGCGGCCTGTTGCTGGATGACGCCGGCCGCTGCCGCCGAGGTGGTTCGGAACTCCGCCATCTGACTCGGCGGCAGAGCGCGATTGAGCGCATAGGCGGTCGGCACCGTGCCGATCAGGATCAGCATGATGAGCCCCATGCCCTTCTGACCGTCGTTGGAGCCATGGGCGAAGCTGACGCTGGTGCAGGTGAGAATCAGAACGCCGCGGATCCACCACGGCGGCGGCTGATTGCCTTTGGGCTCGGCATAGAGCGCAGGGTTGCGGATGACAAACCGGACGACGATGAGCAGCAGCGCCGCGGCGCAGAACCCCACGACCGGCGACAGCAACAGCGCCTGGCCGATTTCGCTGGCCTTGGACCAGTCGACGCCCGACGTGCCGTCTTGTCCGCGCATCAGCGCATTGGCGATGCCGACGCCGATGATGGAGCCGATCAGCGTGTGCGAGCTCGACGCCGGCAGGCCAAGATACCAAGTGCCGAGGTTCCAGATGATAGCCGCAATCAGCAGGGCGAACACCATGGCGAAGCCGGCGGCGCTGCCGACCTGCAGAATGAGTTCCACCGGCAACAGCGACACGATGCCGAATGCGACCGCACCCGACGAAATCAGCACCCCGAGGAAATTGAAGAAGCCAGACCACACTACCGCGATCGGCGCCGGCAACGAGTGGGTATAGATGACGGTAGCGACCGCGTTTGCGGTGTCGTGGAAGCCATTCACGAATTCGAAGCCGAGCGCGATCACCAGTGCGATGAACAGCAGGATGAAGGGCAGGTAAGTCGTGACCTTCGCGCCAGTCTCGTCCACATCGACATAAAGGCTATAGGCGACGAACAGGAACCCGGCCGCCAGGACGCCGAAGAAAAGAATTAAGCCTAAGGGATTAATGGGCTGATCGAGTTTAGGTTTCGGCGAGTGGACCTGGTTGGCCACTGCCGTCATGGTGATGTCGGTCATGAAAAGCCTCGGGTTGCGCGCAAAGCTCAATGCTCAAAAATGTAGCGAACGCGTATATCAACTCGATGACACTAACGCGACACAGCGCTGTAACACATTGATTTATCGAAATTCATGGTTCTTTCCCGTCATCCCTGTGGGGGGGGCATGGCGATTGCCGGCGTGAGTGGACACCGGAGGACACCTCACCGAATCGTGCGGTTCGAATCATCGCCAAACCTTCGCTTGCAGGACGTGAAGCTTTCCCTGCCGGAACAGTAGCGAATGAACGCATCAGGCGGTTCGCAGTTACTTGCAAAGCGAGCCGCGGCGTCGGCTTCGCCCGTCACGCCGGGTCGCCGGAGTCATGGCCGGGCTTGTCCAGGCTTGTCCCGGCCATCCACGCCTTGCTCGCTGAGCTGCCGCAAGAAAGACGTGGATGCCCGCGAAGACGGGGTCCCCGCCGCGTGACGCGGCGGGGTGTCTCTGCGCGGGCATGACGGTGGGGAGATGATTCGATTTCATCCGAACGTGCTCTGGAATCGCACGCATTCAACCTTACTGCCGGCGTCGCCATACCGATGCTGGCAGTAAGCGCGTCGGGGGTTTGAACACCGCTCGGTTCGCCTTTTCTGCCGTCTCGACCCTCCTGCGCGCGGCGTCGCGAACCCTCATTCCGGCAGATGATCATGGGGAGTCACTCTTGAAAACCTTGCCGGCAGCAGCCATTGGTGGGGCTCCCGGGCGTTAGGGGCGAGCAGGCGCGGGACGTCTTTGGCTGCCCGCCTGCACCTTGGAGAGATCATCTCAGGTCGAACAGCATGATGGACATCCCTGTTGTGATTGCGGGTGACGCCCGCATTCCGGCGGTCGGCCTCGGCACTTGGGATTTGCGACGCCGCACCTGCGCCCTGATGGTGGAGCAGGCGTTGCGGCTCGGTTACCGCCACGTCGACACCGCGGAGATGTACGGCAACGAGCGCGAGGTCGGGGAAGGATTGCGCACGTCCGGCATCAGCCGCAACGACGTCTTCATCACCACCAAGGTGTGGCCCGATAATCTTGCGCCCGCCGACTTGGAGCGCTCCACCAAGGGAAGTCTCGCTCGGCTGCGCCTCCAGCACGTCGACCTCTTGCTGATCCACTGGCCGAGTCCGCGCATTCCGCTGGCTGACACCATGGGGGCGCTGTGCCGGATGAAGCAGACGGGCTTTGCCCGGCATATCGGAATCTCGAACTTCACCGTGCCCTTGATCGAGGAGGCGGTGCGGCTTGCGGCCGAGCCGCTCGTGACCAATCAGATCGAATGGCACCCTTACATCGATCAGTCGAAGGTGGTCGCGGCGTGCCGACGGCATGGCCTGTCGGTTACCGCCTACAGCCCGATCGCGCGCCGACGCGCCGGCAATGATGCGCAGCTGCGGCGGATCGGCATGCATCACGGCAAGACGGCCGGCCAGGTCAGCCTGCGGTTTCTCATCCAGGAAGGCGCCGTCGTGATCCCGCGCACCTCCAAGCTCGAGCGCTTGAAGGAGAACATGACGATCTTCGATTTCGAGCTCGATCCAGCCGAGATGGATGCGATTCGCAAGCTCGCCGATGACGCAACGCGCGTGGTCGACTGGTCGGGCGCACCGAATTGGG
>WNFC01005557.1_pt1 | contig 13831 bp, 18 predicted proteins | sample 5400541 | NCBI WGS metagenome assembly WNFC01 (sample SAMN13153342, study PRJNA577476) | soil metagenome | isolation source: 120 cm saprolite under Douglas fir tree site 2 hole 2 replicate 1 | place: USA:California | collected 2015-04-18
GCAGGGCCTGTGATGCGCGTTGACCCTATTCCACACAGACGATCAACTTGCTGGCCGAGCGACTACGGTAGCCGTCCATGACTCCCCTCTTTGCGCCCGACTGGTCGAGGACTCACCGCGCGGTGTTCCGCTAACGAGCTCGATCAAGGTGTTTCGGGACGAACCAAGATGCTATGTGGAGAGTTCGAGAAACTGGCTGTGAGGGTGGAGTGGTTGGTGGCACATTCCATCTAGCGTTGTCCCGAGCGTCTTGCTGATCTTTCGTGGCGGACCGCCCCTCCCTCTGGCTCATCCCATGGATGCACCGTCGCAGTCGCCACTAGCATCCAATCGAGAAGTAGCCTGGGCGTCAGAACCTCTTCGGGGGAACACCGGCGTTGGCTCAGATTGTCCATGTCCCAGAAGATCGGTCAGTGGCCTGTCATCTCTGCATACGGAGATGGTTCAATCGGACCTCGCGCGCTCGGAGGATCAGGATTGGGACGAGGCCCGGGACGAGGAGTGCCCAGGGTTGACGGCTCAGCCCGGGGTATGCGCCGTCTGGCATGCCTACGCCAGAAGCTGCAACCTTCAGGGCTCAACTCAACTGCCGAGCGGGGCGGAACCGCACAACGAGATTCGTCAGCGGCTGGGCTGCCAAGAAAGTGAGTAGCATGAGTACAGGAACGTGAAATCTAGGTAGCCCGTAAAGCGGACCCGCGAAGACCAGGCTGATGAGGACTGCTACGGCGACGACGTAAGAGAAGAACACGCGCGCGTCGTCGGAGAGCCCCCTGCGACCTCGCCAATGCCCCACCAAGCCAGCACCGATGAGCGCCAAGAGGAGCCAATGCAAAACAAGATAGAAACCGTGCTTCCATGGTCCGTACCAGGGCCACCGTTGGAAGCTAAACAGCTCCGCAATCTGCAAGGAGCGTGTGAAGTTCGCATCTGCCGTGTAGATATCGAAATGGTTGGGCATGACCCAGAGCTTCCCGAGCTTTAGCGGAATGACCGCGAGCTGCGCGAGCGGCGCCTCCACCCAGGCTTCTCGCGCCAGCCGCTTGAAAAAGGCATCCTGATCTTTGACCCACTGGCGAAAATCTCTGGTTTTCAGCGCCTGCAAGCGAGCACGCTCGGGCTCGTGTGCCTCCGGCACGAAGCCGGATACCTCGCTGCTGTGGTACGAGCCGTCGAGGTTCAGGTTGTTGCCGGAGTAGATCACGGCTCCGCTGGCGTAGGAAAGGAGTTTCGGCTCGCCGTAGGTGACTTGGTTGCGGGCGGAGTTAAGGCCGACGGCAAGGATCGGGCAAACAAGCAGCCAGGCGAGCGCCTGTGGGCGTTGGCGCGCCTTTACAACGAACGCGCCCAGAAAGGGCAGGAAGAGCCACTCGAAACGCATCAGCACCAATAGCCCGAGCCAAGCGGATGCGCCGAGCAAGTGGCGGCGTTGTTGACTCTCGCGAGATCGAAGGAAGGCGACCGAAACGAGCAAAACCAGTGCGCCGACCAGCGACTCGGGTCCGATCGCGCCAAGCGGGAACCAGAGATTCGGGTTGCAAACCAGAAGTGCGAGCGTGACACGAGCCAATCTGGCATCAGCCAGAATCCTGGCGCGAAAGAGCCTTCGCACGAATACAAAGGCTGCTGCGAAGAAGAGCAGAGATTGGAGGGCGGCGATCAGGGCAGGCTTGAACGCAGTGATAGGCGACGTGAGCGCTAGAAAAAGTGAGTATCCGGGGGCGTAGTTCCAGTTCGTCAGAGGATTGAAGAACGACAGCTCAGCAAACTCCTTGCCGCGGGCGAGGTAAACCAGCGCATCGGTGGCGGGGGTGTAGTGATAGACGACGTTGTTGACCGCGACCGCCAACGCGAGGCCAATTGCCCAGAGCACTGCAAGGCGCGAAGCAAGAGGGCTGCCCAAGTTTCCTCGATCTTCACTTTCGCCGAGCATTCGAGTTCCCCGACGAACGTTACCATTGCTCTTCTCTTCGGAGGATAGCCAACATTAGCATCCTCCGGCGGCGCGGTCGCCCCGTCCGTTGGCCCCGTCACCGTAACATAAGGTGCCAAACTCGGACACCGGCCTGACGTTGGTCCCAAAACGAGACAACTCGTAACTAGACCGGCGCCGCTTCGGCGGTGGTCATGACCTGACGTTGGGCGACGAACTCGCTCGGCGTCAGGTGGCCGAGCGAGCCGTGTGGCCGGCACTGATTGTAGTCCAGTCGCCAGGCTTCGATCTTGGTTTGCGCGTCGGCGATCGACGCAAACTGGTGCACGTTCAAACACTCGTCCCGGAGCCGCCCATTGAACGACTCGATGAACGCGTTTTCGATGGGCTTGCCGGGGCGGATGGAGTGCACGCCGCGGCGATACGCCCAGTCTTCGAGCGCCCGCGACTGGAACTCGGTGCCGTGATCCACCGTGATGGAGCGCGGCCGGGGCGTGGCCTCGAAGACCCGATCCAACGCCTCGCCCACCGGGTATCCGGACATTCTCGACGCCACCTCCAGTACCGGACTTGAGCGACTCCACTGATCGACCACGGTCAGAATCCGAAACGGGCGACCGTCGGCCAGGGCATCATGCACGAAAATCCATGCTCCAGCGTTCCCCGGGGCCACTGGGGCGCGGGGCCGGGCCCCGGTGCAGGGCGATGTGCTTGCGCCGCCGGACGCGCATGCGGAGTTGCAACCCGTCGAGCCGATACAGCCGACGCACCCGCTCACCCAGCCTTCGCGGCGCAGCAGCACCCAGATGCGCAGATGTCCAAACCGCGGCCGCGCGTGGACGAACTCCCGAATCCGCAGCCGCAGCGCGGACTGGTCCCGTGCCCGACTGCGGCGATACCAGGCCGCTCGACTGAACTGCGCCAGCGGACAGGCCCGCGCACAGCTGACCTGGAATGTCACCTGAAACCACCCGGCTAGCTCCCGACGGCGCGCGGGCCTCAGGCGTTTTTTCGTAGCGCCTCCGACAGCATGTGTTTGTCGAGCGTGAGGTCGGCGACTAAGCGCTTCAACCGTGCGTTTTCGTCCTCGAGCTGCCCCAGGCGGCGGAGCTCGCTCACGCCCAGGTGCGCGTACTTCTTCTTCCACGTGTAGAACGTGGCCTCACTGACCCCAGCTGCCGGCACACGTCGCCGACCGGTGTGCCTGCCTCGGCCTGGCGGAGGGCAGACGCCACCTGCTCCTCGGAGAATTTCGAGCGCTTCATCGGTCCCGTCCTTTCGTGTGATGGACCGTCGAAGCCGCCAGCGTACTCTAGTTTCAAGCTGCCGTCGTTTTCGGGGGAGACGTCAGTCTCGTCGCTTGCCCTCCATCTTCTCGCTTTCACTACCCGACGGGGCTGCTGAACCCAGCTTGATCTTGACCTCCTCCGTCTGCCGGTCCCCGATCAGCAGGTTGTAGGTCCGCCGCATGTGCTCAATGACGGCCTCCTTCATCTCGTCGCCGGCGATTCGCACGGACTTGCCGTACACGATCCCGGCCAAGGACATGACCGCCACCTCGGTCGTGCGCCCGCCAATGTCCACGATCATGTGGGCGCCCGGGGCCTCGATCGCACGGCGCGTTCGACCTGCGTGATCTCGGATGGCACTGTGAGCACGATGCGTGGATGGACCAGGCTCTGACAGCGGTGGACCTTCCGGATCAAGTAGTTCAGCATCTTCTCCGGAATCGACGTGGGGGATCGTCCGATGCGCATCAAGCAGTCTAGTTGGTCGCGGCGGTGGGCGCCAGGGCCCGGTAGGCCGGGCAACTTCAGAGGCGCCGTTCGACCTCCGCGGCGTACTGGCGGAACAGGCGTCCCGCCACGCCGCCGTAGCGCGCCTCGAGCTCGGCGGCCTGGATGTCCTCGGGAAGATCGGCGGCATCAGGCAAAAAGTCGTCGACGCGAAAACCCGCGGCGAGGCGCTCCCGGAGCGTCCGCGCCGCGGCGGCGTCGCGGGTGGCCAAGAGGGCGAACGTGGTGCCGGCCCGGTCGGCCAGGAGATCGCCGAACGAGAACCCGCTGCCGCCCACGGCGTCCATCTCCTCCTTAGAAGACGCCGATGGCGTCGCTCGGCGCCTGGGCCGACACCACGGTGAGCGCCGCGCTCACGAAGAAGTGCTTCGTCCAGTCGTCGCGGCCGCGGAGCGTGGTCCGGGCCAACGGCGCGGCACGCCGCCAGTCCCGCTCGTCCAGGACCTGGCCCTCGAAACCCTCGAGTCGAATCGGGCGTGGGCGAATCGACGTCCGCGCGACACCCAACTACCCAGGGCTTGAGCGAGAGCCTCTCTCAAACCCTCTGAACCTACTTTACTTCTGTCTGACCCTCCGTTTGATCCGCTTCGATCTCGGCTTTTGTGCTCGGAACTCCAACTTGAGGGCGGTTCTGTATTGCTTCAACTCGCGACGAAGACGAGTGAGCAGGTTCGCTGCACGGCTTTGATACCGCTCAAGATAGCGCCGCGGCAACTTCCTGAGGTCGGCTGGAGCGAAATCTGCCAGCATGTAGCTCTCGGGTGGCTTCTCCCGGTCCAAGAATTCTCTTCGCAGTACATTCTGCGAGCCACGAGGTCGGACGGCCTGCTTGCCTCCCGAGTCATGGCCGTGGAGAAGCCATTCGACGCTGACTCCGCCAGAACGAGCGAGTCTATCGAGAAGGTCGGCGCGTGGCATCTGGCCCATTTCCCAGTTGCCTTGTGTTGCGCGCGTAACGCCAAGCCTCTCGGCAAACTCGTACCGTTTGAGCCCCAGCCTCCTCCGAATCAAGGCAATGCGGGCTCCCACATCGGCGTGAACGAGCTTTCGGGTCAAGATTGCGATCCTTGCTCGCGAGACTTTGACCCGGAGATCTCAGCTTGACAAGTTTAACTAGTTAAACTACATTGGCGTAGAGGTGGTTGAGGAGAAGACGAAGTGCACACTTTAAGCGCGTGCCGCACGCGACAGCGGGGCAGAGGAGTAGGAGGGACAAGATGAGCAGCCTCAAACGATGGCGCCAGGTCGGGCAAGGGCAGTTTCAAAAATGGGAGACGCCGGGTCAAGAGTTTGAGGGGACCTGGCAGGGAATCCACGAAGGCCGCTTCGGCCCCCTCGGAACGCTGGACACTGCAGACGGGCGCCTCACCTTCCCTCTCCCCGTGGCTCTCCGGGAGCGCCTGGCACAGGTCCGGCCGGCGGCCCTGGTCCTCGTCCGCTACGTAGGCCTCCAAACCTCCAACGCCGGCCGGACCTTCAAGGGCTTTGAGGTCTTTGTTGCTGAGCAGGACGGGTTGGGCGGCCCCATGATCCCGATGCCCCTCCCCTTCGGCAAGGAGGAATGACATGCCTTCGGTGGCTGCCGGAGTGCCGTCATGGCGTGACCGGTTCTACACGATCGGGGGGCAGCGTCTGCCCTCTGTGACCACCGTCCTCGACATCATCGCTAAGCCGGCCCTCGGGCCCTGGTACGCCAAGGAGGAGCGCCGATACTTCGAGACCGCCATGCTCGAGGTCCTCTCCCGGCCCGGGGCCCGGGATCCCGAATATGTGCTGACAGCCGTCGCAGAGGCCGTCACGGGGGTCAAGGCCGCCGATCGCGAGAAGCAGAAGGCGGCGGCCATCGGCACGGCCGTCCACGCTGGCCTTGAGTGGGAGCTCCGGAGACGACTGGGCGAGGACGCCGGCCCGGAACCCCGGCTGCCCGAGGTGGCGGCCTGGGCGGTGGAGAGCTGGAAGGACTGGGCCCGGAGCGTGGGCCTGGAGCCTGTGGCTATCGAGCGGACGGTCTACTGCCTGGATTGTGGCTATGCCGGGACCCTCGACCTCTATGCCCGGGTCAAGGGGGTCCTGACGGTGCTCGATTGGAAGAGCGGCAAGGCGATCTATCCGGAGGCCTTTCTCCAGAACATAGCCTACCGGCATGCCGCGACTCGCGCCGGCCTCCCCTCCGTCCAGGGACTCATCGTGCGGCTCCCGAAGCGCCTCGATGACCCCGCCTGGGAGGTGATGCCAGTCCCGGCGACTCTCACGCTGGAGGACTTCCTTGCGGCCCTGCGCCTCTGGCGCTGGCAGCGGGCGATGACCGGGCAACCGACTGGCGATCAGCGCGTGGACCGCGCGAGCCATCGCGAGGTCTCGTCGCCAACCAGTGTGACCGGGGTCCGATGAGTGCGATGCTGACACACGACACCACTCCGGGGGGCCCAAGGGCGGCGGTGGCGCGGTTCCTGACGCAATACCCGACAGCGAACCGCGCCGAGGCGCTGCACCTGGCGCTGCAATCGCTCCGGGATCGTGTCGAACCGGACCGAGTCCTCGCCTGCGAGCTCGCCTGGGAGATGCACGTTCATGGGTACTGGAGCCAGATCCGGCGGCCTGATGGCGCCGCCTACGAGTCCGAGGAGGCGTATTTCCGCGACGTGCTTGGCCTCGCCTCCTGGCGGACAGCCTACAAGCGGCTGGCGATCGGGCGCATGTTGATGGGCTTCGAGGAGGTCGAGCGGGGCCAGCTCCGCGCGGCCATTGCAGCGGTGGGCCTCGCGAAGGCGACGGTCGTCGTCCCGGCGATCGAGCGGCTGCGGGCGTGGAAGCCATGGCTCGAGTGGGCGGGCCAACTGCCGACGGTGGCTCTGCAGGAGAAAGTCTCGGCGGCGCTCGATGCCCTGCCCCGGGGTCGGGAGCCCAGTCCTCCCGGGGAGCGGTTTCGGCGCACGGTGCTGGCGGCCATGCCCGACATCGAGGCCATGGAGCTCGTGGACCGGTTCTTTGAGGTCGGGACCGAGGTCGTGGGGACACCGCATCCGATCGGGATCTTTCTCGCGGGCTGCCGGGAGTGTCTCGGCGAGTGGGAGCTCCAGGCCAGCCAGTGGTCTCGCCCATCGTCCCGAAGGGCGAGCGACCCCATGGCTTTAGACCAGACCGTTTGCCCACGTGGGCAAACGGCCGAACCGACCGGCGATGCGCAGAAATAGATTTTGCCCACGTGGACAGAACCGCGGGCGGCGCTGATGCTGAGGCGATCGCTTCGGACGAGGGTGCGCGTTGGCGCCGCCGCGCGCCGACGGATCCAACGTGGCGGCCCGCGCGCCACGGGGCGCCCCGCCGCCACCCTGGAGGAGTGGGCGGCGATCCGCCGGATGGTGTTCCGGCGCGCCCGCTGGAGGTGCCAGGCCTGTGGCCGCGGGGGCGCCCTCGAGGTCCACCACGTCGTCAAGCGCGCCCAGGGGGGCTCGGACTTCGATCTCGACCGGCTGGTGGCGCTCTGTCCGGCGTGCCATGCCCGAACGGATGCCCCCTATGCCCGCGGTCGGCTCGTCATCACCCCGCTCGGCGACGGGCGCTTCACCATGGAGGTCACCCGAGGGGCTGACAAGTGGGCGATCCGCGCGTAACGACCAAACCATCGGCCCGCCCCCCAGAGTGGGGCGCGCTTCTCCGCCCTCCGCGACTCAGCCTGGCGTTGAACCCTTCCGGGCCCTCCCGCTGACCGTCTCCGTCACCGCCCAACCAAGCGCCACCCTGGAACCCTCTGATTGTATGGGGCTGCGACCGTTGGCCCTGCTCTTGCTGCCGCCTTCAATGGGGAGAAATCTGTCCAAGAGCCATGACCGCCGGCATCCTCAGCTTGCAGGAAGTCTTGACGCATTGTCGGGCGCTCCCGCCGCGCCGGAGAGCCTTCTACGAAGCCTTGCTGACGCATGGCGACGTGGTGGCGGTGAGCGTGAAGTACCTCCCCGGCGCTCTCCTGTGGCTCGTGACGACGCCCACGCAGGCCCGGCTGATGCGAGAGGGTCATGATCCGGACGCGCACGTCGAAGCCACAATCCTAAGCCTCCAGGAAGCCAGAGAATTGCTGACGACCGTGGGTGACGCAGCGCCAGCCACAGTCTATGAGGCGGCGGCGTGGCTCCTGGCTCCGCCGCCAGCGGAGCCCCAGAGCCCTGGCGACGGTTCCTAGACGTCCACCGATGATTCCCCGCTGGCCCGCCATCGTGGTCGCCATGCTGGCCCTGTCCGGGTGCGCCACGACGTGGTCGCGACCGGCTACGTCAGATGCAGAGTTCAATCTCGACAGCCGCATGTGCCAGCATATGAACACTCAGCTTGTCGTTCTTTCGTCCATTCCGGTCGGTGAGTACGTGGTGCGGTCCGGGTACCAGCGCTGCATGCTGGAGGAGGGCTACACCGAGGGCGGATCTTGGACGGGCTCTTCGGGATGGCGGGAAGAGTGACCGGGGACGTCGCAAGGCTATCAAAGACACCATAGACCTGACGGGCCGGAGCGACAACAAGGCAAGCGACGGGGGTCAGCTTGCTGATGCTGATCACCGCGGCCTTGCTGGCCTTGTAGGGAAGGCTGTTGGCACTGCTGATCTTGCCCGCCATCGAGGCCAGGCTGACGAACCCCGCTCTTCTGCGCGATCATTGTCGGTAGCACGGCCTGGCTGGCGAAGAAGACCGCCTTGGCGTTGATGGTCAGCCCCGCGTCCCAGTGAGCCTCGGTGATCTCCAGCGTCGGGGCGGCCCGGTAGATCCCGGCATTGTTCACGAGGATGTCGAGGCGACCGAATGCCGCTCGGGTCCGCTCGACCATTGCCGTGAGGTCGGCCCGGCGGGTGACATCGGTCGGCACGGCGAGCGCGCGCCGCCCGAGCGCGGTCACCTCGCCGGCGGTGCGCTCGGCGCCCGGCGTGTCGAGTTCAGCGACGACGATATCGGCGCCCATCCGCCAGCTCGAGCGCCGTCGCGCGGCCGATCCCGCGGCCGGCGCCGGTGACGATTGCGATCTGTCCGCGCAGTTCCATCACGGTCTCCTTCCCTGACGGCGCTGATGACATCTTGCTTTACACGGCCCGTTCCGCCCGACGGACACTCACACACGACTGTTCAGCACGTAGAACGGCCGGGCCGCCTCGGGCATGAGCCACGCGTTGTACCACGCCTGGTAATAAGGCTTGAGCCGCTGGAGCATCTCGGCGTGACGCCGCTGCTTGGGAGAGATGGCGCGGACGGCCTTTCGGATCTCGCGATAGAGCCCGTCCACGTCGAGCGTCGTCATCCTCCGATTCTCCATGACGATCCGGCCGCCGACGACCGCCGTGTCGACGTCTTGTCCCATCGCGCGGTGGATGAAGGCCTCGGCGATGGGCAACTCCGCAGTGAGCCAAGGATCGCAGAGAACGCGGTCGAGGTTGACGAGGATCATATCCGCCTTCAGGCCCGGATTCAGGGCGCCGATCTGGCCGGCGAACCCCACGGCCCGCGCACCGTTCACCGTGCCCATGCGGAGGACGTCGTAGGCGCTGAGCGCCGGCGTGCGGAGATCGTAGTCCGGCACCCGGTGGAGCTTGTGCAGCATGCGCAACTCCATCACTGCGTCTTCGTCGTCGTTGATCGTCTTGTCGTCGAGCCCGAGCGCGACGTTGACGCCCCGCCGATGCATCGCATAGATCGGCGCGAGCCCATTGCGCATCCCGAGGTTACAGCTCGGGTGGCTCGTCACCGATGCCCGCCGGGTGGCGAGCCGGTCGATGTCGTCCTCCGTCACCCAGATGGCGTGGCCGAGCACGAGGTTCTCGTCGACAAGACCCAGCTCGTCGAGCCACGCGACGGCGCTCTTGCCGTACTTCCGGAACGAGAACGCCTTCTGGATCGGTGTCTGCACGCAGTGCATGTGGATCGGCACCTTACCCAGACGGTCCGCGGTCTCCTTGGCCCGGAGCAGGAAGGGCTCCGTGCACGCCTGGGCCCAGCTCGGCGACAGGAGGATGCGGGTATCCTCGGACGCGAAGCGCTGGTGCAGATGCTCGAAGAGCGCGAAGTACTCTTCTTCCATTCGTTCGCTGTCGATGCGCACCAAGGGCTCAGCGAACCCCTGGAGATCCGGCGGCAGCGTCGCGAGGAAGGCCGTCGAGTCGAGAACGAGCTTGTCTACGTTCCGCACGCCCGGGGCGAAGGCCAGGCGGATCCCACAGCGGAGATAGGTACGGATGGCCGTCTCGGAGCGACCACGCGCATGCGGCCCGTCCGTGTCGAAGCCCATGTGGTGAATCGTCGTGCAGCCGCTGCGCAGGTGACGCCAGGCGCCGAGGGCGGCGGTGAGCTCCGGGTCGAACACCGGCATGAACGCCCAATCGAGCAGGTTGTTCTCGAGGTAGTCGTTGAGGACACCCTTCTGGATCGGGCTGAGCGCGCGGCCGTGGCTGTGCGCATCGACCAATCCCGGCATCAGCAGCTGCTTGCCGTTGCCCACGACGCGCGCATCCGGGTGTCGACGACGGAGGCTGCGCCAATCGCCGACGGCGGCGATCCGGGAACCGGAAACGAGTACGGCGGCATCGCCAAGGACGCCGGCATCCCCGGCAGTGGGGTCCGTAATCACGTGCCGTCCACGTACCAGCAAATCCATGCTTTCACCTCCACGTCGACGCTAACTGCCGAGGCGTTTCGATGAGCTCGTGCAGGTGGGTTGTATCACAAGCAGGATGGCGCCCGCGGGAGGTGTCAGGCCTGTGGCCGCGGGGGCGCCCTCGAGGTCCACCATGTCGTCAAGCGCGCCCAGGGAGGCTCGGACTTCGATCTCGACCGGCTGGTGGCGCTCTGTCCTCCGTGCCACGACCAAACGGATGCCCCCTACGTGCACGGCCGGCTGGTCATCACCCCACTCGGCGAGGGGCGCTTCAGCGTCGAGGTCACCCGGGGGGCTGATAAGTGGGCGATCCGAGCGTAACGACCAAACCACCGGCCCGCCACCCCAGAGTGGGGCGGGCCTGCCAGCAAGGCCTGCTGAACCAGCTCGGTCTGCGGCGGACCAACTCGCCATAGGCCTCTCCTGCAGCGCCCGCCGCCGTCATGGCCCCAACCGCGCGCTGCCAGTTCTCGGACGGCAGCCGCGTGTGGGGGCGGCTCTGGCAGCCCGCCGAGCGGTAGCAGTCTAGGCTGTCGACTAGCCCGACCGTCTCTTCCGCTTCGCTTTCCTCGCTGTTTTGCGTTTAGCCAGTCTCCGCCTTGATACGGTTCTGGGGCCGTTGGCGTCGGGGTAGCGTCCAATAGCACCGCGGTCAACCGAGGCTCACGAACCGAGCAGCCGTTGGCCCAGATTCTTACGGGCCTGCGCCAGCCGCTCTTGCATGTCGGCCGCCACTTGGGGTCGATCCGTGCTCGCGAACAGGTCCGCCTCGACCTGGAGCGACCCCGCGACCTTGTCTCGTGACTGCGACGAGAGGTGCGCGTCGATGCCGAAGGCGGCCAACGGGACGTTGAACTTCGCCACCACGTGCAGCAGGTCGCCAGGCAGGCGGCGGCCCGTGTCCTCGCTCTTTCTGCGCCACGTGACTTGCGCCCGCACCGGCACTGTCGTCGACGTCCCGCGCAGCTCGAGGATCCCCTCGCCCTGCACCTGGAGGGTCTTGCCGTCCTCGATCGCGGCCCGGCCGGCCGGCGAGACGACCCGGCTGAGTGTGAACCGCGCCGCTGGGTGCTTCGAGGCGTCGAGCCACCGGTCGCCGTGCATCACATCGTCCATCAGCGCGATGCCGGTCTCGAGCGAGTCGACAGGCACCTGAAAGGTCACGCGCGGGCGGTCCGTGACGTCGTTGGGATCGAGTTCGATCTCTCCAGTGACGTGGTTCGTCCGCACCAGGATGGTCTCGAGCGGCGCCCGGGACCGCACCAGGATGCCGTTGCGGGTCATCGGGTCGTCAACGATGAATGTCGTGCGCGGCATCGCGTCGCCTCCAGTGTGTGTAGGATTCGGCTAGGGAGTCACTTTGCCCGGATGCTCCAGGCAGTACGTCTGGATGGTCCCCGGCGGGTGACTCCCGAGGACCTCTCGGACCCGAGCCTCCCGGGCGCGGGAGAGCATCGCGCGGCTATCGTAGCCTAATGCAGGGAGCCCGGCCAGAGACCGCCAGGATGCCTTGACAGGGCCGAAAAATCGGGCGCACTGATCGCAGTCAGAAAGAGGGCAACTCCTGGTGGCCTGAGGGCGCGAAAACGAAACATGGCCCGATTGCCCTTCATCGTGGCCCGAGACCAGCCTGGCTTACTGGAGTTCCTCCGGAGGGACTTCGCGGCGGAGGAGGCGCAGAGCGACGTCGAGATCTTCATGGACCGGCGGGAGAGCCCTCGGCGGCAGGTTGTCCAGCCGCGTGAGGCCGAGGGGCGCGACTGGAATCGCAACTGGGACGTCGGCGAGAGTCTTCGTGAGCTGGGCTGTGCCTTCGTCCCTCAGCCACCCCCGCGCCCGTAGGGGTGTGCCACAGCAAGGAACAATGGAGGGCCTGTCATGCCTGTGTATGAGTACTGCTGCGACAACTGCAGACGTGCGGTAGCCGTGACGTTGTCAATCGGCGAGCACGACAAAGGCGTGTCCGGAGTGTACGTTTGTTAGGATCTGTGCGTGGCCCGCCCTGTCACACAGGACGTCGACCAGTGAGGGAGACGATCATGGCGAAGAACATTATCCGCGTGGGCGATGTGGAGATCATGTCGTTGTCCGACGGCATGCTCGAGTTCGATCTGTGCAACTTCTTTCCAACGATCCCTGCGGACAACTGGCGCAACTACGAGTCGCATCTCACCGACGCGCACAAGGTTCGCTTCAACCTCGGCTCGTTCCTGATCCGTTCTGGCAGGCGCACGATCCTCGTGGACACCGGCCTCGGCCCGAAGCCGGCCGACACGCCCGACGTCCCGTGGGGCCAGCTCCTGCACGATTTTCAGGCCAACGGCGTGCGACCCGACGAAGTGGACATGGTCGTCATGACCCATCTGCACCGCGACCACGTCGGCTGGAACTTGCTGCCTCAGGGTGATCGTTATGTCCCGACGTTTCCGAATGCGCGGTACTGGATGAGCGCGACGGATTGGGACGTCTGCCATCAGCCGGACGTGCAGCCGCAGCGGTTTCCGAACGCGCCGAGCTGTGTCTGGCCTCTGGAGGAGCTTGGGCTGGTGGAGCTGATGGACGGCGAGCACAGCATCACGCGCGAGCTCACCGCGGTGCCGACGCCCGGCCATACACCGGGACACATGAGCATCTTGATCACCTCACGTGGCGAGCGGGCGCTCGTCCTCGGCGATGCCGCGCACAACCCCGTGCAGCTTCACGAGACCGACTGGGTCTCACGCGCTGACATGGACCCCGATCTCACGCGCCAGACGCGGCGCGCCCTCATGGAGCGTCTCGAACGCGAACAGATCATCGTGGCGGCTGGTCACTTCGGGGCGCCGGGCTTCGGCAAGGTCGTGCGCCTGGAGGGTCGTCGTTACTGGCAGGTGTTGTAGGGTCACCCTGACCCTCTCCCCGCCCTGGGGGAAAAGGGCAGGGTGAGAAGGGGCCGCTCAGGCCACGACTCTATCAGCGCGCAGCTTCTGGATCGCCGCGTGGTCGAAGCCCAGCACCGCTTCGAGAACCTCGTCGGTGTGTTGACCCGGCGTCGGAACCGGCCCGACCCGGCCGGGAGTGCGCGACAGCTTGATGGTCACGCCGGGCACGTACAGCTCACCGGCGACCGCATCGTCCATCTTCACGAGCATTTCGCGCTGCCACAGATGGGGATCGTTCGCCACCTCGGGAACCGTTCTCACGGGCGCCGCGGGGATGCCGGCATCGAGAAGCGCCGCGCAGATCTCTTCGACCGTGTGGTCCGCACACCACGCCTCCACCAGAGCACGACGGCGATCGGCGCCCGTGCTGCTGGGCATCGGCGTCGCATCGGTCACGGATCCATCCGCGCCGCCCACGAGGCGCATGAGACCGGCGGCCATGTCGCGTCCGGCCGCGCTGATGACGACCCATCCATCCTTGGCGCGATACGGCGGTCGACCGCCCTCGCCGCCCTCGGCGCCCGTCGCCAGATAGTACGACGTCGGGATC
>WNFC01020301.1_pt1 | contig 13831 bp, 13 predicted proteins | sample 5400541 | NCBI WGS metagenome assembly WNFC01 (sample SAMN13153342, study PRJNA577476) | soil metagenome | isolation source: 120 cm saprolite under Douglas fir tree site 2 hole 2 replicate 1 | place: USA:California | collected 2015-04-18
GGCGGAAGGCGCGCGCGCCCGGCACGGCGTGGAAGAGCCCGAGCACGTGGCGCGTGATGGCATGAAGTCGCGCGCCGCGTGCGACCTCGCGCTCGATATAGGGCACGAGCGCGCACGCCGCCGCACGCGGCGAGTCGAATGGCGCGGGCGCGCCGAACAGCGTCGGGTCGACGTCGAGCAGCCGCCAGGGCTCCTGATAGGCCGCGCGTCCCATCATGACGCCGTCGACATGGTCGAGATGGGCGGCCGCGGCAGCGACGCTCGGAATGCCGCCGTTGATGATAATGGGCAACGCCGGATGGGCGCGCTTGAGCCGATAGACGCGTTCGTAGTCGAGCGGCGGGATGTCCCTGTTCTCCCGCGGCGAGAGGCCATCGAGCCAGGCCTTGCGCGCGTGCACGATGAGCGCGTCGACGCCCGCCGCGACCACGATGCGCGTGAGCGCATCGAGCGATTCCTCCGGGTCCTGGTCGTCGATGCCGATGCGGCATTTGACGGTCACCGGGATTTCCACCGCCGCCTTCATGGCGGCGACGCAATCGCCGACGAGGCGCGGCTCCGCCATCAGGCAGGCGCCGAACCGGCCCTCCTGCACGCGATCGGAGGGGCAGCCGACATTGAGATTGACCTCGTCGTAGCCGAGGTCGGCGCCGATGCGCGCGCTCTGCGCGAGCGCCGCCGGGTCGGAGCCGCCGAGCTGCAACGCCACCGGATGCTCCGCCGGATCGAAGCCGAGCAGGCGCGCGCGATCGCCGCGCAGCACCGCGCCCGTCGTGATCATCTCGGTATAGATCAGCGCGCGGCGCGTGAGCAGGCGGTGGAAGAACCGGCAGTGCCGGTCGGTCCACTCCATCATGGGGGCGATGCAGAAGCGAGGAACGTCGTATTGCAATGCCGGGCGCTATCTTCTTTTTCAGGGCGGTTCGCGTGCGCTCCAAACTAGCCGAAATTGCGCAAGTTTGTAGCTATTTTGGAAGACACCACGACGCGATCTCGATCTGCCGGTTGCCGACAAGACGGCAGTGGGGCAAAAATGCGCCTGATCCTGTCGAGGGTAGAATGCCGCAGCGCCGCAGAAGCACGTTGCCTACGGACGTGCCGGATGAAGGCACCAATGCCAGTGGGAGGATGGGGTGGGCGAGCATGTTCGCTAATCTGCTCCTGTTCCTGGGCGCCCTGGTTGCCATCGAAGCCGCGCTGCGGCTCGCAGGTTACGGCGAGCAAATCCGTTATTCAGTCTGGCAGCCAGGACTGGGGTCGCAGATAATCCCCGACGAGCGCGACACGCCTGGCATCAGCGAGCCGCATCAATTCAAGATTACGTCATTGGGCTACCGCGGTCGTCCGATCGGAAGCGCCGCGCTGCGGATTGCGGCGTTCGGAGGATCCACGACCGAGGCTATCTTCGTGCCGGAGGAAAGAACCTGGCCGCGTGTGGTTGAGGCGGGACTTTCGCAGAAGCTTCGCAGTGAGGTCTGGGTTGGAAACTTTGGCCGTTCGGGCCGCAACACACGCCAACACCTTCTGGACGCGAAATATGTGTTGCCGCAGTTTCCGATCCAGATTGCGCTGTTCCTGGTCGGCGTCAACGATCTTGGGCTGTTCTTTAGCGAGCCGCGCCCACAGCCGATGCCCGTGGACGACATCATATCGGACAAGTATCTGCGCGACGCCCTTGTGGTGCAGAAGGCCGAGACGGACAGCATCAAACTGATAGCTCTCGCCCAGGCACTCGGGCATCGTTTCAACGCACTGTCCGAAAAGAAGGTGTCTTCAGACCTCGTGCCTTACGTTACCGTGGATTTCTACAGGAAGTATCGGAAAGTGCGGGCGGAGCGGTCCGGGTTTGTCGCGGAGATGCCTGACCTCGCGCCCATGCTCGATGAGTACGGGCGCAATCTTGCGCTCATCGCCGATCTCGTCCGTGAGAGGGGTGTGCTGCCCATATTCATGACTCAATCGAGTCTTTGGTCCCCCAACGTACCACGCGACCTGGACGCCCTGTTCTGGAGCGGCGCAGCGGGGCACTTTCCGTCTGACAAAAGCGGACTACCATATTACTCGCCGGAAATGCTGGAACGGATGATGGCGGGGTACAATGAGCGCACTCGCTTAATTGCCCAAAGAAAGGATGTTCCGCTGATCGACATCGCGGCCATGCTGCCGAAAGACCGCGTCTATTTCTACGACGAAATGCATTACAACGAGGCGGGATCGCGTGCGGTTTCCGAGCTTATCATACGCGAACTGATGCCGATAATTAAGAACGGTACGAGGCATGACAAGCGGCTCGGACCCGGGCCTTCATGACGGTGTCGGATGTCGCGGCATCCCGCTCGATGTCTGCAACACGGGCGCACTGCACAGATCGACGCGCCATTTTTAAGCCGCGCCAACTGCGATGTCCCGTCTGTAAGCCGAAACGGTCTCTCCTATCGAAGCGCATTCGACCAAACAGCCGTCCCGCAAGTAGATGCCCTTGTTGCACATGCTTTCCAACAGATCGACAGAATGAGAAGCGACTACGACGATGCGTGATCGGGCGAGAACATCATCCAGTCGCGCGCGCGCCTTTTGCATGAAATTTGCGTCGCCTACGCCGATAACCTCGTCCAACAGCATGATGTCATGCGGCGTCATCAGCGATGCGGAAAACGCCAGGCGGAGCACCATGCCCGCCGAGTAAGTGCGTACCGGGTAATTGAGATGCGCGCCGAGCTCGGTGAAATCGGCGATCTCCGATTCGATGTCGCCGATTGCCTTCCGGCTCATACCGACTGCGTAACCGCGAAGGTAGATATTTTCGATTCCGGTGGCATCCATATCCATGCCGAGCATGAGGTCGAGAATTGCGCATGTCTCGCCGGACACGCGAACCTGACCGGCCGTCGGCTCATAGATGCCGGCGATTGTCCGCAACAATGTCGTCTTGCCACAGCCGTTTCTGCCGATCAGTCCGACCCGGTCGCCGTCCTTGAGACGGAATGAAACGTTCTTCAATGCATGAACGATCTCGTAGGAAGCACCATCTTCTCCGAAGCCGCCGAGACGCCGACAAAGCGTTGCTACGCGCGCCTTGAACGACATGGATTTGCTGTCGAATATCGGAATATCGACCGAGGCGTTATCGACATCCACCCACGCCATCTGGCCTAAACCCAATAAGGGATACGGCTGCGGCACAATCGAAGCGCGGAGATCGCAATTGCCCACCCGGCGATTGTGACAGCGCCCACAGCGAGCCACGAAATGGCCTGTCCCGCCTGTCCCAGAAGCGGTTCCCTTGCGATTGCCAGAAAATGCGTCAGCGGATTGAGGAACGCAATCTTCTGGAGCGTTTCCGGCGCCCCTTTTTCGCTCCACAAGACAGGAGTGATCAGAAACAGGACTTGCATAAGATTGACGACGATTTGCGGAACGTCGCGAAAGCGGGCACACACGATCCCGACAACCATCGTCAACCACATACCGTTTAGTCCCCACAGGGCAAGCGCAGGGATTACCAGGAAAAACGCCCAATTCTGCCGGGGTCCGAACGTAGCCAGCACGACGGCTAAAACGAACAAATTATGAGCGAACGCTATGAAGGCCCGGTTGACGTTCCTCAATACAAGAGCGGTGAGCGGAGTTCGATGGTGACGCAAGGAGGATGAGCCGGCGATAAAAGTCTGGCATCCTTCCATCACAAGCGACGAGAATAAGAGCCAAAACGTGTATCCGATGGTCAGATGCGGCAAATACTCCGAAATCGGAATGTTCATCAAGAGGGCATATACAGTGCCGACCGATAAGACAAAGATGCCGAGGCTTATCGTCAACCAGAATTCACCGATAACGGAACGTCGATAACGAGCCCGGACGTCGTTCCATGCCAAGCTGGACCAGAACTCATATCGTCGGAGCCCCTCGAGAATATCGCCGAGCGCAGCCGCATATTTCGTCGCCTCGGAGCCTCCGTAAACGTGGATATCGGAGGAGTACTGCTGCTTTGGCGGTGACGAAACGCGATGATGGTCGCCGGGAACGGGCATCATCAATTCTCCGGGATGAACATCTCGGGGCGGCTCACCACCTGCACGGACACAGAACAGCAAGCGCGCCGCGCTCGAATTTGGGAACCTGATCAGACACGTGCCTTCGCTATCGCGGCATGAAGCGCTTGAACGATGTACTCGGTGTCGCCGCGTGAAAGATTGCCATGAAATGGCAGCGCCAAAGTGGAGGCGGCGACACGCTCGGTGATTGGAAAATCGCCGGGCTTGAATCCAAACCTCTCGCGGTAGAACGGTTCTAGATGAATCGGCGGGAAATAAAGTCTCACTGGAACGCCTTTTCTATTTAGTTCATCCATCACACGAGTTCGATCGATGCCCGCTTCCAGTCTCACCACGTAGACAAACCAGCTCAGTCGCGTGGTCGAAGAGACAGGACGCAACGGCGTGACGCCCGGCACGTCTGCCAATAACTTCCCATAGTACGCGGCAACGCCCTCACGCCGGTCGAGCAGGTTGTGAATGCGCCGCAATTGTCCCACGCCCAACGCTGCACTCATCTCGTCGAGCCGGTAATTGAATCCGAGGCGCGGATAGTGCTGTTCCGCACCCATGCTTTCGCGTCCTTGATTTCGAAGGCCTCGAAGCAGATGCGCCCAGTCGGCGTCATCCGTCGTGATCATCGCGCCTTCGCCGGTCGTCATCTGTTTGTTGGGATAGAAAGAGAACACGGCGGCCTTCCCGAAGGTGCCGACCTTGCGCCCTTTATATTCGGCCCCCAGCGCTTCGCAGGCGTCTTCAATCAGGACCAGATTGTGCTTGCGGGAAATGGAAAGAAGCTCGTCCATTGCGCACGGCTGTCCAAATACATGAACGGGCAACAGGGCGCGCGTGCGGTCGTTGACAGCCGCAGCCGCGAGAGACGGGTCCATGTTCATCGACTTCTCGTCGATGTCGACGAAGACTGGTCGCGCCCGCTCGTACAGAATGCAATTTGACGTGGCTATGAAGCTGAACGGCGTCGTGATGACCTCGTCACCGTCGGCGATGCCGCTCGCGTGGATGCACAGATGCAGCGCCGCTGTTCCATTGGCGACCGCAACCGCGTGATCGCTTCCAATAAATTCCGCAAAAGACCGTTCGAAACTTTCAAGGAACGGCCCTAAGCTCAGCCTGGAACCGCGTAAAACACTGACGACAAGTTCGATATCTTCCGGCTGAATGTCCGGCGACGACATCGCGATACCATCTTTCTCGATGTCTTCCGGCTGAATGTGCGGCGACGACGTCGCAACAGCATCTTGGCTGCGCGAACCGCCGGTGACTTCTCTGGATGCGGCAGCGGAACGCGGCACCCCGGGGGGAAACTTATCGTACATTTCACTCAAATTTCTTTGGCTGGTGTTCCGACTACCGTCGCTCGATCTTTCACGTCCCGTGTCCCGCTCCTCAATCGCCGGCTGGCCGATCGCCCCATCTGGAAGGACACTTGCCCAATCTGCATGCCGTGTTCAAGATTGCGTTGTCGCCGATCAGGCTGCCCGAGTTCACTATGGCGCCTGCGACGACAACCACGCCACGCCCGAGCCGTATGCCGGTCGCCACGATAGCACGCGGATGGACGATCGTCATGGGGATCGCGCCCTGCCATTTCCAGTTGCTCGAAATGCCGCTTGCGCCGATGATTATCTCCAACGGCGATTGCGATACGATCGATCGCACACGCTGACCGCGCGGCGATCGGTCCAAAGACCGGGTATCCTGCTACTTGGGTGCCCCAAAGACGTTCGTCGTCGTCCAGGAAGCCGACAAATTCACCGTCCCCGACGGCCGGCCGCGCGTCGGCGACGACTGTTGCATGTCCCTCGGCTCCCGCCACCGCCACCCTCATCTCTTGTCCGAGCCTTGACCGCCACGATAGAAGATGTCGAAGATAAAATAGGTTCCGCCTGCGATGTCCAGGCAATGGAACGCCGCAGGCAAAGTGACGTCGCATGGTGCACAGTGAGCGACACGCCCCAGAGCGTCAAAGCGACCAACGTAGGCTCAAGGTCTGCCACGTTGTCGCGACGACAGAAGGGGCGAGCTGGGTTGTCGATCAGCTTCGCGAGTTGCGCGACCGCCGGGGCTACGATGTTGCGGCAGTGCTCAACGGCAAAAACGGCGCGCTGGTAGATCGCCTGCGGGCGGAGTCGATCCCGGTCCATGTCGCCGACTTCGATTTCACCAGCGTGCCTGATCTTTTCATTCTTCCTCGCAAGGTCCTCGCCTTGGCCAGGCTATTTCGCGGGGAGAAGTTCGACGTCGTACAGACGCACCTGTTCCACTCCATGGTGATCGGAAGAATAGCCGCATGGATTGCCGATGTTCCGGTGCGCGTCTCGATGATCGCCGGACCGTTCCATCTGGCCTGCTGGATGGACTCTGCGATCGTTCCATCTTGCGACTACTCGCGCCGCCTCTATCTCGAGCTCGGGGTATCGAAGCGTCGGCTCGCGCTCATCTATTATGGGCCAGATGAAAGGAAATTCGATCCTTCCTCATCGACGCATGCCAATTTGCGCCGACAGTATGGCTGGTCGGACGACACCCTGCTCGTCGGTATGATCGCGTATTTCTATATGGAGTTTGGCGTCAACCGATGGACGCCGCCGGCTCTCCACCACAAGGCGTTAAAGGGTCATGAGGATTTGATCCGCGCCGCGCCGATCGTGCTTGGCGAATTCCCCAGTACGAAATTCCTGCTTGTTGGAACGGGCTGGCAGGAAGGCGGCAAGGCGGTCTTGGCGCGCATGCAATCACTGGTGGCCGATCTCGGTCTCCAGGACAGCGTCATTTTCACCGGCTTCCGAACCGACGTGCCGCAAATTTACCGAGACCTCGACGTGTCGGTCCAACCCTCGCTCAACGAAAATCTCGGTGGGACCATCGAATCCCTGCTGATGGAGTGTCCCACGGTCGCCACGCGGGTAGGCGGAATGACTGACAGCGTACTCGACGGTGAAACCGGCGTCCTGGTCAGCGCCGGCGACCCGTCGGATCTCGCGAAAGGAATACTCCGTCTCCTGCGCGACCCAGTCGCCGCGAGAAACTTGGGAAAAGCCGGTCGTGCGCGCATGCTCGCTCGCTTCACGCTGAAAACGACGGTGCGGGATTTCGATCATTTGTATCAACGCCTCTCGAAGTCCAGAGGATACCGACCATATGTCATGCCATTGCGCCTCATCGTGGCAGGCGTTTTCTGTTGTGGCATGGCGCTCCGTTTCCTTGTTCTCGATACCTACCTGCTGCCCCGTTGGGACCAAGGCTGGCGCCCCTGGCACCGCGGCTCGCTGATGTGGCCTCGGACGTGGCTCTACCGCGGCTACGTGCTGATGTGGCCTCGGACGTGGCTCTACCGCGGCTACGCCCTGCTCGCTCGCGTCGCCCCGAGCCTTGGTCTGCGAAGGAAAATAAGGAACGCGGTCAATAGGCTGCGTTGTTCCCTCGGCTCAAACCATCAGTGACCGAAGGTGCCGGGCGTGGCGTCGGCGACGCAACGCTATTCTATGTCACGGGATATCAACGCTGGCCGCGCATTTTCGGACGAGTTCGACCGGCGAACGCGTTGGGCCAGATTTTTGAGCGGGAACAGCAACTGACCGGCGAAGGAAGGCGGCACGTCGAGATCGACCAGGCCGTAGGCTTGAGGGCGCGATTGTGCGAAGTGCGCAGTGCCAAACAGACCATCCCAAATGCTCAGCGCGGCTCCGAAATTCCGATCGTGGTCACGGCGGCTCGCCGAATGATGCGTTGAATGGAATCGCGGGCTCACGAACACGCGTTCCAGCCAGCCGAAATGGAAGTCGAGATCGCAATGATGCAGGCACGAGTACCACAATAGAAGCAAATTGACCGGCAGCCAGATCTCGGCTGGCACACCAAGCAGCACGACCGGAACCAGCGTGATCACTCCGTCCAGCAGAGCGTCAACCAAATGAATCCGGTATTTGACTAGAAAATTCAATGTCTCAGGCGCGTGGTGAATGCTGTGAAAGGCCCAGAGAAAGAGCGACGCGTGCATCAAGCGGTGCTTCCAGTATCGGCAAAAGTCGATGGCCACCAAGAATGCGACGAGCTTGGCGGGCTCTGGCAAATCCCGCAGCATATTCAGATAAAGGAACGAGGCATTGTGCCGTATGATCGAATCGATCCAGTTGAGAAGCGGCTGCTGGATCAGGCCGTAGATTCCGCCGACCACCAGGAGCGTATAGAGCAGGTCGGTCCTGAAGCCAGGCGACAGATAGCGCCGGATTCCGCGACCGCTTCTTGCGTCGACGACGACCATCGCTCCCAGGAACATGACGAGTCCCACATAGGTGGGCCACGCGGTCGGGCTCATGACCAAATCAAGAAAATTCTGGAGCAATTGGCCGGGATCTATCACGCAACTTATCCTTCGCAACGCATCGCGGCGGTCGGATCGTTGATCGCCGGCATCAGGTGTCCATCAGGAATTCGGTTCAGGTAGCTGCGAACGGCCGCAAGAGCCACATGAAGACCCAGGCGACGTGTTTTCATGATAATCTGGATCGATGGCCGCATCCAGAGCATTGCTGGCGTCCGAAGCCGCCGCGCCGGTGATAAGGACGAAAGGCATGGAGCCGGAGAGATCCCCCTGAACCTGCGGAGATCCGCGCGCAGAGTTTTTTTCAGCATGACCGACGCGGCGAGGCCGCCTGGACCAAGGTCTACGGCGTGCTGGCCGCCACCATGCAAGCGGGCGCGGCCGAGGCTGCGGTCGTACGCGCCGCCGAGTAACCGCGTCAACTGCCGGCGCCGGCAGGATCCTTGGCCATTTGTCCTGCCGGGATCGACTGCGCTGCTGATGCCACGGAAAGCGTCGATGCGATTATCGTCGCGGTAGATCCCGGCCATCTCGCGCTGGCAGCCGCGGAGGTGAGTTCGATGCACTGGTCACAGACTTTCTAAGCCGGCGGGAACCATCGACGGCGGCCGGACGTCGTCAACACCTCTTTTGACGGACGACCCGTTACGCACAAGCCGGAGATGACCCTGATGATCCTCGACGCAGACGCACTCGATGCAGCCCAGACCTATAAGATATTGATTGCTACAGTCGTTCCGCGGCCGATCGGGCGGATCGGCACTCAGTCGAAGGAGGGCATTGCAAATCTGGCACCCTTCTCTTTCTTCACGGAGCCTGGATTCGCGCGCGGGTGAGGCCTACCCGCCAGCGGGCGCGAATGTGCGCACGATCTCATACATGCCGGGCTCAAACCTCGCGATTGTCAGCGACTCTTCGAGAAAGGGTAGCGGTCCAGGATCCCGGCGCATGGACTCATAGTCCTCCACACTGCGCCACTGCGCATACATCGTGACCTTCGTGCCGTCGAGGCTGCGATGAAGGGTCGAGGAGACAAAGCCGGGTGCCCGGCTGACGATTTCATCGGTCGCGCGCGCAAGCAACTCGAGAAGCCGGTGCTGGTTGGCCGGATCTACCGTGAAGACATTTATCAGGACGATCATGCGGTTCGGTCCCCTCTATTGTTGCTTGAAGCCTCGCCTGTCATCGAACGGACCCGCCTTGTTTTTTCTGTCCCTTGTTTGAGGTTCGGCTTGAAGGCATTCGCCGACTGAATCTGCAGCGCGAGACTACTGGATAACACCATCGGCGACCGGCTCGGCCTCACCGCGAAGACGGTTCGAAATCACGTTTCAATCGAGGCCGATTTACAAAGACGGCGATGATGGCCGACCGCACTGAACATCGCAGTCAACTCGAAGAGTGCGATCGCGTAGATTGGCGTAGTACCCTGCAATGCGCGGTAACCGCCAAACGAAGGTGGGAACGCGACATCGTTCGCCTGCGCACGCTTCGAAACGGGTCGGCACAGCGTTTGGTACAGCACGGCTTGTCGGGCTCGCCTTAAGTACTGATGACGCTTTGCTTTTCCGCTCGGTCCGTCCATTCCATCATCGGGGCGATGCAGAAGCGATGGGCTCGATTTTTCAGAGGCTTGAACCGGGGCTGCGAAAGATGCGGTTGCAGGAACGCGTATATCCCAGCGGGACCGAAATTGCACACCCTTCTCAGGCGCGCCATCGGCCGCGCAGCGCTGCTGACATTCCTTTTCTGAATGGAATGTCAGGAAAATATTCGGAACTGCAAAGCTGGTGCCGCGATTACTTGGGGGGAGCCCAAATAGGAGGTGCTGATGAAATCGTTCACCGCATTTGCAATGGCAGCGGCGATTCTCGCGGCGGCCGTCCCGGCGCAAGCCGCCAAGAAGGACGCGAACTATGCGGCGCGCGAAGCGGCATGCAAGACACAAGCAGCCAACAAGTACTCTATGATTCACTTTTTGAAGCGTCGTGACTTCGTCAAGCAGTGCATGGGCGAGACGTCCACTGCGAAGAAGGCCAACAAGCGCGCGACGACCGGGCAAAGCAGATGAGTTTCGGAGCCCCCGCCCACGGCGGGGGCTTCGCGTCAGGCAGTCTGTCGCCCGGAATGGCGCCACCCGGCGCCCTGTCGGCACGTCCTCCTCACACATTCGCGCGCTGGAAGCCGCCGCCGTCCGATGCTAAGTGCGGCAGGCGTGCCGATTCTTCGGCACTGACGGAGGCGCGTTCGTCCAGATGCCTGACATCGATCAGCCGGCCGGTTCGGCCGCCCTTGCCGCTAAAGCGGCGGCCTACGATCCGGCAACCGATGGCTGGCAGCTCTACCGCGACGAGGGATTCATCGGTCTTGTCGGCCCGTTCTGGACGCGTCGAGCCGGCGAGAGTTACTGCTATGCCTTCCTGGCCGAGCCGAAGCACCACAACCGTCGCGGCATCGTGCAAGGCGGGATGCTGATGACGTTCGCGGATCGCGCGATGGGAATGACCTGCTGGTATGCGAACGAGCGCCAGCCGCAAGCGACCGTCCAGCTCGATGTGCATTTCATCGACGCCGTGCAGATCGGTGAGTTCGTCGAGGCCAAATGCACGGTCGTGCGCCGCACGCGTGCCCTCGTCTTCATGAGCGCCGAGCTCGTGGTCGGATCCCGCGTCGTGGCGACCGCCAAGGGCGTGTGGAAGACGCTGGGCAAGCGCTGAGCGCGACGATGAAATTTGGCGCAGAAGCGCGCGGCGCGCTTTCGCGGACAGTTAATTCGGCTCGTCCCCCGGCACCTCGAACACCCGAGGCAGCGGTCCCGCACCGAGCTGCCGCAACATGCTGAGCGTGTTGATCTGGCTGAAACTCCGGATGATCTTGGCGTTTTCGATGTGGGCGATGCCGATCCCGGTGACTCGTATTTTCTTGTTGGTCGCCGCCACACCCTGGAGCGCCCCTTTATGGGTACCGGTCGTCGTCCATCGGACCGCGATCTTGTCCTTTTCGCTCAACACGTCTTCGAAGGTGAAGTGGATGTCGGGAAATGCGTTGCGATACGCCGTCACGAACTCCTTGATACCGGCGGGGCCTTTGATCGGGCCTTTGAAACTCGCAGAGGACAAGCCGACATAGTCCTTTGCGAAGATCTCGTCCACGACCTCCAACTGACCCTTGTTGAAGACGTCATCGAAGAAGCGGCGGGCGACATCGACGTTTTGTACGGGCATCGGATTCTCCTCCGGGCTTTCGCGCGAACGTAGGGACACGGGCGTTCGTCTGTCTTCTCCCGGATTGAGTTTCTTGCACGGTCGCGAGATCGGCCCGTGAGCGCCGCGTATGCGCAAAGAGAGAGGCGAGAGAGGCTTACACACCGTTCTCGAGCGCAATCAGCCGAAATTCACCGCCGTCGTGTTGGCGCCGCTGACGAGGACGCCGACGCGCTCGCCCGCGCCCGGCACATAGGCGCCGCTCACGAGCGCGGCGAACGGCGCGGCCGCGCCCGGCTCGGCGACGATGCGCGCGCCGTGCCAGAGCGCCTGCTGCGCCGCCACGATCGCCTCGTCGCTCACCAGCACGACGCGATCGACGTGCGCCTTGCAGATCGGATAGACGAGATCGCCGACGCGGCGCGGCGAGAGCGAATCCGCCGCGATGCCGCCGATCGGAGCGTCGACCGGTCCGCCCGCCTCGAAGGCGCGAAAAAGCGTCGGCGACGCTTTCGGCTCGACACCCACGACCCGCACCCGGCGCTGATACCAGGCCGCGATCCCGGCAATGAGGCCGCCGCCGCCGACCGCCACCAAGAGCGTGTCGAGATCGGGCGCCTGGCGATCGAGCTCGAGTCCGAGGGTGCCCGTGCCGAGCATGGTCTCGACCTGATCGAAGGCGTGGATCGAGAGCGATCCCGATTGCGCGACCCACGTTTCGCTTGCCGCGAGCGCATCCGCATAGCTCGCGCCCGTTACGGTGAGCTCGGCGCCGTATCCGCGGATGCGCTCGATCTTCGCCGGCGACGACACGGTCGGCACGAAGATGCGCGCCTTGACGCCGAGCGCCTGCGCCGCGAACGCGACCGCTGCGCCATGGTTTCCGCCCGAGGCCGCGGTCACGCCCGCGGGCGGAATTTTTCGCAGCAGCAGGTTGGCGAAGGCGCCGCGCGCCTTGAACGATCCGGAATGCTGCATCAGCTCGAGCTTGAGAACGAGCCGCATCGGCGCCAGGCGGAAATCCGTGCCGTCGACCACGACCACCGGCGTCTCGCGCACGTGGGTGCGGATGCGCTCGAAGGTGGCCGCGATCGCGGCCGGGGTAATTGCCGAATCCATGACCTGATCCAAAGCCTCTGCGACGTGATAATATCGATCCCTTGGCGTAAACAGAATTGGAGAGCGTCCATGGCGGGCGAGGAGCGCAACGGCCGGGTCACGTCCGGAGACGTCAGTCTGTTCTATCGCGCCTTCGGCGCGCGCGGGGCGACGCCGATCCTGCTCATGCACGGCGCCAACTACTACGATTCCTACGACTGGGTCGCCGTCGCGCAAAAGCTTGCCATCGACCGCGAGGTCGCGACCTACGACAAGCGCGGTTTCGGCGAGTCCGGCTGGTCCCCGAGCAAGGACTATTCGGTCGACGCCAACGTGGGCGACACGCTCGCGGTGATCGGCGCGCTCGGCTGGGAGCGGCCGATCGTGGTCGGCCACTCCGCGTCGGGCCGTCTGTCGATCGCCTTCGCGGCGAATTTTCCCGACAAGCTTTCGCGCCTCGTCGTCGTCGACAGCGGCATGGAGCGCGACGCCGGCGGGCCGCGCGCCTCGATCGGCAATCCGCCGCTCGTGTTCGAGACCGTCGACGCCGCCATGGCGCATTTCGCCAAGCTCGCGAACCCGCCGCGCATCGCACACGATCGCGAGCGGGCCGAGCGCGCGCTCGTGCGGGTCGAGAAGGGGTTCATGCTCAAACGCGATCCCGACTTCCGGAATTCCAAGCCGCAGGGCGAAGGCGCGCAGCTGCCGCAACGCCCGCCGCGCGACGTCTGGCGGGATCTCGCCGCGGTCAAATGCCCGGTGATGGTGGTGCGCGGCCTGCGCTCGGATCGCTATACGCCGGAGATCCTCGAGCGCATGACGCGCGACTATCCGAAGATCGCGTGGGAAACCACGAATTCCCAGCACGACGTGCCCGGCCAGGCGCCGGACGAGCTGGTGGCGGCGGTGCGGAAGTTCGCAGCCACCGCGTAGTTGCCCACCTCGACGAGATAAAGCCGGAAGAGGACCACGGCGGCAGCCACTTGCGCCGTGACCCTCTTCCGGACCTCCACCCGACTTGGGGCGCAGGGTCGGTGCTAGCGGGGCGGCAGCTCGATGCCGATGATCACGGCGGAGCCGCTCGAGCTGTCCGGCTTCGTCACGGGATTCGTGGACGTGCCGTTCACGCTGGTGCCGTTGGGGGCATAGCC
>WNFC01014117.1_pt1 | contig 13830 bp, 17 predicted proteins | sample 5400541 | NCBI WGS metagenome assembly WNFC01 (sample SAMN13153342, study PRJNA577476) | soil metagenome | isolation source: 120 cm saprolite under Douglas fir tree site 2 hole 2 replicate 1 | place: USA:California | collected 2015-04-18
GGAACTCCTGGCAGTCGCTTCCGCTCGCGAAGTGCCTGATGGCGCCTTTGTCTTCGCCGGTACTGGCCTTCCGCTGCTGGCCTCGATGTTGGCACAGCACACCGTGGCGCCGAACATGACGCTGATTATGGAAGCGGGTATTGTGGGGCCAAAGGTCGAACACCTGCCGATCTCAGTTTCTGACCCACGCGGATGCCTGAAGGGAAGCATGGTCTCCAATATGGCCGATACCTTCGGCACCACTGCGCTGCGCGGCTATTGCACCGTCGGTATGCTGGGCGGCGCTGAATGCGATATGTATGGCAACCTCAACTCCACCATCATTGGAGGCTACTGGCCCGGTGGAGTCTCCGGGACCGGCCATGGACCTGCCGTACGCTTTGCCGGTAGTGGTGGGGCCAATAACATCGCCTCTTTTGCCGACAAGGTACTTGTCGTGATGGTACAGGAGGAGCGCCGCTTCCCTGAACGCGTCGAGTACGTGACCAGCGTGGCTGGATGGCGCGGCCCACACGCTGAAAAGGAATCTCGCTGGGACTACGGATTGGGGCGTGGTGGCGAGCTGGTCATGATCAGCGACCTGTGCATTATGCGCAACAATCCTGATACCGGCCTGCTCGAACTCGATACTGTATTTCCAGGTATCAGTGTCGACGATGTCGTTAATAACACCGGCTGGTCGCTCGACACCAGCAATGCGAAGGAACTACCGCCGCCAACCGAAGAGGAGCTGAAAGCTCTGCGCATGCTGGTTGACCCCAGCCGCATCTACCTCGGCCGCAAGAGTAAACGCGAGGCCGCTGCTGCACAACAGAAGTAATCCTCTTCCCAGGTGTACGTTTGCTGGCGGGGCCTGAGCCCCGCCAAATTCTCATATTTTGTAACATGTTGTGTTCGATAATCGAATAGTGATCATCTGCTAACTGAAAAGTTGACCACCCCACTTAGTGTTCTCTCAAAATGTTAGTCGAAAAGTATACCACTTGATCCCCACCCCTAGTGTTTTCAGTAGCATGGGAGTTCAATCCACAACCAACCTGTATTTTCTCATTCATTTGACAACCCATCCGTGTTCTGTATAATGCGTTCAAGGGTGTTCGTTTTTAGCTCAAAAACTTATGGGAATGGATTTAACCTCTGAAGAAAAAAGGCTCGTTGCATACGCAGAAGAAGCTATTGTGAAATACAATAAAATCCGTCATGCAAAGGGAGATATAGATACCTTATATGGATTTGTTCTTTCAGACAGCGGAAAAATTTATGATGGTGCTTGTTATGAGCCAAAACCTACCATTTGTGGAGAAAGACACGCTATCGCAAACATGGTTCTTCAAGAATCAAATAAAGCAATAATAAAAAGTATTCTGGTAGCAGATCCTGTTCCAGACGTACAAGAGCATGGCACACCGCCCTGTGGAACATGTAGACAGATTATCTGGTCTCAAGGAACTCCAGAGACAACAGTTATCCTTATGCAATACATTCAAGGAAAAGAAGGCTGGACGTTTCCAAAACTAGAAAAATACACTATCAAAGACTTGTATCCGCTTCCTTACGAACCAAAGGAAGGATTGTGGAATAATTGGCAACCAAAATAAGTCCTATGAGCTGAAATATGAGCTTGTAGAGCGAAGCTAAACCAGTGCGGGGTTAAGTGGTCTACTTTTCCATTAGCAAACTGCACGAAAAACGGCAAATGGCTACCGATTTCGATTAACACTTTTTTGGGGAGTGGTCGGAATTTCGGTTAGCGTTTTTGAGGGATTGGTAATGTTTTCGGCTCTCATTTTGAGAGAACACTAGGCCACGTTTGTAAAGCTTGTCACTGAGTCTGGCATGGAGCCAAGATGGGCCAGCTAGATACGTCTCAGGGAGACATCTTGGCAGATGTGGTATAATGCCGGGCGAAGTCTGAAAGGAGAACCTCAAGCTCCAGCGATCGCTCAGCATGCATCTTAACTCCTCCTGAAGGAGACGAACCATGCCATACGTCAACAATCAGGGCATCAAAATTTACTACGAGGTGATTGGCAACGGCTTTCCCGTTGTACTCCACACTGGCGCAGGCGGCGACAGGAGAATGTGGCAGGAAGCAGGGTATGTTGGGGGTCTGGCTGGCTTTCAGTGTATTCTGCTGGATCATCGTGGGCATGGCAAGAGCGACAAACCGCAAAACCTTGCAGCCCATCGTCTTGAACACTACGTGACCGATGTTGTGGCGGCCCTGGACGCGCTCCAACTACCTCGCGTCGCTTTCTGGGGCTATTCAGATGGTAGGCGTGTTGGCTACGAACTGGCACATCGCTACCCAGATCGTGTTGCGGCTCTGCTCGCATCCGGGGGAATGGAAGCGGCTGATGTAGCTGACTATCAGGCCGAGAGACAAGAGCGAGCAGAAAGTGCTGACTTCTATCGGGAACGGGGCATGAGCGGACTCATAGCCGTCCTAGAAGAGGCAGAACACATGACGCTGCCTGCGTGGTTGCGGCAGAATTTCCTGGAGACGGATGCCGAGATGGTTGCGTTGGAACTCCTGGCGTGGTGTGAGTGGGATGGCCCCTGGCTGCTCTTGCCACACCTGCTGACTCCCACGCTTCTGCTCCTGGGTGAGGATGAGGATGATGGCAATGCCGCCCGAGCGGCAGAAGTGATGCCCAACACACGCTGCCTTGTCTTTCCCGGACTCGGTCATATTGGGGCCTTCCTGCGCAGTGACTTGGCATTACCACACGCCACTTCCTTTCTCCACAGCATACTCGCGGCACAGTAGTCTCCCTCTGCCACCTCACAGCAGATATGCAGGAGCCTCGGGGCGAGCGTGTCTTTCTTCTCCCCGAGTGTGTTTACCTCCCTAACAGCAGAGGATGGCCACGAGGGTCACCATCGCTAAGTAGTTGGCGGCCCGCTTCTCATACCGCGTCTCCACGCGTCGAAATTGCTTGAGTCTGTTGATGAGCCTCTTCACGCGATGGCGCTCACGGTAGATGGTCCCGTCAAACGCTCCTCGGTGCCGTTCGTGAGTTGGCTCTGCTGCCGAGTGTGATACACAATGGGTTCTTTCTCAAGTTCCATGAGTATGAACCGTCCGGCCAGAGCCAGTTCTCTCCCGCCTTTCATTCAGCATGCCTATTTCTCAGCAAGCAATTGGAAACAAGCATCTCTTTTCTCCTCTCATGTCCTGCTCCATCGATGGTCCATGTTTGATTGTTCTGACCGAAGACGAGGGATAACGAAGAGTCGCCGTTTCCCTTAGTCTGGGGGGACGCTCACGAAAGCCTCACTGTCGGCGGTCCAGTCGACGATTGGCGGGTAGGTCTCGCGTCGCCACCGATAGGGAAGCTCGATCACCAGCCCAGGCCGTGACGCGGCTCTCGCCATGGACAGCATGTCGTGGAGAATGGTGCGTTGCTGGGCAACGTTTCCCGGCTCGCCCAGGGCGTGCCCAAAGGGCCAGTGCAGATAGAGCATGCGCGGCGCTCTCGCGGCATCTGCGACCTCCTTCACGAGTGCAAGCGCGACCGTCGTCACGCCCGCTGCCTCGATCTCTCTTGCGAGCAGTCCCACGGACCGCGTGCAGATCGGTCAGGCAGGAACGAGGAGCACGAGGTCAACGTGCGCGTCGGCCAGCCGGCGTCCGACCGTCCGTCCGGGGGCGAGCAGCGCTTTCGCACTTCCGCTCAGGCCGAAGCCAAAGTGCTCGTCTGCCACCCGACCGATGACGCCCTCTGCCTCTAGCTCACGCAGGCGCTCCAACGGAAAGACGAGGTTGATATCGCGTAAAGCGTCCGTCCTGTCGTATGCCTGATGCGTAATCGTGAGATCGGCGGCCTTCGTCTCACGTGGAATGACACGAAAGGAGGAGTCGCTGTGCAACTGAAAGGGCTTGTCCCGACGAAGATGAACGCCGCTCGTCGTGACGATGGCGACCGTGGCTTCAGAGATTGGTCGCACAAGCGGAGTCCAGGGGATCTCGGAGGCTGTGAGGCGCCTCAGCTGAGGGAGCGCGATCAACCTGCTGAGCAGGTGACCGAACGCCTGCCCGCGCCCGCTCCCGCTGATCCAGCGCAAGATGCGTTCACTGAGCGGGTTGATTGGTGTGCGTGTGGGAGCGTTGTGTTCGTTCATGATGGTTCCCCCTAGAGTGATTACTGGTAAATGCCCTGAATGGTGCGCAGAAATAGCCCTCACATGTACTTTGTCAGAATTGTAATCGCGTTTGCCAGGATTATTGTCGCTGCATCAGCGTAGAACAGTACATAAAAGCGACGCTCTTTGCCAGATAAGCTGTCGTTGCATCGTTGGCCGTCTTTTGCCTGCTTGTAGAACAGTGAAACGAACCATTTTCGATGATTGCGCCATTTAATCTGGCAGAAAATAGAGTCAGTCCATGTGTATGAACCAATAAAATTTCGTTTTAAGAACTCAGAGGAGAGCGTGTGCTTGTCCGTCCCTACCAGGAGGACGATGCGCAGTCCTTGTTTGAAGCCATTGCCGAATCTCGTGAGCATATTGGGCCTTGGGATCCTCTTGCCGAGGCCCAGCAAACCATCGAAGAGAGCAGAGACGTGATCATCCGATGGATGGTCCAATGCTGCTGCGCGAGTATCTGGCCGTTGGGCTTTGGGACGCTGCGACACACTGGTATATTGGAGGCAGTAATCTCCGACCGCACAACTGGGAAGCTGGCTATTTTGAGATTGGGTACTGGGTGCGCGCCTCTGCCGCAGGCCAAGGATACGTCACAGAAGCCGTCAAACTGCTGGTGGACTATGCTTTTACCCAACTACATGCCAATCGCGTAGAAATTCGTTGTGATGAGCGCAATGAGCGCAGTGCAGCAGTAGCACGTCGACTCGGGTTTGTTCAGGAAGGACGATTGCGCAATGCTTTCACGCATCGAGGCGAGCTGCGAACCACTCTGGTGTTCTCCTTGACTCCAGAGGACAGACTGGGTGCTGAGCCACCAGGTTCAATCAGCAAGTAGAACGCACCAGTGATGAACCGCGCACACTGGCTCATCGCATCTCGGACACTGGTGCCGAGTCGAGCGCGTCCGATAATAGAACGGTTGATTTCCGCACAGGATTCGCCTACTCCTACAAAGGTAACTATTTAGACCCCCTAGCAATCTGCCTCTCAAGCGGGGCGAATCTGAAGAGGTCGGGAGAGGGAAACGTGTGCGCAAAGACTTTCGATACGCTTTCAACCCGACAGGTCCCCCTCTTGAAAAGAGCCGTCGCAAGAAATTGACTCGCTTGCCATCGCTCTGTGAGCATTCCCCAGAAAAGAGCAAGATAGAAGAAGTTTTTTTGCCAGCTTTGTGCTATGTGATGAGTACTTGCCATTGGCAAGCATCACTATGAGAGAGGTCTGATGAAGTTGGGAGAAACGCAGCAGTTACAGAGAGCCAAGCGGGAAAGCCCCGGTGATTCATCCCGGGGATGAACCGCCGTTCCTTTACGGGGATGGGAGCGGTTGGGCCCTTCATCCAACTGCAGAGGCGGACTTGACAACGGGAAAGAAAGGAGGTATGCTATAGAATATCTGTTCTATTTTGCAGGGAGCCGGGGTCATCATCCTCCATGCGCAGGAACCAGACGCCTGAGAACGTGCTTGGCAAAGCGCTGAAGGAAACCGACGTGGGGAGATGAGCAAGATAGAAGAAGATTTTTTCGGGTCCGCAGACTATGCTGTTCACGACGGGCTCCAAATGCCCGCTCGATTCCGCCAGCGAAAGGAAGCTTTTGATGCACGACCCAATCACCACCCTGGACCCGCGCCGCAGCATTCCCAACGCCGTTGCCATCGGATGGGAGGAGACTCGGCACGTGCTCGAAACCGCCGGGGTGTACTGGCTCTCGACCGTCCGGGCCGACAGGCGACCTCACGTGACGCCGCTCGTGGCCGTGTGGCACGACGACGCCATCTACTTCAACGCCGACGACACCGCACAGAAGGGGATCAATTTGCGGGCCAACCCGCACGTGGTCCTGACGACCGGCTGCAACTCCTGGCAGGAGGCTCTCGACGTCGTCATCGAGGGCGACGCCGTCCGGATCACCGACCAGGACCAGCTGGAAACCCTGGCCAAAGTGTGGGCCACTGCCTGGGATGGCGAAAGCTGGATTTACCAGGTACGCGACGGCTGCTTCTACATCGTCGCCGCCCGCTCCGAACCGAGCTTCGTGTTCAGAGTCGCGCCCAGCAAGGTCTTCGTCTTCGCCAGGGGAGAGAACATGGGCCAGACTCGCCACCAGTTCTGACGTTCAGCTCGAACAGGCACGCCTCTTCTCCAGGAGGGAGAAGACGAATGAGCAAACACTCAAGGAGAGGCATCATGAAATTTCTGCTCACCTCGGCTGGCATCAGCAACGACAGCATTCGTAACGCGCTGGTCGACCTCCTGGGCAAACCGATTGCCGAGTCCAGCGCCCTGTACATTCCCACCGCGCTGCACGCCAAGCCCAATGGTCCGGCCTTGGTCGCCCGGCTGATCCGCGGAGAGACCAATGATCCGCGGTTGTTCTTTGGTTCCACCGTCTTCCCCTTGTGCGAAGTGGGGTGGAAGTCGTTGGGCGTGCTGGAGCTCACCGCGCTGCCCAGTATCGATGAAGAGCGTTGGCTCCCGCTGGTCCAAGAGACGGACGCCCTGCTGGTGGAAGGCGGCGATCCCCTGTATCTCTGCTACTGGATGCGGCAATCCGGACTGGCCGACCTCTTGCCGGAGCTTCCGCGCGAGACGGTCTATGTGGGACTGAGCGCCGGGAGCATGGTGATGGCCCCCAGCATCGGGGAGGACTTCGTCGGCTGGAAGCCGCCCACCGGTGGCGATAGAACGCTGGGACTGGTTGATTTTGCGATGTTTCCGCACCTGGATCACCCCTCTATGCTGGAGAATTCCATGGCCGACGCAGAAAAATGGGCCGCCGGCATGCCGGTGCCGGCGTACTTGATTGACGATCAGACCGCCATACAAGTGGTTGATGGCGCCGTCGAAGTCATCTCCGAGGGGCACTGGAAGCTGTTTACCCAGGAGTAGGCTGGTTCGGCCCAACAGTGCAGGGCGGCTGCTTCTACGTCTTTGACCAGGAGGAGCAGACCGTCCTCCCCGACTCGATCTTCGTGTTCAGCGCGTGTTTTGGAGCGCAGAGCGGGGCTGCATGAGCTCCACGGTCCCGTATTGCCTCTCGTCTCTAGGCCTGGCGGAGGCGTCTGGACACGCCGTGTGCTTCCCACTGGTTTCTAGGAGGGTCATCATGCCAACTCGCGCAGAGATTCTAGACACACTTGCGGCATCGCAGACGCAGGTCATAGCGTTTTTTCAAGGGCTGAGCCCGGAAGACCTGGAGCGCCCGGCAACGGCGAGTGAAGTGCCCGGAGCAGCTCCGTGGCGCGCCAAGGATCATTTTGCTCACCTGGTGAAAAGCGAGCGCAACCGCCAGCAATTGCTGCGCCGTGCACTCGCCGGCGAGACGCGAGACGTTCAATTACGTCTGCAATACCCGGAGGGAATGCCGCTGCCGGGCATCCTGGGCAATTGGGACGCGCTGACCCCGGAGGAGCAGGAGCGGCTGGAGATGGCCGTCGCCAGCGTCAATCAAGCCTATGTGGACGCGCACCATGACGACCGTATGGAGCTGCTGGCAGCGGATTTCCTGGCGGCGCGGCAGGACACCGTGGACCTCCTGCACCAGTTCACCGATGATCAGCTGGCCGCTCCGGTGCCCACCGTCGTCGGTGAGCAAACCGTCGGCGACGTGTTTGCCTGGGGAGCGGGGCATCCGACCGACCACATGACCTGGATTCAGGAAGGATTTCGTCAGGGCGGGTAGAATGGTTTCTTTCTTCGCCGGTCTGCACCGTCGTGACCAGGTGGACAGAGGGCCGCTGCTACCGTCAGGCCGGATGCGTGATCGCGTCGTGCCGATGCCTCTACAAATCCAGTGCCGGCTGGTTCCCTAGAGCCACATGCAGAGCGATTTTAGAGGAGTGGTACTGCTGCGCCTGCTCCTCTGAAGCTGTTGTCAGGCGAACAAGGGAAGCTGTACCAATTCTGCGGCGCTACCTCCCTGGTGGTGCGAGAGCCGCATATTCCGGCAGCCGCAGCACTTGCAGCCACTTCACCTCGTCCTCTTCCCAAAGGAAACTTGCATCGCGCAGGTCTACCAGGGCCTGGCGGATTGGCGGTGGCAATGAGCGATGCTCATCAGTTGTTTCGTGCTGCGTGGGGCGGAAGAGGCTGACCATACCTTCCGCGTCGAATCGGTCAGCCTGGCGGCGCAGGGTACGCTCATTGGCTTTCGTCTCGTGGGCGCGCTCGCTGGGAGGATCGCCGAAAAGGACCACCGGGCGTAGAAGCTCGTATGCCTTCTGCTCCGGCCAGAGACACATTTGTTTGATTGCATCCCACGCTTCGGTGTGGGGTTGCTGCTTTCGGGCAGGCATGAGGCGCTCCTTCCCTGAAAACAATCGACCAAGGATAGTTTGCGCCCCATTGTAGCACAAGATACAACAAACACTCAGTTATCGGACGCGCTCGACTCGGCACCAGTGTCCGAGATGCGATGAGCTAGTGTGAACCGTGAACTGGGAGAGCACCTGTGGCGGCATTGCAATTCAGATGCGTATTTTGCCCGTGGCTCAGCGCCCTGCTTAGTTATGAAGGCTTGTTTAGGGTCTGGCAAGGATTCCTGTTTTATCCTTTAGCTCTCTTCTCTTTTCAGCCTTGCGCCATTTTATGGTGGCAAAAGAAAGTATCGCTCCAGAAGCGGGTTTCGAGAAATCGGCGCCATTTTATGGTGAGAAAATGGCGCATTTCATCACTTCTAAAGAGAGACAAATAGATGAGCTATGATGCTACGCCATTTTATGAGAGAGAAAATCTTCTCGAAAATCGTCTCAGCGCGCTTCTCAAGCCAGTCCTGGGCAAGTTGTCCTGGGCAAGTTTTATGTTACATACGCGCCATGAATTATTTTAAATGACAGATTGTGGTGGCAATTGTGCTATTCTGGCTGGGGTTGTAAAAAACACGAGAGCTTATTTCAATTCACATTCCCACGCTCCACATACCGTTTCATCATCTCCAGCATCCGTCCACTTTCACGGCGAATGGTGCTGACAACAAGAGGCTGCGCGGCCCCGAGGATGCCATGTAGGTTAAAAGTGACTTCGCGAATCACATGCGTAGCCTGCCCATCGCTTCCAGTCGCTTCAAGCGCATAACGAACGCGCACATCCAGCTTTCCGGTCAGCAGCAGCGCTTTTACCGGCATGGATTGCTCAAAAGTGATACGTTCAGGCGGATTGAACTCAGTGATCGAGCCGCGCATTGTGCCATCGGCATAGGTTGTGCCGACACCCGGTGACACGGGCGATACCTGGGTCATTCCACCAAACACCCTTGAGCCTGGCAGCCAGCGATCATAGTGAGCGAGATCGGCAATCAGGTCAAAAATCGTCTCGCGCGTGCCATTGATATCGGCAGTAAATCGTAACGAGGGCATGAAGCTGTGGTGGAGAGCAGCCGCCGCGCGTCGTCGCTATGAACCGCAATCTGCTGATCAGTGGGCGGTCCGTCGAGAGGACTACGCGAATTGCCGCGCGGGTCATAGGTGACGACCGTGTAGTCATGGGCAAGTACATGTGCTACTGCCTCAAAGACACCAGCATCGGTGCCTCCACCAGCGATCAGCAGCAACACTGGGCCCGAACCCCGCGTCTCGTAATAGAGCGTCGCTCCAGGGACTTTGAGCGTCTGTGCTTTCATGCGATCCTTCCTTTTTCGCCAGGTTCATCTTGGGGTCCATTCGAGAGAGAGGAATGCTACCAAGCAGGTGCCCAGATTCCAAATTCGTTGTCATCAGGGTCGGTAAACTGCGCCCATTTGCCCCAGGGTTGGGTGGTGAGTTCCTGGGTCAGCCTGACCCCACGAGCTTTGAGCATTGCGCACGTTTCTTCAATGTTGTCGGTATGCAGAACAAAGCCAGTCATGCCTGTTTTATCACTGGCACTTTGGCCGCGCAAGCCGAGGATGATATGCGTCTGTGTGCCAGGGAGAGCAAGTTCAAGCCAGCGCTCCGTTTCGCTCATAGGCTGATCATTAACCTTTTCAAAGCCGAGCTTGTGAACATAAAAATCGAGGGCTTTGTCCTGATCGCTGACGCCTACCGTGACGGTCCCGATTTTCGTAAACATGGTTTCCTTTTTCCTTTCTGTTGATCGAAATCACCGTTTCTCGCTATCGACTGGGTGAAGTCTTCCCAATCGGAAGAGGTGACGTCTTTTTATGTGACTGTGTTCATCAGTATCCTTCCTTCTTGCTCGTCTCTTGTTGGCTTGTCTGTTGTTCGTCAGTCTCTAGGATGCGCGCAATCTCCTCAAGCGCGTCAGCTACCGCGTCTAAGTGCTCTGGGTTCAGTTTGGTCATGATGTGTCGCGCCCACTCTTGGTTGAGGGAATAGATCGTCCTGAGAACTTCTGCTCCTTGCGGCGTCAGTGCAAGCAACTGGGCACGTCGGTCAGCTGGGTTCTCCTGGTAGACAACCAGACCTTCTGTTGCCAGGACATTCGCGACACGCTGCACGCTCTGACGGGTATGGCCCATATTCCGCGCGATCTGCGCGACCGTCTGCGGCTGATCGCCGACTCGACCAAGCACTTGCCACCTGGCGCTACTTTGGCCGATGGATCGCGTCAGCCGATCGCCGTTGCGCATGAGCAACCCGTTGATCCAAAAAATGCTTAACGCGAACCGGCTCAGGGGATCGTTTGGTCTTCCTGTTGACTCCATAGCAAGAGGATACCATATTGACAGCATACTGTCAATATGGTGATCTTGGCTCTTTTCTTCACAGAGCCCATGTGGTGCTGTGCTGAACCTGATGTGGTGTTAGATGGCCTGTTGTCGAGGCTCAATCAGGGGAAGCGAGCGGAAGTTGAATCACATCAGGCTTCCTTTGCGGTTTTTTCCGCGCTGCATAGTCGGGCAATTTTAGGAAAAGCAGCCATTCATCAGGACCGAGTGTCCACAACTTCAATTGTGGCGATTGATAGCCTGTCTCGATGAGACGCGGATTCTTCACCTCGGTGATGCTGACACCGTGCTGGTTGTAATCGCGCCTGCACGCTCGTAATTCACGATAATGACGCCAGTTGAGGAGACTGTGCTCTCCGTCACCTTGAACGCCGCCGGGATTGTGCCATCGGCAAACAACCGTTTTCCACCGCCCAACGTCAGCGGAAATATCTTTAGCCAGAACGCATCGACCAAATCATGCTTGATGAGCGTCTGAACGAGATTTCCACTTCCGTACACGTGCAAATCCGGCCCTTGCTGTTGCTTGATGTTGATGACTTTTTCCGCAATGTCTCCGCCTAAAAACACGGAGGGCTGCCATTCGTGAGAAGTCATGGTGTTCGAGGCGACGTACTTGGTCGCTGCATTGACGCCCGGCCATGCGTCCGCATGTTGCGGCCAGTATGATGCCCAAATTTCAAAGGTTTTGCGCCCTACCAACAGATCAAACGGCATGTTCATCTGCCCACGTATGACTGTTCCTCCAACATCGTCGGCATAGGGACCTGTCCACCCGCCATACGCGAAGCCACCACTGGTATCTTCCTCTGGCCCGCCTGGGGATTGTATGACACCATCAAGGGAGACGAAGTTGAGTACAATTACTTTTCTCATGACCGTGTTCCTCCAACATCTGGTATTAATGACATACCTCTATTCTACTGGCTTCGACGTGAAAAAAACTTCTTGGATCTTGCTCAAATCCTCGGCCCGGCTCTTGCCTGGGAAAGATCAGCCGACGCGCCTGATCCTCTCTTGACGAAAGTCTAGCATGGGTGCTGACGGAAGTCGCTCTCCTACGAATGTACAACAAGTGCGTGCAACAGCCTGCTTCTCGCGCGGATTCTGGTTGAGAGCGGCCACCCGTTCCAAACATTCACGCAATTTACCACTACCCTCCTACCACATCCCAGACCAAATCAACCCTGACCCATCGTTCCTCACGCGTTCCACTGTCCAGAAAACGCTTGGCTTCGATGGGAACCACCCCAGAAAACGTGCATTTGGGTGTCCTGGCTGTCTGTACCTGATCTCCTACGAAGTCGCGGGCAGCAGGCAAGTATAGCAGAGATACTGAGAAGAGACAAGTTTCCACCCCATATCTTTTCGTTTCTGTCAGATATCTTTTCGTTCCCTTGAAGAACTGGCAGGAAAATGGAGGAAACTTATTCAGAACAAACGGTTCATGAACGATGGAAAAGATATGTGTCGGAGTCTGCCCGTTTTTCCTCTGAAGCAATGAAGTACGACGAAAAATTATGGGCCGATTGCGGAAAAGTATTTCGACAAACAATAGTCCAGAAGCGCTTTCAGAAAAACTAGCGACATGAATTGTGGCAAAAAGCACTGGTTTCCTCTCACTCTGAATGCTGCAATATATGGCGTTTAAAGACACGACAATTTATCTGGCACCACGCCCGATGCATGAGGGCCATTGTCCTAGTTCTCAAGCCATGCTAGCGAGTTTGGCGACTTCAATCCTGGCGCAAAAACGACGCAGCCTGTTGAAAAACTCTTCACCAAGCTCATCAGCAAAGAGAAACGCAATGTGTCCTGACCATTGAGTAAGCTGAACCAATCGGCATCAGAAAAGACCACTCCTCCAAAAAGACGACGAGCACGTCACGCAAAAGACCCCAAAACGAGGCACTCATCGCCTCTGTTGGAAACGGGCGGCGTCCCCAACCTCGTTTCTTGAGGAGTCGCTTGAGATTTTGTCCAGCCGCGATCCGCAAGGCTTCACAATTGACGCGGCCCGTGCAGACGCAAGCGGAAGCGGCGCATGCCATGCCAGTCTTTGGCTTCTGCAAAAAGCGGCTCCACCCACACTTTCCGTTTCCGCATGGCCTTCTGATAGGCACCAGTTTGGTGATAGCTCCTCACCCGCTCAAGGTAGCTGGCATGGAAAGAGCGATGCACCTGACGACCTTGATCACTCGGGGTACACTGCGCTTTGAGTGGACACGCATTACACGTGTCAGCGTCGGCACTGTACTCTGCTTTCTGCCCTGTATACTCCATCCGAGAGAGGTGCAGCAGTTGGCCATTTGGGCAGATATAGCGGTCATGCTCGGCGTCATAAGTAAACTGAGCGGGTCCGAAATAGGGCCTCTGGTGTTCCCAGTTCGGCAGGGGAACATAGGCGCGGAGGCCGGCGTCTTCAATGGCTTTGATGTTCTCGATGGTGCCATATTTCGTGTCGCCAGTCACTTGGCGAGGATGCAGCTTCCAACGGAAGCGCACGCGCCACAGCAGGTCGCGCATGGGTTGGTTATCCATGACCTCCGAAGGCGTCACCAGTACCTGGAGGATGACGCGCGCTTTGCCCCCATCGACGACGTAGTGCACGTGGTAGCCCAAGTGCGTGCCGCCACCCTTCAGGCGCATCGGGGTCGCATCAGGATCAGTGGTGCTGACTTTGAAGTCCGCCGTCCTCTGGTAGAGACCATGCACCTCCCGTTGTTGCCGACCTTCCTGCGCGATCCAGTCGTGCCGAGCCGCATTCTCGGTAGCCAGTTCCTCTTGCTCTGCTTCGGAGAGGTTGATGGGCAGTGGGAGAGGTACGGGACCGCTGGCGATGGGTGCAGTGGCATCTGTCTGTGGCGTGTCAGCACCGTCTGCTGAGGCTTCCTGCTGCTCGTGCCCAGCGTCCTCAAGAGCGAACAGAGCGGCCAGATGGGCCTGCATGGCTGCTCGCGCCTCGACCGCAAAGCGCGGGGTGAGCGAATCCAGGTCGGCATTGGCGTTGACTTGG
>WNFC01015211.1_pt1 | contig 13829 bp, 11 predicted proteins | sample 5400541 | NCBI WGS metagenome assembly WNFC01 (sample SAMN13153342, study PRJNA577476) | soil metagenome | isolation source: 120 cm saprolite under Douglas fir tree site 2 hole 2 replicate 1 | place: USA:California | collected 2015-04-18
GGCCGACGGTGACCATCGGCTGGAGCTGCGCGATCACGCGGGCGCTGACGCCCGCGCGCGCGAGATCCTCGACCGATGCATAGGGGCGGCCGGCGATGATCTTCTGCGCGGTGACCGACCCCACGCCCGGCAGGTCTTCGAGCTCGCGCGGGGTGGCGGTGTTGAGGTTGACTCTGCCCGCCCGCGGCGCGGGAGCCGAGCTGGGCGCGGAGGGGGGCGCGGAGGGGGCGCTGGCCGTCGCGCGCTCGCGCGGAGCAGCCTTGGCCGGTGGTCGGTCGGCCGCGCGCGCGTGCCGGACCGTCACCAGCGCTTTGATCTGATCGATCGTCTTCGCGGACACGCCTGCACGGGCCAGGTCGCTCACGGAGGCGTAGGGCCGGCCGGCCATGATCTTGTCCGCCGTCGCCTCCCCCACGCCCGGCAGCGCCACCAGCTCGTCGCGGGAAGCGCTGTTGAGGTCGACGCGCGGGCCACGACCTGCGCCCAGCGAAAGGGCGGCGATCCCGACCAGGAGCAGGACTCTGAGCGCGCGATGGCGCGCGGCCACGCGATCGGGCCTCGTTTGTCTCCAATTCACATGCACCTCCCGGCCGCACAGGCGAGCCGAGGAACGGAGTGCAAGCGGAATGCCAGCGGTGCGCGCGACCTACCGCTTGAGTTCCGCCTCGGGATGGTGCGGCGCCCGTGCGCGGGCGAGGACGGCGTCGAAGTCCACGTTGCCGCCGCTGAGGATGACGCCGACGCGCTGGCCGCGCGCAAGCACGACTCCGTCGAGCAGCGCCGCCGCCGCCACCGCCCCCGTCGGCTCCACGACGAGCTTCAGGCGGTTCCAGAGGAAGAGCGTCGCGGCCACAATGGCTTGCTCGGACACGGTCACCATGTCGTCGACGTACTGCAGGACGAGCGGGAAGGTGATCCGGCCGAGCGAGGGCGTGCGCACGCCGTCCGCGATCGTGTCGGGGTTGCTCACGGTCTGGAGCACGCGGGTGCGGAACGACCGCGTCGCGTCGTCCGCGCTTGCGGGCTCGACCCCGACCACCCGGCAGGAGGGAGAGAGAGCGCGCGCGGCGATGCCGGATCCGGAGAGCAGCCCGCCTCCGCCGCAGGGCGCGAGGAGCCGGTCGAGCGGCCCGACCTCCTCGAAGAGCTCCGCCGCGGCCGTCCCCTGCCCCGCCACCACGTCCGGGTGGTCGAAGGGGGGAATCACGATGAGCCCGCGCTCCGCGGCCAGACGCGCGCCGATCTCTTCGCGCGTCGGACCACCCCGGCGGTCGTACAGCACGACGTCGCCGCCGTACCCGCGCGTGGCCTCGATCTTCACCGCGGGCGCGTCCGCGGGCATCACCACGGTCGTGGGTGCGCCGAGGAGGCGGCCGGCCAGGGCCACCGCCTGCCCGTGGTTTCCCGACGAGTACGTGAGGACGCCCCGCGCGCGCTGCTCGGCCGAGAGACGCGCGAGCGCGTTGTAGGCACCGCGGAACTTGAAGGCGCCCATCCGCTGGAGGTTCTCGCATTTGAAGAAGACGCGGGCGCCGGTGCGCTCGTCGACCGTAGCGGAGGTGTGGACGGGCGTTCGATGCGCGATCCCGCGGAGGCGCCGCGCCGCGGCGGCGACATCTTCATAGGTGACGGCGGTCGCGTCTGGTGTGCTCAAGTCTGGGTGACTAGCCGGCCTACCTGATCAGCCCGATCTTGCCCAGCGGCCAGAACCGGAAGACGGCCTTCCCGTAGATGTACTTCTCCGGCACCTCGCCCCAGTTGCGGCTGTCGTTGCTGCTGTTGCGATGGTCGCCGAGCACATAGTAGTACCCCTTCGGGACCTGCACCGCCTCGTAGCTCTCGCTGTCGTTGAACTGCGCGCGGACGTAGTCCTCCTCCACGCGCCGTCCGTTCACGAAGAGGGACCCGCGCCGCAGCTCGACGGTGTCGCCGGGCACGCCCACCACCCGCTTGATGAAGGAGACGGAGGGGTCCTTCGGGTACCAGAAGACGACGACGTCGCCGCGGTCGATGGGCTGGAAGCGGTAGACGAACTTGTTCACGATGATGCGCTCGCTGTCCTCGAGCAGCGGCAGCATGCTCGTGCCCTGGACGCGGAAGGCCTGGGCCACGAACGTGATCAGGAAGAAGCAGAAGAGGACGGCCACGGACAGGTCGTGGACCAGCTCCCACACCGCGCGCCAGACCTGCGGACGAGCGCTCTCCTCGGCGGGGGCGAGGGTGAGGCCGGGCTCGCCGGCGATGGTGGGCTCGATCCCCGCGGGGTCCAGGTTCAGCCTCTCTCCCGCCGCACCACGCGGGTCCCGGCCAGGCGATCGTGAAGGCCGGAGCCGCCCAGTGCAATCATGAGGAACCCGATGCCGAGGGTCAGGCCCGAGAGCAGGTAGCCCAGGACGCGGATGGCCGCGCGGCTGAGACCGATCGGCTCGCTGCCATCCTCCGCCACGACGACCAGCCCGAGGAGGCGCTTACCCGGCGTCGCCCCCTTGACTCCCCAATGATAAACGTAGAAGACCGCGCCGAGCGCGAGCACGACCGGCCCCAGGATCAGCGACACCAGGATCGGCCAGAAGGCGACGTCCGAGGCGGCGGTCGGCGGATGGGACCACCAGTTCTCGTACCAGTAATAGAGGACCGGGCTCACCAGGAGCAGCTGGCCCGACGCGACCAGCAGCGCGTCGAGCAGCCCTGCCACCGCGCGCCTTCCCAGTCCCGCCGGCGTCACGACCGCCGCCGGTGAGGCCGGACGCGGCTCGACGCGCTTGCCGGCTTCGGGCCGGGCCCGCACGATCGCGGGGGCCGGGCGCGGACCCACCCGCGGCGCCGGAGCGGCCGCGGGCGACGGGCGCGCGGAAGGCGATGCCGAGGGCCGCGTCATTTCCGCGAGGGCAGACGACCGCCCGGGACCACCGTCGGCCAGCGCGCGCGGCAGGCGCGGCGGCGACGGCACGTCGACCTGGTTCGAGGCGGGCTCGGCCCCGGGCGGAGCCGGATCCGCAGGCGGCGCGGCGCCGGCCTCGGGCGCCTCCGGCGAAACGGCCGCCGCGGGCGCGGCGAGGGCGACCTCCGGTCCGCCCGCGGACTCGTCCGGACGCGCGTCGCTCGCCTCGGCGGCCGCGGAGGCGGGATGGTCGTGGACCTCGCCGCTGCCACGCGCGGGTGAATCCTTCAGCACCTGTCCGCAGGCGTTGCAGAACCGCGCGGGCAGGAGCACGGCGGTGCCGCACGACGTGCACACCACGCGCGCGGGCGTGACCGGAGCGAGCGACGCCCCGCATTGCCGGCAGAACATGTCGCCCTTGCGGTAATCGGCCTGGCAGGTCGGGCACACCTGGCGCGGTGCGGAAGGATGCGGCACCACCTTCGCGCCCGACTCCTCCATCTCCTCGCGGAAGAGCAGGCGCGCGGTGCCGATGGCCACGAGGTCCCCGTCGCGCAGGTTGCGCTCGCTGACGCGGTCCCCGTTGACGAGCGACCCGTTGGAGGAGTTGCAGTCGCGCAGGAAGTACTGGCTTCCGCGGTACTCGATCACGGCATGGCGCCGCGACACCATCGCGTCGGGCAGGACCACGTCGTTGGAGGGGTCCCGTCCGATCGACACGATCGTTCGGGCGAGCGCGATCTCCCGCCGCGAGGAGGAGGTCGGATTGATGATGAGCTTGGCCATCGATGCGCGGTCGACCTATCCTCCGAGGAAGGTCTGGCGCCTCGTGACCCGCACCTTCACTTTCGCCCCCTGCTTCGTGCCGGGCGTGAACTTCCAGGACTTGTACGCGGACACGACGGCGTTGTCGACGGACTCGCCCGCGGACTCGACGACCTGGATGTCCGCGACGTCGCCCGTCTCGAGCACGACGAACGAGCAGGTCACCGAGGCACGCTGGCCACGCTTGAGCTGCATGGCGTCCTTCGGGTATTCCGCGGACTTGCCCGTGGTCTTGACCGGCTTGGCGGAGAGGGTGGGGTCGTTCTCGTCGTAGACGTGCGGGTCCGGCGTGGGGGCCAAGGGCGGCGTGGGCGCCACCGCGACCTTCGGACTGGGTACGGCGACCACCTTCGCCCGCAACTGCGCGTCCACGCGGACGGTCTGGCCCTCCTTCACCGTCACCGAGGCCGAATAGGGATCGTAGCCTTCGGCGGCGATCTCCACGCGGTGGCGGCCCACGTTGAGCGTGCGCCCGCGCAGCGGCGTGAGGCCCACGGCGGTGGCGTCGATCTTCACCATCGCTCCCGCCGGCGTGGACGAGACGTCGGCCGTGCCCGTGGCGGGCGTGGTCCGCGAGAGCGTGGGCTTCACTTCGGTGCGCGGGGTCTGCGCGGTGAGCATCACCGTCTCGGTGGCGGACGCGTATCCGTCCAGCTCCACCTTCACCTCGTGCGCGCCGAGACTCACGTCGTGCACGTCCAGCGGCGTATTGCCGACCTTGTTGCCGTCCACGCTGACGGCACCGCCGGTGGGGACGCTCTCCACGTGGACGACGCCGCTGGTCACGGCGACGGGCGGAGCCGAGGGCTTCACGGTGGACGGAGACGCCGCCACCACCGACGGGCTCGGTGCCGGCTTCGGGCCCCGGCGGCTCCACAAGACGATGAGCGCGGTCGTCAGCACGATCAGGAAGAGCACGAGCCCGATCCCGCCCAGAGCGAGGGTCAAGATCGAGCGACGGGGCTCGGCCAGCACCGGCGCCGGTGCGGTCTCGGTGATCAGGCTCGCTGTGTCTTCTTCCGGGGGCGCCGGCGGGTATCCCATCGGCGGCGTCGGAGTGCGGTCGACGGTAACGCCGGCGCGAGGGGGCGCCGCCGTCTCCGGACTGCGCATCAGGATGGTCGAAGGCGCGTCGGACTCGGGCTCGGGAACGGCGGCCCGCGCGGGACGAGCGCCCGCGGCGCCTCGGCCCGAGCCGCGCATCAGGACCGTCGCCGCGTCCCCCTCCTCCGGCAGCGGCGGCGGAGTGGCCGCCGGCCGTCGCCCCACCGGGGGCGGAGCCTTCAGCAGGACCGTCGGCCCTTCCACGGGTTCGGGCTCCGGCGCGCGGGCCGCGGGCGGGCGCGTCGAGCCCGTGCCGAGGTTCGCGGTGGGCGGGCCGGTGCGACGCGCCGAGGGGGGAGTGGCTCGCGGCGGTCCCGGGATCGGGGGGGGCGCCGCGGGCGGGTTCGTCTTCCGCGCAGGGGCCGGCGATCCGGGCGCACTCGTGCCGCGACTGCCCGTCGCGCTCGCCGGACGGGGGGCGGGTGGATACGTCTTGCGCGCGCCCTTCTCGTCCGTGATGGCAGGGAGGGCCGCCGTGACCTCGTCACCCGGCCTTGCCGCCGGAGCAGGGGCGGCACCGCGCGCGGGTCCGCCCGCTCCGACCGTGTCTTCGCCGAGGGCGCCGAACCACGCGCCGAGGCAGTACTCGAGGTCCTGCACGAACTCGGTGGCGGTCTGATAACGGTCGTCCGGCTTCTTGGCCAGCACGCGCCCGAACACCTCGTGCCACTTCTCGGGGACGAGGCCGTTCATCTCGAGGTTGGCGGGCTCGATCGGAGCGACGTGGACGAGCTTGTAGAGGATCGAGGTGACCGCCTGCTCCGGGGACATGTAGGAGGGGGTGCCGAGCAGCGTTCCCGACTGCGTCATCTCCGCGTCCACGAGCTTGGCGATCCCGAAATCGGTGACCTTGACGCGATCCGTGTCGTAGAGGATCAGGTTCGAGGGCTTGATGTCACGGTGGATGACGCCCTTGGTGTGCGCGTAGTCGATGGCGGACGCGACCTGGCTGACGAGGCCGATGACCTTCTCCGGCTTGAAACGCAGGCCCCGCTCCAGGATCGAGGAGATCGTCTCCCCTTCCACGTACTCCATGGCCAGGTAGGGGAGACCGCCCTCCTCTCCGATGTCGAAGAGGGTGACGATGTTGGGGTGCGAGAGGGTGCCCGAGATGCGCGCCTCATGGTAGAACCGCTCGATGAACGACCGGTACTGAGGGCTCTGCCGGGGGATGTCGAGGCGGATCGTCTTGATGGCCAGCGTCCGCTTGATGAGGGGGTCGAAGGCCTTGTAGACGGCGCCCATCGCGCCGTACCCGATGCTCTCCTGCACCTGGTACCGCCCGATGATGCTCGGCATGTGCTCGCCCGCGTGTGGCGTCTCGTCCATGTCCCCGCCTGATTTCGTCAGGATCGCACCCGCGCGCGAAAATCGCGAGACTTGCGACTCTAACATCGCGGTGAAAAGGTGTCAACGATTGCGGCGGTCAAGTGCAGCCGCATGAATGGCTTGCAGCAGTCCTCATGGAACAACGCCCGCTTCGGGGACGTAGTGGGAGACGGATGCACTACAATGACCGGACAATGGCGTCGCGGCCCCCGATCGTCATTGACTACGGGGCCTTTCAGCAGCCGCCGAGCCGCCTTTTCCGCGACTACCTGACCAGCGCCCCCGCCGTCCAGGCCTTCTACGAGCCCGCCCGATGGGACCTGGAAGGCCTCCAGGCTTCCGCCGAGAGCGCGCTTCGTTCTCCGCGGCCGCGGGACAAGGTCTTCGAGGCGCTGATCCGACAGCAGGAGGCGCGGGAGGCACCGGCGGCGGCGGCCCAGGCCCGGAGGCTGCGCGACCCGCGGGCGACCGCGCTCGTGACCGGGCAGCAGGCCGTCCTGTTCGGTGGTCCGCTCTACGTGCTGTACAAGGCGCTGGCCGCGGTCGTGCTCGCGCGCGTCCTGGAAGCGAGGCGTGGTGCGCCGGTCGTGCCCGTCTTCTGGGTCGCCGCCGACGACCACGACTTCGCCGAGATCCGCTCCACCACCGTGCTGGACGAGATGGGGCAGATCCACGACGTGCGCTACTCCCCGCACCGGGAGCCCGTGGGCCAGCCCGCGGCGAAGATCACCCTCGACGACACCGTGACCGAGATCGTCGAGGAGCTGCGCGGCCACCTTCCGGCCGGGCTCCATCGCGACGAAGTGCTCTCCCTGCTGGCGGCCTGTTATCGCCCCGGCGCCACGCTCTCGGAAGCCTTCGCCCGCCTCCTTTCCTCGCTCCTCCCCGACCTCGTCGTCCTCGATCCCTCCGATCCCGCCCTCAAGGCCGCCTCCCTTCCCGTCTTCTCCCGCGAGCTCGTCGAGCACTCCCCCACCTCGCGCCTGGCCGCGCAGGCCGGGCAGAGGCTTCTGGCCGCCGGATATCACCAGCAGGTGCCGGTGCGCGCCGGCTTCCTGAACCTCTTCGTCTACCTGGAGGGCGAACGTCGCGCGATGGGCTGGGAGAACGGCATCATCGAGGTGAGGGGCCTCGGACGGAAGATGCCGGTGGCGGATGCGCAGCGAATCCTGGAGAACGATCCCGCGGCGCTGAGCGCGGGGGTGCTCCTGCGTCCCCTGTCGCAGGATCATCTCCTGCCCACGGCGGCGTACGTCGGCGGGCCCGCGGAGATCGCGTACCACGCGCAGATCGGTCCCTCCTATGCGCACTTCGGGATCCCGCGCCCGGTGCTGGTGCCGCGGCCGAGCGTCACCCTCGTCGAGCCCGCCCAGGCCCGCGCGCTGGAGGCGGACGAGATCTCGCTGCCCGACCTGCAGTCGGATCCGCAGGGCATGCTCTCGCGCTGGGCGCGGCAGGACTATCCGGAGGCGGACGCGGCCTTCGGGCGCGCACGCAAGGCGATCGAAAAGGAGATGGCGTCGGTGGAGGAGATCCTGGGCGCCCTCGACCCGACGCTGAAGGCGGCGGCCGACAGCGCGCGCGGCCGCGCGTTGCACCAGGTGGAGACGCTGCAGGAGAAGGCGATGCGCGCGCTCAAGAAGCGCGATCAGTCGCGCGCGGACCGGCTGCGCCGCACCCGCGACGCCCTCATGCCCGGCGGTTCCTTCCAGGAGCGCGGCCTCGGGCTGGTCAACCTCCTCGCCCGGCACGGCGTCGCCGTCGTCGAGGACATCGGGCAGCGCATCGATCCTTTCGCGCGCGGCCATCAGGTGATCTACCTGTGAACATCGGCATCACCTGCTATCCGACCGTCGGCGGCTCGGGCGCGGTGGCGGCCGAGCTGGGCAAGCAGCTCGCGCGCCGCGGCCACTCCGTGCACTTCGTGTCCTACCGTCTGCCGTTCCGCCTGGACGAGTTCCAGGAGAACGTCCGCTACCACGAGATCGACCTCACGACCTACAGCCTGTTCGAGTACCCGCCGCACGACCTGGCCCTGGCCGCGAAGATGGCGGAGGTCGCGCGCGAGAACAAGCTCGACCTGTTCCACGTCCACTACGCGATCCCACACGCGATCACGGGCATCCTGGCCCAGCAGATGCTGGGCGCTCAGCCCCCGAAGCTGGTGACGACGCTGCACGGCACCGACATCACGCTCGTGGGCCAGGACCGCACGTTCTTCGAGATCACCAAGTTCGGGATCGAGCGCTCGGACGGCGTGACCGCGGTGTCGGAGTTCCTGAAGAAGATGACGGCGGACGAGTTCCAGATCACGAGGCCCATCCAGGTGATCTCGAACTTCGTGGACATCTCCGCCTTCTCCCGCACGCGCGGGTACCGCGACCGCGCCACCTTCGCGCCCCAGGGGGAGAAGATCCTCCTGCACGTGTCGAACTTCCGGCCCGTGAAGCGCCCGCTGGACGTGGTCCGCATCTTCGAACGCGTCCTGCGCGAGGTGCCGGCCGTCCTGCTCATGGTGGGCGAGGGCCCCGAGCGCGCCTCCGCGCAGGCCCTGGCGCGGCGACTGGGCCTGGCCGACCGCGTGCGCTTCCTCGGGCGGCAGGACCGCATCGAGGAGCTGACCGGCATCGCCGACGTGTTCCTCCTCCCTTCCGAGCTGGAGTCGTTCGGCCTCAGCGCGCTCGAGGCCATGGCCTGCGGAGTGCCCGTCGTGGGATCGGACGCGGGCGGCCTGCCGGAAGTGGTCAAGCACGCGGAGACGGGCTTCCTGCTGCCCGTCGGGGACATCGAGGGCATGGCCGCGCGCGCGATCGAGATCCTCAAGGACGAGCAGCACTGGCAGGCCCTGAGCGCGGCCGCCCGGGGGCGCGCGGCCGCGCTCTTCGGGGCCGAGCGCGTGGTCGGCGAGTACGAGCGGTACTACGAGCGGGTGCTGAGCGGAGCCTGAAGGAGGCTCGTCTCAGCGGGGCGGGCGTTTGTCGCGCGGCGGGCTCGTGACGGCGTCCTTCACGGCGTTCACTCCGCGCTCGATGCCCTCCTTGATCTTCCCCGCGGTTTCGTCCACGGTCCCGCGGTCGCGCAGGCGATCGTTGTCGAGCAGATCGCCCGCCGCCTTTTCCATCCGCCCCTTGACCTTGTCTCCGGTGCCAGCAGTCATTCGAGCCTCCTCGTAATCCCGTAAGGAGCAAGTTGCGTGCCGGTCGGCGGGTACAATTCGGGGCATGGACCCTTTCGACATCGCCGGGCTCTGCGCGCATCCGGACGACGCCGAGCTCGTGATGGGCGGGACCCTCGCGCGCGAGGCGGCGGCGGGCCGGAAAGTCGCGCTCGTCGACCTCACGCGGGGCGAGAGCGGCAGCCGCGGCTCGCCCAAGGTCCGCGCGGCGGAAGCGGCGGAGGCGGCGCGGGTCCTCGGCGTCTCCCACCGCGAATCGCTCGGCCTGCCCGACTCGGCCCTCGAGCGGACGGTCGCGCACCGGGACGTGATCGTCTCCGCCTTGCGCCGGCTGCGTCCGGCGATCGTGGTGACGCAGCATTGGGACCAGCGCCACCCCGACCACGGCATGGCCAGCCACCTCGTCTACGACGCGTGCTTCATGGCCGGCCTGCGGAACTATCGTCCAGACCTGGGGGCGGCCTTCCGCCCGCGCAAGGTGGTTTTCGCGACGAGCATGACGGAGACGATCGAGGCCCCGCCCAGCTTCGTGGTGGACATCACGGCGACGTTCGAGACCAAGATGCGAGCCATCCGCGCCTTCGCGAGCCAATTCGCGCCCGCCGCCGGCGAGACGGTCGCTCTTCCCTTCGAGCGGTTCCAGGAGTCCGTCGAGCTGACGGCGCGGCGGCACGGACAGCGCATCGGCGTGACGTTCGGGGAGGGATTCGTGACGCGGGAGCCGGTGGAGGTCGACGATCTCCTCGCCCTGCGCGGCCGCTCGATCTAGCCGCTACAGCTAGCTGCTGCCGCCGCGCGCCGTGCGCTGCCGGTGCTTGTGGTCGGACCAGAGGATGTTGAAGACGAGGGTCACGCCGCCCGCGGCCGCCCCGAAGAAGCAGACGATCGCCAGTCCCGGGTAGCCGAGGATGCGGAAGGACGTCTCCACGCGCATCAGCAGGGCGGCCCCCACGATGAGCGAAGCCAGGATGAGGCCCATCGTGATGCGGTTCGCGACCTTGATGAAGCCCTCCAGCAGCATCTTCTCGTCGATGGCGTCGACCTTGACTTCCAGGGAGTTGCTGGCCACGCGGTCGAGGATGGTGTTGATCCGCCGGGGCAGGTTCTCCGCGAACTCCTTGAGCTCCATGACCCCCGCGAACAGGTTCCCAGGCGAGAGGCTCTTGCGCATGCGCTGGCGCATGAGCTCGGCGGCGTTGCGGCGGATGGCCGCGTTGGGATCGAATTCGGGATCGAGGGCGCGGCCGACCTGGTCGAGGTTCAGGAGCGTCTTGCCGAGCATGGTCAGGGCCGGATCGACGCGAATGCCGCGCTCGCCCGACATGCGCGCCAGCATCAGCACCACCCGGCCGATCTGCATCTGGCCGACGGTGGCGCCGACGATCTGCGACACGAGGTCGCTCACGTCGCGGCGCAACCCCTTCTCGTCGAAGAGCGGCTGCGCGTCGCCGAGGGTGATGGCGACCGTGGCCGCCTCTTCCGCCCGTCCCTCGCTGATGGCCAGCAGCAGGCGCAGGAGCCGCTCCTGCATCCCCGGCGGGATCCGCGCCACCATGCCCAGGTCGAGCAGGGCCACCCGCTTGTCGTCGGTCAGGAACACGTTGCCGGGATGGGGATCGGCGTGCACGAAGCCGTCGACGAGGATCTGCTGCAGGTAGGCGCGGAAGAGCTGGCTGGCCAGGACCTCGCCGTCGATCTCGGTGCGCACGAGCGGGCTCAGCTTCGTGATCTTCTCGCCGCGGATGTAGTCGCTGGTGAGCACGCGTGACGTCGTGTAGTCCGCCACGGGCAGGGGGACCACGATGCGGTCGAACCCGCGCAGGTTCTCGGCCAGGACCTCGAGGTTGCGCGCCTCCAGGCGGTAGTCCAGCTCCCGCAGGAGCGTCTTGCGGAACTCCTCGAGCATGAGGGTGAAGCCGTAGCGGCGGCCGATCTCGGTATGGTGGTCCATGAAGGAGGCGATCTCCGCCAGCGCCTCCAGGTCCTTGAGGATCTGCTCGCGAATGGCCGGCCGCTGCACCTTGACCGCGACCCGGCGGCCGTCGCGCAGGGAAGCGCGATGCACCTGGCCCAGGGAGGCGGCGGCCACCGGCTCCGGCTCGAACTCGGCGAAGGCCTTCGAGAGCCGCACGCCGAGCTCGGCGCTGACGATGGCCTCGACTTCCATGAACGGAAACGGCCCCACCCGGTCCTGGAGGCGGGCCAGCGCTTCGATGTACGGGAGGGGCAGGAGGTCTGCGCGGGTGGAGAGGAGCTGGCCGACCTTGATGAAGGTCGGCCCCATCTTCTCGAGGTCGGCCGCGAGCTGCTCGGCGAGCTTCTCCTCGCTGGGAGTGGCCACCGGCGCTTCGACGAGGGCCTCCTCGAGGCCGGCGTTCTTCACCAGCTCGGACCGCCCGTACTTCATGAAGAGGGCGGCGATGTCCTTGTATCGTTTGAGGTGCTCGCCGCTGATGGAGATTCCCATGTTCTGGAGTGCCTGTTTCTATCGTACAGGCGTGGTCATTGCTTCAGGGATGGCGACGTCGTTTCGCTCACCCGCGTGGGGGAAGCCGCTTCAATCCCGGCGCGGACGCACGGCGTCGAGGAGGAGCATGACGATGCCGATGCTGATCGCGGAGTCGGCCAGGTTGAAGTCGGGCCATTGATGGCCGCGCCAGTAGACGTGGACGAAGTCGGTGACGTATCCGAGCCGTACGCGGTCGATCAGGTTCCCGATCGCACCGCCCGCGATGAGGGCAAGCGCAATGCGTAGGACGATCGGGCCTTCGGCCAGGCGGCGCCAGTGCGCGAGGACGACCAGCAGGACCACGCCGCTGAGGACGGCCAGCACGACGGCCTGCGCGGGCAGTCCGCCCCCGGAGAGCACGCCGAAGGCCATCCCCACGTTCCGTCCGTGGACGAGGCTGGCCAGACCGGGGATGATCTCGTAGGTCTCGTACAGGCGGAGGTCGTGGCGTACGAGCGCCTTCGTGACCTGGTCGAGAACGATCACGGCCAGGGCGATGGCGGCCTCGGCCAGGCGCGGCATCCGGGCAGGCGGTGGCGGCACCAAGCGCCCATTGTAGCGGCCTTCAATTTGCCGGCGGATCCGGATAGAACGCGCGGGCGGCCGGGCCTAGATTACGGTCATGCTGATGATGCAGCCGCGGGACGTGAAGGACCGGGTCGAGACGGTCGAGGACGGGGCGCGCTGGCGGGCGGTGGGCGCGCGCGACCGGAGCTGGGACGGGCGCTTCGTCTTCGCCGTCCGCACGACAGGCGTCTACTGCCGCCCCTCATGCCCGGCGCGCCGGCCCCTGCGCCGGAACGTCTCGTTCTTCACCGGGCCGGATGCGGCCGAGGCGGCCGGCTTTCGCGCCTGCCGCCGCTGCCGTCCGCGCCAGACCGGCGCCGCGGACACTCGCGCGGCCATGGTGGCCGCGGCCTGCCGGCTGCTCGCGGAGGATCGCGACCAGCCCTGGCGCCTGGCCGCGCTGGCGAAGGAGGTCGGGGTGAGTCCTCGCCATCTGCTGCGCACGTTCAAGGACGCGCTCGGCGTCACGCCGCGGCAGTACGCGGACGCCCGCCGCATGGCCGCCTTCAAGGGAAGGCTGAGGGGAGGAGATTCCGTGACGGGAGCAATGTACGACGTCGGCTTCGGGTCGAGCAGCCGGCTCTACGAAGACGTGCAGGGCCGCCTGGGCATGACGCCCGCGACCTATCGCCGGGGCGGGCGCGGCATGTCGATCGGCTACACGGTGACGGACTCGCCGCTGGGACGTCTGCTGGTGGCGGCGACGGAGCGGGGCGTGGCCGCGGTGAGCCTCGGCGATTCGGAGGCGGCGCTGGAAGCCGGCCTGCGCAAGGAGTACGCGCAGGCCGAGATCCGCCGTGACGATGCCGGCCTCCAGCGCTGGGTGAGCCTGGTCCTGGACGAGCTCGCGGGCGCGCAGCCGCGGCCCGACCTTCCCCTGGACGTCCAGGCGACGGCGTTCCAGCATCGCGTCTGGCAGGAGCTGCGCGCCATCCCGCGCGGCCAGACGCGGTCGTACGCCGAAGTGGCGCGCCGGCTCGGTCGTCCCCGGGCGGCGCGGGCGGTCGCGCGCGCCTGCGCGAGCAATCGCGTGGCGCTGCTCGTCCCGTGTCATCGCGTAGTGGCAACGGGCGGCGACCTGGGTGGTTATCGGTGGGGGGCGCAGCGGAAACAGGCACTATTGGAGCGCGAACAGGTGAAGGCGATTCCTCGCAAGCGACGTTAGGAGTACCAGCCCTGATGACAGACCGGCCTGGCCACAAGCCTCTATCTTGTTAACCGAGTGCGTCGATTCACTCGGTTAGCAGAATAGAGGCTCTGGCCTGGTCGGTTGTCTCCTTGGCGGTATCCGTTACAATTTCCGCTGCGTGATCACCGGCTTCAACACCGACGTCAAGTACCGCGGCGTGGTCTACCACGTCCAGACCGAAGACAAGGGAACCTCCAACCCCCTCATCGAGACCCTCATCTACAAGGGCGGCGAGATCCTCGGCTCGCGC
>WNFC01047271.1_pt1 | contig 13829 bp, 18 predicted proteins | sample 5400541 | NCBI WGS metagenome assembly WNFC01 (sample SAMN13153342, study PRJNA577476) | soil metagenome | isolation source: 120 cm saprolite under Douglas fir tree site 2 hole 2 replicate 1 | place: USA:California | collected 2015-04-18
TCTTGCGCCACTTGTAACTGCTCATCCTTCTGGCGCAACTGTTCCAAGACTTGGGTCAGTTGCTCTTCTAGCCTGGCAATTTGTTCTTCTGCTGTCATGCCCTCAGTATATCAAACAAGGTTCAATCTGAACAGTATCATCTTTGCAGGGTTGGCCGGAAGTCTGCGACGGTACGGAGGTCTGTGTTGTCACTGAACTGATCGATGCTGCCGATGAGCGGGCGGGAGGCGACGCGCCTGACTGCGGGGTCGGTGATCTGCGCGACGAGGGCATGAGCGAACGAGCTGCCATCGATGACCTTGAAGGGACGGTTAAAGAACTGCGAGACGGTTTCCGGCAGATGCGGGGTCACCCTGAGAGCATTGTGGGCGCGAGCAAGAAACTCATAGGCTTCGCACAGTGCCGCTTCGCGCTCCTGCCAGGTGGGGGCTTGCTGCGCACGCCAGAGTACAGGCCAGAGCTGGTCAGCACATTTGAGTTGTTTGAATGCCGTGCCAAACCACTTGGGATAGGGCGCGTACTGCTTTTCCAGCAAAAAACACAGGCTCATGACATCGTGTACGAGGCGGGAAGCGATGAGGGCTGAACCCAGTTCGTCGCCCACGAAACCGGCGCGAGGCATCAGGTGCTCCTCCTGTCCGATGCGCTGCCAGCCGGATGCCAGCAGGTACAGCCAGATGTCGTGGGGATACCAGGCCAGGTGTGCGCGGAGCTTCGTTAGTTCACCAATGCCATCATGATGCACTGCTCCTGCTGCGACTTCACGCAGCGCCTGCGATGGGAAGGTCAACCATTCTGCCATATCTGGAGGATGGTTTATGTCGTAGGCTAGCTGTGTAAGAAAGAATGTTCGCAGCGTGACTGGGAACACGTGATGATTGATAGGACCGTCTTCTATCATGTTCATGGCAAGTGTTCCTGGCTCGGCGGGAGACTCGGTGAAGTTCACCAGGTAGCTGTAGAACGTATGGGGGAGGTGGTAACTGAGCATCTCGCGCATGCTCTCACTAAGAGGGGCATCCTGGTCTCTGAGGAAGACGAGGACTGATGGCCCCCAATCATGATCGGTCGACATCTGGGTATCAAAGCCAAGGACGTCACTGCCTCTGCCGAGATGGGCGGCGGCATGTGGCAGAGCGGGAAAGCGCTCATCGAGCAAAGGATGCACTGCTTCCTCATAGAAACGGCGGCTGAGTTCACGTCCGGGAAGAAATGCGGTCATGAGGGGTAGCTCCTTTGTGAGATATGGTTATGCCCCAGAGGGCGACCGCAAGGGGTCAGGCAGGGCGAGGGCAAGCCTCGCCCCTACATTTCTGCCTGGCACATCAAGGGTAACAGTCCAGTAGAATCCATTTTAAGGTGTATTGTCTCTTGCGTTTATAGTATTGTATGCTATTAGGGGACTTATAGGTACTGCGTGCGGAAATCAGGTGATGTCCCTGAATTACCTTGATAGAATTGATTGACGAACACGGCTTCGGGTATCCTCTGCTGAATGACGTAGATTCAGTAAGGCAGGCAGGATACTATGGACTGGGACACACTCTACTGTCCGAATCGCGGCTGCTCGTGTTACGGGCGCCCATTTCACCAAGGATTGTTGGTCAAAAATGGCACGACGCGTGGGCAAAAACAGGCGTTGTGCCGTGCGTGTGGAAGGAGCATTGCCTTGAACACCGGCACGGCCTATTTTGAACTGGACGCCGCGCCAGCGCTTTTCGACACCGCGATCCGTGCGTTGGCTGAAGGCAATTCCCTGCGTGCCACCGGGCGGATCGTCCAGATCGATAAAGATACGGCCTGTGCCTGGTTGCACCGTGCAGCGGTGCAGTGCCGGTTGGTCATGCTCTACCTGTGGCAGGGGTTGGCTGTGCCCGAATGCCAGCTGGATGAGTTGTGGAGCTTTGTGCATACCAAAGAGCACCATCTGATCACGGCTAAACTCGTGTGTGAGACGTACGGTGATGCCTGGATTTGGCTGGCCTTTGCGCCAGTGTGGCGCTTGGTGCTGGCCTTTGTCGTCGGCAAACGCACCCAAGCCAGCGCCAATTTGCTGCTGGAGCGGGTGGCTCAGGTGACCGATGAGCGTATCCCCTTCTTTACCAGTGATCAATTGGCCGAGTATCGCACCGCACTGCTGCATGTGTATGGACAGTGGTACCAACCTGTGCGCAACGGCAACCGTGGCCGCTATCCTGAGCGCCGCTTGCAGGCCCCGCCCGACCTGCTCTACGCACAAGTGGTCAAGCAACGGGAGCGGGGCAGCGTGGTGGCCGTGACGACCAAGGTGGTGTTTGGTGATCCAGAGGCGATTACTGCGCAGTTGCACACCTCGCCGACGAGCACGACGATCAACACCAGCTTTGTCGAACGGGAAAACTTCACCCTGCGTCAGAGCAACCGACGGCTGACGCGCAAAACAAGCGGCTTTAGCAAAGCGTTGCCCTGGTTGGAAAAGCAACTGTGGCTCTCTCTGGCCTATTATCATCTGGTTTTGCCACACGAGAGCCTGCGGCAACCTTTGCACAGGCCCGAACCGACGCGGGGAAGTGGCTCGGCGTGCTGCTGGTGCCCGATCACGCCAGCAATGGCGGCCGGGATGACCGACCATGTCTGGACCATGACCGAGTTGCTGTCCTACCGCGTGCCCGCCGAGTTTCTGGACCATGTACATACTATCGAACACCTGTTTCCATCCTTGGAACCAGTCCATCAAGGGATTTGAGGGACATCACCGGAAATCAGAGTAACCATAATTCTTGCAGGGAGGCCGGTGATGATCAAGGCTGATCCGAACGTGGTACGGTTCCGCAGGCTCCTCCTGCTACAACTCGCCAGTGCTATTGTGATGGTTGTGGCCATTGCCTTCATCTACCTCACCTCTACAACTTCCACCTTTTTCAAAGTTTGGTCGCTCATAGTGCCCTTCTTTGTCCTGCTTTCCTCCTTCTCATTCATACAGCAAGGGCGATACTGGAAACGTTTTGAGCAGCGGCGCAACAGGGCAGCACGGGGCGATCAAAGCCTGCTATCCGAGGAACAACCTGCACTGGATGAAGCAGCGCTCTCACTACCTCTCACTATTCAAAGCCGCATCAGTTCACCTGAGAATTTCTTCCTGCCAACAATAGCAGCGATAGTGATCACGATAATTGTAGGAGGGGTAATCGGATTTTTAGCAGGCTTTACATCCATTTTCTCTCCTTCTAACGTCTTATCGTTTGTCTTAAGAGGTCTGGCAATACTGGTCCTCGTACTTGTCATGTTATTTGCTATGGTATTTCTTGTGTTAGTTCTTTCCAGGACAGATCAGCGGATCGAGCTGACCGAACAAGGAATGACGATTCGCCAGGGAGGAAGGGCCCATAGTGTTGCCTGGGATGAAGCTCGCTTCTTCACCATCGAAGGAGTGTATGGCGCCAATAGATCTCTGTCACCGCGCGTGTACCAGTTGGCTAGCGCTAACGACATACTGAAATGGACATACCAGAGACGACGATCTCCCCAGCGCAGTGGATTGCTTTACAGGCCAATTCTGGCGATAAAGCCAACTACTTCTTACGAGGAGTATGAGCGGCAGATGCAAGCGCTGCCCGCGCTTGTTGTGGCGAAGACGGGGTTAGCGCTGTATGACCTGCGAGACGACAGTCAGAGAGGAAGGTAGTTGGATGTATGCGAGGGAGTTTCTTGAGAGCGGGAATGCGATCAAGGCCAATCCAGCCATAGCTGTGCTGCGTACCACACGTCGCTTCCTTCTTTTCTTGTTTGTACTTCTGCTACTGATGATATCATTTCCCATCATGGGCAGTTCGCTGCAAAATATCCGATTCCGTCTACTGCATTCGTCATTGTAATTTTCGTTTTCTTACTGATCAGATCCGCTATCCAGGAACGCTACTGGAAACGCATTGAGCCACGCCGTTTTGCCGCGGCCCGAGAAGAGTACACATTCCTCGCCACAGAACAACCTTGGTCGGAAGAGGTCCCAATGCTTCTACCACCAGTTATCGTGTTGCGCCGCGGTAGAGAGTACTTCCTCCGGGTGGCTGCAATGCTCCTGGCATATGCAATACTAGTAGCATCATTTTTCACGGGATGGCTTACCCTCGACAAGGGCATGACGCTTTTTCCTTCCAATCCTCTCCTGGTCTTTGTTGTAACTTTCCTGGCCTTTGGTCTCTTCTCGCTCTGCATTCTCTTCGCTCTCAGTTTTTCTTCCTCCGGGCAGCAGCAAATAACTGTAACTGAACGCGGAGTGACTGTTCATGATAATAATCAAATGCATACGGTGATGTGGAAGGAGGCGCGGCTGTTTGCCATGTACAACACCCTTGGAGCGCAGAAAAGTGGGGCGGCTATTACCTATGAGTTATCGAGTGCAAGGGATATTGTGCGCTGGACCTGGGTTCTGCGGAAGACGTACTGGGTGGGCCTGGAGCCGACGATTCCTCTTGACGAGTATAACCGGCAGATGCAGGCTTTGCTGTCGTTGGTGGCGGGGAAGACGGGGCTGCCGCTTTATGATCTTAGAGAAGACCTGCCGAAGGGGGAGCCGAAGGATTGAAGGCGAGAGGGTGTCAGTCCGATGGTTCAAGGTGAGCAGGGGTGGCTCCGGTGGATGAGGTGTTGTCTGCGTATGCTCGAGGAAGGTGGATGGTGAAGCAGCTGCCTTCGCCTAGTATGCTGTCGACGGAGACGGAGCCGCCCATGCCTTCGATCAGTTCTTTGACGAGGGCGAGGCCCAGGCCTGCGCCGCTGGTGGTGGGCGTGCGCTCGCTGTTCGCCTGGTAGAAGCGCTCCCAGATGCGCGGCAAATCTAGCGGCGCGATGCCTTCGCCGGTATCTTTGACCTGGAGCCCGATCGAGTCAGACCCGGTGGTCGCGGTGACGGCGACGATACCGCCAGGGGGTGTATGGCGCACGGCGTTGTGGAGCAGGTTTTGCAGCACCTGCTCCAGGCGGCTGGCATCCACCAGCGCGGGCAGTAGGTCGCAGGGCACGTCCGCGACGACTTCAATCCTGCTTGCGCGCCAGGCCAGCGGCGCCCGCGTTTCGACGATGCGCTTGACCAGCGTGCCTACATCGGTAGGCTCGCAGCGCAGGGTCAGCCTGCCGACTTCTGCGCGAGACAGGGTGAAGAGGTCTTCGACGAGCGCCTGCAAGCGAAACACTTCATCCTCCATGACCTGTAAATCCTGTTGAAGGGCTGTGTGTGGGGTTTCTTCCCAGTGGTTGAGCGTCATCTCGAGATAGCTACGGAGCGTAGCCAGCGGGGTGCGCAGTTCGTGAGACACACTGACGATGAGTTCACGGCGCGACTGGAGCAGGCCAGCGACGGTGTCACGCTCGCCCTGGAGCTGGCGCATGGCGCGCTCGAGGTTGGCGGCCATGGCATTGAAGTCGGATTGGAGCCGGGCAACTTCATCTTCGCCTACCACGGGGATGCGTACCGCGTAGTCACCGCCGCGCAGGAGGCCGGTGGCAGTCGCCAGCGACTTCAAACGGTTGGTTACGCGGCCGACGACGAGGTACGAGACCAATGCGGACAGCGGCAGCACGGCCGCCAGCGCGATGATGCTCAAGACTACCAGGAGAACGGTCGTCGGTAAGAGCAGGAGGAAGTTGCGCGATACGGCGAGGATCAACAGGTCCAGGAAGAAGATGAGAAGGGCGGCCCCAAGCGCCAGGACCATTACGTGCGCGTGCGTCAGCGCCCAGAGGAGCTGCCTGCGCCGCAGTCCATCCCAGAACAACCATAGGCGCAGCGCGAGGCGCGCGACTACGAATACCGAGCAGTCGCCCATACCCGAGAATATTGCGAAGAGGAGAGCCCTGTCGAGGCCTCGCCAAAGGGATGTGGGCAAGGCACCCAGGAGCAGCCAGGGAGCAAGCACCAGTACTATGCCGCTCAAGGCGAGGCCCAGCAGGAGGGCGACGGTCGTATCGACGAGGCTCTGGCGTTTGAGAAAATCGCCCGGTACGCGCAGCCGCAGGACGTAATAGAGCATGCAGAGCGGGCCGACCAGGAGATCGATGGCCAGTCGCGTGAGGTTGGGCGAACGATTGGCCTGCAAAGCCAGCAGGGGAAGCCACAGGATGATCGCCAGGAGTATGGCTTCCAGCATTGCACGCAGTGGAGGGGCATCAAGGAATAGACGGCGCCAGCGCATGGACATCACCTTTCTGGCCGCAGGCGGTAGCCGATGCCCCACACGGTCTCGATGGCTTCGCCCATGGGCCCGAGCTTTTTGCGCAGCCGCAACACGGTGTTATCTACGGAGCGATCACCGCCGATGTAGGTCTCACCCCAGACGGTATCGAGCAGGTAGGCGCGGCTGAAGGCACGGCCAGGACTGCGCAGTAGCAAGTGAAGAAGGGAAAACTCTGTAGGGCTGAGGTCGAGCGGCTGGCTATCCAGCGTGGTCAGGTGAGCCTGGGGGTCGAGGTAGAGCAGGTCGCGAGTGAGTGGACTATCGGCAGCGGTAGAGTCGGCTTTGAGTATTTGCTGCACGAGTTCGGCGCGGCGCAGCAATGCCCGCACACGAGCAACCAGTTCGCGCATGCTGAAGGGCTTGGTCAGGTAGTCGTCGGCGCCCAGTTCGAGGCCGACGACGCGATCTGCCTCCTCGCCGCGCGCGGTCAGCATTAATACCGGGGTGGGAGCTTCCTGCCGCAAGCGGCGCAGGACTTCCAGGCCGTCGAGTTTTGGCAGCAGCCAATCCAGGATGACGAGCGCCGGCTGTTCCCTGGCGTGCAGATGCAGCGCAGTCAAGCCGTCGCTTGCATGCAGGACGCGATAGCCGCTTGCTTCAAGTTCGCGGATGATGACCTGCGCGAGGTCGTAGGCGTCTTCGACCAGTAGGATTGTTGTCATGTAAGATGGGTCCTGATGGGCAACCGATGCAGGGCGACCGCAAGGGTCGCCCCTACATTTATTATGGCGATCATTGCCCAGGCTATTTTGTACGCCACGGCAACTGACCACATTATTTAATGGAGCCCCGGTTAACTTATACACGATTCAGGATATAGTGTACCATAGCAGGCTAGCTGGTGGATTTTTTGGGGGTGGTTTTGGTTATGGAGCGAGGCGGGCGGCCATAAAGGCCCCCACCCCACCTCGCACCACCCCCGCCCCTACTTTACGGGGGTGCCGCGATTGATATATGCTGCAACGAGGTCGCCGATGAAGGGCAGCCGGTAGTATTTCCCGCGCGAGGCCTGGACGATGGCTACGCACCAGCCGATGAAGGCTATGAAGTTCAAGAGCAAGAAACCCGGGATGGCAAGATGGGATAGGTAGGGAAGGTGATACATGACTAGCTTGACGAGCGCGATGTCTAGCAGGTTGATGCCGCCGAAGAAGGCCAGCGATTGTAAGGCGTGGAAGCGCACGAAACGATTCTCCCGCGCGAAGAGGAGAAAGAGCAGCCCGGTGAGCCAGCCAATAGAGTAGCAGAGGATGGCGGCCAGGCCGGTATAGTTGAGGGCAAGAGCGGGCTGAACCTGTTTCTGTTGAATGTAGGATATTCGCTCGAAGCTACCGGGTGAAGGGTACTCCTGCTGTTGCGCGGTGTGTTGTTGTTCTTCCCGCTGGCGTTCAGCGGTTTGAGGCGCTTCTGGTGACCAGCCCAGGTACCCGTGGTAGCTATCCTGTTGATTTTGTGCATGTGTGTCTTGTCGAGCATCGGTATTCCATTGCATGATTCTAATCCTTTCGTTGCTTATTGTTGTGCCTGCTGCCAGAGCAGGTAGCGCCATAGTACGAACAGGGCCAAGGCTGCCAGGCCGAGCAAAAGCAGGATGCTTTCCACGCCTTGCAGGGCCGTGGCGTGCTTGATCAGGAGGCCGCTTTCACCATAGAAGCCTGCCAGCATGTTGTCCCCAAGCGGCGTCAGGATGGTGTTGCTCAAGGTGGGGATGCCACGACCGGGCGGGAGCAGGTTGCCCCAGAACCAATAGCCAATAAAGAGGAACTGGTAGAGCGGCACCCACATGATGGCGGGACAGGCAATTGAGAAGGCGGCTACGAACAAGGCGCCCGGAAGCACTACTGTTACAAAAAGGGCCGGGACAAGGGCGAGCGCCTGTATGTCCTGCGGTTTGAAGTACAGGACGTAGCCCAGGCCGATGGAGTAGATAATGAACACCGGCACGAGCGTGGCCAGGGTGCTGCCAAGGTACTTTCCGAATACCCTGGCTCCCAACTTGCCCGGCAATGTATTCAGCAGTTCTTCGACGCGAGTTTTTTTGTCGCGAGGCAGACGGTCTGCCAACAAGATGCCTACCGCGATTGGCAGGAAGAGATTCATGATCAATGTCCAGCTTGTAAAGTCGTCTATGGGTGTCGTTTTTGCGTTGTTTGTGCAGCCAGTCCTGGCCGGACAGGAGGGCAAAAAGTACTGCGGCGAAGCAGAGGAATGTGACCCAGACGGAACGGCGGTGAATTTGCATGCGGAATTCGTAGCGCAGGGCGCCAGAAAAGGTTTGCGGTTGATGCATGGTATTTTGTTCTCCTTACGGGACGGGGATCGCGTTTGCGGGCGCACGCCGGTCGCGCATTAGCCAGACATAACCGTCTTCAAGGGTGGGTGCTACGGCTACGGCTCCGGCGCGCGGGGAAAGCTCTCCTACGACGCGATACTGTACCGCTGCACCCATGTTCAGCGTGGAAACGACGGTGAAGCTTCCCTCGGGCTTGATGCCCTGGGTGGTGATGATCCAGGCTTTGTCATGGGTGTCGCGCAGCAGGTCCGCTGCTGTTCCCTGGAAGATGACACGCCCGTTTTTCATGACGGCAAGCTTCTGGCAGGTCTGGGCGATATCTTCTACGATATGCGTGGAGAGCAAGACGGTGCGGTTGCCGCCCAGGTCTGACAGCAGGTTGCGGAAGCGTATGCGCTCCTCGGGGTCGAGTCCGGCAGTTGGCTCATCTACGATCAATAGCCTGGGGTCGTTGAGCAGCGCCTGGGCAATACCGACGCGTCTTTTCATGCCGCCGGAATAGGTTTTGAGCTTGCGATGGGCCACACTGCTGAGCGCGACAACTTCAAGCAATTCCGCGACACGCTTCTGCCTGAACTTGCGATCATGCATGCCTTTGAGAATGCCCACGTAGTCGAGAAACTGGTAGGCGCTCAGGTCGGGGTAGACTCCTAAATCCTGGGGCAGGTAGCCCAATACCTGTTTAATGGCGGTGCGACCGCTGGCGGTATTGCCGTCGAATGCGCCGATGCGCAGGGTCCCGCTTGTCGGATGCAGGATGCCGGCGAGGATGCGCATGAGGGTTGTCTTACCGGCGCCGTTGGGGCCAAGCAGTCCAAACATGCCATCTGGGATGTCCAGGTCGAGGTCGTTGAGGGCGTGGACGCCGCCGCGATAGATTTTGTTGAGATGGTTGATGGTGATGTTCATATTTCTTTCTGCTCCTTAATTATTATTGGCGAGATTGCTGCCATTCCAGGAGGCGCGGGAGTATGTATATGACCAGGGCGGCAATGCCCAGGAGCAGCAGCGTGCTCTCCACAGCCTGTAAAACGGTGGCGTGATCGACGGGGAAGAAGAAGTGCGCTCCGAAGAAACCCAGGCTCATGTAGCCACCGATGGGCGTGAGTATGGTGCCGTTCAGTGTTGGAATGCCGGCATCGGGGAAAAGCGCGTTCCCCCAGAACCAGTACCCTATGTAGAGGAATTGGTAGAGCGGCACCCACATGATGGCGGGGCAGGCGATTGAGAACGCGGCTATGAATAGGATGCCGGGGAGAATGATGGTGGCAAAAGCGGCCAGCGCCAGGGGTAATGCCAGCGGGTTGTGTGTATGGGCAAGAATGTAGCCAATGCCAAGCAAGTAGAAGGCGATCATGGGCAGCAGCGTCGCCAAAGTGCTGCCCAGGTATTTTCCGAGCAGGCGCGCACTCAGGGCGCCCGGCATGGAGGTAAACAATTCATATACCTTTGTACGCTGGTCGCGCGGCAAACGGTCGGCCAGCAGGATGCCGATGCCGATGGGCAGGATGGCGAAATTCACCATGTCGGCCCAGTAGGCGACAGCAGCGGGCAGGGATGGCGAATTTAAGTATGTTAAAACGTCATTCAGGCCGTTATGGCGGGTCAGCAAGAATGCGAGCAGGAGTCCCAGCACGATCATGGTGATCCAGACCGCTCGACGATGCACCTGCATGTGAAACTCGTAGCGCAGGGCGCCAATGAGTACAGGAAACTGATTCATCGGTGGCGTTTACTCGCTCCTTTCAATGAGATGCTTGTGTGTCTATGCTGTAGTGTAGCTGGGATTTGTCACAGGCTTATCATGCATTTGTCGCAATTCTGTCGCAGGGGTGGAATTCATCCTCATTTCGTCGATGCAATAGATTGACGAGGGTGAGCTGATTTCTTCATTTTCTGGAATCTGCGTTGACCGGAGCGTTTTCTTTGGCCCCAGGGTTTAAAGACCGAGATAGCAATGACTCCCGATAATGAGATGAGTTGAAAGAAGATGCCGATGAACATCAAGGTACGATTGGTTATATAGAGCGGATTGTGTAATGCATGTAAACCCTGCATAGCTGTCAAGGAGATGGCATCATCGTTCCAACCGCTGAGGATGAAGCCTACAACGATACAGAGAACGCTGACTATCTCTTTGACGATAATCCAGTAAAATCTCATCAACCCCCACTGGGTCAATACAGAAAGTAGAATACCAGTTATCAGGGCGCCAACAGCTCCACCTCTCAGGATGGCCTTGTCCAGGATATCAGCAAAAACATAAGCAGCATTGAGCAGATGAGCATCATTGGTGATCAGTGCCGTGATGTTGAAAATCAGGGAACAGAGGCCAGCTCCGAGCCAGGCTACGGTGCAGAGAAGGTGAGCTGAAAGCAGCCATCTTTTTTGTGTGATGGTAATTTTGTTGCGCATAGAATCTCCGTAAAAGAATAAAACAAACAGGAATGTGTACTCGTAGTATGCTTAAGGGAGCTTCTCTACACCAGATCACTGGGACATTCGAGAGCACCAGGAGAAGATTGTATAAAAAAGGAGCAAAACGGCATGCAGCTTTCCGATCGCTTGAAATATGAACGAATGCAGCGCGGGTGGTCACAGGCGCGCGTGGCCGAATTGATTGGGACCGATGCGGGGAACGTGAGCCGCTGGGAGCGGGGCCGCTCTTCGCCTTCACCATACTTCCGCGAAAGGCTCTGTCAATTGTATGAAAGAAATGCCCAGGAGTTGGGATTGCTGAAGGAAGAGGTGGTGGATATGGGAGAAGCAAGAGAAGGGGTTTTTCAGGATGATCGAAGCGCGCAGGCCCCATTGCTAGAAGCACCGTTGCACAAGGAAGATGCGTATGCGGGACCGTCAGAATCTGTTCCTGCTGTCTCTTCCAGGGTGCTCGCCTGCCTCAGTTATGTTCTCGGCTGGCTGACGGGCTTGCTCGTTTTGCTCTTCAATCGCTCGAATCGTTTTGTCCTCTTCCATAGTATCCAGTCAACGTGTTTCTTTGGCGGTGTTCACCTGGTTGTTTTGCTCTGCGTGTTGACTGCTCCGCTGACTGACCATAGCGCTTTTTTCACGCTCATGCGTGATGTGTGTGGCCCGCTGGCTGTGCTGCTGGGGCTGATCGCGTAGGGCGTCGGTATGATGCAGGCCGCACGAGGAAGATATTACCAGTTGCCGCTGGTAGGAAAATATTGCCACCATCTGGTTTACTCCCTTCTGCGCACGCCCCATGAGGAGCCTATAGCACAGAAGGTATAAGTGTCTCAAGACCTGGGGCATGCTCATGACCTGTTAGCCAGCAACGTTACGTTTGTGTCCCTTCTCTTCTATACTGGTGAAAGATACCGATTTGTCTCTTGTCTTTTCTGAAAAGGAGGCATACACATGGCAAACGCTTCCAGCAGGCAGATCATCGATGCATGGGCGCAGCCAGTCCTCAAAGGCAGCTTGCTCCCGGAGGTCGTGCGGGTCTTTGAACAATCGGGATCGGCACACCTGCTCGACCAGGACCTGAGCGCGGCACAACTCGTCGAGCTGATGGACCGAGCGGGCGTGGATCGCGTTATGCTCTGCGCCTGGCACCGGCCTGGCACATGGGTCATCAGTAACGATACGATTGCCGAGTTTGTGCGCCAGTTTCCCCAACGTTTCGTCGGAGTTGCGGCCGTCAATCTGGAAAAGCCCGTTGAGGCGGTCCACGAATTGCAGCGCGCCGTCAGGGAATTGGGGTTCAAGGCACTACGGGTGGTGCCCTGGCTGTGGAATCGTCCCCCCAACGACAAGTTTTATTTTCCCCTCTACGTCACATGTATCGAGCTGGATATTCCTTTCTGTACCCAGGCAGGTCATACAGGCCCTCTCATGCCTTCCGAAACGGGCCGTCCGATTCCCTATCTTGATGAGGTGGCTCTGACCTTTCCCGAATTGCGGATTGTGGCGGGTCACATCGGGTATCCCTGGACGGACGAAATGATTGGGGTGGCCTGGAAGCACGAGAATGTCTTCATCGACACCTCTGCCTATGCACCACGCTACTATCCCCCGCAACTGGTGCATTATCTCAAAACCTACGGGAAAGACAAGGTGCTCTTTGGAACCAATTTCCCGCAGCTGTCCTGGGAGAAGTGTGTCCAACAGGTCGAAGCGATGAAGTTGCCGGAGGAGATCCAGGCGAAGTTTTTGGGTGGAAACGCGCGCCGCGTCTTTCGACTCGATTGATGGATGCAGATGCTAATGTCCTCACTGTTGAGTTCAAACTCAACCTGCTGGCTCCAGGGAATGGGGCGTTGTTGATCGCGCGCGGCCATGTGATCAAAGCAGGACGGACGCTGACGGTTTGCCAGTCGGACGTTTCTGTGATGAGGAACGGTGAGGAGAAGCAGTGCGCGGTGGCGCTCGTTACACTTATACAGTTGGCCGGGCGGCCTGATAGCCCTTCCTCTCCCTGACACGCCGCGAGATCAGTTCCGGTTTTCGCCTGGAGCGAGAGAATGCTCTCGGGGACGGTTCACTCATTCAGGAACTGAAAACAATCAAAGGAGGGAGAGAGGTTCGATGGTCTGGAAAAAGGACGAGGCAAGCTTGGAGCGTTCGCTCCCCTGCTTGGAACGTGGTCAGCAGAAGCAGAATCGCCACAAGGAAAGGTACGTTGCCAGCGGACTTTTAGCAAAGTGTTGCACGATTCGCATATTCATTTGCATGCAGTGTGGCATATTGGCGCGCTCACTTATGAAGAGGTGGCTTTTTTCGGTGTGGACCGGGAGGGAGCAAGGAGACCTCTATACCACGTCACACGCTTCGCTCTATTCACGATGAAATGCCAGCAGGTGACCATGCTCAGCATTGGCCCAATTCCCAACAGGATGCTGATCCCAAGTGCTTTATACCAAACAAGCGGAGAGGAATTCGGCAGATACGTTTCCCCCGGATAGCTCAGGCCATTCCTCACGGCGACGAAAAGTGCCGGAGCGATGAGCGTGAGAGCACCTGTCCCACCGGCAATACACAACCAGAAAAGCCTCCTGCGGCGTCTCTTTTCCTCTATGCTTCTCACATGGTTATTGGTCGTCATTTTGCATTCCTACATAAAGTGATATCGAAATCAGACACTCCCTACTCGCCAGTCGCCTCGTTTTCGAGCAATGTCTTGAGCCGCCGCAGACGTTCATCCCATTTGGCGCTGATTGCTTTGATCCACTCATCAATATCGCTGAGGGGTTCAGGGGTCAGGGTATAGCGTTTTTCGCGCCCCTTTTGATGGACAGCAACCAATCCCGCATCTTCGAGAATGTGAAGATGCTTGAGTATCCCCTGTCGTGTGATGGGAT
>WNFC01005560.1_pt1 | contig 13826 bp, 12 predicted proteins | sample 5400541 | NCBI WGS metagenome assembly WNFC01 (sample SAMN13153342, study PRJNA577476) | soil metagenome | isolation source: 120 cm saprolite under Douglas fir tree site 2 hole 2 replicate 1 | place: USA:California | collected 2015-04-18
TGGCTCCCACCCATATCCGAGTGGAAGGGTAGAGCAGCATGGCCATTCCCATTCCCGAAACCCATCGCGATTTGCTGGTCGAGCCGGTCCACGGGGTCTTCTCGACCATGATGCCAGACGGCCAACCCCAGTCCAGCATGGTCTGGGTCGACTACGATGGCACCTATGTGCTCATCAATACGACGCTCGAAAGACAGAAGGGGCGGAACATGCGCGCCAATCCAAAGGTGGCACTGCTGGTAATTGATCCGCAGGATGGCAGCCGGTGGATAGAGGTGCGGGGCAACGTGGTGGAGATACGACGAGCAGGCGCAGAAGCCCATGCCGACACACTCACGCAGCGCTACACCGGCAAACAGCGCTTCTATGGCGACGTGTACCCTGTCGAACAAAAGCAGAAGGAAACGCGTGTCATCGTCACCATCGAGCCGATCAAAGTCTCGCTGGATGCGATTTTCAAGTAGAGAGCATGCTAAAGGAACTTCCTCCGGCGGTCGAGAGCAGGAGCACTGGCAGGTATATGCCGTCAGCATGTCGCCACATCCGTCATACGGGTGCCATTTCGCCGCGCGCGGGCGCATGTTCCTCCTGCACACACCAGAAAAACCGCCCGGACACATACAGCCCTATCAGGCACAGCAGCGTGAAAGGAGCAGCTTCGATGAGATTCAGCTGTCCCGCCTGGATCAATGGGACAGCAATCCACGCCGGAAGGGTGATACTCATGATGAACCCGAATGTAAGGCTTATTCCGGCAATGAGGTATCCCCAAGCGGAATGCCGCCAGAGCAGGATCGCCGTCGCGAGCAGCAGGGGAACTACCATGCCCAGATCAAATGCCTGCGTCACCAGCGTCGACATGCCAGCGAATTCGTCGGGGAAGCGGCCTGCGAGCGTGTAGGGAATGATGCGCCCCAACCACAGCACGATGAGCGCGGCGCTCATGACGAGCGTAAAGCCGATGAACAGCCATCGCGGGAACCGCGCCGACATGTGCGCTGGCAAATGAGACACCTCGATGCCCCCGAGGTTCAGGAAGAAGGCCACCGCGCTCAAAGTAAAGATGGCCACATACACCAGGAACAGGGGGTTGAAGGCGACCATCGTCGCGTACATCAGGTACTTATAGACGAAGTAGAACAGCATGCCGCCTAGCAACAACCGCCCGCGCAACGCGTTACGTTGGCTCAGCACGATGGCGATGGCAAAGAGTGGCAGGGCAAGAATCAGGTCTATCACATCCCAGACAACGCCCTCACGGGCCACCGAGGCCGGGTCGTAGCGGTAGAGCCCGCTGCCTTGATAGATGGCGTGTTCCCCGCGTACTGTCACGAAACTGATGTGGGCTCCCGGCGTCTGGTAGAAGACGCCGGGGGCGGCGGCGACCAGGACTAGCACTGCGATCAGCGCTGAAAGCCAGATGACAGCTTTTGAAGGTTTCATCACGATGCTCCATTCGACTGAGGGACGATCAGGCGCGAGAGGTCGTGTGCCCAGTTGCGAATGGCCTCCCAATTCCGCCAGTCCCCTTGGGAAGAGCTCACTGCCTCAGCAATGCTGCGGTCGATCCAGTCCATCTTGCTGTAATCCATTTTGCCTGCGAACAGGCCGATGCTGGTCGGTTCGAGAATCTTGCGCACGGGATCGAGATAGGCTAGCGCTCTCTGCCTCATCTCAGGGGTATCCGCTCGCAGAAAGCCGCTCACTAGAAAGTAAGCAGTCGGGATGTGGCTCAAGGTCTCGCGGTTCGCCTTGACAAACTCCACTGCCTCGGGCAGCCACTGCCCCATGCGAATGGCGCTGCCGATGACGACGGCATCATAGCCCTTTAGCTCGTGCACGGCCCTGACGTACTTGACGTCCACGGTTGCCCCCGCGGCGCGCAGGACCTCGGCCACGAGCACGGCCACCTCGAAGGTCGAACCCGCGCGGGTGGCATACGTCACCAGAATCTTGTTCATCGTTCTTCCTCCTTCTCCGAGAGGATTAGACGCGGCGTGAGTAAGTTCTGAACTCTGCATGCCCCACCACCTCGTCACATCCCAGATTGGTTGTATTCGATCCCGGTAATCTGACAACGAAACCAGGCGAAATCGCCGGAGGCGAGATGCCAATTGCTTGGAGGAGGTATCACCACTCCATGCAACTCCTCCTCTATAGTGGAGTCTACAGCAGGAGTCTCACAACGCCATCACGTTTGAACGCTTGCTCATCACATTGCGCTCTCAATTCCTGTCACTTTCAAATAAGCGAATACCTAGTGTAATCATCAGCCAATCACTCGAAGCTCACCCGTGTCTGGTCGCGAGCGACGACCAGCATCGCCCCTCAAGACGTTGCCCGATGGGAGGCGCGGATTGTGATGCGAGTGAGATACCTGAGCTGATAAACGTGAGGCAAGTGTGAGGTGCATGAGGTATGCTCTCCCCGAAGGGCAATGGTGAACCACCCTGAAATGTGAGTAGACGTTGGCCTCTTGCCAACATGTTTGCGTTGGAAGACAGGAAGCTCATGCTCATATGGACAACCTTATGAGAAGGAGGAGAAAAGATTTGGAAACGTTACTTGTAGCAAGATCATCGGGAGAGGCTGAAGCTTCTCCAGACCCCTCATGGAGAGGTCTCTATCGGGCTGGGAGCGTTTCAGCAGCTCTCTTTGTCGTTCTGGTAATCGTCCCACTTGTGCTTATCTTCACCACGTCGCAGCCTCCCATCTCGGGCGGGGCCGCCACCCTCCAATACATCGCCTCACACAAGTTCGTCTACCTCACCGAACTCGTCTCGTTCGTAGGGCTCAGTGTCCCAGCCATGGTCGTCTTCCTGGCTCTCTACGCGGCCCTCAAACACCTGAACAAGAGCTACGCGGCCCTCGGTGCTCTCCTCGGTATCGCCTCCGAGGTTGCCGCTCTGGCCTACAACAGCAGCCCGCAATCACTCAACGGCGGCCTGCTCTACCTGAGCGATCAATACGTGGCAGCCACCACCGCTACACAACGCATCGCCCTGGCAACTGCCGCTGAGGGTCTGATCGCCGTGGCGAACGGAGTGGCTGCCGCTGGTATCTTGACTGCTATCGGCATTCTGATCATCTCTCTCGTCATGTTAAAAGGCGTCTTCCACAAGGGTGTCGCCTATCTGGGCATCGTCACTGGCGTCCTGGGCATCGTGTGTGAGCCCCTTCGGCCCCTTCTAGGCCTCGGCTACGCAGTCTACGGTCTTCTCCTCCCGATCTGGTTTATCGCCGTTGGCTGGAAACTCTACAGGCTGGGTAGAGAGTGAGGAGCAGGATGATGAAACACAAACTTATGTGTATCGCCATCGGGGTGCTGGAGGCGTTGATCGCGCTGTCGGCAATCGGGGGTGGCATTGTCCTGCTGGCCGGCACCTACCAGGCTGGCGTCCTGATAGAAGCGGGAGGGAGAGGCCAGTTCCCGCTGGAATGGCTACACAACACCCCTTTCAGCGATTACAACATACCCTCGCTCATACTAGCTATTGGTGTCGGAGGGAGTTCGCTCCTGGCTGCAGTAACAATCTTCAGAGGCCGCGAAATAGGCGTGCTCGCGTCTGTTTCGGCAGGACTGATCCTGGCCGGATATATCGTCGTGGAGGTCATGATGCTCAAGCAAGGGGTATCCTGGATTGAGGGCCTGTACTTGGGGCTTGGTCTGCTGATCTCCGGACTGGCCGCCTCCCTCTGGATGGTTGAGCATCGCCCTCATCACTTTCAAACCAGGCTGATGTGAGAAGAAAGCAGGGACACGTTCATGGCTAAAACGTATCACGTCAATGTCGCTACCCGCATGCGCGACTCACTGCTCATGACGCTTCTACGTGCTGGCGTCACCATGGGGACGACGTCGCTGCTCACCGTGCGCGGTCGGAAGAGTGGTCAACCTCATACCGTCCCTGTCATACTGATCGAGCAGAATAGTCACCGCTGGCTGGTAGCGCCTTACGGCGTGGTGCAGTGGGTCCGCAACCTACGTGCAGCGGAGAGGGCAACGCTCACCCGTGGTCGCCGTTCTGAGGCGATCTGCGTGACCGAACTGCCAGCACAGGAGGCGGCTCTTGTGCTCAAACAGTATCTCGTGAAAGTCGCTGCGGTTCGACCCTACTTTGACGTCACGACGGACTCGCCCCTGGAGGTTTTTGAGCGTGAGGCACCGCGTCACCCGGTCTTTCAGATCACGACGAGGGAGAGCCTACAGGACGATTGGCCATGAGTCTCCTTGCCTTCCAGCCTGCAAGAGCAAGTGAACGGTGCGTTCGTGCAATTCGCTTGCAACAAAGGCCATGGAGAAAACGGCATAAGCTGGCTCTAGAGGGCGACCCGTTTTTCTACCGTATGTAAGGAACATAGCACTAGCCCGGGTCAGGAGTTTGGCGTTATGTGGCCTAACAGTTCAAGGCACATGAGTTGCCACTCGCTGGAAGCGAGGACATCGAAGGAGGTTTCATTATGGAACAGGCGACATATCCCGTCCAGTTCTCGGTTGACTACCCAGATCGACAGCTCGATCGGCTGACCACGTTCTTCCGGGTCTTCGTGGCCATCCCCATCGCCATCGTGCTGGGGACTGTAGCAGGAGGAACCTGGCAGTGGACGTCGGGCGGCAGGGCCACGGCGGTCGCGGCTGGTGCTGGCGGCCTGCTGTTCTTCGGTCCCCTGCTGCTGATCCTGTTCCGGCAGAAGTACCCGCGGTGGTGGTTCGACTGGAACCTGGAGCTGCAGCGGTTCGGCAACCGGGTGGGCGTCTACCTGGCCCTGATGGACGATCGGTACCCGTCCACCACCGATTACCAGTCGGTGCGCCTGGACTACGCCTACCCCGACGTGGCGAGCGAGCTCAACCGGTGGCTTCCTCTGGTGAAGTGGTTCCTGGCGATCCCCCACTACATCGTGCTGGCGTTCCTGGACATCGCGGTGGTCGTGGTGGTGATCATCGCCTGGTTCGCCATCCTGTTCACCGGGCACTACCCCAGGGGGATGTTCGATTTCGTCGAGGGTGTCATCCGCTGGCACAACCGGGTCATCGCCTACGCGTTCGTCCTGGTTACCGACCAGTACCCGCCGTTTCGGCTGAGCCCGTGAGGGGTGGCAGGCCACCTCAAACGGGAGCGGGCGTATAACTTAACTCCCTACTGCGGCCTTCTCCTTCGGCTCGAGTGTGGCCCGTGTATGCTGCTCCTGTGGCCGTACGATGAGCAGTGGCAGCTTCGTGCCATCGAGCACACGTTCCGCGACGCTGCCCAGCATCCAGCGCTCCAGGCCACTGCGCCCATGCGTCGCCAAAGCGAGCAGATCACACGCCTGGAAGGTGCCTGTGTCTTCACCAAGCTCTGCCGTCCTGATCAGCGCGTCCGCCACATCCTCACTCGCGACCACGGAGTAGGTGATCTTCACACCCAGTTCTGCCGCCAATGCAGCATGCAATTCGCTCTCGAGAGCGCTGAGATAGGCTGTTGCTTCATGCACTGCTCGTTCTTGTAGTTCAGCATCATGCAGCGTGTACTCCTGCTCGTGCGGGAACTTGACTACGCGCACCAGATGTAATTCGCCCTGGAGTGGTGCGCTCAAGGCGGCGACGAGTTGTGCTACCGGCTCGAGAGAAGCCTCGGCAAATGACGAGCCGTCCAATGCGACCACAGCACGCAGAGAGTGAACAGCGCCAGTCAACAGTTTTTCAGACGTGGGAGATCCTTCACGCAAGAGCAGTACGGGCGCATCACTCTGCTGCACTATTTTCCGCGCCACACTGCCCACTGCCCAGCGTTTGAAACCGGTGTAGCCATGGCCGCACATGACGATCAGGTCAACTTTGCGAATGTGAGCAAAGGTAAGAATAGTCTGTGCCGGTATCCCGAAGATGGTCTCCATCTCGGTCTTGATACCCATGAAATCATTTGCACTGGCAACGCGAGCAAGATAGCTTTCGGCATGTGCCAACTCTTCCTGAAGCACTACCTCTGAGAGGGATGGGGCCTGCGCCAGGTACGGGCCGTATTCGACATGGAGATGTGCAACATGGAGCAATACAATTGTGCCACCTGTGGACCGTGCAATGCGTGCCGCAATTGGGAGAGCTTGCTCCGCAAGAGGTGAACCATCCAGGGGCACCAGAATCCGTTGAAACATATACTTCCTCCTTTCAAACGCAGGAGACGCCTGCGTTTCTATTCTCTTACTACAGCATAAGCCCTTCATATCACGGCTTTATCACAGCAGTGGATTCCCGTATCACGGTTTGGTTACAGAAAATCCGGCGGGAAAGCCCCAGTCATTCCTGTCGGAGATGAACCGCCGTTCCCCTTGAGGTGGATCGGGGGAGGAAGCGAAGAGCGGCTCACACATATGAGTGTTGAAGAAGATTCTCGTCAGCACCACGCGGTATGTCCGCATCACTCTGCCTTTGCTCCATCTGGATGCCATCAGGGGAATTGCGGGGCGTTGCGAGTAGGTAGCCAACGCCTGCCTTGGTGAGGATATAGCGAGGATGAGTGGGATCAGGTTCCAGCTTGTGTCGCAGCCGGTTGATATTCACCTGCAACAGGTGCCCTTCTCCAGCATACGCTCTTCCCCAGACGAGCTCTAGCAATACGTCCTGTGGCACGATACGGCCTGCATTTGGGCCAGATAGGCGAGTATGCTGTACTCGATGGGGGTAAGCTGGACCTCTCGACCAGCTACCGTCACCAGGTGTTGCGCGTAGTCAATCGCCAGGTCGCCGATCATGGTATGCATGCCATGCGTGTACTCTTCTGGGCCAAACTGTGCCCGGCGCAGAACAGCCCGCCCACGCGCCAGCAATTCGTCTATGTTAAAGGGCTTGGTGAGGTAATCATCCGCGCCACTATCCAGTCCGTACGCCTTCTCCTGATCCTGCCCACGGGCAGTTACGATGATGATCGCGACAGCAGAAAACTCACGCACGCGCCGAAATACCGTAAAACCATCCATCTTCGGCATCATCACGTCAAGCAGCACCAGGTCAGGCTTCTGCGCTTTAATCTGCTCGAGGGCTTGTTGGCCATCGCTCGCCACAAGGACTTCATAGCCTTCAAGCAAGAGCGTGAGTGCGATCAGGCGCACGAGTTGTGGATCATCATCAGCAATAAGTATAGTCGTTTTCTTCGTTGACATCTTTCTCTCCCTTTTTTGAGCATGAGCCTGGAGAATACGCATGCACACCTGCCATACATGGAATCATCTTCCTTTACATCTTCTTTCTCCTGCTTCCATGTACTCCACCAACCAGAAATGCCCATATTCCGCCACTTAAAGCGTAACATGGGCGAATCACGATCTCATCACAAGGCAAAGGAATCACATCACGGATGAATCACGATGCCACGCAGCCTTCTATCGAAGCGGCGGAGCCTTTCCCGCGCTATCGGTCTTTCATGGCTGGGTGGTCTCATCGCGTTTCTCCTCTCCAGTCCAGTCGCAGGAAGCGTTCAAAGAGGTGAAAATGCCAGATCGTTTGTACGAGCGCTGCCCACACCACTGAGGCGCCGCCAACGATGAGGTAATCGAAGGCATCCAGCGCCTGGAGATTGAAGAAGGCACGCAGCGGCGCTACAGCCAGGACACCTACGAGACAAACAAACAATCCCAGGACCAACAGCGTCGGGGGCCAGTTCCTGCACGGCCCATGCTGATCCAGTCGGGCTGGCGGCTGAACAAACAGCACCACGGCTAACCCGCACAGTACCGCAAACACCGTCAGCGCCGTCTGCGCCAGCGGTAAAGCCCCTTCTCGATAGGGATTTGCCGGTTCAGGGAGAGTCGCCACTGCGGGCAGCAGGACGGCGAGATAGACGCCAATGGCGACCAGGCAAAATGTCAAGGACGCAGGCAGCACAAAGCGCGCAAGTGAGCGGATCAAGTCTTGTTGGGATCGGTGACCGGGACGTGCCCAATAAGACAGCGCTAGCGCTGGCACACCCACTGTCAAAAAGGTGAGGATGGACGTCTGCCTTGGTTGAAACGGGAAACCACCGATAAACGCGATGGAGATCAGCAACAAGGTCACCGATAGCACGCGTGTTAAGAAGAGCTGCAAAATGTCGCGCATGCCGTTACGAATGCGTTGCCCTTCGCGAAACGCCGCCGGAAGGGAACCAAACGCGTCCTTGAGCAACACCAGGTCCGCTACGCCGCGCGTGGCCTGGCTGCCACTCTGCATCGCAATGCCCAGGTTGGCCTGCTTGAGCGCCAGCACATCATTGACCCCGTCACCGATCATCGCCACGTAATGGTCACGACTGCGCAGCGCCTGGACCAGTCTCTCCTTTTGCTGGGGCGTGATGCGGCCAAAAATGGTGACCTCCTGCGCGACCTCGGCCAACTGCGCGGCATCCAATGTCTCCAGTTCTGCACCTGAGATTGCCTTACTCTCAGGTGCCAGTCCGACCTGCTTTGCCAGGGCTGCCACGGTCTGGGGATGGTCCCCGGAGATGACTTTGATCTGCACCCCCACCTCGTTCAAGCGCGCGAGCGTTTCGCGCGCTTCCGGGCGCAGGGTATCACGCAAGCTCACCGCGCCAAGAGGCATGAGCCCATACGGTAGACGCGCCTCACCTTCCGGCGCTTGGAGCCGGGTCGGCTCCGGATACCAGGCAAAGAGCAGGACACGCATGCCACGCGCTACCTGCTCCTCGAGGAAGGTTCCCAGGCGCGCATCCGTATGTAGGAACGGTTGGAGCATTTCTGGCGCGCCCAGCACATAGACGCCTCGCAATGCCTCGTCATCGACAACCAATGCACTCCACTTACGTGCCGATGAAAAGGGAATCTCTTCATGGACGTGGAGTCCAGGCTGTGCCTGTCGGGCACACGCGGCGCGAATCGCCGCGCTGGTGGCATTGCCGCTCGACGTCGTGGCGATATAGCTGCCGAGCACACGCCGCAGTTCGCCTTCCTCCATGCCATAGGGGTACAGCGCTTCCACTGCAAGCGCATTGGCGGTCAGCGTCCCCGTTTTATCGGTACACAACACATCGACATGGCTCAAGGATTCGATGGCATTGAATTTTTGCACCAACGCGCCTTTGCCCGCCATGCGCACGGCTCCCAGCGCATACGCTACGCTGATAGAGAGAAACAGGCCATTGGGCACAATTCCGATGATGACCATCGCCATACGCACTGTCTCTACCGTCGGAATAGTGCTCACGAGCGAGGCAGCGACGAGCAGCACCTCGAGGAAGATGGCGACCAGCAGCAAGGTGCGCATAATCAGGTTGATATCGCGCTGCAGCGGCGTGTAGTTTGCGCGATATGCACGTGCTCCCGCGGTCAAGACTCCAGCGACGCTCTGGACACCCACGTTTTCCGCCCGGTAGCACGCCTGACCAGTGATGCAGAAGGTCCCGGAATAGAGCCAGTCGCCCTCGTGTTTAGCAACCAGGTCCGATTCGCCTGTCAGGAGCGACTCATCGACCTCGACACGACCGCCGCCAGTGATCGGGCCATCGACGACGATTTGATCACCGGCATGGAGTACCAGGACATCATCCACGACAATTTCCCCCGGATCAAGCTGTTGCTCTCGCCCATCACGCACGACTGTCGCCTGTGGACGTGTGAGCAGCGCGATGCGGTCCAGGGTGTACTTGGCTCGGACCTCCTGGATGAGGCTAATCACCAGGTTAAACGAGATCACGCCCACAGAGACAAGTGCATCCAGGTACTGTCCGACAAGCACCAGGGCGAAGCCGATGGAAAAGAGGATAATGTTGACGGTTGTCAACACATTCTCTCGGATTATCTGAATATAAGATCGACTTGTTGCAGGTGGAGGCATGCTGCCTAACCCCTGCGCACGCCGTTCTGCCACCTCGTCTGCGGTCAGTCCCTGTATGAGTTGACGTTGACTTTGCACACTCACCTTGTTCTCCAGTCCCTTTCACCTTCCATGACCATACTCCATAGTGGAGTATGCTCAATAGCCTTCACGATGCAATCACAGTCACAGGTTTTACTCTATCAAACCTGTCACAATCACCTGCTCAACATGAGCCAGCTTGATATGTGTATCATACACTAACAAGCGACGAGGCTGGCACGGTAGAGCGAGGATGACACAAGATTCTTTTTGACGACATGGTGATTACCTTCGTGGTCTATGCGGTAGGATTAGCGCTGCTACGCCGGTTGTTCAAGCCTTTCAGGAGCAAGCAGAAGTAAAGTAGACAAACACTATTGTGTTCTGTCTGTGACACAGCCCTACATGACTGAGAGCGATTTGTGATGTGTCTGGGCTATGCTTGGATAATGAAGAAGGTCACACACAAGCAATGAAGCAGGCAGACAATGATTGATATACATGGCCAGATGAAAACTTCACCATCGAATTTTCCTCCCGTTACAGTGGAGGAGGTGGTCACGAACGATCCTCCTGCTGCAACCAGGCAACCCTGGCCTGGACGTGTGTGGCGTAATGTGAAACGCTATCCCATTCCTCTGGGAGCGTTTGCACTGCTGGTAGTGAGCCTTGTACTCTGGCTTGCCGGGCGCGGAGACGTTGCCAACTGGACGCTGCTGGCCGTGGTGCTGTTGGGAGGGATCCCGCTGTTGTGGGAAACAGGACAGCAGTTCCTCCACAAGGAATTCAGCGTCGATGTCATCGCTCTCCTTGCTATCACGGGGTCGCTCCTGCTCAGAGAATACCTGGCTGGCGCGTTCATTGTCCTGATGCTTTCAGGCGGCGAAGCCCTGGAAGCGTATGCCCTACGGCGTGCGCGCTCCTCCTTGTCGGCGCTGGCTGAACGCGCCCCACGTACCGCGCACATCTGGCGAGGGGATGAACTGGTCAGTATCCCAGCGGAGCAGATTGAGGTCGGCATGCAGGTCGTGGCCAAACCGGGTGAGTTGATCCCCGTCGATGGCGCCGTGACCTCCGGCTCTTCCAGCGTGAGCGAGGCGGACCTGACGGGCGAACCGGTTCCAGTGCGCAAAGCTCCCGGAATGCTGGTTATGTCGGGCACCGTGAACCTGGATGGTGTGCTGGAGATACGCGCCAGCAAGCGCAGCGCGGAGAGCAAATATGCCCAGATCGTGCGCCTGGTAGAGGAAGCCCAGGCGCAGAAAGCGCCTATCCATCGACTGGCTGACCGCTACAGCATCGGGTTCACCATCACAGCGGTGGCCCTGGCCGGGCTGGCGTGGGCACTCTCGGGCGATAGCACCTACGCGCTGGCAGTGATGGTCTGTGCCACGCCCTGCCCGCTGATCCTGGCCACGCCGATTGCCATTATGTCCGGCATCGATCTCGCGGCGCGCAACGGCATCATCATCAAGAGCGGGGCAGCCATAGAACAACTGGGAGAGGTGGATGTCGCCGTCTTTGACAAAACAGGCACGCTGACGCTGGGTATGCCCAAAGTAACGGCCATGGTGCTCGCGGCACAAGATGAGCAGGGCGGAGGGATGAGAGACGAGGATCGTCACGAAGTGCGCCGCAGCCGCACCGGTGAGGACGAGGATAGGCTGCTGCGCCTGGCCGCCTCGGTTGAGCAGCTTTCTACGCATATCCTGGCACGAGCGGTGGTTGAAGCGGCCCAGGAAGCTGCGTTGCCTCTCAGCTCTGTGGACGATTTCGAGGAGATTTTTGGCAAGGGGGTACGTGGGAATGTGCCAGTGGAAGCTTCAGATCGGCAGACGGAACGACAGAGCGTGCATGAGAGAGTCGAGGTAGCACTGGGCAACCGCACCTTCATGCAGCATCTCGGCATCAGTGTTCCCGCTTCGCTGCTCTCTGAACGCGAGCGGCGCGTTGCTGCCGGGCAAATCTGTAGCTTCATCGCGGTGGAGAAGCAGGTGGCAGGATTGCTGGTCCTGGAGGATGTGCCGCGAGCAGACCTCTCACGCCTCTCAGCGGATGTGCGTGCGGCAGGAATCAAGGAAACCATCCTGCTCACAGGCGATAGTGAAGTGGTGGCCCAGCAGATTGGCAAGATGGCACAGGTGGACCGCGTGATCGCGCGCTGCCTGCCAGAGGACAAAGTGCGTACCGTCAAAGAACTCGTGCAACAGAAGCATCGCGTGTTGATGGTGGGCGATGGGATCAACGATGCCCCCGCGCTGGCAGCCGCCACTGTAGGGATGGCGCTCGGCTCGCAGGGGTTAACAGCCGCCGCAAGCGCTGCTGACACGGTCCTGCTCTCGACAGATATCCTGCGCGTGGTGCGAGCAGTGCGCCTGGGTCGCCGGGTGATGCACGTGGCGCGTCAGGGCATCTGGGTTGGCATGGGTCTCTCCGTCATCGCCATGCTCTTCGCTGCATTCGGCTTCATTAGCCCGGCGGCGGGCGCTATTCTGCAGGAAGGCATTGATGTCATCGTCATCTTGAATGCCTTGCGCGCAGGCAGGATCACCTTCTGAGATGAACAGGCCTACCCTTCTAGCGGCGTGAGCATGTCGGTCTCACCTTGAACGATAAAGACAATCCGCTCACAGAGATTGCTACAATGATCAGCCGCACGCTCTAACTGATAGGCAATCCATAGTAAGTAGGTCGCACGCTGCATCAGATGGGGATCGCTCTGGAGAGGAGGAATGGGATGAGCACCTGCCAGCATTGCCATCACATCACGACGTACGGTGTAGCTATCCTTATTCACCACCGTATCCTGCTCCCAGAGGCTACGTGCTGCTTCAGCGTTACGATCAGCGAACGCCTTCATCGTCCACTGCAGCAGGGACCGGACCTCTCTTCCAAGACCGAGGATACCTTGCAGAATTGAAGCCTCGGGAAGTTGATCACTCATGCCTTCAGCCTCGGTGAGGCTCCCCTGGCCCTGTTCCTGCTGCACAGGAGTACCTGCCTGGGGAATCCCTTCAGGACGGAGTGGTAGCATGCGTAGCACGTGCTGTGCCATACTCTCAGCCTCATCTCCGATACGTTCGAGATCAATCGCCATTGGCACAAGCGCCGTGAGGGAGCGCAGATCCCGTCCAGCCAGCGGCTGTTGCAGGCTCAAGACCCGGAAGGTATGCTCTTCAATCGCTAAATGCAGATCGTCGATCGGTGCGTCAGATACTACCACCATGCCCGCCTTTTCTTGATCACTGGTCTCTAATGCTTCGAGCGCCTGCGCCAGTGCAGTATCCACCAGGGAACCCAAGCGCATCAGCTGGGCATCCAGGTCGTGCAGCTCTTTGTCTAACAGTACCCTTGTCATAGGTGTTCACCTTCCTTGTTTACAAACCATGTGTCGTCGATCAGTCTCTTGATCTGATCGACCACTTCAACGACCAGTATAACTGCCCCTGCTCTCAATGAAGTCACATGTGGTCTGGTTAAGATCACAAAGTGCTCACGAAAAAGTGTGTTGCTCCACACAGGGATACCTTTCCACCGTGCAGTGTAATGCTCAGATGTCTTGTGAAGAACACAGCCAGCAGGTTCCCGCTCACGAAGCTGGCGCATGTCCGGCGATAGGATGAAATCGTGACAACTTCGTGAGAGGTAAGCCTGCAGATGTGACTCCTCTGTGAGGTCCAGGCATTACTCTATAGGATGGAGTATTCCAGTAAGTGTAAATTTTCAGATTCGATGTGGACATTTTTTATAGAAAAGACCCTCTATAGTCAAGTCCTCTATAGTCAAGTCCTAAAAACTCAAGAGCAGAAAACTGGGTGAATAGGATGAAAAAACAGTATCGAAAAAGAGCATGGCGAGTTGAAAGCGTGGAGCCAAGAACACGCTCAGCTTGGTGTCAGCAGAAACCGTCAAGACCGGGCTCAGATCACTCAGGCCACACGTTTAGCATGAGCCAGTTGAGCGGCTTCAAAGGTTTCAGGTTGATAGTTGGTCTCGT
>WNFC01006377.1_pt1 | contig 13826 bp, 14 predicted proteins | sample 5400541 | NCBI WGS metagenome assembly WNFC01 (sample SAMN13153342, study PRJNA577476) | soil metagenome | isolation source: 120 cm saprolite under Douglas fir tree site 2 hole 2 replicate 1 | place: USA:California | collected 2015-04-18
CCTCGACGAAGCCCGTGCAGAAGCCGCATCCGCCCATCTGGATCGGCGCCAATGCCGATCCGGCGATCCGGCGGGCGGCGCGGCTCGGCGATGCATGGTACGTCAACCCGCACAACCGGATCGACACGATCGTGCGGCAAGTGGAGGTGTACAAGCGCGCGCTCGACGAGCACGACAAGCCGTTCCCGGAGGAGTTCCCGGCGCGCCGCGAGGTCTTCGTGGCGGCGTCGCGGCGGGAAGCGGTCCGGCTGTGCGCGCCGTACCTGGCCGCGAAATACGAGGCGTATCACCAGTGGGGCCAGGACCGGGCGATGCCCGAAGGCGACAACGACCTCGGTGTCGATTTCGACGATCTGATCCGCGACCGCTTTCTGCTCGGGTCGCCCGACGAGGTCGCCGAGCAGATGCTCGCGCTCAACCGGGCGACGGGAATCAACCATCTGATCATGAGCGTGCAGTGGCCCGGGATGCCGCAGAGCCTGGCGCTCGACGAGCTGCACATGCTGGCCGAGGAAGTGCGAAGAAAGAGATCGTCCAGGTCAATCCCGCCGCGCCCAACCCCAACCTGTCTGCAGCCACCAAGTTCGGCAACCTGGTCTTCGTCTCCGGCCAAACCGGCCGGCACCCGGTCACGGGTGAAGTGGGCAAGGACATCCGCGAGCAGACCCGCAACGTGCTGGAGCGGATCAAGCTGATTCTGGGGGCCGCCGGGACCTCCCTGGACAACGTGCTGACGGTGACCACGCACGTGACCCGGCGGGAGGACGTACCGGCCTACAACGAGGAGTACGCGAAGTATTTCCCGACCAACAAGCCGGCCCGGACCACCGTGTCGGCGGCGCTGAACTCGCCCGAGCTGCTGGTCGAGATCACGGTCACCGCCTGTATCCCGAGCTGACGCGCCGGCGTCAGGCGGGCAGGGGACGGCCCTTCGTCTCCGGCGCTGCGAACGGCGTCACGACGAGGCCTATGACATAGGCGAGCCCGATGATGGACGCCGCCGCGCTCACGCCGCCCAGGTTCACGATCAGCCAGCCGGCCAGGAGCGGTCCCGCCGCCGCGAGGTAGCGGGTGACGTCGAAGACCAGGGAGATCGCCGAGCCTCGCACGGCCGACGACGGCCCCTGCGTAGTAGAGCACCATCGTGGGCTTCCGTCCCCAGGCGTCGGCGAGCACGCCGAACACGAAGTACCCGAGGATGCCGCCGACGTTGTAGTAGAGCCCGGCCAGCGCGCCCGCCCGCTGAGCATTGCCGCCCGCCCTGGCGGCAATCTGGCCCGCGTAGAACGGGATCCACGTCGAGACTGCCCACCACGCGACGATCGTGCTGAGCGACAGCATCAGGAGGAGCAGGAGGCGTCGTCGGAGGTCAGGCGACGCGAGAATCTGCTTCACGGTGAATCGCGCCAGCGCGCGATCTTCCGGACGGACCGACCTCCCGCTGGCCACGCGCTCGCGCGCCTGGCGCCGGCGCTCGCGGGCGGCGATCCAGAGATCGGGATCCTGCACGCTCGTTCGGATCCACAGCACCGAGAGCGCGGGCAGCACGCCGATCAGAAACATGTAACGCCAGGCGGCCGGACCGAGGGGCGCGACGAACAGCCACACGCCGGAGGCGATCAGGAGGCCGAAGCCGATCGCCGACTGGAGCACGCTGGCGGCGCGGCCCCGCGACTTGGCCGGCCACGATTCACCCAGGATTGCCGTGCCGGGTCCCCACTCGGCGCCCAGCCCGAGCCCCGTCAGGAAGCGCAGGATCAGGAGACTCGGGTAGCTGCCGGCAAAGGCCGTGAGTCCCGTGAAGAGCGCATACCAGAGAATCGAGAGCATCAGCATCCGCTTGCGACCGATGTAGTCCGCGAGAATTCCGGCGATGATCCCTCCGGTCGCCCATCCGATGAGGGTGACGGCCAGGAGGCCGCCGATGTAGATCGGCAGACTGGCGAGCTGGTCCGGCGCAAGGAGCTGGCGCAGGGCGACCGCCGCCACGAGGATCAGCGCGTAGGTCTCGTAGCCGTCGAACATCCAGCCGAGGAAGGCCGCGACCAGTGCCCGCCAGCTCGCGGAGGTCAGCGCCTGCGGCGCACCCTGCTCTCGCGCGGTGATTGTCGCCATCGATCCCTCCTAGCGAAATGCGGTCATCGTCGGGCCTGCTGCCAGACCGCCGCCAGCGCGTCGCGGTCGATCTTGCCGTTGGCGTTCTTCGGGACGGCGTCGACGACGACGACGGCCGCCGGCACCTTGAAGGCCACGAGCCTGGCGCGGCAGTGCTCGAGCAGCGATGCTTCCCGCGGGCTCCGTCCGGGCCGGAGCGCCACGAAGCCCACCGGGACCTCGCCGTAAATGTCGTCGCGCACGCCGAGCGTGCCGGCGTCGGCGACGTCGGGGTGCTCGAGCAGGCAGTTCGTGATCTCGAGCGACGCGATGTTGACGCCGCCCTTGATGATGATGTCCTTCTTGCGACCGGTGATGTAGACGTAACCCTCGTCGTCCCGCCTGGCGAGGTCGCCGTTCCGGAAGCCGTCCTGGGGAATCGGCACGAGCTTGTCCGGTCCCTGCCAGTAGGCCGAGGCCAGCTGCCGGCCGCTGACGACCATCTCGCCCTCCTGCCCGGGCGGCAGCTCGTGGCCCGCATCGTCGAGGATGCGCACGCGCATGTTGAGCGTCGGCCGGCCGATGGAGCCGAGCTTGCGGTGGCTCGGAGAATTGCCGCACATGAAGCCCGTCTCGGTCCCGCCGGCGAGCTGCACGATCGGAATGCCGTAGGTCTTCTCGAACTCCAGGTGCTTTTCGACCGAGAGCGGCGCAGTGCTCGAAGTCATGAAGCGGAGCGCCGGCAGATCCGCTTTCGTCATGGCCACCGGCCGCGCGAGGAGCATGTTGATGACGGTCGGGATCCCGACCGCGACGGTGACGCGATAGTCGCGCAGCCAGTCGAAGAATCGCGCCTGCGAGAACTTCCGCGCGAGCACGAGCGTGGCGCCGGTCAGCAAGGTCGGCCCGACCGAGAGGATCTGCGGCGAGGACCAGCTGAAGTGACGATAGTCGAGGATCGTGTCCGCCTCTCCGAGCGCGAGCCGCTCGATCGGGGACTCGCACATGGCGTAGTACGCCTCGTGCGTCCAGATGGCGCCCTTCGGCGCATCGGTGGTGCCGGACGTGTAGTCGATCAACGACCAGTCGCTGCGCGCCGGGCGCGCGGCCACCGGTGCGTCCGACACGGCGCGCAGGCGCGCGAAGAGATCGTCGGCCGGCGGGCTCGCCGCGGCCCACCCTCCGAACGGGATCCAGAGGGCACCGCCCGTCCCGAGCCCACGCGGGTCGGTGGGAAGCTCGCGGCTCCAGAAGACGGCCTTCGGCGCCACGTCGTGGAGGATCTGGCTCACGTGCTTCTCGCGGATCTCGACGTTGATCGGGTTCACGATCACGCCGGCCCGGAGCGCCCCCCAGAAGACGACCAGCGCCTCGATCCCGTTGTCGGCGAGCAGCGAGATCCGGTCGCCGACGCGCACCCCTTCACTCGCGAGGAAAGTCGCGAAGCGCCGCGTCAGCGCTTCGAACTCGCCGAAGGTGATTCGCGAGCCTTGGTCGGGGCTTTCGATGAAGACCTTGCCCGGCCGGCGGCGGGCGTGCGACTCGAACAGCGTGTTGGGGTCGGTGTAGGCGCTGGAGCCCAGGTCACTCACCGGGTGGGATACTGCGCCGGCGAGGACGCCGCCGTCAAGCGAGGCTCTCGTCGCCTTCTTGCGCACTGCTGCGACTTGAAGAAGAATGCTGTGGACGTGCACGAAGGCAGGACGGCCGGGAGCGGGGGGATGACCGTCAACAGACGAACGCTCGGCATGGTTCTGTTCGGGACAGCCCTGGCGGTGTGTTCAGTCGTCGTCAATCCAGGGCCAACCGCAGCGGTGGAGGTCGGCGAGCCGGCGCCCGACTTCACGCTGCCGAGTACTACCGGGGCGGACATCTCGCTGAGCGACTTCAAGGGTAAGAGGTTCGTGTTCCTCGAGTTTTACGCCGCGGATTTCTCTCCGACCTGAGCGGCGAACCTGTCGGCCAGGAAGGCCAACTACAAGAGCTTTGAGGACCTCGGTGTCCAGGTCCTCGGCGTCAGCGCCAACACGACGTTCTCGCAGCAGACGTTCGCCGAATCCCTGAAGCTGCCGTACCCGCTGCTCAGCGACTTTCCTGACCGGAAAGTTATCCGCGCCTACGGGGTCCTCAACGAGAGGGCGATGATCGCGATCAGAACGTTCTTTCTGATCGATCGGCAAGGAGTGATCCGCAAGAAGTGGGTCATCGAGAACCCAGTGACGACCGTCGTGTACAGCGACACCCTCTTGCGGGATATCCGGGCGATCGTCGGGAAACCGTGACGGTGAGGCGGGTCCGCCCGGCGTCGCGACTTCTGCTCGCGTGGGCGCTGCTCGTCGTCGCGCCGAGTAGTTTCGCGAGAGCCGAATCGGCGGTGGCACCGCTCCTCAAACCTCTCGATCTCGTCGGCTACGCCTCCCGCGCCGCGCCTCCCCACTTCAGTGGGAGCACCATCGATACTCGGCGGGTCTCGATGAGGGACCTCCGAGGGAAGGTGGTTCTCATGAACTTCTGGGCGAGCTGGTGTGCGGAGTGTCGTCCTGAGATGCCCGTGCTGGAGCGGCTTCACCGCGAGTTCGCGCCGCAGGGTTTCGCCGTCATTGGCATCAACGCCCGCGAGGGGCGAGAAGCGATCCGGCGCTACGCCAGCGAGCTGGGACTGACCTTCCCACTCGTTCTCGACCGTGATGGCAAGATCAACGCGCTGTACGGTGTGGTGGGCCTTCCGACGACCTTCCTCGTCGGCCGGGATGGGCGCGCTGTCGCCCTCGCCGTCGGGCCTCGCGAGTGGGCGAGCCCGCCGGCCCGCACGCTCATTCAAGCGCTGCTCGCCGAGTCCGCGCCACCGCCGGGCGCAGAATGATGCGCATCGGCCTCCCCCTGCTCGTGCTCGCAAGCGCCCTCGCGATCCACGGACTGATCGGCGGCGCGGCCGGGGCCCAACGGGCCGCCCGCCCGGTCCAGATCGGCGCGCTGACCGAATCCTGGGGATCGACTCCGGCGATTATCGGGTTGCGGGATGGCCTGCGGGCGCTTGGGTACCGCGAGGACCAGGACTTCACGATCGGCGTGCGCTTCACGCAAGGCGAGAGCGCCGAGCTTCTGGCGGCCGCCCGGGAGCTCGTCCGGGGCGGCGCGGACATCATCGTGACGACCGAAGGCGGCAATTCCGCGAGAGCCGCGCAGATGGCGACCGATCGCATCCCGATCGTGTTCATCGGGGGGGGCGATCCCGTGGAATTGGGACTGGTGAAGAGCTTGGCGCGCCCGGGTGGTAATCTCACGGGAATCGCTTCGCTCGACGTCGAGCTCGCACCGAAACGGTTGGAGATCTTCCGGGAGCTGGTTCCCGGCCTGAAGCGCGTCCTCCTCGTCTACGACGCGACGAACAAGCACGCCGCCGAGCAACTGGAACCGTACCGCGCCGCCGCGCGGAGCCTCGGCCTCACGCTCGTGGAGCGGCCGGTGCGGAGCCAGGAGGAAGCGGGAGCGGTTATCAGCGGACTCCGGAGAGGCGACGTGGACGGAATCTTCGCGCCCCGGGTTCTGTCCCTGAACATCCCCGGCTTCATCGTGGCCACCTCCGCCAAGGGCACGTTCCCAACGATGTTCCAGGCCGCGTTCTTCGCGGAGCGGGGCGGCCTGGCCAGCTACGGCGCCACCGACGGGGACTTGGGCCGCCTGGCGGCGAGGCTCGTCGACAGGATCCTCAAGGGCGCCAAGCCGGCCGACCTGCCGGTCGAACAGCCGACGAAGTTCGAGCTCGTCATCAATGTGAAGACCGCCAAGGCGCTCGGTCTCACGATCCCACAGTCGCTGCTGCAGCGGGCGGATCGACTCATTCAGTGAGGGTCACAGAAAGGAGCCAGTCATCATGCCGCGCGTGACGCCCATCACCACCAAGGATCAAGTGGCCCCCGAGCACAGGCCGGTCTTCGACGCAGTCGCGGAGGGCCGCGGCAGCGTGCGCGGCCCCTTCAGCATCATGATGTACAGCCCGCCGATGTGCGAGCGCGTGCTGAATACCAGCAACTTCCTGCGCTTCCAGTCGTCGGTGAAGCCCAAGGAGGGCGAGCTGGCCATCATCGCGACCGCCCGGGAGAAGGACTGCCCGTTCGTCTGGGCCGCGCACGTGACGCTGGCCCGCAAGGCCGGCACACGCGAGGAAGCCATCAGCGCGGTGCGAGATCGGAAGGACGTGAGCGCCCTCGCGCCCGACGAGCGGGCGATCGTCTCCTACGTGCGGCAGCTGCTGCGGACGAACCGCGTGGACCAGACGGTGTTCGACGCGCTGAAGGATCGTTACGGCGTGCCGTGGGTGGTGGAGCTGACGGGGATCATCGGCCACTACGGTCTCGTGACGGGCCTGCTCAACGCCTTCGAGATGGCGCCGGCGCCCGACGCCGAGCAGCTACCTGTCTAGGCCGAGCATGCGAGTCTCGCGGAGGAACGCGACTTTCCCGGTAACCCCGAGGTCGAGGCGCTCCGCCCCGAGGACTTCGACCTGAACCGGATCCGGCTGAAGGAGCCCGGCAGGACATGCTGATCGACAAAGACGTTTCGATGAAGACGCGAGACGGCGTCACGCTTCGCGCCGACGTCTATCGGCCCGCGGCGCCCGGCCGCTACCCGGTGCTGCTCTCGCGGCTTCCCTACGACAAGAACCTGCGCCGGCGGCCCGGCGACATCGACGTCTTCGTCGAGCACGGCTACGTCGTGATCATGCAGGACACGCGCGGCCGCTTCGCCTCCGACGGGGACGAGTACTATCCGCTGTCCTCGGAGGCAGAAGACGGCTACGACGCCGTCGAGTGGGCCGCCGCGCTGCCCTACGCCGACGGCAAGGTCGGCACGATGGGGCAGTCCTATCTCGGCGCGACGCAGTATCTGCTCGCGCCCACGCGGCCTCCCCATCTCGTGGCGTCGTTCCCCGCCTCCGCGCCCGCCGACTTCCACGAGTGCTGGGTGTATCACTCGGGCGGGGCGTTCGAGCTCGGGTGGCAGATCCCGTACGCGATCCTGATGGCGCGCGACTCGATCGCGCGGCACGGCCTCACGAAGACGCTCTGGCCCGAGCTCGAGCGCGAGCTCGCTCCGGCGCCCACGCCCTGGGCCCCGCCGCTGTCGCCCGAAGCGTACCGGCGCCTGCCCTTGATGGACTGGGCCAAGCGGCTCGAGCCGGTCGCGCGCTATCTCACGGACTATCTACGGCAGCCCGATGACGGAGCGCCGTGGTGGCGGATCAACGTCGAGCGCCAGCACGGCCAGGTCGCGGTGCCGATGTACCACGTGACGTCCTGGTACGACATCTTCCTGCAGGGCGGCCTCGCCAACTTCTGCGGCCTCCGGCGCCACGCGATGACGGAGACGGCGCGCGCCGCTCAGAAGCTCCTGATCGGACCGTGGGCGCACCTGTTTCCGTATACGAGCCCGAGCTCCACCGGCACGGGCGACATCGACTTCGGGTCGGCCGCGCTCATCGATCTGCACGAGACCCAGCTCCGATGGTTCGATCACTGGCTCAAGGGGATCGACACCGGCCTCCTCGACGAGCCCCCGGTGAAGATTTTCGTCATGGGCGAGAACCGCTGGCGGGACGAGCGCGAGTGGCCGCTCGCGCGGGCGCGCTATACGCCGTACTACTTGCACAGTCGTGGACGGGCGAATAGCGCATACGGCGACGGCGCGCTGAGCCACGAGCCGCCGGGGGACGAGCACGCCGACCAGTTCGTCTACGATCCCGACGATCCCGTGCCCACGCACGGCGGTAACACGCTGATCATCGCGATGGGCGTGCAGGATCAGCGCCCGGTGGAGGCGCGCGCCGACGTTCTGGTCTACACGAGCCCCATGATGTCGGACGCCCTCGAGGTGACGGGCCCGATCGCCGTGACGCTTTACGCCGCCAGCAGCGCGCCCGACACCGACTTCACGGCGAAGCTGGTCGACGTCCGCTCCGACGGCTACGCCCAGAATCTGGCGGACGGCATCGTGCGCGCCCGCTACCGCGACTCGCGCGTGGCGCCCGCGCCGCTCACGCCGGGCGCGGTGTCGAAGTTCACGATCGATCTCTGGGCGACCAGCCACGTGTTCCTGCCCGGCCACCGCATCCGCGTCGAGATCTCGTCCAGCAACTTCCCCCGCTTCGATCGCAACCTGAACACCGGCGAGGATCAGGCCACCGCCACGCGCATGCAGACCGCGCAGCAGACGATTTTCCACGACCAGCGCTATCCGTCACACATCACGCTACCGGTCATTCCGCGCTGACGGGCGCTCGTGACTCCGGGGGGCGGTGCAGTACTCAGGCGCCTGAGGCGCCGACGACCGTGAGGCCACAGGCGCGCGATCGGCCGGTCGCGATCGAGGACGGTCAGCGTGCGTCCACGACGAACCGCGCGGAGGTGCTCGCTCAGACCCTAGCCACCCGCCCGCAACCGTCGCGAGGTGAGCAACACGAGCGCGTTCGCCGCGACCATGGCGCCGCCGATCAGCACGGCGAAGCGCGCGTCCACGGCGGCGGCCAGCGCGCCGGCCAGGAGGCCGCCGAGCGGCAGCAGGTTCCAGCAGAGCGAGTAGAGGCTCAGCACGCGGCCGCGAAGCTGGTCGGGCACCTGCTGCTGGATGATCGTCGTGACGTGCGTCAGGTAGAACGTGCTGCAGAAGCCGACGAGCGCCAGCATGGGCATCGCGAGTCCCATCCCGGGTGACCTCGAGAACATCATCAGCGCCAGACCCATGCACGCCGCCGCGGCCAGCATCACCGTGCCGGGGCGCAGCATGCGCTGGGCGATCGTCGCGATGATGAGCGTGCCGAACATCGATCCGGCGCCGTGCGCAGCGCTCAGCAATCCGTATCCGGCTGAGCCCATCCCGAAGTACCGGTCGGCGTACACCGGCAGGAGCGTGATGTACGACAGGCCGAAGAGCGCGTTGAAGAGGGCCAGGCTGATCAGGCTCGCGAACACGAAGTTGTGGCCGACGAAGCTCAGGCCCTCGACGAGCTGCGCGAGAACGCGTTGCCCGTCGCTCGCCTTGGTGTCCTCGCGGATGCGGAGGCGGCTGTACAGCGCGAGCGCGGCGCACGAGGCGACCGCAGCCAGCCCGAACCCGACGGTTCCGCCGAAGGCCGCGATCAGGACGCCGGTGATCGACGGGCCGATCATCCGCCCGGTCTGCCAGGGGATCGAGCCGAGCGCGATCGCATTCCGAAGCCGCTCGCGGTCGATCAGCTGAGGCACGAGCGCCATGCGGCTCGGCTCGTCGAACGCCCGGAAGGTGCTGCTCAACGCCGCGAGCACCAGCAGGTGCGGGACGCGGACCAGCCCGAGCACCGTCAGGACGAAGGCGAGGATCAGGGTCGCGGAGGTCAAGATGGTCGTGCAGATCAGAAGCCGGAGCCGACTGATGCGGTCGGCCAGGACCCCGGCGAGCAGCTGGAAGACGACCAGGGGCGCCCCCTGCGCCAGGCCGAGAAAGCCGAGGTGGAGTGGATCCCGCGTCAGCTCCCACGTGATCCACGCGTAGGTAACGTACTCCGCCCGATGGCCGAGGACGTAGAAGATCAGTCCGACCCAGTAGAGGCAGTAGTTTCTCGTCTTGAGGGCGGCGAACGTCGACAGCCGACCGGTCGCCGCCGAGCCCGCCGGGCGGGCCTCTAGTCGGTGAGCGATCTGTAGATCTCCACCTCGGGCCGGCCCTCGGTGAGCCCTTCCTTTTCGCGGCGCTCGCGATACACGGCGAGGTGGGGCGCCTTGCGGTGGAGGTCGAATGCCGCGTCGTCCTTGTACTGCTCGTAGAAGATGAAGGCGTCAGCGTCGCCCTTGCCCTTCGCCGCCCGGACCTTCGCGACTACCGTGAGGACGTCAGCCATCTCTCTCTCCTCGCTCGAGGCCGTCTCGGGCGCTCTCGAGCGCGAACCACGCTAGGCCAACTTGCGAAGGTCGTCAACCGCTTGCGAAGCCGTCGGGTGGAGGAGGCGACTTCAGCCGGCAGATCCATTAGGATGTACCCGAGGAGGAGACTCCAGTGCCGAAGGGACTGACCGTCGTGCTCAACCAACCTGGAAAGCCACTCGAGCTCGAAACGCTGCCAACCCCGGAGGTCGAGCCCGGCGGCATCCTGATCAAGAACACCGCCGCCGCCATTTGCGGATCCGATCTCCACTACTGGCGGAACGACGGCAACTACTCCGGGCCCGATATGCGCCGGGTGCCCGGCCATGAGTTCACCGGGGTCGTCCACAGCCTCGGGCGCGGCGTGCAGACCGACTCCCTGCGGCGGCCGCTGAAGGAAGGCGATCGCGTCGCGTTTCCGTTCTTCAACCCGTGCAACCGCTGCTACTGGTGCATGCGCGGCGAGCATCACGCCTGCCCGCACCGCCAGCGCCGGAGCATGCAGTACACGCTGAACGAGTACCCGTACTGCGACGGCGGCTACGCCGAGTACTACTTCCTGCCGCCCGGCCACTACGTCTTCAAGGTGCCGGACGTCCTGCCCGACGACGCCATCCCGCCGGTGAACTGCGCGATGTGCCAGGTGCTCCACGGCCTCGAGTACGCGGGCATGCAGTTCGGCGACGTCGTCGTCATCCAGGGCGCGGGGGGCCTCGGCATCTACGCGGCGGCCGTTGCCGCCGAGAAGGGCGCGTCGAAGGTCATCTCGATCGACAAGCAGCCGCTCCGCCTCGACTTCGCGCGGAAGTGCGGCGCGACCGACGTCATCGACATGAACGAGCTGACGACGCCCGAAGCGCGGGTGCAGCGCGTGAAGGACCTCACCGACGGGCGCGGCGCCGACGTGGTCGTCGAGGTCGTCGGCATCGCGGCGGCGACGGTCGAAGGCCTCGACATGGTCCGGTTCAACGGCAAGTTCGTCGACATCGGCAACATCGTCCCGCAGCCCGTGAGCTTCCCCGCCATCAAGGTGATCTCGCAGCAGATCAAGTGGATGGGGCTGATGCACTACAACCCGTGGATCATGCCGAGCGCGCTCGATCTCCTGGTGCGGACGAAGGACAAGTACCCGCTCTCGAAGGTCGTCTCGCACAGTTTCCCGCTCGCGGACGTCAACAAGGCCTTCGCGTTCGCGGAGTGGCAGGGCAAGAACACCGGGACGGCCGCGACGCGCGTGATCCTCAAGCCGTAGCGTTCTCGGCAAGCAGCCAGTCGAGGATTCTTGGATTTTCGTCCCGCGGGTAGGTGTGGGACAGGTCCTCGATCTCCCGGTAGACGAGCCGCGCGCCGGCGGCCTGCAGGGCCTCGCGCGCGATATGGGCGACCGAGATCGGGAACATCCAGTCGAGCGCGCCGTGGACCATGTAGATCGGCCGACCGCGAGCATGCGCGAGCCCGCCGTGAGCGAGCAGGAAGGGATGGAGAACGCCGCACGCCGGTGCCAGATGCGTGAACGGCATCCCCTCGCGGAGACCGCAGAGTAGCGCGTACGTGGCGCCGTCCGACATACCGGTCAGCAGCACGCGCGAGTGGTCGACCGGATAGCGCACGGCCACCGACGCCACCATCTCCCGCAGCGCCGCGGCGTCGATATCCTCGCCGCCCATGATCGACCAGGTGCGGTCCCGCGACGTCGGGGCCATCACCAGCACGCTGCGCGAGCGCGCCTCGCGGAGCCAGCTCCAGAGGAAGTCGCGACCATGGCCGTGGCCCCCGTGCAAGGCCACGACCAGCGGCATCGGCGACTGGCCGTCCCAGTGCTCGGGGACGTAGAGGGAGAAGCCGCCCCGGGCGTCGCGCTCGTTCTCGGCGTGCAGCACGCCCACCCGGACCGCGTCGTCCCGCAGCGCCCCGTCCCGCAGCCGTCCCAGGAGGGTGTCGTCGTCGCGGCGCTCCGGCTCCAGGAACCAGCGGCTCACCGGCTCGAGGGCCGGCGCCAGCGGATAGAGCGTCTCTTGCACCCGTGCGAAGCGTCGCAGCGCCCGATAGAGACCGATGGGATCGCCGGGCGAGCCTGCCGCGTCGACGAAGGCCGCGACGATCTCGACGGTCTGCCGCGCCACCTCGACGAGCCGATCCCGCATGAAGCGAAGATCGTCCGGCCACTCGAGCCCCTCGAGAACGCGCAACGGCTCGGCCACGGCGTCCGCGCCGGGCGCGAGCTCGTCGGCGAGACGGCCGGCGAGGGGAGGAAAGAGATGGCGCTGGACCCATCCCACCCGCTCGAGTGTCCCCAGGAGCGGCTGGAGGAGCCCTCCGATCGCGTCGATGACTGTGGGCGAGGTCGGCAGGACTCTATTCCTCGGCGGCGCCGGACGGCTTGACGAGGACGAAGCCCCAGTTCTGACAGAACGGAGAGAAGAGCCGCTCCAGAATGCCGTCGAGCCAGTTGATGAGGGCCACGCCGGGAGGCGCGTCGCTGATGATCCCCGGTAGACGGCTGAGGCGGTTGCGCCACAGGAAGCCGTAGCGCCGGGCCTCGACAACTTCGAACGTCGTGGCGCGGAGCAAATCCCCGAACGTCCGCTTCGTGTACAGCACGGGGTGGAACTCCTCCCTGGCTCCCAGCCGTTTCATGACCTTCCGAAGATTTTCGCCCCACGCGTATCGGTTGGGCAGATGGAAGCAGAGGAAGTGGCCCCCCGGCTTCAGGACGCGGTGAATCTCCCGGATGGAGGCGCGGGGCTCACCGCCCGCCTCGTGGACGTGCTCGAGCACGCCCACGCTGAACACGAGGTCGAAGGCGGCCGCGGCGAAGGGGAGCTTCACGGGCTCCCCGGGGTCGCCTCGCCGGTGCTCGAAGAGCTCTTCGCGGGCGAGATAGGCCGGCGGGCCCTCGAACGAGTACCCGACGGTGCGCACGGCGTGCCGGACAAGAAAGAAGGAGAAGTGGCCATTGCCGCAGCCCCAGTCCAGAGCCACCGCGCCCGGCCTCAGATACCTGCGGGTCGTCTCGAAGGCCCGGCGGTACTGACAGAACGTGGCGAAGCTCTGCCACTGCAAGGCATGGCGCTGGAGGCCGGCCTTGCGGATCGCCTCGTAGAGCGCCGCGTCACGCACGAGCGGCCGTGTCCTCGCCGGTGCCTCAGTCGCGCAGCGCGTCGAGCCGCTTCACGATCTCGCGTTTGGGCGCCGCCCCGACGATCCGGTCCTTCTCGGCCCCGTCCTTGAAGAAGATGAGCTGCGGAATCGCCTGGACGCCGAAGCGCCCCGCGAGCCCGGGATGCTCGTCCACGTTGACCTTGCCAATCGTCACCTGATCGCCCAGCTCACGGGCGAGCTCGTCGAGCACCGGCGCGACGGCGCGGCAGGGGCCGCACCACGGCGCCCAGAAGTCGATCAGCACCGGCCGGTCGCTCGTCACGACGCCGTCGAAGCTCGCGTCGGTCACGTGCACGATGAACTCCTCCGTGCTTGTCTTCGGTGTCGAACTCATCGACAGACACCTCCTGGGCGTTGAGATGCGGCGACACCGCACCGAGATTCAGCCGGGTCGGCGTTCGATGAACCGCGCGACCTCGTTCATGTGCTCGTCGAAGAGGGCGAACACGGGGATCGCGCGGTACAGACCCTGCTTGAGATACTGATCCATCAGGTCGGGATTGGCATCCCGCAGGAAGATTCGCATCTCGACGTTCGGATTCCCTTCGACCATCTTGGCCACGCAAGGCACCTCGGCCAGCGACGTGCCGCACCAGTCCTCGGTGATGACCATGACTCTGCGCGTCGCGCCGAGGCGCTCCAGCACCTGCGTCTCTTCGGACGTGATGGTGGTGG
>WNFC01009537.1_pt1 | contig 13826 bp, 8 predicted proteins | sample 5400541 | NCBI WGS metagenome assembly WNFC01 (sample SAMN13153342, study PRJNA577476) | soil metagenome | isolation source: 120 cm saprolite under Douglas fir tree site 2 hole 2 replicate 1 | place: USA:California | collected 2015-04-18
CGGACATGTTCACAATTTTGTCTTACCTCCATGACCTGTCCTTCCTCGCCGCCGCTGCAAGTATGGATGGCCACTATTCAACAGCCAAGGAGGCCGCGAACAATCTCGTGGCCCGGGTCGGCCCAAATCTGAAGGAAATGCCGCATCTGCAGGCGTTCCTCACCGTCCAAACCGCAGTGCTGGTGCGCTTCTATCGTTGGGACGATATTTTGAGACTGCCTCAGCCCAATGTAGATCTCCAAATCGCGAACACAATGTGGCACTTTGCCCGCGGCATGGCATTCGCCGCCACCGAGAAGCTTGTGGAAGCTGAAACGGAGCATCAAGCCGTAACGGAAGCTTTGGAGAGTACGGCGCCAGATGAAGTCCTTGGCATGTCACCCAACAATAAAACCCGCGACATTCTAAAGATTGCGTCTGATGTGCTGGCGGCAAAATTGGCATTGGCCAGAAATGAAAGAAGTCAGGCTATTGCGAAATTGCGGGATGCTGTCGCTATTCAGGACAGTCTGAAGTATAGCGAGCCTCCAAGCTGGTTTTATCCTGTGCGTGAGTCACTGGGTGCGGCGTTGTATCTGGACGGACAAATCCCCGCAGCGGAGCAAATCTTCCGTGAAGACTTGCAGCGGAATCCGCGGAATCCGCGCTCGCTATTTGGGCTCCTGGAGGTACTACGATCCCGCGGAAGATCTCACGACGCGGGATTTGTACAGGCCGACTTAGGTATTGCGTGGAAGGGCGATCTGCGGCAGCTCAATCTCCGTAATTTCTGATGTCGGCAAGCGAACGATTGGGAGCAAGGCCTAGCGCTAGCATGACAAATAAGGGGAAAATAAAGTTGACCCGTAGGGAGATGCTGAAGACCTCTCTGATCGCCAGTGGTGTCACCCTTGTCGGTTTCAACGATATGCGGTTGTCCGGCTTTAGCAGAGAAACAAAAAAGGATACTTTCCAGGGAGGCCGATATCTCGGATTGATCGAATTTGTGGGAGAAGGTCTGGTGCCAATGGAAACCCCAATTGGGACCGGCCTTGATGGACGTCTCTACACAGATTTATCCGCCATTGCGCTGGATAATCCGATTACTCCGAACGAGAAGTTTTATCTGCGCACACGCGCTTCTGAGCTCCTAGAAGACGGCAAGCCTTGGAAGATCAAGGTGACGGGACTCCTTAGACGAGCAATGGAACTCAACATGCGGGACTTACAGAAGATGTCTAGGCCTGCCAGTTTGCATCTGATGGAATGTTCGGGCAATGTGCGTTACGCGCATTTCGGAATGCTCAGCGTTGCCGATTGGGCGGGTGCGCAAGTGTCTGACATTCTCGACTCAGTGAAGATTGAGAAAGCTGCGAGCCATGTATTGGTCTCTGGTTTCGATCGTTATTCGTTTGATTCCTCCACATCCTTGCCGGGTGCGAGTTGGATATTCACCGTGGACAAGCTCAAGTCTTCAAAAGCTTTTTTCGCCATCGAGATGAATGGATCTCCCTTACCGAAAGACCATGGTGCTCCCGTTCGCCTCGTTGTGCCCGGCTGGTATGGATGCACATGCATCAAGTGGGTCGATGAAATCGAGCTACTGGGCGAGGATGCTACGACGACTTCTCAGATGAGAGAATTCGCAACCCGGACGATGCAGCAGGGCGTACCAGAGCTAGTAAGAGACTACCTCCCCGCTTTCATTGAACAGGCCGCGATGCCCATCCGGGTCGAGAAATGGCTTGTCGACAGGAAAATCAAATACCGTGTTGTTGGCATCGCATGGGGTGGTTCCCGGCCTGTGAGTGGCCTGGAAATACGGTTCAATTCAGGGGAGGATTTCGTCCCGGTAGATGACTTTGCGCAGACCGCCAACGACCCGTGGAGTTTCTGGACACATCCTTGGACGCCGATAAAGCCGGGAATTTATTTCATCCAGCTCAGAGTGAAGGATATTTTGGTTCCATCAAGGCGATTGGACGCCGGCTTCTATGTTCGATCTGTTGAGGTGACGGAAATCTGAACCTGGCGGTCAAGATCAAACGGTGGTTTCTCCAGTGGATTGCCCCGGAACCGCAGTGAGGCAAAAACTTCGCCGCAGTGTAGAGTCCGAATACGCGGATTGTGCTGTCCTTATGAGAGAATCAGACCTGCGCCCTAAGCTGCGAAGCTTCCACGGTCGAATAGTCTGTCAGCAGCTTGCGCTCTTGTTTTGCCTTCTTCCCTTGCTCCCACGCGCTTCAAGCGCAGCCCCGGCAGATTCAGATCACCTTCAACAATCAGCGGCATTGATGAGCGCAGGCGATCTGGAGGGGGCAGAAAAAGAGGCACAATTGGCCCTTCGTGACTCTTCCACTCGGCCTTTGGCCTTGGCCACATTGGGCGCCATTCGGGTTCGTCAAAAGCACTATGCGGAAGCAGCCGAGTTTCTGAGTGCAGCCCTACGGCTCAACCCCGGTTTGGTAGGCGCACGCGTTACCCTGGGCGAAGTCTACGCCCTTACAGGAAAAGGGGTTCGTGCACGAGAAGTATTCAAGGAGGTGCTACGTGTCGATCAGGACAACCGAGAAGCGCGCTTTGCTTTGGCACAGCTCGAGAGTGCGAGCGGCAACTTCAGTACTTCTTTGAGCGCAGCCGAACCTGTTCTCGCGGAACTCCGTCGTTCCTCTGACGGCATTCTGCTTCTTGCTAAAGACTATGCTGGCCTCAAACAGAAAGATTCCCTCCTTGCACTCGTCCACGACTGGGACGGTTTGCCGGAGGCTTCGGCGAACTCCAGCACGGCGTTTGCCTCATTACTTGTAAAGTCTGGCCTGAATCAGCAAGCCCTTGATGTTCTCGAGAAGGCGAAGAGTAGCGGCCAGGTTTCCTATGATATGGCTTTGGCGCTCGCCAATTTGTACTCCTCAAATGGTGATCTGAACGGGGCCTTTGGGAGTTATGAAGCTGCGCTCAGCCTGAACCCGGGTTGCGTCGACTGCTTACTACAGCTTGCCAAAATAGCCGCGCTGCAAAAGGATTCAGAAAAGGCTCTTGCCTACTTGATGAAAGCCAAACGCGTGCAGCCTGACAATGCCGAGATACTCTTCGAGTTCGGAAAAACCTGCCTTGAGTTGGACCTGCTCGACGACGCGATCTCCGCGCTTCAAAAGGCGGCACGCTTGCAGCCCAACAACGATTCGTACTCGTATGTGCTGGCGTCTGCAAACGTATCCAAAAAGCAATACGAGGTCGCTGGCAAGCTTTTCCAGACTTTGCTCACGAAGCACCCCGACGATTCCGTCCTAAACTATGCGATGGGCTCCCTCCTATTCCTTGAAGTAAGGCTCAGTGAGGCAGCGAAGTATCTCCGCAGGAGTGTCGAACTCCAGCCGGACCAAAGCGCTGCCTACTATTACCTGGGCCTGGTCGCCGAAGGAAAGGGCGAAAATGATCAGGCGATCGCCACCTTAAGGGACGTGTTGCACCGTGATCCCGACTACGGTCCGGCGTACGAAGCCCTGGGCGGAATCCTCCTGAAAGAGCAGAAGTACCCGGAGGCGGAGCAGGCTCTCGAGAAGGCAGTTCTTCTCAATCCGAATTCAGTCAAAGCCCATTACCAACTCGGTATTGTGTTGGGTCGCACTGGCAGGCAGGACGATGCGAACAAGGAGTTTGGGATCGTCCACCAGCTTAATGCCGAGGAAGAAAAAAGGTCAGGTACGCGCCTACGCATCCTGACTCCGCACTGAGTTATCTAAGGCCATCAGTATTTTTTGTGCTCTTAACAAGGTTGCTATAATGAGGTTTCTTCGGGATTTCCAAATTGATAGGAGCGACGTCACGGAGCAGGCAAGGGCCCATGACCGTTCATCCCGCAATCTAAGAACTTACCTCGGACTCCAATGGCGGCCAGCCATTTCCCTAAAGGTATGAGCAGCAGGCGCCTGGTTGGCTTTCTCTCCGCCGTCGCTGTTTTGATGAGCGGTGCATGGGGGCAGGTCAACTCTTCGCCGCCGGGAGTCAATCACTCCACTCACCTGCCCGTCTTTACGGATATCACTCGCCAAGCCGGATTGGCGCACAAGATTATCAACGGGGACAAGCTGAGCGAGTATTTGATTGATATCAATGGCCAGGGGGCTTGCTTCCTTGACTACAACAACGACGGTTTTCAGGACATTTTTCTTGTAAACGGTACCTCGCGGAAGTTGGAGGCGAATGGCCAGCATCCACACGATTACCTTTTGCGGAACAATGGCAATGGAACGTTCACCGACGTAACCCGCGGCGCTCATCTGGGCGACGGCGGCTGGCACAGCGGATGTGCCGTCGGCGACTACAACAACGATGGTTACCTGGACATCTACGTAACCAGCTTCGGCCCGAATAAGCTTTACCGCAACAATGGTGACGGCACGTTCACCGAAGTGTCCGAGGCAGCCGGTGTCTCCGATCCTCATTGGCCATTTCCCAAATGGAGCATGGGGGCGGCTTTTGGCGACTATGATGGCGATGGTTATGTTGATCTGTATGTCGCGAACTTTGCCAAGGTTGACTCTCAGCACCTTCCTCCGCGGCCGGGTGAGCCAGGCGCATGCATGCTGAAAAATGTCGCGATTGCATGTCCGCCAGACAATTATCAAGGCGAGCAGGGCATTCTCTACCACAACAACCGGAACGGCACGTTTACCGATGTGAGCCAGGCCGCCGGTATTGTTCGTAAAGACCCGGGTCGAGGTTTTGGCGTGGTGTTCGGCGATTTCAATAATGATGGCCGCCAGGACATCTACCAGGTTAATGATTCCGGCCCGAACTTCTACTACGTCAACAACGGCGACGGAACCTTCAAGGATGCCAGTTGGACCTCGGGGCTGTCGGTGGACTGGGCGGGTAACCCCCAGGGCTCGATGGGTGTCACCGTGGGAGACTACAACAGTGATGGGCTTTTGGACATTTTCGTTACTAACTGGATCGAGCAAAACAATACTCTCTATGAGAACCAGGGATCGCATCAGTTTATGGATCGTACTTCCGTCCTCGGCCTGAGCCCGCTGGGATTCGAGTACTGTGGCTGGGGCACTGGATTTTTTGACTTTGACAATGACGGATGGCTGGACCTGTGGATCGGCTATGGGCACACCAATGAACAAGTAGAAATACGAAATCCGTCCATCAGCTTTGCCGAGCCCAACTTCCTTCTGCGGAATCTCGAAGGCCACAAGTTTGCTGATGTTTCTGAAGCTGCGGGACTACGAAAATTGCCCGCGCGCAGCGGACGAGGTGCGGCTTTTGCTGACATCGATAACGACGGCGATATCGACGTGCTGCTGATCAACAAGAATGATATCCCGACCTTGCTGCGCAACGACGGCGGTAACACCAACAACTGGTTGGTGATAAGGACGGAAGGAGTGCGCAGCAATCGCGCTGGTATCGGAGCCCGTGTCGCGGTAACCGTGGCGGGCAAACGCCGCATCTTGGATGTCCGCGGCAGCGAAAGTTACCTCTCAGGCAACGATTTGAGGGTGCATTTCGGCATGGGTGATCACCCCCGCGCTGATGTCGTGGAAATTCGATGGCCGAGTGGCCAACTCGACCACTACGCCGACGTTCCCGTGAACTCCTTCTATCTGGCTCGGGAGGCGGACGGGCTGAAACCTGATCCGTGGATCAAGCCCGCCCACCATCCCGAGAATCAAGCAAAACCAGGCACGCGGGCCAGACCTTGACGATCTCTGCAGATGAAGTCGCCGTGACCGCCATGCTCGACCAGACGCGAACAAGGAGCTTGGGATCGTCCACCAGCTTAATGCCGAGGAAGAAAAAAGGTCAGGCATGCGCCTATGCATGCTGACTCCACACTGAGTTATCAAAAGGCCGTCGCTGTACGAAGTTGAAGCGAACTCTTCAACCTCCTTCAATGGGCTTTTTGCTGTAGTTCAGAGATGAAGTCGTCGGCGTATTTCTGCATCGGTGTGCCACGGCCCAATTCTGATGCTTTCTGGAGACTTGCGATGGCCTCCGAGACATGCCCCTCGCTGGCGTAGGCCTCCGCCAAGCGATAGTAATATTGGAAGGTCGGCTTGCTGGTCGAGGAAATGGCGGCTTGGTACTCTGCCACGGCTTTGTCGAATTGATCTTGCTGCATTTCCTCCATACCCAGTGCGAAGTGTGCCTCCGCGGTGAGGGATCCTTTCCGCGCCTGGAATTGCTCGTCAGTCTCTTCGGCCGCTTCAGCAATTTCTCAAGAAGTGTCAGTGCCCGATTGGCGTCCGCCGCTGCCTCCGACAGCCGTCCTGCCACTTCATTCGCGCTTCCCTTCAACTTGGGCTGCGGCAGGACCAACGCCAGAACGATCAAGGAAAAGGTGTTGTCAGGATCGAGCTTCAGACTCTTCCGGCAATATTGGATGGCTTCGTCAAAAGCGCCGTTCTGTTGCTGAGCCTTTGCCGCTTCCGTGTAGACATAAGAAAGGAGTGGACTATTCGGGAACTTCTTCTCAAATGCATCCACCATTCGAAGGCGGCGGTCAGGAGCACCTTCGTTTTGAATCTCCTGCAAGGCCATAGCCTCCCCGGCTGACGCCTGCACATCAGTACCGGTTGGACTGGTCAAGAGCGCTCGCACATTCGCTTTGCCGCCCGGAGTGACTTTCCAAATGTCAGCGAGTAGTTCATCATCCGCTCCTGCTTTTCGCAGCTTTTTCTCAGCCTTTTCGTCCAGCTCAAAGTCAACGCTTCGTGTAGCAATGGCGGACGCTACCGACTGCGAGTCGCTCTTGCTCTTCTTTATCAGTTGTATGACACCATCCAGCGTCAGCGGCGAAGGGGGAGGTTGAGCGACTGGAGCGGATTGGTTGGATTGAGGAAGGGGAGGGCGTGCTGGCAGGGGGGGCACGAAAATTCCGACCAATAAGACAGCAACTCCAAGCCCAGTGAGCAGCTTATGATCTTGTCTTGTATTCGGAATAGGCACCACCCGTTGATTACAGCCGGCTCTAAGAATTCTTGTACAACACTACGAGCCAGCATCACGATAAGTTACGTCTTCGCCGAAAGAAAGCGGCAAGACCCCTGGGGATCCTGCCGCCACTCGAGAAATGCCACGTGAAACTGCGGCTAAAACTCCAATCTTAGTCCGAACTGGATATTCCGCGGTTGATCGCACTGGGCAAACACTTGGCCAAAGGTTGAGCTGCTCCAGTTAGTGTCCGGATTACACCACAGATGGCGATTGAATATGTTACCGAACTGGCTCTCGAAACGCGCATCGACCCGTTCGGTTATCGGGATCATCTTCGCGATACTGAGGTCCTCATTGAAATAGTGTGGACTACGAATTTGCGGGTCGTTTTGCGATGCGTTTCCCAATTGAAGCGCACCGGGATCAGCCCAGCCGCTCTTCAGCAGGTACTGGTCGCCGGGTCTGACATTGGAGGTCTTTCCATAGCCAGGCCCCACCTTGTTAGGCCGTTTCTCGTTGCTGAAAATGAAGTTGCAGAAGTCGCACGCCATAGTAATGCTCAGCGGACGCCCCGAGTCGTAACGTTGTGTGCCCGCTATCGTCCAACCGCCGACGATCTTGTCCAGGGGTCCGGTGAAGTTGAACCTTTTCCCCTTCCCGAATGGCAACTCGTACGACCACGCAATGATCAGAGACTGAGGGATGTCGTCGCGGCTCAACGCCCGGTCGTCTTTTGATCCCAGAAGTGGATTTTGAATCCCGGGATCCTCCCCCGCGAGTACGTCTTCCGCACCGCTATTGATCAGCTTAGAGTTGGTGTAAGCGACGCGTCCGATCAGTCCGCCAGTGAACCTCTTGTCGAGCCTGACCGTGAAAGCGTTATATGTGCTGTATCCGAACGGAACACTCCTGACGTTGAGATTCGTGAACTGAGGCCACGGGCGCAGAGCCTGTGCCACGTCTCCCTGGAACCCAGCGTAGGGCGGCAGAATTCCAGCTGCCACTGCCGCCGGTGAATTGATGTCAGCCCCGAGAAGAGCAGCTCCCAAGGCCAGCACCGAAGGATTGTTCATGTTGTCGAGCAGCCCCAGGGTTGCGGCATTGGAAGGCAGCCGGGTCCCGTGATTGCCGATATAAGAAGCGCTCAGCAACACAGTCGAGCCGAATTCATGTTCCACAGACAGAGAGTAGTTCTGGTATCTCGGAAGGTCCTTGCTATCCTTTGTGATCCAGGTCGGACCTTGGCCATTGCCAATGGTCGGATCAATGGAGGGCGGAAGCTTGATCGAGGACTGGGGGAAGCCACTGTCCCAATAGAAAGCGGGAGCGAAGCCATTGGTGAAATTCGGAACCGTTGGGTTGGTGGAGAACCCGAGTTCGGCCGAACCTGAAAACTGGTTTGCCGGGATGCCTCCGTAATAAATCCCGTAGCCACCGCGAATGGAGGTTCCATTGTTGATACGATAAGCGAACCCTACACGGGGTCCCCACGCATCCTTCTTAGGCTCCTCAAAGCATGTCTTCCCAGTCCGACCCGTTCCCTTGCCGGCGAAGATGACCGCTCCCAGGTGACCGCCAGCCCCCGGGTTCGGAGTGGTGGGATCGAAGGTTGACTGGTTACCGTGCGCTTCCGACAGACAGCCCTGGTAATCAAAGCGCAATCCGATGGTCAGGGTGAGGTTCTTGGTGGCTTTGAACTCGTCATTGAACCAAGGAGAAATGTATTGCTCGTTCTCCAAGTGTCGAAAGTTGACATTGAAATTAGCATTGTCAACTTGCCCGAGTAAGAAGGAAGCGACCGGATCTCCCGTTGAGGTCAACTGGTTGCCTTTGGAGTCCCATCCTGCGGTTTCCGAATAACTAAAGTTATACCTGCCCGAGGTATTACCGTTACCGAGGGTCGGAAATTGATGGTGCCGGTATTCGAAACCCGCTTTCAGCGTGTGCTTACCTTTGACCCAGGTAATGTCATCAAGGAATTGCCAGCGGTTCGCGATACATCCTTCGGCAACGGTGTCTGACTCCCCATAGTGTGAATAGGGAATATTGGGGCTATTACCGGTGCCGCCGTCGAAGTTGCTAAAGTAAACCCTCGGCGCACCACCCGTGTCAACAAGGGGCCCTTTAAGCCCCAGTCTCGACACCCAGTGCTGGCCTGCGGAGACCGGATTCGCGGGAAGAACCCAGCGGTCGAATGAAAGAGTCGTATGGTTGAACAGATTGGGCCGGATGATCCAATTGAACTGCTGATGGACGGTCCGCGTGGTGATGTCCTGGTAAAACCCCTCCCCGAAATAGTTCGCCGGGTTTGTAAAATTGCAGCCCTGTGAGAAGCTCGCGCACTGCCTCAGCGAGGGCCGCGTGTTGGCATTGACGGAAGTAGACATGTTGAAATTATTTCCCAAGGCTTGGTCAACCCTGACGAACAAGGTCTTCGGGTTGATGTATTTGTTTCCCGAGGGTGAAAATGAATTGAAGGTCAGACCCGGCCGGTCGGGAGGCGGGATCAAGGCCGCAAGCTGGGCAGCGATCGCGCTCCGCAGCGGATCATTGGCGGGTATGATATTCGCCTGCCCCGCGATGGGCAATCCTGTCACCGGATCAAAGCCGTAGCCGTCCCGCACAGGAACGCCGCCCACCGTTCTGCTGGTGGCGGGGTTGAAAATCTCGCCTGCGTATACCGGCCGTCCAAGAGCATCGGTTGCGACCGGCGTCGAGGTATTTAGAAGAAGAGGACTCGAAAAGTCCCCCTGAAGGAAGGCGGGGAGAGGGTTGGTAAGGCCGAAACTGGGCAAGGTACCTTGGGAGAAGTGAAGAAGGTCGAAGTTGGCGAAGAAGTAGGTTTGGTGCTTCCGGCCGTCGTACACTTTGGGTATTACAACCGGTCCGCCTATCGTAAATCCCCAGTTCAACTTGCGCTCGGGAGTCTTTTGCGGAATCAGCTCTCCGGTGGCATTCAGGCCCTGGTAATTGTAATAGCCGTAGCCGCTTCCGTGGAATGCGGAGGTACCCGACTTGGTCGTATATTCTACGAAGCCACCGCTCGTTCGCCCGTACTGCGCGGAGAAATTGCTTTCGATGACCTTCGTCTCTTTGACCGAGTCAAAAGGGACAGAGCGCTCCTGGGTGTTGTTGTGGTCGATGGCGCTGCCAAAAGAAGCTCCGTCGAGGTAATTCTCCATGGCCATGGTCTGGCCACCGTTCATACGGGACTGGAACTGGCTCCCACGGAATATGGGGTCGCCGTTCGGCCGCATCGGGACGTAGCCAGGCTGCATGGCCAGTAGCGCCTCAGCCAGACGGATATCCGAACCCATCACGACCGGCAGGTCGTGGTAGAACTTCTCTCCGAGCACCTGCGAAACCTCGGCGTTTGATACATTAATGTCTACGGTCGATGTTTTTACTTCCACAGTTTCCGTCACTTCACCCAAGTCAAGCACCGCATCCAGCCGAACCGTCGCCCCGCTGGCAACCGCAACGCCGGGGTGGACGAACATCTTAAAGCCTGTCTTCTCGACCTGCACCTTGTAGTTGCCGAGAACGAGTGGCGGGGTAGTGAAATTTCCCGCCGATGAGGTGTCGACGACGATTTTCTCGCCCGTAGCCTCATTGCTGACGGTGACCGTCGCCTGAGTAACGGCGCCACCTGTCTTATCGCTCACAAGCCCAGTTATGACGCCTCTGTCCTGACCTTGCCCGAAAAGCAAACCTGCAAGGGCTAAAAGGGAAACACCTGTCAAGACACACGAGAAGAACACGGAACGATGCTTCATTTTGCGGCCTCCCGTCTTGGGGTTACCGTGGCAGCACTTGTGGGGGAGCGAGAAGAACACGGAACGATGCTTCATTTTGCGGCCTCCCGTCTTGGGGTTACCGTGGCAGCACTTGTGGGGGAGCACACTCCCGGCCCGACAGCTTAACGCAACCATTCCCTCTGGCCACCGCTTCCCAGAGCGCTGGGCTGTGTAATCGATTACATATGTCGTGACGTTTATATTCGCCCCAGGCCAAGCGCGCAATCGGTCGTTTCCACTCTTCTGAGGTAATACATTTGTACTAGATACACTTCCGAGGGAGCAGCATGGGCTCGGCACAAGTTAAGTGTGCTTGATTTCGTAGAACTGACATTGCTGAGGTGTGAGTGAATTGTCGATACGATCTGGATAATCAAATTCCTAGCACAATACGGTCTTGCAGATTCCAACTATCGGACTGTCGGCAAAACCCCTCGTCCGGCCCACTTCTTCCAGGTTCATTGTCAGTCAGCATCTTGCAAGAACACCCACTTGACCACTGAGCTCGCGTCTGAAATGCACGATGCTTTGCCAATCCGTCAAACCCACCTGAACGCAACTCCACTGGTAACTGGATCGGTCGCCACCCTTCATCCACCAGTGCTGCGTTTGAGCTTTTTCTGAAAAGCGAGGGAGCGAGCGGCCTCGTTGGCCTGGAAGTTAAGAGCTTGCATCGCGCGGAGAACTCGGGTCGCCGTGGCCGGAGACACCTTTGCAGCACCAGTGATCACCCGCGACACCGTCGCAGTAGAAACGGACGCCCTTTTGGCCACCTCCCGAATCCCCATGCTTTATCTATCCGCAGTAAGTGCGCTCTCGGCGACAAGATCGCGTCGGGAATTTCTTCTCAATACATCGACCATCCGAGGACGACTGTCAGGTTCAGCCTGATGTCGAATACCTTGACGTACAATCCATCACGCTCTCTGTTTTGAAATAGTACGAGTGTACTAGTTGCTGGGACCCGACATTTTTCCGTTGCCTCCCTTTTTGACGAAGTGCATTTGACTCGGATGCGCGCCGCACACGAGCGCGTGAGCGACAGATTCTCGGCCATACGTAAATGTTTTCATCGCTTCTTCTCACGCGGAGTATAATTCGCCTCGCGAGTCCGCAATGAGAGAGGGACCAACCAGACCGATCCGCGTGCTAATCGTTGATGACCATGTGGCGATACGCGTTGGCCTAAAAAGCATGCTTGAAGCCCAAGGTGGCATCGAAGTGATGGGCGCAGCGGCTAGCGGCTTTGACGCTCTCGTGAGCCTCGCTGCCGGCCTTCCAGACATCATGTTGGTCGATCTTCGAATGCACGGAATGAGCGGGTTTAGCCTGATCCAAGAAGTGCGGCAGCGGTACCCTGCCGTCAGCATGATTGTCCTCACGAGCTATGAAACTGATGAGGATATCTACACCGCCGTCCGCGCAGGGGTGCAGGGGTACCTGTTGAAAGATGCGCCGGAACAAGAATTACTGGATGCAATCTTTGCCGTTTACGCTGGCGGTCGTTACTTTCCACCGCACATCGCATCGCGACTTGCCGACCGACTTCAGCGGTCCAGCCTCTCGCGTCGGGAGCTGGAGGTATTAGAGATGCTATCCAAGGGACTAACTAACAACCAGATAGCTAAAGCACTCTATATCAGCAGTCACACCGTTCGATGCCACGTGGCTAGCATTACCGAGAAATTAAAAGTATCTGATCGAACAGAGGCAGTAACGGTGGCGTTCAAGAATGGAATCATTCAGCTGGAATGACTGGAGCCGGTCTCGTGGCCATCTGTTTCCCTCGAATAATCTCGGAGCGCCTCCACTCTTCGATGAAGCCTCACACCTTGCACCTGTCTAGTAGCATATTGAGAAATCACCGTCGCCGCCGTTCGTATGGCAGTCAACAAACCGTCTGTCTCTGTCTCTGTCTCTGTCTCTGTCTCTTCCTGCTGCTCGCTGCCAGCTGTGCACAGCGGCCTCGAACAATCGCATTTATCCCACCGGAGACAGCGGATGATGTTTGGGAGCCGGCGCATGTGGGCGCTGAGAATGCGGCACGCGGAAGCGGATTCAGGATTTATTGGAATGGACCGACGCGACCCGACGATGTCCAGAGGCAGATTCTGGTCCTTGATCGGGCGATTCGAAGAGGCGATCAAGGCATCGTGATCGCTCCCGGCCAGTCACTGGCTCTGATGACGCCCGTACTCCGAGCGATTTCTGCTGGACTGCCTACGGTAGTTCTGGGATCTCAACTCCCCATGCCTGCAGCCGGCACACTGTCTTATGTGCTCAACGACGAGGATGAGGAGGGGAGGCTTGCTGCCGCGCGGCTATGCGAGCGCTTGCACGGAAGAGGCTCGATCGCCGTGCTCGGAGTCGACTCCGGTACTCCCGGCATAGTTCTTCGCCTGCACGCTTTCCAGATGGCAATACACCGTCAGTGTCATGACATAGCAATAGTCGCGGTTCGCATGGGATCTGAGGACAACGGTCAAGCAGAGCAGGCTGCGCAAGAGGTCTTGGTTGGCCAACCGCATCTGAACGCGATCTTCGCACTAACTAGGTTCGCGACGCTAGGTGCATTTCGTGCTCTCCGGGATGGACACAAGAGCCAACAGGTACTGCTTGTTGGCTGCGACCAGCAGTTTGGGCAACTCTACTATCTAAGTCAGGGCGCGATCGATTCCATCATTGCTCAGAATACTTATGAAATGGCAGATCTTGCGATCAAGATGATCATCGCCCAGAGAAATGGTCAAGGTACGGCTCATCTTGCGCTTGTAAAACCCGTTCTGATAACCCAGGACAACCTCTACGACCCACAGTTTGCTCACCTTCTCACGTACTGGAGATCCGTACCGTGATTGTCATGAAACTTGCATCGCGATGGGTCCTCCTCTCGAGTTTGTGTTTGTGTGGTGTCACGACGGTTGGGTTGCTGCTTGTGTGGCGGGCCGCCGCGCACAGCCATTTACCCTATCATGACTCTTTTTCTATGGGCAAAGCAGATGAATGGGAAAGCTATGACGGTACCTGGAGAGTCGTTGGAGGCGCAGTTCGCAATGATTCGGACGAGCGTGGCGCGAAATTCATGACCGGCTCTCCGAATTG
>WNFC01023319.1_pt1 | contig 13826 bp, 9 predicted proteins | sample 5400541 | NCBI WGS metagenome assembly WNFC01 (sample SAMN13153342, study PRJNA577476) | soil metagenome | isolation source: 120 cm saprolite under Douglas fir tree site 2 hole 2 replicate 1 | place: USA:California | collected 2015-04-18
CCTGGCGCTCGCCCGTGGCGCGGCGGACGCCTCCCTCGGGCTCAAGCTCCTCGGCGGGCTCGCCGTGCGGGTGCTGTGCCCCGAGTTCCCGCCGCGGCTGCGCGCGGGCCAGGACATCGACTTCGCCTGCGTGGCCAAGGAACGCAAGAAGGTCGCGGAATATCTGGCCGGAGCCGGCTGCGAGCCGGACCGCAGGTTCAACAACCTGAACGGCGACCGCCAGATGTACTTCAGCGCGCCCTCCGGGCGGCCCATCGACGTCATGGTCGACAAGCTGACCATGTGCCACATCCTCGACTTCCGGCCCTCCTTCTCCCGCCAGCCGTTCACGATCGACGCGGTGGACGTGCTGCTGTCCAAGCTCCAGATCGTCGAGCTGAACGAGAAGGACGCGCGGGACATCGTCCACCTCCTGGCCGGGCTGCCCCTCGGCGGCGCCCAGGCGTCCATCGACACCGGCCGCTTCGGCAAGCTGCTCGGCGCCGACTGGGGGTGGTGGCGGACGGTCACCGGCAACCTGGAGAAGCTGCCAACGCTGATCGCCGAGCGCCCGCAACTGGTCCCGCCCGGCGCGGCCTACGATCCGGTCGCCCAGGCGGCGCGGCTGTTCGAGGTCGCCGGGCAGGCCCCCAAGTCGATCAAGTGGAAGCTCCGGGCGAACGTGGGCGACCGCGTCCGCTGGTACGAGCTACCAGAAGAAGTCGCACATTGAAGCATCTGTCCTGCTTGACGACGCTTTCCCGCGAGTGCTACACGTTGCACAGAGCGCACGTTGGTTGCGCAGGGTGCGTGGGGAAGGCATAGGTGGTTCTGGTGCGAGTCTTTTTCGCCACCGACATCCACGGCTCAGAGATCTGCTGGCGCAAGTTCCTCAACGCCGCCAGCTTCTACAGGGCGGACCTGGTCATACTCGGCGGTGACGTCACCGGGAAGGTGATGGTGCCGATCACCGCCCGGGGCGGGTACTGGGAGGTGACGTTCCGCGGGGAGCGGCAGCGCATCGAGTCCAAGGAAGAGCTGGAGCGGATCCAGGCCCAGATCCGCAACCGCGGGTCGTACCCGGCGGTGATGACCCCGGATGAGCTGGACCACCTGTCCAAGGACGAGGGCGCGGTCGACGAGCGGTTCGGCACCGAGATGCTCGCCTCGCTCGACCGCTGGCTGGATATGGCCGACACCAAGCTCGGGGCCGGCCAGGTGCCGTGCATCCTGAACGGCGGCAACGACGACTTCTTCGAAATCGACCCCGTAATCGAGTCGTCGCCTTCCGTGACATTCGCCGAGGGGAAGATGCTCGACCTCGACGGGTTCCACCTGGTGTCGATGGGCTGGACCAACCCGACGCCGTGGGACACCTTCCGTGAGGCCCCGGAAGAGGAATTGGCACCGAGGATCGAGGCCGTCGCCAACATGGTGCCCGACATGGAGCGTGCCATCTTCAATTTCCACGCCCCGCCGTACGGGACCGGGCTCGATGAGGCACCGGCGCTGGACTCGACCCTTCGCCCGATCCACGGCGGAGCGGTGATGAAGCCGGTCGGATCCCTCGCAGTTCGCGACGCAATCGTTCGCTATCAACCCATGCTCTCCGTACACGGCCACATACACGAGAGCCGAGGTGTAAAGAAAATGGGAAGGACGCTCGCCATGAATCCGGGCAGCGTCTATGGTGATGGCGTTCTGCAGGGAGCGCTGCTGGAACTGAACGCGAAGAAGGGCAAGGTCACCAAATATCTTCTCGTGAACGGTTGAGCGCTGCCACCCGGCCCGCATCGCCGGAGCCGGTCTTAGGACGCCCCGGATCAGCCCACATGGGAGGCTTGTTAAATGGCGACTGAAGCACTCGGCGAGGAGAGGCCGGCCCTCTTCCTCCGCAAGGCCACGGGCCTGGTCCGTGGCTGGTCGGTCAGGGACTCGATGATCTATGCGGTCCTGGCCACCAACTTCGTCACCCTGGGAATCTACGAATTCACCTTCGCTGGGCCGGCGTTCCCGACCGGCCAGCTGATCACCGCGGTCATCATCTCGGGAATCTGGGTCTCGTTCCTGGTCATCGCCTACACCGGGCTCATCGTCACGATCCCGCGGGCGGGCGGTGACTACGTCTGGCAGACCCGCATCCTCGGCAGCGGCCTCGGCTTCGTCATGGCGGCCACCGGCTGGTGGTTCATCCTGTGGCTGTGGGCGCCGATCTACGGCAACATCCTCGCGGTCCAGTTGTTCCAGCCGTTGTGGGCCACTCTGCAGTGGACCTGGCCCGCGGGCGGCGCCGCCTGGTTCGGCACGAAAAACGGGATCTTCGTGATAACGCTGATCACGATCGCGCTCGCTGGCCTTCTCGTGTCGATCGGGATGGCCGGCTACGCCAAGATCCAGCGCTGGTGCTTCATCGGCGGCATGATCGGCTTCCTTGTCGTCGTGCTGCTGCTGCTGGTCAACTCGCACGCGAGCTTTATCAGCTCGTTCAACCTCGAGGCGCACAAGCTCTTCGGCGTCAACAACGCCTACGCCGCGACCACCCACGCGGCCGCGAAGCTCGGGACAACCTCGTCCCTGGGCTTCGGCCCGCTGGGGCCGACGATGCTGCTCGTGCCGGCGATGATGTTCTTCATCCTGTGGCCGAACTGGGGTGCCACGCTCTACGGCGAGATCCGCGGGGCCAGTGACTTCCGGCGCGTCTTCACCGGCATGTTCGCCGGCCTGTGGATCACGGTGACCTTGACGGTCATCTTCCTGCTGCTGATAGCCAAGACCGTCGGCTGGGGGTTCTACCAGAACCTGAACACTCTGGACTACAACCTCAAGCCGCAGTTCGGCATCTGGCCGTACCCGTTCATGTTCGCCGGCTGGCTGGTGCACAACACCGCCTTCCAGGTGGCGCTGATCCTGGTGCTCAGCCTGTGGTTCTTCGGCTGGGTGGGCACGCTGTTCCTGTCCTCGACGCGGGTCATCTTCGCGGCGGCGTTCGACCGGGTGCTCCCCGACCGCGCGGCCGAGGTCTCGGAGAAGCGGAAGGTGCCGCTCTACTCGCTGGTGCTGATGCTGCTGCCGGCGGTGGGGCTGGCCGCGGTCTACTCCTACTCGACAACGTTCCGCACCTATACCCTGGACGCCACGCTGGTCATCGCGGTGACGTACCTGTTCAGCGCGATCGCGGTGGTCATCCTGCCGTGGCGCAAGCCGGAACTCTGGCGCGCCTCGCCGGCGAGCCGGATCAAGGTACTCGGGGTACCGATCGTCCCGGTGTCCGGCATCATCACGATCGGGCTGCTCGGCTTCAACCTGTACGAGTGGCTGTCCAACAGCAACTACTTCGTGAACAACAAGTCGTCGCTGGTCTACATGGGCGCCATGTACGTGCTGGCGATCGTGGTGTACATAGCCGCCAGGGTGGTCCGCAGTCGGCAGGGCATCGACCTCGGCCTGATCAACAAGGAGATCCCGGTCGAGTAGGGACGCGGCATCGCCCGCAGGGCGTGACACCGGCCCCGCCGCCAGCAGTCCCGGCGGCGGGGCCGGTGTCCGTACCGGGCGGCGGCAGGGGACAGGCAAGGCACGAGAGATGGGCGGAAGCAGCGGCATGACCGAAACTCCGGCTCCGGCCAGCACGCGCGATGGGGCCTGGCCGCCTGCTGCTCAGGCGCCATCGGCGCCCTCGGGGGGTTCCGGGGGGGCGCCCCACCGGGCCAGCGCCGTCATCGTGGGCGCGGGCATCGTCGGCAACAGCCTCGTGCACCACCTGGCGCTGCTGGGCTGGCGTGACCTCGTCCTGGTGGACAAGGGGCCGATGCCGAACCCGGGCGGCTCCACCGGGCACGCCTCCAACTTCATCTTCCCGATCGAGTACTCGAGGATGATGATGGAGCTGACCCGGGACAGCACCGAGCAGTACCAGGCGCTGGGGGTGTTCACCCAGAGCGGCGGGATCGAGGTGGCGCGGACCGCCGAGCGCATGGCCGAACTGCGCCGCCGGTGCAGCGCCGCCAAGGCGTGGGGGATTCCCGCCGCGCTGCTCACCCCCGCCGAGGTCGGCAAGCTGGTCCCGTACCTGGACGAGGCTGTGATCCTCGGCGGGGGGCACTTCCCGACCGTGGGCGTGGTCGACTCGCTCCGGGCGGGCACCCTCATGCGGGAGCAGGCCCAGGCCGCCGGCGCGCTGACCGTGCTCGCCGGCACCGAGGTGCTCGGGATCGACACCGCCGACACCGGGAGCAGGCCCCAGGTGCGCGCCGTGCGTACCAGCGCGGGCGACATCGAGACCGGGATCTGCGTGATCTGCAGCGGCGTGTGGAGCCCGCGGATCGCGCGGATGGCCGGGGCGCGGCTGGCGCTGACCCCGATCGTGCACCAGATGATCAGCGTCGGGCCGATCGCGCTGTTCGCCGGCACCACGGGAGAGATCTTCTACCCGATCGTCCGGGACGTGGACACCAACATGTACGAGCGCCAGCACGGCGGCGACATGGAGGTCGGCTCCTACGCGCACCGGCCGATGATCGTCAGCCCGGACGATATCCCGTCCAACGAGGAAGCGGCGCTGTCCCCGACCGAGATGCCATTCACGGCCGACGACTTCGACCCGCAGCTGGCCCAGGCCCTGGAGCTCATGCCGGACCTGCTGGGCGACGAGCGGGCCGGGATCCGCTACGCGATCAACGGCCTGATCTCGATGACCCCGGACGGCCATCCGCTGCTGGGCGAGACACCCGAGGTCAAGGGGCTGTGGTCGGCCACGGCGAGCTGGATCAAGGAAGGCCCGGGCTGCGGCCGGGTGATGGCCGAGCTGATGTCGGGCCGGGTGCCGGCCGTCGATGTGCATGAGGCCGACGTGGCCCGCTTCTACCCCGGTCAGCAGACCGTCGCCCACGTGCGGGCGCGCGCGCGAGAGGGCTTCAACAAGATGTACGGCATCGTCCACCCCGCCGAGCAGTGGGAATCGGGCCGCCCGCTCCGGGTCAGCCCGTTCTACCAGCGCGAGGCGGACCTGGGCGCGGTGTTCTTCGAGACCGCCGGCTGGGAGCGCCCGCACTGGTACGGCGGCAACGAGGCGCTGCTCTCCCGCTACGCCGGGAAACTCGGCGAGCGCTCGGCCGAGTGGGACGCCCGGTGGTGGTCGCCGATCATCAACGCCGAGCACCTGGCCATGCGCGAGTCCTGCGGGCTGGTCGACCTGTGCGCATTCGCGGTCTTCGACATCACCGGCCCGGCCGCGCTGGAGGCGGTGCAGTCGCTGGTGGTGGCGCAGTCCGACGTCCGGCACGGCCGGGTCGTCTACACGTCGCTCCTGGACGCCGAGGGTGGGTTCAAGGCCGACCTGACCGTGATGCGGCTGGGTGCCGAGCACTTCCGTGTGGTCACCGGCGGGGCGACCGGCATGGCGGAGAAGAAGTGGTTCACCGACCACCTGCCGCCCGGGGCTCAGCTCACCGACCTGACCTCGGCCTGGACCACGATCGGCGTGTGGGGGCCGCGGGCCAGGGACGTGCTCCAGCCGGTGACCCTGGGCGACCTGTCCCATGACGCGTTCGGCTTCGGCACCTGCCGGGAGGTGGAGATGGGCGGCGTGATCGTGCTCGCGTCGCGCATCTCCTACGTCGGGGAGCTGGGCTGGGAGCTGTATGTGCCGATGGAGCAGGGGGCCCGGGTGTGGGACACGGTCTGGGCAGCCGGCCAGCAGCACGGGATCGTTCCGGTCGGTATCGGCGTGTACGGCACGACCGGCCGGCTGGAGAAGGGCTACCGCGCTTTCGGCAACGAGCTGACCCCGGACTACAACCTGGTCGAGGCCGGGATGACCCGGCCGCGCGTCAAGGAGCAGCCGTTTCTCGGCCAGGAGGCCTACCTGGCCCAGCGGGAGACCCCGCCGGCGGCGGTGCTGTGCACGCTGACCGTGGATGACCACGCCTGCGCCGACGGCCAGCTTCGCTACATGCTCGGCGGTGAGCCGGTCCTGTCGGCCGACGGCGAGCGCCTGGTGGACGCGGCGGGCCGGCCCTCCTACGTGACCAGCGCGGGCGCGGGGCCGTCGGTGGGCAAGCACCTGCTGATGGCCTACCTGCCACCGGAGCACGCGCGGGAAGGTGCCCGGCTGGCCGTTGAGTACTTCGGCGAACAGTATCCGGTGACGGTCGCGGTGGCCGGGTCCACCCCGCTGTTCGACCCGGAGAACACCCGGATCCGGAGCTGAGCGGGATGGAGATCGGCGTCTGCGTCAAGCGCGTCCCCATGGTCGGTGGCAAGATCGTGCTAACCCCGGACGCGCAGGAGGTGGACACCCGGCTGTCCGGGTTCACCGTCAGCCCGCACGAGGAATGCGCGGTGGAGGAGGCGGTCCAGATCACCGAGCGGCTCGGCGGGACCGTCTCGGTGATCACCCTCGGGCCGCCGGCGGCCGCCGACCAGTTGCGCGACGCGCTCGCGCTCGGCGCCAAGCGGGCGGTCCTGCTGGAGACCGACGGGCGGGAATGGGGGCCGATCGCCACCGCTGCGGCCATCGTGGCCGAGGTGCGCCGCCACGCCGCCAGCGGGCCGGGCTACGACCTGCTGCTGTGCGGCAACGAGGCGGCCGACACCGGTGACTACCAGGTGGGCGTCCGGGTCGCCTGCGCCCTGGGCTGGCCCTGTGTCACCGGTATCAAGAACCTGGAGATCACCGGGGACGGTACCAGCGCCAGGGCCCGGCGGGAGTACCGCGGCGGCGAGGAGGCGTTCGAGTTCGGGCTGCCCGCGGTGGTCTGCGTCAAGGAGGGGATCAACCTCCCCCGCTACCCGTCGCTGCCGGGGCGGCTGCGGGCCAAGCGGGCGGAGATCGAGCGGCATGAACCGCAGTGGCAGGAGGAAGGACTGCGAATGCAGTCACTCCGCGTGCCCGCGAGCGAGCGGAAGCAGGCCACCGTGCTCGGCACCGGGGCGGACGCGGTGCCCGCGCTCATCGGGGTGTTCGAAGAGTGGGGTGGCCGGGGGCGCCCCGGTCGCGGCCGTGGTGTTCGGGCCCGCGGACCAGGTTCCCCGCGACGCGCTGGCGGGCCACGGGGCGGCCAGCGCCTACCTGATCGAGCCCGGGCGCCTGGACGGCTACGCGCCGCAGGCCTGGGCGCGGGCCCTCGCCGGGCTGGCCGCGGAAACGGGGGCCTTCGCTGTAATCGCGGCGGCTACAGAGCGCGGCAGTGAGGTGATGGCCTACCTCGGTGCGCTCACCGGCCTGCCGATGGCGGCGAACTGTGTCTCCGCCGAGCGGGACGGCGACGGCGGGTACCAGGTCGTCCGGCATCGCTGGGCCGGGCTGCTGCTGGAAGAGGCCCGGCTGGAAGGCTCGCCCGCGCTGCTGACGGTGGCCACGGAAGCGGTCCCGGCGGTGACCGTGGCGGAGCCCGGCGCTCTCCCGGTGCACTCCTACGCTCCCGGGCTGGACGATGACGACCTGCGAGTGCGTGCCACCGAGACCTCCGGGCACAGCTCGGGCGCGTCGCTGGCCACCGCGCGGGTGGTGGTCGGGGGCGGCCGCGGCGTCGGCGGCCCGGACGGGTTCGCGCCGCTGGAGGAACTGGCCGGCCTGCTCGGCGGCGTCGTCGGCGTCTCCCGGGTGGTGACGAGCGAGGGCTGGCGGCCGCACCGGCAGCAGGTCGGGCAGACCGGCACCAAGATCACGCCGGAGCTGTACCTGGCGTGCGGGATCAGCGGGGCCATCCAGCACATGGCCGGCTGCGCGGGTGCCAAGCACATCGTCGTGGTCAACACCGACCCCGGGGCACCCATCCTGGCGCATGCCGACTACGCGGTCGTGGGGGATCTGGGCGAGGTGATCCCGGCGCTGGTCGCCGCGCTCCGCGCCCGCTCTGCGCCTGGCTGAGCGTCCCTTGGCGCCGGAAAGCCGGCCAGGGGCATACCCGGACGCGGACAGAACTCGGCGTCCGGGTAAGCCCGCGCCCGACCGGGAGACGCTTCCCGCTGGGATCCCGCCTCCGCTCGGTCCGCAAGCCTCCGCCGGTGACGCCGGGATTCTCGCAATGGGAACGCTCGAGCATATGCCTTGACAGGAATATGCTTGTCTGGGCATACTCGACGGGTGAACTCGGTTTTTGAGGTGCTGGCGGAGCCACGGCGGCGGCAGATTCTCGACCTCGTGCGGGGCGGCGAGTGTTCGGTGAGCGAGCTGGTGGCCCGGCTGGAGATGAACCAGCCGGCCGTCTCCAAGCACCTGCGGGTGCTCCGCGAGGCGGGCCTGGTCCGGGTGCGCGTCGACGAGCAGCGCAGGCTGTACCGGCTCACCCCGGCGCCGCTGCGCGAACTCGACCTGTGGCTGGCTCCCTACCGGGCGGCCTGGGAGTCCAGTCTCGACAAGCTGGAACGGCACCTGGACCAGATGGACCAGGACGAGATTAGGGGAAGGGCAATGACGATGGGCAAGCTGGAGGACCTCGGCGGGCGCTGGCAGCTGCGGTTCACCCGGGAACTGGCGCACCCGCAGGAGAAGGTGTGGCGGGCGATCACCGAGCCGGAGCACATGCAGGCCTGGTTCCCGCAGCACGTGAGCGGCGAATGGGTGCCCGGCGGCCGGCTCACGTTCTCCAGCCCGGACGGCCGCGGCCCGGACTTCGACGGCGAGGTGCTCGCCTACCAGCCGCAGTCGCTGGTCGAGTTCCGCTGGGGCCCCGACGTGATCCGTATGGAACTGGAGGGCCGCCCGGACGGCTGCACGCTCACCTTGCTGGACACCTTTGCGGAGCTGGGCAAGGCGGCTAGGGACGCGGCCGGCTGGCACGAATGCCTCGACCGGCTCAGCGACTACCTGGATGCGGGTAAGGTCTCGTTCCCGCCCGGCCAGCGGTGGTCCGAGGTCTATCCGCGCTACGTCGGGGAGTTCGGCCCCGAGGCCGCCGCCATAGGCCCTCCGACTGGGTAGCCAGCCCAACCACTGGGGAACCAGGGCAACCCTGCTCCCACCTCCCGTACTGGGCTAGCGCGGCGGACTAAGGCTGGCCCGCGATGCTCACACTCGGGTCACCGCCTGCAGGTTCTCCCGCGCCGTCTGGGTGAGCGGATGATCCGGACCGAGCGCGCGCTCGCAGTCGGCGAGCGTGCGCTCGAACAGCGCCTGGGCCTCCACCATCCGGCCCACCGTGTGGAAGGCGTGGGCGAGGTTGCTGCGGGAGGTCAGCGTGTCCGGATGATCGGCCCCGAGCACCCGGTCGCAGTCGGCCAGGTTCTGCTCGTACAGCGGGATGGCCTGGGCCAGCCTGCGCGCCGAGTGGTAGGCGGACGCGAGGTTGCCGCGCGCGGCGATGGTGTCGGGGTGGTCGGGGCCCTGGGTGCGTTCCCGGTCGGCCAGCGCCCGCTCGTACAGCGGGATGGCCTCCTTGTACCGGCGGGCCAGGAAGAACGTATCGGCGAGGTGTCCCCGCACGGTGATGGTGTCCAGGTGGTCGGCGCCCTGCGCCGCCTCCCGGCCGGCCAGCGTGCGCCGGTAGGTGGCCAGCGCCTCCTTCAGCCGTCCCGCGGCGCGGTAGCCGTAGGCCAGGTTGCCCCGGGCGGCCAGCGTGTCGGGGTGGTTCGGGCCGTGCGCCCGTTCCTGGTCGGTCACGAGGCGCTCGTACAGCGGCAGCGCCTTCTCCGGCTTGCCAGCCACCCGGTAGGCATGGGCGAGTTCGCCGCGGGCGGCCAGGGTGTCCGGGTGTGCCGGGCCGAGGACCCGCTCCCGGCCGGTGAGGGCTTGCTGAAATGCGGTGATCGCCTGGTCACTCTTGCCCGCGCCCAGATAGGCCTCGCCCAGGTCCTCCCGGGCGGCCAGGGTGTCCGGGTGCCGGGCGCCCCGGCCCTGCTCGGCTTCGGCGAGAACGCGCTCGGCGAGGCTGACCGCCTCCTGGGCGCGGCCGGCCGAGCGGTAGGCGCGGGCGAGGTTGGTGCCAGCCGAGACCGTGTCCGGATGAACCGCGCCGAGGAGGCGCTGCCGTTCGTTCAGGGCCTCCTGGTACACCGCCACGGCGTCATCCGGGTGCCCGGCCGCCTCGTGTGCCGCGCCCAGCCGGTCCCGGGCCAGCAGGGTGTGCGCATGGCCGGGCCCTAGCTCGGCCTCGCTGATGGCCAGGATCGACTGCCAGTAGGCGGCGGCCGGCCCGGCCAGCCCGACCCCTTCGAGGCTGCGGCCCGCTCGCATGAGCAACGGATGGCACTCGGGAGTCCAGAGCAGCCGGCCCGCGACCTCGTGCAGCCTTGCGGTGCAGTCGCGCAGGGCCTGCTCGAACAACGGCGTGGCATCGCGCCGGGGCCAGACCTGGAGCAGGGCCTCCGCGGCGGCGCGCGCCGCCTCGTCACATTCGGCGGCGGTGAGGTTCTGCTGGACCGTCGCCTGGACCAGAGCGTGCACCCGCACCGTCCGCGCGGCACTGGTGGTGTCGATGCTGACCAGGCCCGCACGGGACAGGTTGTACAGGGCGGCGCGGGCCTGCATCTCATCTACGGCACCGCCCCGCCGGTAGCGGGTGAGGTAGGCGCAGGCGGCCTGGCTCGTCAGCACGGCACCGGGGATGCCGTTGGGATCCAGCATCGCGACCAGGGCCAGCGCGGGGCGGGCGAGCCCGGCCGGCGGTATCTGCTCGGCCAGTTCGGCGCCGATCGACCAGGTGGACGCGACGATCGACGGATACGCCCCCGCGGGGGTGCCGGCCAGGCGCTTCATCCGGTCGGCCACCCTGGCCCGGTACTGGCGGCAGTCCAGCCCGGTCTCGGCCATCAGGGCGGCGGCCTGCGCCAGCGCGATCGGCAGGTAGCCGAGATCGTCGGCCAGGTCGAGGGCGCCGATCCACTGGTCCGGATCGCTGTGCAGCTTGGTGGACAGGTACCCGAGCGCCTCGCGGGGGCTGAACGGCCCCACCTCGACCGCGCGCGGACGGTAAGCCCGCACGGCGGTGTCGGGCCGGCGGCTGGTGACGACCACGCGCCCGTGTGGTCCGTGCGGCCAGAGCCCTTCCAGCACGGCCGCGTCACCGAGATCGTCGAGGATCACCAGCCACGGCCGGCTGGTCTGGGTGAGCCGGTCGAGGAAGCGCCCGGCGGCGGTTTCCGCGGTCTCCCCTTCGGCCCCCTCGCCGATGTCACGCATCGCCTGCGCGTAGGCGGTCACCACGCCGTCCCTGGTGGTCGGGCACATCCAGACGACCAGGTCCACCGCGCGCCGGTCCCAGAGCGCGTGCGCGATGGCCAGGGCGAGTTGCGTCTTGCCGGTGCCGCCGAGCCCGCCAAGGGCCCGGCCGGCTTCGTCGGACGGGATCAGCACCGCCGTGTCACCGGGGGCCAGGCTGGCGGCCAGGCCGAGCCCGGTCTCGTGCCGGGGGACGTGGGAGTCGGCCAGTTGCGGGATCAGGCCGGACAGCACCGGCCAGCTGACCGGCCCCGGCCGTGCCGGACCGACGCCTGACTGGCTCCCGCTCATCTGTGTCTGGTCACCAACCCGCGTGGGGAGTGCCGGGGATTCCCGCGTCACGTCAACCAAACCTCACGCCGGTTATACACGGCGATTTCAGATCACGGAACGAAAACGGAAACCGGACTCCGGGCCCGCCACCGTGCAACCGATTGTATTTCACTCCATCACTACACGTGATTCCGGGTTGCTCTTACGTAGCCGCATTCGGCCCGCCGGGCGGCCGGGCGCCCGGCGGCTAGGCGGGCTGGGCGGCACCCGCGCGGGCCAGCAGTTCCCGGCGCCACTCCTCGGTCTGCTGGACCTGGTTGAACGTGAACAGGTGCAGGCCCGCGACGCCGGAGGCCGGCGCGGTGAGGGTGGGGCCGAGCCTCGCGAGCAGCCGTTCCGGCCGGTAGCCGCCGGGCGTGCCGAACCGCAGGAACCACTCCATGTGCCCGGCGAGGAACCTGACCGACTCGCTGGCCCCCGCCTTGGCCGCCATCCGCAGCAGCCGGGCGCGCTCCACCGGCCCGGCCAGCCCCACGTACAGCGGCAGGGTGACGCCGCGGGCGCGGACCCGGCGGACCCACCGCCGCACGGTGGCCGGGTCGAAGCACAGGTTGCTCACGATGTAGCCGGCGAGCCGGCGTTTGTCCCACATGGCCTGGATCGTGATGTCGTCGTCGATCCGGGGGTGCGTCTCCGGATACCCGGTGATGCCGGTCCGCGGAAAAGGATTGCCCATTTCGGCCAGCCGCTCCAGCAAAGACAATGCACTGTCAAAACGGCCTGCCGGGGGGTCGGCGTCACCCGCGGGGACGAAGACGTCGTCCACCCCGCACGCGATCAGCCTGGCCGCGATGTCGGCGAGGTGCGCGTCGTCCCGCACCAGCCGGGCGGACAGATGCGGGACCACCTGGTAGCCGCGGCCCGCCAGGAGTTCGGTCAGGTCCAGGGTGGCGTCGAGGCCCTTGGTGGGGGAGGCGGTCACGGTCACCGTCATGCCAGGCGGGACCCACTGCGTCACCGCGTCCGCCACGCGGTCGGCCGGGAACACCTCATACCGTGGGTGTTCCAGCAGCGGGGCGACGCTGGCCAGGCCGCCGCGGAAGGGCCCGCCCCGGATCACGGCCAGCCCCGGATCACGGCCCGCCCCCGGCATCCGGCCCGCTCCCGGCATCCGGCCCGCCCCGAAGCACGGTGCCCCCGTAGGCACGGCTGGCACCACCGGCCCTTTCCGGTGATATCACACGAAACGGTCGTTCTGATGTCCCGTTTGTCATGGTTCGCGGGGCCAGATCGTGTGAAAAGTGCGCTGGGAGCCGGTCCCCCGTGAGCAGGTCCGCCAGTTCCCGTTCCAGGCGGCTGGTCCCGGTCTCCACGACGGTGAGCGGCAGGCCGAAGCGCGCCGCCACCTGCTCCGCTTCCGCCTCCAGGCCCGGGTCCCGGTCCTGGGCCAGCCAGACCAGCCGNNACCAGCCGACGGTACTGCCCGAAGTAGTCCGGCCACAGTTCCGGGTACCGGTCCAGGCCCAGTTCGGTGAGCACGACCCGCTCGAAGCTGCGGACCAGGAAGTCGGTCAGCACGTAGGTGCCCGGCTCCGCCTCGAACTCCGCCCGGATCCGCTCCGGCCCGGCGAACACGTCGTAACAGTGCAGCCCAGGCAGTCGGCGCAGGCCCAGCCGCGTGCACAACCCGTCCAGCGCGCCGTACGTCCCGCAGTCCGCGTAAGCCACGGCGACCCGTTGCCCGCGGGCCAGGCCAGCCCGCGCCAGCCGTTCGGCCTCCATCGTGATTTTTCCCGGGCGGTTGTGCAGCAGGGCGGGAAGGCAGCGCAGCTCGGCCCGCCAGCCGCGGCGCGCGATGATCTCGCGCAGGTGCGCGCCCAGGGCGCCGCAGGCGATGACCAGGACCGGGGCCTCAGCCGGGGAACGGGAGTTGGTCGATGAAGCGGTCGTTGAAGTCGGCGCGGTCGGACAGCTCGACATACCTCACCTCCTCCAGCAGCGCCAGCCCGGCGGCCCGTTCGCGCAGCGACAGCAGCGCCATCTTGGCACCCTCGCCCGCCACGTTCCCGGCGCTGACCACGCGCAGCACGCCGATCTCCGGGACCAGGCCGAGCCTGATCGCGTTGGCCGGGGACAGGTAGCTGCCGAACGAGCCCGCGAGCAGCACCTGCTGGACGTCGCCGGGTTGCAGGCCGGCCTCCTCCAGCAGGATGCGCCAGCCGGTGGCGATCGCCGCCTTGGCGAACTGAAGTTCCCGCACGTCCCGCTGGGACAGGTAGATGGACCGGGACACGTCGCCCGGCTCGCCGAGCCAGTGCAGCACGAACACCCGCTCCTCGCCGAGCCGGGTCAGCCGCCCGGCCAGCCCCGGCGCCAGCGCGGCAGCCTGCTCCTCGGGCACGAACCGGCCGGACGG
>WNFC01006075.1_pt1 | contig 13825 bp, 14 predicted proteins | sample 5400541 | NCBI WGS metagenome assembly WNFC01 (sample SAMN13153342, study PRJNA577476) | soil metagenome | isolation source: 120 cm saprolite under Douglas fir tree site 2 hole 2 replicate 1 | place: USA:California | collected 2015-04-18
CTGCTCTCCGGCGGCGAAAAGGCCATGACCGCGCTGGCGCTGCTCATTGCCATCTTCCGCTACCAGCCAAGCCCCTTCTGCATCCTGGACGAAGTCGACGCCCCGCTCGATGAAGCCAACGTCGGGCGCTTCACGCGCCTGATCGGCGAGATGAGCAGCCAGACGCAGTTCATCATCGTTACCCACAACCGCAAAACCATGGAGATGGGCAGCGTGCTCTACGGCGTGACGATGCAGGAGCCCGGCGTCTCCAAGCTGGTCAGCGTGCGCTGGGAAGAATCGCAAGTGCCTGCGCCAAAGCAACAGGCCGCGGCCGCCTCCGCAGCGTGAAATCGCTCCGCATTTAACCAGGAAGGGCGCAGCACTGTTTACCCTGAGCTTCGAAGCGCCGCGCCCTTGCCGCTTCCCAATGAATCCCTGCGGCATTCTCCGCAAGCTGGATAGTTTCCCCTTTTGTCGTTTCGCAAACAATTCTCCCGCATGCCTTTGACTTCGCGTTGCGCTGCGCTAGAATGTTTCCCACTTCGTCGGGGGAACTTTCTCTGTGCCATCTGCTCCTGCCATGAAAGTCTTGTGGGAAACGCAATTCGCTGGCCTCACGCCAGTCGCGCGCGGCAAAGTCCGTGACATCTACGATCTCGGCGACAAGCTCCTGATCGTCGCCACGGACCGGCTCTCGGCCTTCGACGTCATCCTGCCCACACCCATTCCCGACAAGGGCCGCGTCCTGACGCAGCTTTCGCTTTTCTGGTTCGATCTCTTAAAGGACGTCATTCCCAACCACGTCCTCACCGCCACGGATTTTCCATCACCCTTCGACAAGTTCAAGGATGAACTCGCCGGCCGCTCCATGGTTGTGCGAAAGACGCAGCCTCTGCCGATTGAATGCGTGGTTCGCGGCTACGTCTCCGGCTCTGGTTGGAAGGACTATAGGACTATCGGAAAAATCTGTGGCGTTCAGCTGCCTGCGGGTTTGCTCGAATCAGACCGCTTGCCGGAGCCCATCTTTACGCCCGCAACAAAAGCCGCCTCCGGCCACGACGAAAACATCTCTTTCGAACAGGCCGCATCGCTCGTTGGCAAGGAACTTGCCAAAAACGTCCGCGCCGTCAGCCTGGAAATCTATCGTCGTGCTGCGGCTTATGCTGAACCGCGCGGTATCATTCTTGCCGACACGAAATTCGAATTTGGCCTGCTCCACAACGAATTGATCTGGATTGACGAAGCCCTCACGCCTGATTCTTCCCGCTTCTGGCCCGCCGCGCATTACAGTCCCGGCGGTCCCCAGGCTTCTTTCGACAAGCAGTTTGTTCGCGACTATCTCGAGCGAATGCAGTGGCCGAAATCCCCGCCCGGCCCGGCACTTCCTCCTGAGGTCGTCGAGGCCACTCGTGCCAAGTACCGGGAAGCCTATCGCATCCTGGCCGGGCGCGAACTGGATTAGCAAGCAGGGCCCCACACCGTAAGTTCTCGAGCGGAGCGTGCCATCGTGAAAGATCAACTGGAAGGGCTCGTCAATCAGATGGTGGAGCGCGGGATTCTGTTTGACGAAGCCGTCGGCGAGTTCGAAAAGCGCTTCATCAAGCGCGTGCTGGACCGCGCAAACGGCAACCAGTCCCGCGCGGCAGAAATTCTTGGCATTCACCGCAATACCCTGAGCCGCAAAATCGATGAGTACAAGCTCGATTCGAACGGCCACCGCCGGCATACGCGCTGACCAATCTCCCGATCGCTCGCAAGAAACGAAAGCGGCTCCCCGGTATGGCCGGGGAGCCGTTTTCTAAGTACCTCGGAGATGGAGAAGATTAGCTCGGCTTTGTAGCCGGCTTTTTCGCTGCTGGCTTCCGCACCGGCTTCTTCGGCGCTGCCTTCTCCTTCGGAATGTCCTCTTCCTTCACCTTGGCCTTCTCCCAGTGCAGGAAAAATGCAGGGTCGGGATCGTAGGAAGTCAGCGTGCCCGTAAAGTGGACGGCGCTGTCCTTTTCCACGCGTGCCGCTTCCGGCTGGCCCACGACCTTCACGTCCATGTTGGGGGTCGTGGCGGCATCGAACTCCGCATCACTCGTAACGAAGGCGATCTTCAGAACGATGGCATCATTACCGGGCACGACCTCGATCACCTTGCCCGGCACTTCGGGGAATTCCAGCCCACAAGACGCGAACCACGTCAATTTACCTTTATCGCCCCCGGCCTTGAGGTCGGCGATCACCGACGCAATCGTCATATCTTTCTGCGCTGCCGCGAGGTCCGCAGCGCTGGGTAGCGAGTAGCTGCCGGGACGCTCTGCCGAGCTTCCCGCAAGTTGCAGGAGTTCATTCAGCTCCGCATCCGTCAGGCTGTCGCACACCGTTCCGCCCTGGTAGTTCACAATCAGCTTCCGCAGGTAGTCCTTCACCTTGGCCGATTGCGCCTGGGTTGCGCCCTTGGCCGTCACCGCTCGCGCGATGGACCAGAAGGCGTCCATCTGTTGCGGCGGTGTCATGCAAAGGTATGCCTGGCCCAAGCGGTAATTAAAAGTGAGATCATCGGGATTCACGGCCAGCGCCGCCTTGTACGATCCCGCTGCCGCGGAACAATCCTTGGCATTCATCGCGGCTTGGGCCGCGATGCCATTCAGGGTGACCAGCGAAACCGTCTTCTGCTTGGCCCAGGCCTCGTCCGTCACGCCATCCGGCTTCTTCACTTCTTCGAGGGACTTTAGCGCGGAAGCCGCCGCGGCCTGGGCGGCCTTCGCGAGGGCGACATCTTTCGAGGCGTTCGGCCCAGCCGCCGCGTCGGAGACCATCGCGTAGTACGCCGTCGCATGTGTGTAATAAGCGTTGAAGCGCGTGAGCGCGTCCACCTTGTCACCGAGGGCCGCCAGCTTGTCGGCACTTTCGATCATCTTCAAGTAGTTTTTCTGCGCCGTGTAAGACTGGTAGTACAGCGGATAAACGTAATTGAGGAGCGTGGAATTCGGATATTTCGCGACAAAATCATCCAGACACTTGATCTGTGCCGCGGGAGCCTTCTCCGCGGCGCACGCCTGGTAGGCGTTGTACTCGGCCATCGTGTACTTGGCCGCTCCGGCGTCCTGACCCGTTGCCGGCGCTTGCGCGAAGGCACTCAGCCCGCTCCCGGCAATCAGGAAAAGGGTTGCGACCATCGCCAGCCCCGCCAATCTTCGTGTTGCGTTCATTCCCATTTCTCCTCGCTCAAACTCCAAGCCTGAGTTATCTGCTTCCGGTGCACCCCGGAATGCTTCTGCCGGGAATCGCTTTGTTTCGGAAAACCTTGGGATTATAGGGAAATCCGCACCCCATCCGCAAGACGTTACCTTTCACTTACTTTGTGACCTGAGGAAATTTCTCCATGCAGAAAGCAGCTTCTCTATGGATACCCGCTCCGCCACCAGGGGATCCCAAGTACTCAAGAAAACTCTAGTGATAGGATGAGTGTCGCACAAAAAGAGTGGCCCGTACGAGGAAGAAATCTCATGGCGCGAATAAACAGAACAAATAGAGATCCCCGGGAAAAGAAGCCGCTGGCGGGCGGTGTGGCGCTCGTCACGGGCGGGAGCCGCGGTATCGGCCGGGCCATCGCGCATCAGTTGGCATTGCTGGGAGCTTCCGTATCGATTTGTGGCCGGGATCGCGCCGCACTCGAGGAATCCGCGCGGGGACTGGCGAAAATCGGTGTGCCCGTGCATTCCCAAATGGCCGATGTCACAAAACCAGCAGACGTTGCTGATCTAGTTGCCAAAACGGAAACCGCGCTCGGTCCCATCACCATCCTCGTCAACAACGCCGGCATCGGTCTTTTCGGCCCGGCCCACGAGAAAACCGAGGCCGATTGGGATCGCGTGCTGGATACCAATCTCAAGAGCGTCTTTCTCGTTTCCCGCGTTGTGGCCCCTTCCATGATCCGCCGCGGCTCGGGCGACATCATCAACATCAGTTCCCTCGCCGGAAAAAACACCTTCGCGGGCGGCGGCATCTATTGCGCGTCCAAATGGGGTGTCCTCGGACTTTCCGGCTGCATGGCGGAAGATCTCCGGGAACATGGCATCCGCGTCAGTGTGATTTGCCCGGGAAGCGTTGCCACGGAATTCTCCGGCCGCGGCCCAAAGGACTCCTCGAAAGTGCTGAGCCCGGAAGATGTCGCCCACGCCGTGGAAGCCATCGTCACGCAAGGCCCGCGAAGCTTCCTGAGCGAGATTCACCTTCGGCCGCTGCGGAAACCATAGGCGGACTGGCTCGCCCCACGTCCGGACATTTTCCTCTTGACAATCATCGTTGCAACGACTATTATCACACCATGAACTTGCGCCCCAAATCCTCCAGCCCGGCCGCCTCCCTGGAGAACCGCATTTTCGTCGCGCTCTTGCAAGCCGCCGACACCCTCGGCCAGGAAGCGGAACAGTTCCTGAAGGCCGCGGGGCTTACGGGCGCTCAATACAATGTCCTTCGCATTCTCCGCGGGGCCGGGCCCGAAGGATTGCCCTGCCGTGGCATCGGGGACCGCATGATTTCTCACGACCCGGACATGACGCGCCTTCTCGACCGCATGGAAAAGCGCGGCCTGATCACTCGGGAACGCCAGACTGACGACCGCCGCGTCGTGAAGGCGCGCATCACGCCGCAAGCACTCAGCCTTCTAAAAACCCTCGACCAGCCGGTTCACGAACTTCACAAGCGCCAGTTCCGGCACATCTCTGCCGCGCGCCTGAAGATTCTTTCTGACCTGCTGGAAGAAGTCCGCGTCCGTAAGCCTGCGTAGCAGGCCTTTCGGGGCGAGTTTCAAACATCCAATCAAAACCAAAGGGGAGAAAAACATGGGCCACTATCTATCTCGAATCGCAGTAACCGCCGGACTCGCAACCGTTCTGTCATTGCCCGTCGGCGCGGCTACATCCGATTGGAAGATCGATCCGCAGCATTCGTCCGCGCAGTTCGCGGTAAAACACCTGATGATTTCGACAGTCCGCGGCGAATTCCACGGCGTCACTGGCACGGTGAACTGGGACGATAAGGACATCACCAAGTCCACTGTGGACGTGACGATTGACGCCGCATCCGTGGAAACCCGCGAGCCACAGCGAAATGCGCATCTCAAGAGTCCCGACTTCTTCGATGTGGCCAAGTATCCGGCGATCACCTTCAAGTCAAAGAAGGTCGAACAGGCAGCGCCAGGCAAGATCAAAGTTACGGGTGACCTTACGATTCACGGCGTCACCAAGGAAGTTGTCCTCGACGTTGATGGCCCCACTGCTCCGATTAAAGATCCCTGGGGCAATTCCAGAGCCGCCATCAACGCCACAACCAAGGTCAACCGCCAGGACTTCGGCGTGAAGTGGAACGCCAACCTCGACGGCGGCGGTGTCGTCGTCGGTGACGATGTTTCTATCACCATCGATGCGGAAATGATCAAGCAAGCGCCGGCGAAATCCGGCAACTGACAAGACTGTGTCAGCATGGTTTGGGAAAGGAGTGGTCGGAGCGGATGCACCGCCCGCTCCGCCTGAATCATCAAACAAGAGATTGCAAATGGAAGGGATCGAACTCATGCAGAAGCCGGCACCAAGCGATTTCCCAGTCCACGAACTGATCCGTGAGCGTTGGAGCCCGCGGGCATTCGCCGACAAGCCTGTTCCACAAAACGTTCTACGCAGCATTTTCGAGGCGGCCCGCTGGGCCCCGTCCAGCTACAACGAGCAGCCCTGGGCCTACATCGTTGCCTCAAAAGACGATAAAGCCAGTTTTGAGAAAATGCTCAGCGTCCTCGTCGAATTCAACGCCGGTTGGGCCAGGAGCGCTCCAGTTCTGGCTATCGCCGTCGCTGAACTGTCATTCGCCAATAACAATACCCCCAACCGCAACGCTCAATACGACACCGGCGCGGCAACCGCGCTTCTTTCCGTCGAAGCCACCGCTCACGGCTTGGGCGTCCACCAAATGGCCGGATTTGATCCGGATAAAGCTCGCCAAGCTTTCGGCATCCCCGCCGGATGGGAAGCGATCGCCGCCCTCGCCATCGGTTATCCGGGCGATCCGGCTTCCTTGCCTCAGCCTTTGAAGGATCGTGAGATGGCGCCCAGGACACGCAAACCGATTGCCGAATTTGTTATGGCCGGTCATTGGGGGCATACTGCTCCTTTCGCAACGAAATAACCGGAGATCGCTGACCCCGCCTCGCCATGCACCGCACTCTCGAATTCCTCCTCCATCATGGATACGTAGTGTTGCTCGGATGGGTTTTCATCGAGCAGGTGGGGCTGCCGCTTCCCTCCATGCCGCTGTTGCTCGCGGCGGGCGCGCTCGCAGGCACCGGCCACCTGAGTTTTTTCGCTTCGCTCTTCTACGTCGTGCTCGCGGCCGTGGCTGCGGATTCCATCTGGTTTCAGCTTGGCCGCCGCAAAGGCATCAAGATCCTCCAGCTTCTCTGCAAGATTTCGCTTGAGCCGGATTCCTGCGTTCGCCGCACCGAGGGAATTTTTTCTAAGCAGGGCGCGCGCTCGCTTCTCGTGGCCAAGTTTCTCCCTGGTCTGAGCGCGGTCGCGCCTCCCCTTGCGGGCATCTTTCACATGCGTTCGCGGCGTTTTCTCCTCTTCGATGCCTTGGGGTCGCTCCTCTGGGCCGGCACGTTCCTCGGCCTCGGTTTTGTATTCAGTGGTCAGATCGAGCGCGTAGCGGAGCATCTCGTCTCTCTCGGGGGATGGCTGCTGGTCCTTCTCCTCGGCGTTCTTGCGGCTTACATCGCATATAAGTTTGTCGCCCGCCGGCGCTTTCTGCGTGAACTGCGCATCTCGCGCATCACCGTGGATGAATTGAAAGAAAAACTCGACTCCGGCGAAGAACTCGTCATTGTTGACCTGCGCCACTCGATGGATTTCGAAGCCGACCCTGAAACCATTCCCGGCGCCTTCCGCATGGACTCCAAGGAGCTGGAGGAGAAGAATGACCGTTTGCCTCGCGACCGCGAAGTAATCCTCTACTGTACTTGACCAAACGAAGCCACCAGCGCCCGTGTGGCGCTGCTCCTCAGGAAGAAGGGCATCACTCGAATTCGCCCGCTGCTGGGTGGTCTGGATGCCTGGCGCGAACGCGGCTACCCGCTCGTCGCCGTCACCCTCACTTAATCCCGCAAAAAAAACGCCCCCCGGCTATCGCGACAAGCGAATAACTCTTTGACTGTAGGGGCGCAGCATGCTGCGCCCCTACTCGGCACGATGCAATCACCGGCTGGCCTCTATCTTCTCTGCGATAAGAGCCTGCCCATCGTTATCTCGTGAGGAATAAGATGCAAAGAGTCCGTGAGGCAACTATTGATTTTCGAGGTCGGAGCTTTAGCTCCGACATATAGAATTTCTTTTCAGCGCGGCTTCAGCCGCTGAGGAATTGACATGGCTGTTGCTACACAGACTCTATAGCCGCGGTAGGACAATCCCGCTCTGCGACTGGTACTTCCCCTTCTTGTCTTTGTAGCTCACCTCACACTCTTCGTCGGATTCGAAGAAGATCACCTGGCACAGCCCTTCATTCGCGTAAATCTTCGCGGGCAGCGGTGTCGTGTTGCTGATTTCCAGTGTCACAAAGCCTTCCCACTCTGGTTCGAACGGCGTCACGTTCACGATGATCCCGCATCGCGCGTAGGTCGATTTGCCCACGCATATCGTCAGCACGTTGCGCGGAATCCGGAAGTATTCCACTGACCGCGCCAGCGCAAACGAATTCGGCGGAATGATGCACACGTCGCCCTTGAACTCCACGAACGACTTCGGATCGAACTGCTTCGGGTCCACGATCGTCGAATTCACGTTCGTGAAAATCCTGAACTCGTCCGCCACGCGAATGTCGTAGCCGTACGACGACACTCCGTAGCTGATCACTCCGTCACGCACCTGCCGGTCCGTAAACGGCTCGATCATCTTGTGCTCCAGCGCCTTGCGCCGGATCCAGCGGTCTGGCTTGACGGCCATCCATTCCTCCCCAAAATATAACTTCGATTTATCTCTTCGATTGTTTGCTACGCCAAAGTGAATCGAACGAGAGCGCCAAAGGATGTTCAGTGTAGATTACCCCCCCACGTCTTGACAACCTGCGCCGCACCCTCTAGCATCTGCCTCGGAAGCGTTGGAGGATTGCGTGATCAAGCTGGACATCGTTAATGCCGTCGTCGCCACGACGAACATCAGCCGCACCAAGGCCGAGCAGGCCGTTGAAACTGTTTTCGAATCGTTGAAGCAGGCTCTCGGCCGTGGCCAGCGCATCGAACTCCGCCGCTTCGGCGTCTTCAGTGTGAAGCCGCGCAAGACCGGCATCGGCCGCAATCCCCGCACCGGCGAAGAGGTGACCATTCCGCCGGGCAAAGCCGTCCGCTTCAAGCCCGGAAAAGAGCTTCAAGGCATCGAAGAAGAAAAAAAAGCGGAATAGACCTCCCGCGGCAGAGCTTCCATCACTACAAACGAACGACCTCCTCAGGGCTTCGGCTCTGGCGCGAACCCGTCCAATTGTGCTGTACTGGTGCGTGTCGATTCCCTTTGTCGCGCCGGCCATTTCGTGAGCACGCCACTCCCAGAAAATCCGCCACCGTCCATTCCCATCAACTTGGATTGGCGCGCCATTCCCTATGTCCAGTCGCCATATCTACCCGTTCCCCCTCGCCCTTCTCTCAAAATGCTCTTTCTCGCGGGCGTTTTATTTCTTCTTACTCTTTGCACCTGCCTGGTCGCCGGCACTCAATTTGCCGTCGCTTACGCGCAGAACCAGGCTGTTTCGCTCGACGAGTTTCTCAACGCCTTCACTCTCTTTTACAAACACCCGGCGGCCCTCGCTGCAGGCCTGCCCTTCGCGCTCACTTTGCTCACCATTCTGCTCGCCCATGAACTCGGCCATTTCTTCGCCTGCCGTCATCATCACATCCGTGCGAGCTACCCTTTTTTTATTCCCTTTCCGTCGCTCATGGGCACGTTCGGCGCATTCATTCTGATTCGTTCCCCGATTCGCACCGCTCGCGCACTCTTTGACGTGGGCGCTTCCGGTCCGCTTGTGGGTTTCATTCTGGCGGTTCCCGCACTCGCCTACGGAGTTCTCCACGCCAGGATTGTTCCGGGTCTTGACGACACGCGAAACGTCGACCTGGCCTTCGGCACTCCACTTCTGTTGCGTCTCTTCGCTGCCGGGCTGCATCCCGGCATCTCCCCGGGCACCCTCTTGCTTCATCCGGTTGGCCGCGCCGCCTGGGTCGGGCTTTTCGCTACTTCGCTCAATCTCTTGCCCGTGGCCCAGCTTGACGGCGGCCACATTCTGCGTTCGCTCAGCGCCCGCCTTCACCGTTACATCTCCATCCTTCTTCCCCTTGTTCTCGTCTCGCTCGGGCTATTTGGTTTCTGGGAAGGCTGGTACGTTTGGGGGGCGCTCCTTCTCGGCATGCGTTTCCTTCGCATCGCGCCCATTTACGATCCCACTCCGCTCGATCCCCATCGCCGCTGGGGAGCGTTTTTCGCCCTTCTCGTCTTTCTTCTCTGTTTCATGCCCGCGCCGCTCTACTTTTCTCCAACTTCCCATTGACCGCTTCCAATCTCCGGTTATGATGCCTTCGGTCTGAACGCGCCCCGCCGCGCCAGCATACTCATGCCTGAACTCGTCCGCACACTACGCCTTCGCGATCTTCTGCTGCTGTTCATCGGCTCCGTCATCGGCTCCGGCATCTTCCTCACTCCCGGACTCATCTTTCGCCAGCTTGACGGCTCTGTCGGTCTCTCCCTGCTCGTCTGGCTTGCTGGCGGTGTCCTTTCTCTTCTGGGAGCGCTTACTTACGCCGAGCTTGCCGCCTGTAATCCGGAAGCAGGCGGCCTTTACTGTTTTATCCGCGACGGATTCGGCCGTCTTCCCGCATTCCTATATGGATGGTGTCTCTTCCTGGTCATCGCCAGCGGTTCGGTCGCGGCCCTGGCCCGCGCTTTCAGCCGCTACCTTGCCGAAATCATCCCTCTCACTCCGTGGGCTTCAACAATTGTTGCTGTGGCGATGATCGCCGTCGTCACCGCTGTGAATATCTGGGGCACGCGCAAGAGCGCCGACCTCCAGAATTGGACGACCCTCCTAAAGGTTGGAATTATTGTTGTTCTGAGTATCGTGCTTCTCGCTCTGGGCCATCATGTTCGCGCAATCCCCTCTGCCATGGGCACAACGCGGCACGGACTGACGCTCTTCTCCAGCTTCGGCTTGGCGATGATCGCTGTCCTCTGGGCCTACGAGGGATGGCAGTTCGGCACCTACAGCGCCGGCGAAGTCGTCGATCCGCAAAGGAGTTTCCCCCGCGCGTTTCTTGCTGGTTCCTTGCTGCTCGCCGGTTTGTACATGATTGCCGTTCTCGCCTACCTCGTGGCCCTTGGTCCCGCTGCGGCCACCGCCAGCGACGCCATCGCCGCCACTGCCGTTGGCGAGGTCCTCGGTCCCTGGGCCGGCAAACTTGTCGCGCTTACCATCCTGGTCTCCACATTCAGCGCCACGAACAGCGTCATCCTCACAGCGCCGCGTGTCTTTTACGCCATGGCCCATGACGATCTCTTCTTCAAAAAGCTCGCGGTCGTGCACGAGAAATTTCGCACCCCCGCCTTCGCTATCGTGGCTCTCGGCGTGTGGTCGGCCGTGTTGACGTGCGCTGGAAAATTTTCCGAGTTGATCGGCGGCGTGATTTTTATTGGCTGGATCTTCTACGGCCTCGGCGCCGCCGCCATTTTCCCCATTCGCCGCGCCTCGGCGGGCCGGCCCATTCCCTATCGCGTTCCCGGCTATCCGTGGACGCCGTTCATCTTTGTTCTCGTCGCCGCCGCCATCGTAGGCAATGCCATCTATCTCGCCTTCCGCGACCCTTCTCAGTTCAAGAACCTCGCCGTCGCCATCCTGTTGTTTCTCATCGGCCTCCCCGCCTACTTCTTCTGGCGCAAACGCGCCAACTCTTGAAATTTTATCACCCCCGTAGACAACCCTTCTCCAATGGTCAGGTAACGGATTGGGCGCGCGGGCTCGGGATCAGACAAGCAGCAATAGAACGCAGCGTATAGTGGAGGCTGCGTGGGAGCCTAAGACGGAGGTCCTGGTCCAATGATCCAGGAGAAGGCTTCTGCGGTGGCCCCGCCAGCGGTTCTTGAGTTTCTGCTCGTATCCAACAACTACAAAACGCTCAGTGTGGTGAAAGGGGGCTTCGAGGAGCTGGGCGCCCATTTCGGTTTTGTGCCCACAAGTGAATTGGCCCACGATTACATTGGACGACACAAGATCGATGGCATCTTCGTTGATTTCGAGGTGCCTGGGGCGTTGGATCTGATTCATTCCATTCGCCTGGGGAGTTCCAACCGTTACGCGGTAATTTTTGCATGCGTGCGCAGCGCTACAGAGTCAACAGCCATGTGCGCGGCAGGGGCCAACTTCTTCCTGCAAAAACCGTTGACCGTGGAAAGCGTTGTTTCGTCCATCACACGGGCCCAAGACATGATGGCCCGCGAGCAGCGGCGCTTTTTCCGCCACCCGGTCAGCTTGCCTGTGTTCCTGACGGTGAATGGTACGCAACTGCGCACCATGATGATCAATCTGAGCGAGGGTGGGATGGCAGTGCGCGGCGCGAAACAGGTTGCCTGTCCCTCGGCGGTCGAGTTCTATTTCGAATTGTCCTTCGGTCAGACCATCCGCGGAAAGGGACGAGTCACCTGGGCCAATGGGGAAGGGATGGCAGGGATCGAGTTCCTGTCGATCCGCGACAAGGGAAGGGACCATCTCACGACCTGGTTGAGTGCCTGGCAAAGTATTCCTTCGAAACATTCCGTTGCAGACGCCTAGCGCTCCATTGGAATCTCCGCCGCGTACCGGACCAAGAAAAGGAAGCTCTTTGCTGATAGAAAAATCAGTCCTGCGGATGAGACTGGGCAAGGAGGCTTAGAGCCACCTCGCGCACCTGGTGAACGCGCTCGCTCGCTGGGCCCGCCGGTTGGAGTTTTAGATACGCATCCAGATCTTGGAGTTGCGCGCGATAGTCGCGCCGGCGAGCGTAAACATCCGATAGCACAAGATAGGCGCCCGCGAAGTCGGGCTTGCGAAGAAGAGCCTCACGGGCGCTTCTTTCCGCCTCGTCCGGGCGGTTGAGCCGCAAGAGTGTCATACCCAGGATGACATGACCATCGGGTGAATTCTCGTCCACTTCCAATCCCCTGCGGATGACGGTCTCCGCCTCCCCTGGTTTTCCCTCTAGATAAAGGAGGTAGCCCATGCCAAAGTCCGCCCATGCGTATCGCCCACCACTCAAATCAATGGCCTTTTGAAAAGCCTGCATCGCCTCATCCTTGCGACCCAGACTCGTCTCTACCACGCCGATGTGGTAGAAAGCCTCGTAGTAATCGGGGAACGCTTGGGCAGCCTTAGTGAAGTGGCTCAGGCTCCCAGCGAGATCTTCCTTCGCCAGGCTCCCCAGTCCCTTTTCATACTCACCCCGCGCCTTGCCGGGAATCTTCAGCTCACGTGCCGAGACCGTGTACCGGTTCCGCCCGGTTTGCGGCAAGTTGGATGAATTCAGGTAAAGCACGAGCTTCGAGGAAGAGCCATCGAGCTGCGCGCTCGTTTCTGCCGGCTCGAAGCCCGGTTCATCAACCACAATCTCGTACGTGCTGGGAGGGAGGCTTCGCACTTCAAAGTGACCTTCAAAATCCGTTAAGACGCTGCGGAATATTCCGGCGGCGTGCGATTTCAGTTTTACGGCCACCTGGCTCGCGGGCCGATTGCCAGCTTTCAAGAGCACGGTTCCGGAAATAATTCCGTCCGTCTGCTCGGAGTAAGGGACTTGCGCCTTCGCCATCGGCGCCCAGACGATCGCAGTCATGTTGAGGAAGAAGATGGGAAGGAATCCGGCTTTCAGAAACCACTTCTTGACGATCTGCAATTTGCACAGCATCTCGACCTGCTGCGCACTTTTGAGGCATTTCCTCGGGAGACTTGGCGGTTGGGGGAGTCAATCCGTACGGCCGCGAACAGCCACTTCCAACAGTCTTTATCGGGCTGCGGTTGTGGTCTCGCCAGCGCCGCCGGTGCACCATTTCCCCCAGATACCAACCGTCGCGTGCGCGGACCTGCGAGGAAATAGGCACAACGCATGCCAAAGAGACCACTGCTTCATCTCCGTCCAAAGGACTGCTAAGAAATCCCTCAATCATAGTTTGTAGAGGCGGCTTTACGCCGCCATCTTCTTTCGTTTCAATCCGGCGCCGCCTGCATTCTTCCTCTAGAATGTTTCTTCGACATCTGTCTGTTCCTCTAGAATGTTTCTTCGACATCTGTCTGGGCATTGCTAAACGGCTTGCATGCAACTGTCGGGGCTCTCGCGAACTGTCTCAACCAGCGACATAGCGTGCCACCTTGACTCACTTTGAGATCCATAAGCTCTCTGCTCCCCGCCCGCTGCCACGCGAATGCGGCGCGGGGAATTCCCCCACCCAGCATTCGGAGTCAGAATGCTGCTGCCAACGAGGATTACGGGCCGTATGATCCAGCTTCGGAAATTCGCCCGCCTCTCTTTTTCTCCTTGATTCCTGACTAACCCATGCTATACTTACGTTTGGAATACTCCGCAAGCGTTAAGAATCCCAAACTGTCAACATCCTGATTACTAGTCTGCACCTGAATTCTCGACTTAACTCCAGTCTTTTGATCAGCTTGCACACTCTTTGGGATTTTGCTGCTTTCTTGCATTTTTCGGCCCTTTAGAATCAATCGCTTACGCACTCTTTTGCACGAAACAAAAACGTAACTCTTTTCATTTCAATAGATTCCGCACTCTTTGGCAAAAATAGGGGGT
>WNFC01006699.1_pt1 | contig 13824 bp, 15 predicted proteins | sample 5400541 | NCBI WGS metagenome assembly WNFC01 (sample SAMN13153342, study PRJNA577476) | soil metagenome | isolation source: 120 cm saprolite under Douglas fir tree site 2 hole 2 replicate 1 | place: USA:California | collected 2015-04-18
CATACCCGAGATGGCCGTATCGTTGGCCAGTGGGTCCAGCCGGACCTGTGAGGCATCTATCAGCAGATCACTGCACCGACCCCTGAAGTGCCGCGCAGCGTCGCAGCCGAGCCGCCCGTTGAGTGGGCCCACTCTGCGCGCTGACCTGATGATCATCACAAGTTTCGCCCCAATTGTGTCACGACCCGCCACTTCGGCGTTGGTCGGCGTGGATGCGAGGTGCGTTTAGCCCGCCAGGCGCTGGCCGGCGAGCTTGATTGACTGGGCCTGCTTCTGCATGCCGCTCCACGGGTCGCCGTTGGCGTGCACGTACTCGAGCACATTGCGGATGGTGAATGTGCGCGGGCCGACTGTGGTGCCCTGGAGGTCGCGCCAGGCCAGCGGCATGGCCACTGGCGCTCCGGCGGCGGCGCGGACCGCGTAGGGCGCAACCGCCGTTTGGCCATACGCATTGCGCATGATGTCGATGAGCAGCCGTGATCCGCGCTTGTCCTTGCGCATCTCGAGGGTGCGCTGCCGCGGATCGCGTCGAACTAGCTCCTCAGCCACGACGCGTGCGAACGCGCGGACCTCGTCGAAACTCGCACTCCTGTCGAGTGGGACGACGACATGCACTCCGAATAAGCCCGTCGTCTTGGCAAAGCTGGCGAGCCCCAGCTCGTGGAGCAGCTCGCGCATCCCTAGCGCGCTGGAGCGGACCTTTTCAAAATCATCGTCGGCCGGGTCCAGGTCGAAGATCATCTGATCCGGATACTCGAGTTTGTCCGCTCGGCTCAACCATGCGTGCAGGGTGATGACTGCCTGGTTCGCCAGATACACGAGGCTGGCCACGTTGTTGCACATTGCATGCGTAATGGTGCCGCGCTCCTTCTGCACCATCACCCGCTCGATCCACTCCGGGAAGTACTCGGGGATCTGTTGCTGAATAAAGCCCGCGCGGTGGATGCCATCCGGAAAACGTTGCAGCATCAGTGGACGGTCGCGAATGTGCTCGAGCATCATCGCACCGATCTGGCGGTAATACTCGACCAGCTCGGCCTTGGTGATCCCGTCCTCGGGGAACAGCACCTTGTCCGGATTCGAGATCTTTATCTCCACGGTCCCGACTTTCACGTTAGATGCCGCGCTCCCGTACGACGGATCGGGCCGCGCGCAAGCCCAGGAACCGAGGATGGCGCAGTTTGCCGTCATTGGTCCATTCGGTGAAGCCGATCTCGGCGACAAGCTCCGGTCGCACCCAATGGGCACCTTTTTCGCGCACCGGCTCCGAAAAGGGGGCCGTGGGCGTCGCCAGCTCGCGGAGGCGGGCGCCCAGCTCGATCAGCGTGCGCGTGTCGTAGCCCGTGCCGACTTTGCCGGCGTAGCGCAGGACGCCGTCTTCGTAGTAGCCGACCAGGAGTGCGCCGAAACCCACCCGGCTGCCGTGTGGGTCGGTGAACCCACCGATCACGAACTCCTGGCGGTTGACGCACTTGAACTTCAGCCAATCCGTGGATAGGCGCTGCACGTACGGACTATCACGCCGCTTGGCGATGACGCCCTCCCAACCCCTGGCGCAGGCTTCCTGGAACGCGGCTTCGCCCTCAGTATCCCGATGCGTCGTGAACCGCAGCGGGTCCTCGAACGAGAGGGCGCGTTCCAGCGCTGCCTTGCGATGACGCAGACCGACCGCGGTCGTGTCATACCCGGCCAGGTACGGGGCGTCAAAGAGGTAGTAGAAGACCTCCACGCCCGTCATTCGCGCCGCAATTGGATCGGTAATCTGCATCCGGCGCTGTAAGCGAGAGAAGCTGGTTACGGCGCCGTCGAACGCGACGATCTCCCCATCCACGACGAAGTTGTCGAGCGCCTGTACGGCGATGGCATCGCTGATCTCCGGGTAGGTGTTGTTGAGCAGCTTTTGATTCCGCGAGAAGAGCCTGACACTACTGCCGTTGCGGAAGGCGAGGCAGCGTTCGCCATCAAACTTGAGCTCGAAGAGCCACTTCGGGTCAGAAAAGCGTCGGTGGGTAAGGGTGGCCAGCATGGGGCTGATCCACTCCGGCGGTGGGCTCTTCCGCAGGCGTGCGCGTGCTTCGGACGGAAGAGCGGCCAGTGGGTCCGCAACGCGCACGTCAAGCCACCGCCGGACGCTTGTCGTCGAATTGCTCGAGGGTGCGTCCACTCAAGACTGAGGCTGGCTGCTCGTTGACGGGGTCGCCCCTGTTCGCGTACTGGTCCCGCTTTTTGACCAGTAACCAGCTCGGTTTTTTACCGTTGCGGATTCGAGTTAACGCAAACCCGCCCTTCAGCTTGTGGCCATCCAGCCAGATGGCGACCTGGCCATTGTCGATCGCTTGTTCGAGTGGGACCGGCTGGCCATCGCGTTTGGTGATACTGCGGTAGGTGCCGATGTCCCAGACGATGACCCGCCCGGCACCGTATTGACCTTCGGGAATGATGCCTTCGAAGGTCGCGTAGTCAAGCGGGTGGTCCTCGGTTGGAATGGCGAGCCGCTTGTCGCGCGTGTTCAACGATGGGCCTTTGGGAATTGCCCAGGACTTGAGAACACCGTCGACCTGGAGTCGGAAATCGTAATGGAGTCGGCTGGCGGCGTGTTTCTGGACCACGAACAGCGGCTCGCGTGAGTCATGTCGGCCGTCGCCACGCGGTTCGGGAGTGTGGGTGAAGTCCCGCTTGCGCAGGTACTCACTGAGTGATGTTGGCATGCGCGCCTGTTCCTGAAATATGCGTGTGCGGTGAAAGAAACGTATGAGAAAGGGGCTAAAGTTGCGTAGGAACGCGTTCCTTCAGTTGTCGTCGCGGCCGGCCAGGCGCTTGAGGGCGCGGACGTTCGGCGCATCGGGGCGCCGAGCGTGTTGCCGGAGCCGGCCGAGTTCTCGAGGAGAATTTGGCCGATGCGGCCACCGTCGAGCACTTCACGCAACGCGTCGAGGATGTGCTGCTCGGCCTCATCCATGGGTTGGCTGCGAGCGGATCCAATATGCACGATGACTCCAACCAGGTCACAGCGCTCGGCCCAGGTGGCGCATGTGGAGAGGGCATCGATCGAACGCCGACGGATGCTCGGGTCTGGGGAGGCGAGGTTGATCAGGTATCTGGCGTGCGCAAAGTTCGGACCAATACCAACCGCGCGCACCTGGAGCGTAAAGTCCGCTACCTGTTGGTCTGTATGGCGCGGGTTGTCCCAGCGTTGTGGCGCGGCCACGAAGATCTGCATGCACTCGGCGCCCATGGTGACGGCGCGTGGCACGGCCAAGGGCAGGCCGCCGCTGGTTGAAACATGGGCGCCGATAGGCATTGCAGGCTTGGGCCGGTCAGTGTGTCGCTGTGTGCCGGTTCGTGTGCATTCTATCGCCACGGGATTCTGTAATGCCTTGCGGGCGGCTGCTCCGCCACCTGAGCTTGGCCACGGTCACCGTCGCGGCCCGGCCACGCGTCAAGCGCGTCAACGCGCGCTGGCTCTGTCCACGTCAACCCGAACCAGTTCGAGCCGTACAAGCTCACTGCGCTCCAGGACATTCTAGAAGGCGAGGAGCGACTCGCCATTAGATACGAGCTCCTGCAGCGGCTTCGTCGACTAATCGCACATCGGAGTGTGCCCGACCTCGATCAATGGTTGGAGGACGCCGAAGCCAGCGACATTCGTGCGCTCGTTAACCTCTCCCACAGGATTCAGGCGGATCGTGTGGCAGTCGTGAACGGATTGACCCTGCCCTAGTCGACCGGAACCATTGGAAGGAACCAAATGAAGTTGCCCAAGCGCCAGGGATAGTCGCGAACGCCGGGCTGGAGAGCAGCGTGGTCGGCGAGGAGATTCGACGGCAGAACCAGCCCAATTACGGCCTCGACGTCTTGCGCGAGCAGTACGTCGACCTGGTGGAAGCGGGGATCATCGATCCGGCTAAAGTGGCACGCAGCGCCCGAAAATGCCGCCAGTGTGGCGGGCATGATCCCTGACGACTGAAGCGCTGGTGACAGACATGCCCGAAAGGAAAGCGCCACCTCCCACCGCGCTTGGCGGCCCGGGCATGTACGGCTAGCCAGCCTTCCGTCCCTCTTATACAAGGGGAGTGGGGACCACGTGTACTGTTCGGGATGAGAGCGTCGCAGGAAAGCCGAAGGACAGGATTTTCCAACACCAGCCTGACGCGGCTCTTGCGCTACCGAACGCATAGTGGAACTGCATGAATGGGCCCGGAGGGTCGACATGACGCCACACATCGGCTTTGTTCTCAGCCATGAACAGTTTCCTGCTCCCCAACTGCTCAACCTGGGTGTGGCCGCAGAAGACGCCGGTTTCGAGCAGCACTGGACTAGTGATCACTTTCACCCGTGGCAGCACAACCAGGGCCATTCTGGCCAGGCATGGATTACTCTGGCGGCCCTCGGCGAGCGAACACGCTTCATCCCGTTCGCCACCGGTGTCACCTGCCCATCGTTTCGTTATCGACCGGCGATCGTCGCTCAGGCGTTTGCATCCCTGGCAGTGCTTTCGCCGGGCCGCGTTTTCCTGGGTGTTGGTTCGGGCGAAGCACTCAACGAAGTGCCCTCTGGCGGTGGCTGGGATGACGCGGGCGGACGCCTGGACCGCATGGTCGAAGCCGTCGGGTTGATCCGGCAGCTCTGGACCGGCGACTGGGTCAGCCATACTGGCCGCTATTACCAGGTTGAAAACGCCCGCATTGACGATCCACCACCTCAGCCGGTGCCGATCTACCTCGCTGCTAGTGGCCGTCGCGCGGCGCGGACGGCCGGCGAGTTCGGTGACGGCTGGATTACCGATGCCGTCAGCGTCGGTCGTCCTGAGATTCGCGACGCTTTCCGCGAAGGAGCACGATTGGCTGGTAAAGATCCAGCCCAATTGCGCCTCCTTGTCGACTCGTACGTCGTTTGCGGTGGCACTGCCGAAGCCGAGATAGCAGCCCGTTTGTGGCGATTCGTCCCGATCGGCTTCGAGGACTTACTCGACCAGCCAGACCCGCGCGAGATACAGCGCATTGCTGAGGAGCGACTGCGGCTAGAGGACGTGTACCGCAACTGGGTCGTCAGCGAAGATCCGCGGGTGCACGTCAACGCCATCCAGAAGCAGCTCGAGGCTGGAGCAACCGACATATTCATTCATATCGGCCAATCCGATCAGGAGCAGGTGATCGACTTCTATGGGCGCGACGTGCTTCCGCGATTGCGTGCGCTGACGCGCGCCGGGTGAGAGATAGACGCCGAGTCGTGGTCACTTGGGGGCAATGCAAAAACACCGTGGCCACATATGTGACCCGCTCCTCGCAGCGCGAATAGAAATGTTTCAGAACGACCCCTCCGCACTCGACGCGCTCGTCAACTGGTGCCCGAAGACCCGGGTGCGCCTGATGTCGCCCAAACACACACGAACTCTTTCAGCAGAAGCAGCAGAGGAACGCGGTGATGTACGCACGCATCCTGGTCGCTCTAGATGGGTCGGAACTGGCGGAGCAAATCCTGCCGCATGCCGAGTGCCTGGCCGAGAAGTTCGGCGCCACCGTCACGCTCATTTCGGGCAACGATGCCCGTTGAGCAGGCAGTCGCGCCGGAACTCGGAATTGAGGCCGCCTTTGTGGACCCCACCCCAATCATCGAAGTGGAGCGGCGCGAGGCCGCCAGGTACCTCGAGCATGTGGCCGAGCGCTTTCAAGGCCGAGGGATCGCCGTCCAGTGTGCGCAGCCAGAGGGGTCGCCCGCTGTGGTCATCCTCGAACATGCCCGTCGCTACAACACCGATCTGATTGCCCTGACCACCCACGGGCGTGGCGGGCTAGGTCGGCTGGTGTTTGGCAGCGTAGCTGACGAAGTGCTGCGCAAGGCGCCGTGTCCCGTCCTGCTGGTGCGTGCGACTACAAACAAGAAATCATGATGGCGCTCGGCAAGCGTGAGGAACGCTGTCCGAGGTGCGGCCTTCCACGCAGCGAGTGGAGCGAGAACGTCGAGGGCTACGCAAGGATCGAGCACCTGTATAGCCGAGGGGACTGTGCCGACGCTATCCGCGGTGCGGTCGACCAAGCCCGGAGCCACCCTGCAAGCCGGGCGCCCCCGTGTCTGAGGGTGCCAGTGCGCTTCATCCTCCTGGGCGTCGGCGCCATGAACTCGCCTCGCTACGCGCCTGCTGGCTTGCTGGTGGAGCACGGGGATATCCGAGTCATGATTGACGGTGGGCCGGGGGCCGAGCCACCGGGGACGATTGATGCCTGGCTGGTAACCGATGACCGCGGCGAGCTCACACGCCAAATTCGCCAGCTTGCCGGAGCCCGAGGCCTGACCCCTCAGGTCGCTCGCTTCCGCCGTGATGGCTTGGTGATCTCGCCTGAGCCCGTCGTCCACACGTCGCACCCCACGTATGGGTATCTGATTGCCGCCGAAGGCAGGAAGGTGGTCTGGGCTCCGGAGTTCCTGGAGTTTCCACGATGGGCCGAAGGCGCCGATGTGATGTTCGCGGAGGCAGCCGGCTGGAACCGCCCGATCCGCTTCGCGCGCGGCGCTGGGGGCCACGCCGCGGCGCTACAGGTCGCCCGAGAGGCGCGCGAACACGGTGTCCGCAAGCTAGTGTTTGCTCATATTGGACGCCCAACCATCAAAGCCCTCGACGCTGGCCTGCGCCCGCCTTTTGGCGAGATCGGCCACGATGGTGCTGTGTTCACCGTGACTGGCAGTCCACCTTGATGCGGGGAACACGGCTTCGTCGTGACCACTGCGGCCGACGATCGCTTCCTCGAGCATAACCATCTGGACGACACCACCGTGCGAAGGCATTCGTATTAAACGGCGGCGCACCATTCCGGGCAGCGTTCGAACGCACGTCGATCCCAGTGGAGTTTGAGCGGGAGATCACGCGGCGTACGAACAATTGGGGCAAGGCCGGTAGCAGCGCGCTCGAGCGCGACTGCCGAGGACCTACCGCAGGCGGTTCCGGCGGCAGCAGGACACATTTCCAAACCTGGTGAGCACAGCAAGTCCTTCTGGAAGCGGTACACCGGCTGCTGGGCTTCACTGTGGATCGATCGCGCCATCGCCTAACCGCCAGCGCCATCGGATTGACCAGCACACAGTGAAGCTCGCCGTGGTGGCCCAGCGGATGGTGGGCGCCGACGTGCCCCACGTGAACCATGACTTTGCCGACACCACGTCGCGACGAATGCCGAGTGGGGTTCTGTCGACGTCAGCTGGATTGACGAAGACGACGCGCACGTCAACCCCATGGGGGCAAATGGATTGGCGAAGTCGCCATCGTTGGGACCGCGGCAGCCATTGTCAATGCCCGTGCATGACATAGCGGGACTCCGGATCCGCGAGTTGCCGATCAGGCTCGACAAGGTCCTTGCGTGAGTCCCATTACTCGCTCGACTCGCTACATCCGGGCGTGCCGAGTGAGTATCCGTTCGAAGTGCCAACGGGGGTGCGCGTCTTTCTGTGCGAGTACGACCCCCAAGCCAACGCTGGACTATCCAGAGAACCGGTCGAGGGGGCACTCGAGCGACGTCTGTGGGAACTGGGCCGGGCTTCAGTAAGAGGGGTACGGCACACGACAGATTGAGTTGCTCGTGGTGCTCCAGGGCAGGGACGCGAGCGGGCAAGGGTCAGGTGATCCGGCAGAGTGATGTCACGATTCATCCGCAGGGCATGCACGTCACTGCGATGTCCGGGCCCCCACCGCTGTACGGCCAGATCAGTGCCTTCTAAGAAGTGCTGACGAGTCCCAACACCATCATCGTGAAGTTTTTTCCTGCACATCAGTCCCCATGAGCAACTTCGTCGCCTTCACGAGCGCGAGATGGATCTCAACAATACGTGGAAGCTGTCAGCCGACGACTGGCGCGAGAGCGAGCGTTGGGACGACTTCGACAGACCCTACGAAGACGAACTTAGCGCCTGCAGCACGGAGAACGCGATCTGGCACATCGTGCCGACCGACCACAAGGGTTCCGTGACCTGGCCGTCAGCGACTCGCGTGTGCAGGCCGTGCACCCGTCTCGCGAGGCATGGCGTGAGACACTCGCGAAGACGAGGCGCCAGTGCCGCGCAGAAATCGAGGCGCTCGATCCGTACACCTGGCGAGTTCCGTACGAATGCGGCGGCGGACGGCGATGACGATTCGTGCTGCTGAATTCAGTTCGCGTCCATACGCCCTTCTAATCGCGCCCACGGCATACTGGACGTCGCGCAATTGCGGCGCGCATCTTTGGCCAGCATGATGCCCGAGGCCCGAGGAAAAGCGTGGAAGTCCACAGTCGCATCGAACGTGAGGTAAAGCTGGAGGTCCCCAGCGATTTTCGCTTGGAGGATGTGGACCTCGGGCCGGGTCTGAGGCTTGGGCCGGCATCGGAGAAGCTGATGGTCAGCTGTTACTACGACACCAGCGATCTCAGGCTCGCTTCGCATCACGCCAGTCTCCGCTTCAGGGACGGCGAAGGCTGGACGGTAAAGCTCGAAGTTCAGTACCGCGACCACGCGCTCTTTCGCGCTGAACACGTTGTGCCCGGAACCGGCGACCGCATTCCCGAACAGGCGCTCGACCTGGTTGCCGCGTTCGCTCGGGGTGCCCCCCTCGATGAGGTGGCCCACCTGCGCACCCTGCGCAGGTCAGCGACTGTTCTGAACGAGTCCGGCGAGCAGGTGGCCGAGATCGTCGACGACCGTACGTCGGTGATGGACGGGGACGCGCAAATCGCCGCGTTTAACGAGATCGAGGTCGAACTGACGAATGGTGCGCCCGACGATTTGCTGGACCGGATCGTCCGTAGGTTGCGATCGCATGGCGCCACCCGTTCCGTTCAGTTGCCGAAGCTCGTACGTGCGCTGAAGGCTCGCGGCATTGCGGTGGATCTGCATGTACCTGCAACGGAGCGCGTCCGAACAGTCGGCGGCCTCATCGGAGGGCTCATTGTTGAGTCGTTTGAGGCTATCGTGCACAACGACCCCGGTATTCGGCTAGGACTCGATCCGGAAAACGTCCACCAGGTGAGGGTGGCGACGCGGAGGCTGCGTTCGAATCTGCGGGCATTCAGATCAATGCTCGACACCGGCTGGTGCGATCACACGCGGCAGGAGCTACGATGGCTGGGCAAAGCACTTGGAGCGGTCCGCGACGCCGAGGTTCTCTTGAGCGGCTTGCGTCAGCTGGCCGAGCGGCTTCCGCCGGACAACACTGACGGTGTTCCGGGGCTGCTTGAACGGCTTGGCCATTTGCTGACCGACAAGCGAGCTGAATTGATGGCCGTGCTTCGCTCGGAGCGTTACCTGGAGCTAGTGAACCAACTGGCGAATGCCGCCGCCGAGCCGCGCCTCTCGGACCGCGCCCAACGAATGGGTCTTGACTCTTTGCTAGGGCTGATGCGCAAGCCGTGGCGCAGGCTGGTCCGCTCTGTGAAGGCGCTGTCTGCTCCACCGACAGATGCCGAGCTACATGCCGTGCGCATCCGGGCGAAAAGGTGCCGTTATCTGGCGGAGGCTCTCGTCCCCATCGCAGGCAAAGAGGCTAGACAGTTTGCCGCGGCGTGCCGAAAACTACAGGACGTACTTGGCGAGCACCAGGACACAGTGGTGGCCCGACAATGGCTGCGGAACCTGATTCCAGAAGTGAGCGCCTGGGAAGCGTTTGCCGCTGGCCAACTCCACGTGCTGGAGCAAGAGGCGGGTGCCGCCGCGCGGCAAGCGTGGCCGCGTGCATGGCGCAAGCTTAGACGTCCCAGGTTGTCGAAGTGGTGGAAAGGGGTATGAGAGAGTTGATGTTGGCGCATCTTCCAGGGCTCGGCGATGCGGTGAAGGATCGATGTCTGACGTTTCCTCAGCCCTGACGGCAAGCCAAGGGAATTCACGTTCGTAGTTGACCCATGCGGCAGCCAGACGGCGCGTATGCAGCGGCAAGTGCAGGTGAATTACCAGCTATCCTGAGTGGCAGCTTCTCCGTCTATCGGCTTTTCGATCTGGGCGAGGAGATTGACCTGGACACCGCGCACTCGTATTTAGCGGAATACACTGCTGGCGAGCGCGCCCCAGCGCGGGCTCATGAGGCGAGCAGCATCCAGGTCGCCAAGCAACCAATCCGCGCGAAGCTTGGACCGGCCGTGCTGCAGGTCGGCGACCGGACCGAGTCCGGGTTGATGCGCGGCACCATCTACGACCTTGGTGTAGTCGCCCTTGCTATCGAGGTCGTGTTGCCCCAGCCGACCGATTGGGGAACGGTGGCCGACCTCTTCAAAAGCGCACCTGAGTTGCCCGAGCCCATTGGTGCGCAATTCAAGACCGCGGTCGACCTGCTTGAGCACAAGCTCAGACCAGCTGTGGTCCGGCCTCGCAGGAGTGCAATCGTCGAAGACTACGGGATCCTCGTCGTTGAGCGCCTCGCGGATGGTGCAAGTGTCCAGGACCTCAGGGGGCATCCGCTGGTCTGGGCAGCGGTGCTTGGGGAGCGCCGGCCCTTAAGCCCGGACGCAGCCGGCCTCGTGACGGGCATGAGCTATTATCCAGATGATCTGGCGCTCCTTGGCTGGAGTGGAGCACTGTTGATCGACCCTGATCCGGTCGCCGCCAGCACCGCGATAGACCTTGTCGAGTTCGGGCAGGTGGAACTGCTGTTGATGCGGGTCTACGATGCCGGTCTCGATGAGCAGCTTCCGGGCATGTACCGACTGATCTCGCGTCCTCGGAGCCAGTTCATTCTGCCGCTCGTACGCGGATACGCTGGAGCCCTCCATGAGACGCAACGTCTGATTGCAGAGGTGACGGAAGTCACCGAGCGCGTGGACAACGCTCTCAAGGTCACCGATGATGTCTACTGGAACCGCCTGTATACCGCCCTGGTGACGGTGCTCCGTATCGATGTCTGGCGCCGGGGTGTGGAACACAAGCTGACCCTCCTCCGTCAGACGTATGGCCTGTTGCAGGACGAAGCCAGCGCTGAGCGAGCGCTAGCCTTAGAACTAACAATCATCGTACTGATCGCGTTGGAAATCGTCCTTGCGTTGCTGAAACGCTGAGGTGGCCACATGGACATATGAGCCCGCACGGGTCATTCGGCCTGTTGCCGCCCAGTCTCTGGGATCCTTCAGATTGTCTCCGGGTTTTCGTAGTTTCTGTCACCGTTCCTACATGCTTTTTATCCGCCGTACGCAACACTTGGTGGGCGTGAAGGAGGTCATTCATGCAGACACACCCGTCTCAAGTCATGCCTCAGTGGACAGAGGGAGAGGGACGCCAGCCGGAGCACACGCATACCGCTCGAGTCCACACACACGACCACTATCACGTGACTCATCACCACACGAACAATCCGCTCAACGAGTGGGAGCACCGCACCTACTGGCATACGCATGAGCATAACCACAATCCGCTGACACATAGCCATGACTACAGCCAGCAGGAAGAGGAGGAGGAGCACGGGACACGAGCGCACATCCACGACCATGCCTCCCCTACGCACTCCCCAGGCTAGAAGTTGGTGCGCGCAATACGCCCGATCAGTGGATTTAAGTGGTACTGACATGCGTCTAAACGTGCACGAGCTCACTGAGGAACAAGTGATGAACCAGGGCGTACATCCCCGAGCATCGCCTCCAGTTGTGCCTGACCTGGAGGCCAAGCTAGCGGTAGATGCGGTCGTAACCCTGTCGGCTCAGGCGGTAGTCTTCGCACGCGACGGCCTCCAGGCCATCGCGGTCCATGATGCAGATGTTTCCGCGCTGATACTCGATGAGTCCCAGACGGTGGAATGCGAGCGCCGCTTCAGTGACTGACGCGCGGCGCACCCCGAGTAGAATAGCGAGGGACTCGTGTGTGAGTGGGACCGTTTTACGGCCCAGGCGATCGTCGATCATTAGCAACAATCGCGCGCACCGCTGTCGCACCGAATGCACTCGGTTGCAACCCGCCGTGCGCGCGAGCTGGTTGATGAATGCCAGGGTGTAACGCTGGAGCAGCAGCTGTAGTCTGGCACTGCGCCAGACCGCCTCATGGAACGCGGTCGTGGTCATTCGGGCAGCACGGCCCGGAATCTGGACGACCATGGGGCCGGTCTCCGTGCCTTCGCCCAAAAAGGCTCCCAGACCAATCAGGCCCTCGGATCCGACGCTGGCGACCTCAATTGTGCTGCCGTCCTCCATTGCAACCAGCAGCGAAACCACGGCATCCCGCAAGAAATAGACGTGCCGAATGGGCTCGTCAGGGTGCGCCACTATATGCTTGGTTCGCAAACACACTGGCTCGAGGTCGAGCAATACGCGGGCGTATTCGTCGCGCGGCAACGACGCCAGCAGGTGGTTCTGCTCCACGGTGACTGGGTGGGTGTCTGAGGATGTGAGCATCCCGTTGGTGATGGGCCCTCGCAGCCCCGACATGCCCCAGAGATCGTGTGTCACAATGCAGGCCTTCCTCTCCCCGCGCACCCAGTCTGCCGCCCCTCTGTCTCGACAGAGTCGCATGCATACACGAGTGCATTCGTTGAATACACCGTCGGGTACCTCGAGTGTGGCTTGAACCCGTGGCCGCTACGACGCTTTTAGAGTTGCGAGAATTGCCTGACGGGTAACCGTACAAAGCCACCCGCCACCTGAACGGCTCATAGCACGTCCAGATGTTCTGGCGTGGGCGCTGGCGGGATTCTCGCGCACCACGAGGCGACATCACTCCGCCTTCGAGTTCAACTGCTTGCCACGCGACGGGAACGTAGCCGCGGGTTCTGCGTGCCGCCTCGCGCGGCCTATAGCGTGGCGTCCTCGCGCCCGATCAGGCAATGCCGTGGAGGCCGACCTGCGCCCGCAAATGGCCAAGCAATTTGCACAGGCGGAGCCACGAGCGAACCGACAGGCGGACACCCATGCCGTTCAACATCGACCACCACAATCGTGCTTCGCCTTGTCGAGGAAGGCACTCCGTTGCGCGAGGTGCTGCCGGTGCAGGAGTACGCGCAGGAGCACCTGGCCGGTGGCATCAACATCCCGTTGAAGAAGTTGACCCGCTTCGACCGCGTTCACCGCTATCAGCCAGGCACGAGAGATTGGCTGGCGGCCGGGCTGCCACGCGAAGGTGAACGTGCGACCGCGCGGTTATTGCAGACGCGGCTGACCCGAACCCACAAGCTGCTCTGCGGGCGAGCGTGGGCGAGGCCGCCGCCGCGTTCGCCAAAAGAGGCGTGCGGGTCCCCCACCGTTGGTTTTGCCCATGGCAACTTTAGAGTCTCGATTCCCGTGAGCACCTCTTGTCATCGGCTAGTCCATGACTGTGGTCACTGTTCCATGGGTGCAGCCCCGCTCGGAACGCCGCAACCGGTTCCTCATGCGGTATACGTACAGCAAGTGATCGAGCACACGCTCATCCATGAGCAGCGAATGCGCCGCGCACGGCGGATTTTCTGAGAACTTGGGTGCGGTTGGACAGTCGCATTGATGCTCCACGACGGCCCTCAATCGCCTGAGTTCGTCTTCTGTTCCGTGCCACCCGGTTGGTATCACGCTGAGCTCCTAATTGGTCGAACAAGCCTTCGGTAGTTTGAGTGCAGAGGTACCCAGCGGGTAGAGTCGCATGCGAAACGCCTCGAGATCGTCATGCTCAGACTCGAGCAGTTGCAATGCGTCCATATGAGATCCTGCTCACCCTGCGCCGCCGGCTAACCGTACATGCCGTGCCGGGCGCTGCCGGAACCGAAGTTTCCGTCTCGGGCGCATCTGTCACCAGAGCCTCGGTCGTCAAGATCATTCCCGCCACGCTCGCGGCGTTCTCCAGCGCGGTGCGCGTCACCTTGGCCGGGTCGATGATGCCAGCCTCCACCAGGTCGACATACTCCTCGCGCAAGACGTCGAA
>WNFC01014251.1_pt1 | contig 13823 bp, 12 predicted proteins | sample 5400541 | NCBI WGS metagenome assembly WNFC01 (sample SAMN13153342, study PRJNA577476) | soil metagenome | isolation source: 120 cm saprolite under Douglas fir tree site 2 hole 2 replicate 1 | place: USA:California | collected 2015-04-18
AACCACCATACCACACAGCCATTACAACACAACACAACACAACCACCACCACAACACAACCACCACCACAACACAACCACCACCACAACACAATGTGACATGACCGCCACCACAATCACCACTTCCACCTCTACTACATGATGCAATGACAACTATAACCACTAGTGACTAGTAGTGTTGGCATCTGGGCCACTAGCCATGGTTTGTACCTAATGTAGAACTCTTGTATCTATTCATAGTAGTAAAAATATATTTTATTGAATCCTATTGACTGTAATGCAAGCACTGTAAGCACTTTAGGATGATTTACAAGGAGTCTGGCAAGGTTTTGTGATGTTGCAAGCTAGCTGCAAGTTACACTTTTCCATAAGGAATAATAAGTCATCAAATAAGTTGGTTGCAAGTCTACTGTAAGATATTAACCTGGCTTACAGACCTTACAGAAAATTTCCTTACAGATGCCTTATAAGTGCCAGTAAAGCATAATAAGGCATAATAAGTACATATGCAAGCTGTTTCCTTTTTGCTGATGCAATACTGACCAAAAAGCTCATCAGCCACAGCAGCTGAGTCAACATAAGCAATGGCAACAGCAATATTTCTGTGGGCCCACCAGAGCTGTAAGATGATAGTAGCAGTGGGGGTGTGCTAGGTTCACCTGTATCCACATTTCCCAGGAATTGGAAAATATGTGTGCTAAGGAAGTTGAGCTAGAAACCTAGTAGGAGTGGGCAAATGGGCCAGCAAGATTGCAAAAGTTGTGCAGCAATGAGTGCCAAAGGCAGGGCATGTCAAGATGGGCTGATACCACCAACCCACATGTCATGTATCTGAACAATTAAGTAGAATAATTAAATACATTCTTTTGTGCATAAACACATAACATATGCTCCTTTTGTGCAGTAATATTATTCATAGACACTTATTATACTGAAGGGCACTCACATACACTCATTGTTCATATTGTAGCATATAGTATATTTCCACAGTATTTAAGGACTCGTTTTATGACTACTATCACTTCAGTTCTGATAACCACAACTGAAGTGAGTACACTTATATCATACCTACCATATCTAGCTGACACATTGTATATAGTGCTGTTATCTAGGTAATTACTTAATACAGTTCTGAACTTCTGATAACCACATCTGAATGCTGTTATCTAGCATTTTACCTCACTACATTACAACAGGGCACTCTGCCAAAAACATCCTTTAATGAGCATGGGGAATTTATTTCTTGAGAGAGGGGGGAGGGGGTGTAAAAAAAATAGTCATCATGACCTACAAAAATCATGAGTAGGTTGGCATGTGTTTGCGAACTCTCGGTGATCATTATCTGATCCTTGTTATCAAAAGCTCCATTTATCCAGATGGCCTCCAAACCATTGCACATGGAAATGGCAGACAACGTGTTTGGTGGCCCAGATCCACAGTCCATCATGGACTTGTACTTGGCCGGCACCACATCAATGCATCAGGAAAAGTTAAAAATACTTTTTTTTACTTTTTTTTACTTTTTTTACAAAAAAGTTTTAAAAAAAAAGTCAAAAAACCTTACTTTTTTTTACTTTTTCGTAAAAAAGTTAAAAAAGTTTAAAAAAGTACAAAAAAGTATTTTCAACTTTTCCTGATGTGGGGGACTCGGATGATCTCGGTGGAGGTACTTTGAGAGCTTGATATTTTTTGCCACATCGCACTGGCATGCCTGAAATGGGTGGGAGGATAAATTCGACCACTAGAGGCAATTTTTGAGAGTGCTAGAGCTAGAGCCTAGAGGGGTGAGGGGACAAGAGGGTCCTGGGCCACGATTCTGTGACCCAGGGTTAGATAGTTAGTTGGTCCTGTGATCTAAAAAAAAAAAAAATTGACCACCTTTCTCATGGGTCCCAGACCACAGTTCTAGGAGTCCTACAATCTAGATTTCTCATATTTCAACACTCCCCCTCATTTCGTACAGTCTGGACACTGCTACTAAATGTCCTCTTCAATTTATGGGGGTGCTTACTGCTTTATTCAATGCCCACGGCTGAGGATGTGGCCAGTGCATGACCTGTGTGAGGCACAGGAATGCGTGTGATGGTGATGTGACTTGTCATAAGGTGGTTGCACACGCAGCGTCTTGTTTTGCCACAGGACTTGAACGACACCCTCTTGCTCAGGCTCAAGACCAAGGTGCTTGACAATTTCAACAGTAGCTTAGGATGACAGGTGCAAGGCTAAAGGTACATGGTTGTTTTTATGCCTGTGGCACAGCTGTACTGACTTAGTTTTTGTGTGGCCAGGTTCGTTTTTGTAGTGGCAAGTGTGGCCTGCACCATCACTCTTCTTAGCCTCAAAAGGCCTCTTCAAGTCGAAAAATTCCTTCCCTCCAGGCTCCTCCTCAATGTCCCAAGGTGGGCCTTCTTCAAAGTGCCCAGGAGCCAGGTCCCTTAAGACAATTTGCATGCCCTCCTGCACAGCCAGTATGCCTATGAGCAGTGTCTCTCACAGTGCCCGCTTTGGCTTGCACTTGCCCTTGGATGGGCCCTCTCGCAGCAGCAGCAGCAGTGCCTCAAGCCTACACCTGCATATGCCCTCTGTCGGGGCCTCTCGTGGCAGGGTCCTAGACTCGCCCGAGTCCTCTTGCGACAGTGGCAGCAGCGGCGTCTCAAGTCCATGCCACGCCTCACCTTCTGCCCTGGGCTCCAATGCCTCGGGTTCTGTGGTGGCAGCTTTCTCGGCCATGCCAAAAAGCTTGACGCTGGTGGTGCCCTCGGTGGGGGCAGGTGCAGCATCCATATCCAATGATGCTCCCCCTGGTTTGTGTGCTTCAACGGTCATGCATTCGACAGCCTTCGTGCCCACCTTCCCAGCTGCGTGGACATGCCCAGTGCTGCCAAGGCATGCTCCCCCTGCTTCATGCAAGAGTTCTTCATTTGGGTTGGGTGGCTTTAAGACTTCAAGATGGGGATTGGTAGTGCGTCGTATGGAGGCGGTGCCTTCGCCAGGCACAATGCCATGCATGTGGGTGTCGAGCAATGGCAAAAAGGAGAAAGGGTGAGGGGTACAAGGGGTGGCATGCTGCTCACTCCCTACACAAGATAAGAATAAGTTTTGCTCCCCCTCAAGCAGTACTGACACCCTTTGATAGATGTCCAGATTAGTGGTAGTTGGAGGGTGAGAGCAAGGATAGAGATGAGCCAGACCCACCAGGCACCTCAACTCTCCTGCATTATGCAAGGGACACCAACACCGCCGACAGGAGGAGAAGGAAAGGCATGAGGATGAGGACCTGATGCTTACCGAGATGGATGACAAGGTGCTCGAAGCTGAGTTGTGCACAGACATGCTGCCCAACATGGCTGATGCAGGCGCGGATGCAGCGTATGAGGCTGGCATGTGGCACCATCTCTAAGGTGGGAGGCAGGGCACTGTGAGCAGCGGTCCTTCACAGAGCACGCAGAAGTGGTGCCAATGCCAGCATGGGAGCAGAAATGAACGGGGATGGTGCGCACACTATGCATTTACAGAAGCAGAGGAAGGGCGCATTTGGAGGTGGAGGGTACATGCCAGTGCCGGTGGGTGCACTTGAGGGACCAGATGGCATCAGGGTGAAGAGCATGGTGATCATCAAGGACTCAGACTTGGGTTTATGTCATTTCCATCTAATTGTCGACACCACCACTTCCTATTCTTTAACCTTAATTAACATACAATACCAGATCATACATAGAAATACATGAGTTTATCATCATAGTGGTATGCAAGGGACTTCCTCTACACAAAAGACTAGAAACAAAATGCAAGTCAGACACTGCCATAGAGCTATATTATCATTCCGTCATACCTCATTTAATCACACCCCATGTGTTCCATGCTCCTGAAGCAAATTTGAGACCTTTCAATGTTCCCGTCATAACGATAGTTGGTATGCAGTTTGACCCTTGTCATTCAACGAATGTGTGTCTGTGCCACATTCAAGCAACAGTTCCATAAGCTCGAGATGTCCATTGTATGCTGAGAGATGAATCGGGGACCAATAGTCAAACTTCCTTGCATTCAAGTTTGCCCCATGGTTGATGAGCATCCGAGAGATTTTGATGGATCCATTTCGTGATGTGCGGTGCAGAGGGTCCACCCATACTTATCACGTGAATCCACTTCCGCACCCCATTTGACAAGCAAGCATATGACTTCTATATATGGTAATACCCCTGATTACATACTTAGTTAGTCCAGTCCAAAATGCCAGTTTGAAAAAAAAACGACCCCCAGTCTTTTTTTTTTTTTCCGGGACCCCCTTGTGAGGGGATGCGGTAGAAAAGTAACAAGAGAGAGTCGGGATATAGTCATCACGGTCACCAACTACCCCTCCATAAATATGACTCTGCCACGCACCGTGGACCGTGGAATTGGATGCCATCAGTGTGCCATATACACATGAGAGGCAGGATATTGTTATGATTACTTGTAGTCACCTGCAAGCCGCGGAACATTTTAGAGTCAGAGGCTCAGAGGCCTGCCGAGCCCTTCGGAGTTCGTTGTCCTCTTTTCTCTGTTGCCAACGTTGTTACGACTTCTGAGATCTGAGCTGTTCATCTGCTTTCTCCACTGAGAACCGAACTGAGTCGAATAACCACATTTTGATTTTTCATCATAACCAGTCATCATCATCTCATATCTACTATAATATAAAGTTGGGCATTTCATATCTCTCTGTCCGAGTTTCATCATATTGCACGCTTAGCCCGGAGGGAGAGGTCACCACGTGTCCGTTGCCAAGGAGGGACCTGGAGGGGGTCGAGGGTGAGATAGTACAGTGAGTGAGCTGCCAGTGCCAGTGAAGCGGGAACCAAAAAAACTACATACATATATATATAGTACCCGAATCCACATGCTGCTGTTTGTTGGGACCAAGAGGTCTAGAAGGCAGTACTTTGCGGCGTGGTTTGCGTAGTGTGCAGGACATACGAGCATCAGGAAAAACCTCCCGCGCTAACTGTCAATAATTTGCTCTAGCGAGAGATAATGCCGACATAATTACATCATTTCAGGGGCATTATGGCTCGCTAGCTGGTATTATTGCTCGCTAGCTGGTCTTATCGCGGGAGGTGAAGAGTAGTCTGTGATGAGGCTGCAGTGGGCCACCGGCACACCGAGCTTCCGGACCTGGCCCTGGTAATTAACGAGAAATTGGCCAGCTCCTCTGGAAAGTGTGGAAACCAGTGTTGCAGCTCAGGTCAGCGCAGCGCAGCTCTCGGCAAAGCTAGGTCGTGGTCGAGTTTTTTTTCTGTGTGTATTTGCTTTACTGAAGCCTCGGGTTTGGCAATAGGACTCGTATATACTAGTATAGCACCGACGAACTTACGCTTTTCAACTTCAAGCTTCATGGTTCGCATCTCCCCCACTGTTTTCGCTGCCTCGCTTATAGCCGTCGCAGCTGCGGCTTCATCCCCCGTGGTTGGCCGTGCGGCGCCCCTGGCTCTTTTCCAAGCGCGAGGATCGGGCCTACAGTCACGAAAAAATCCCCAGAATCCAGATTCATGCAGCACGTTGTGCCAACCCATTTTTCAAACCATCGACATAAGCACCTCTCACCCCCAAGCACGGTTCGCGTAGGTATCATACCCTGAATTACCACTCCGGAATTTGTAGACTTGCGCCGAATCCGCCGATGGAAACTGCGCCTGCACGACTGAGAACGAGAAAGAGCTCGTCTATTGCCTACAAGATTGTGAGAACGATCAAGTAGCCAATGCGAAGCTAAACGGTTGAGTTTTTTTGCCAGCGTCATCCGCACTTCTGCGTGACATCTCCTCGTGATACTTATACACTACCCTCTGTCTGGTACAGGCTATCGAGAACTCTGTGCGAAGAATGGAGTCGTGAAGAGGGCAACTAATACGACGTCAACTACCAGCACCAGCACCAGCACCAGTGCCAGTGACAGTGCCAGTGACAGTACTAACACCACCTCAAGTACCACACCAGCCACTACGTCTCAAAGTAAATCTGGTGCAATTGGAGTTAAGGGCAGGGCCGAGGTTCTGAGCATGCTATTCAGTCTGTGTCTCATGGCGGTGTTACTGTTGTGAGATGGGTGGGATGGTCGGGATTTTATCGGACTGAGGAGTCAACGGTGGGCTGTCGGATGTGGTGCGGCGACGGACACTGGACTAATAATGTCTCATAATTCATTTTACTTTTACAACTTTCTAACTGTTTTCTCATGGTGCATCACCTAGGTTTCCCGAGACCTTGCAATGACAGTATTTACTACTTGGTTTCGGCGTTCTCTTATGATAAGAACGAGGATGCGGTCACGGTGGTGGGTGTTGGAGGAGCAGCAACGCGCGGGCCGCAACGTGGCACATGCTATCTATGACTGAATAAGGTAATCCTCTTTCTCTTGTCAACAGCACTTTCTCCATGATGCAGTTTTGTCTTGGCTTGTGATGTTCTCTGGCATGCATACCTATTACCTATAATAAGTAGGCTATGTTTCCCTTAGCGCCTCAGGCCTCAGTCATTCTATTGCCCCGATTGAGATGTGGTCATCTAACTTCTCAGAACTGGCCGAGACTGGGAAATGATCCGGGCCGTCGGGCCGTCCGAGCCTGGATCTCGATCCAGGGTAACAGGGTACTAATAACCTGGATCCAGGGTGACAGGGTACTAATGACGGATCTCTCGCTACACCAAATCACTTCTCGCAGGCGAAATTTTTCCTGATGTATTCTCTAGAGATAGAAACCGCGGACCTGGAAAGGATGGTGTACTGCCATCGTGAATACATATAAGACCAGACGCACCTCCCAAGTGCGTTCCAGTGCTTCCGCTTCTTCCTAGAGTTCACCCTGCCTTTTTCGTCATGAAGAACACTTCCAATATGCTCGCTATCGCCACGCTCATCAGCACGGTTGTTATGCTCGTGTGCGCGGAATTGCACACCGCCACTGTCGTGAATGAGTAAGTGCAGAAATCTGTCAAGGGCCGTGGGTAGTTCAGTACTAACTTTTGCATGGGAAGATGCCCTGGAACGGTGAGGACCTCGTCGCAGTGTATATTCGTGGCACCTTGGAGCTTATAATGAAATGTGAATGTGTGTGAGCAGCTCAACCTTAACATCGATAACCAGGCCGTCCCGACCTGGATGGATATTGGGAGTTTGACGGTGGATTGGCCCCTAAATAATGGCCGAGCGTGCGTATTGGCCTTTTCTGAGACAACAACGCGACGGCTCACCACCTTATCTCCTCATATAAGTTGGATAGATAATGGTGCGCATTCTACTGACTTGAGATATTGGTCTGGAACCGACTAAGTGATGCGCTGCGGCAGGCCCGGTCGTGGGTTTTGCCTTGGTTAATCCAGGATCTAATGACGATCCCTTGATTCCTGGATCTAGTACATCATTTGTATACATACCGTGCGTTATCAGCGATACTCTGCGCCGATAAACACCTTATTGTTATCACAGACAAACCCTTAATGCCGCTAGTATCGAGATACAGTGGGTTTCGTGCACATATCCCGCAGATGTGGGCGCGGCGCTGATGTTTATTTATAGTTTCTCAGGTGGATGTGACACGACCCTTACTTGTACAACAAGTTCTGTCGTCGACTGCTTTTCGAATGGCTAAATAATCTATGTAGGCCCCTCGTCGGATTGCAACTCGGCAATCCAGAATTCGAGCGAGCCGAACTCGGGAATAATCACTTGCGTCGGCAACGATGTAAGTCTACAGTATCTCAAACCTTCTCTTCCCTCAAATGAAAAATTGGTGTCTAGGTATCTCTCCAGATCACGTTCTGCCCGTAATAAGCTCAAGTGGCCCTCGGCCCTGGAAGTGACTTTGCGAGCACTTGTGAATCACGAACGTCTGAGCAAGCCTGGCGAACCCGTCTCTGCTCTGCGATTTCGGTGTCTCCTTTGATGCTGTTAGTTATTCACCTAGTTTTTGATTGAATATTTTGTGATGGAGATTCTTCCTCTCTTCGCGGTCTTGTAATACTACTGCGTGTTATATTGGCTTGGCATCGTGATCACGGCGCATCCTGCAAAATGTGACGGAAAGAAGTATAGTTGACAAGATCATTGTGGTTACAAGTTGAAGAGTGAGAGCTCGATACCCTCCTCGTCCTCGAATACAGGCATGACAAACCAGCTTCTCCATGAATGGACTGCTATGCCCGTAAGGTGATGTACACGCATGCCCTTGATGAGGTATCGCCTTTTCAGGTGACATGAGGTGCCGCGGTGCGCACCAGTCTTGCCATGTCTATTATAAATTTTTAATAATGTCGAGTTGAAAGACTACTAGTTTGTTCTCAAATTGCCCTCCTCCCTGTCGATTAACACTCACCAGTATTGGGATTCAGGCGAGAGCGCCCCACTTCAATTTCCTGTCGATAGACGCCTTCTGTGTGCTGCCCGCCGACCGTCCTCCCTGGCGGACCCTGCATGCCAGCATAACTTGAACGACAATCAATGAAATTACCAACCACAAATTTCCAAGGCCTAGACTCGGAGGACCAGGGATGGGTGTTTCGAAAGAAGGAAAGCTATGGGCACCCTCTTCTCGCCGCATTAACACAGTCGACATCTCTGACTCTGTTCGTGGTAAGCGCAAAACCCATACATATATATAACTCGGTGCTGTATTGACTAGCATCGTGCGGACAAGAGGAAGTCGACTGTCATGCAACAATTCCAACTCTCTCTGACGTTGTCCTTCAAGTTTGAGATCGTCGTTGATCGCCATTCACCATATTCACCACCTGTTCACCGCGTTGAATTATTCATTACCTCGGCTTCGTTCCCCCGGGCCCCTCCCAGCGGCACAACAGTCGATAACATAACATGTTCACCGTGACGGTTCGACCTACTCGCTCATCAATCATCAACACGCGCGCGGCCACTACTGCGCACGAGCAGGCCCATGGTGTCGCCACCACAAACTACAACAAGAGGTGTAGTATCATATATTTTGAGTACGCGTAGAATCCGACCTATATCGATTGCTATTTCTAATGCATTTCAAGTCGAGGCGTGATGACATGTCGCCCTAACTGAAGAGCCTTGACAATTTATTACTGGCTGTGCTGACTAGACTCTGCGTTGAAAACGAGTGTTTTGACATCTGATCACCAAGTCAGTTAGTCTGCTGCCACAAACATTGACAAGTACAGCCGAGATTACGACTTGCCGTTTTTGGCGAGCGTGGACCGTTACAGCTTACACTGTCAGCGTCGACCGAGCCATCCTGACCGTTGTCATTTTTGTCGCCATGGATCGTACTCACATCGTCTCCACAGTCCGAATCCGCAAAATCGGGATGATCGAGCACAGGTATTATATCAAACGTCTGATGCGCTCGTTGGTAATTTGACAATTGCTTGCCAGTGCGTCGACTGCGCGCGGGGGTTTCACATGCGATAGCAAAGCCAGCAGGTACTTCCACTGCAGCATCTGGAATTGCCTGGGTTGTGGGATGTGGGTGCCACTGTCTCGGGTGTAAGAGTCAGGTATCTTCACGCAAGACAGGACTTCCTGAACAGTAATGCGGTGCCGCTGTGCACCTATGCGAGGTGCCAGGCGGATCTGTCATGTGCTTTGGGTTCTTGACACAGCGACACACTAGAATACGGATAGAGGTAAGAGTGATCACCGCCGTGTTCCCACCTTGATGAACCCTAACCCTGAAGTCCTTCAAGTTACCAAAACATCCAAAAGTCTTCATTAAAGCAATCATAGGGACGACGTGCGTGAGTTAGAGGCATGCGCACAAGGCGAGGGGAATTCTCCTGCGAAAATCGCATGTACTGGATGACTGCCTCGCACTTGGTCTCGCATACGTCCACTGCCAGTGGCAGCGAATGACGGGAGACAAAGGAATGATCTACTTACCTCACTGATGGCGCGAGTGTGTATGTGCGAGTATTACTGAGCTGTTAAGATACGTCTCATACAGTGGAGAAGTTATTGATAGAATAACGTGTTTTAAGACTGCTTCAAGCAAAGTTACAACTTGAACTGGCGGGCCAGCGCCGGTTGTCTATTTGCATGATCACGTGCCTTTATTGACTTGCCGAGTCAAAGCTGATATAATGCATCGATGATGCTCGATCGATGTCGCCCAGCCATACAGTAGTATTAATGTTGACCGAGCGATCGGGACCTCCACCCCCGAAACTGCGAGAGTCAAAGGCAAGTCAAAGGTAGCTACAGCATACACATACACCCTTGATCTGCATTTCTAGAACATGCCGACATCTCTATACATAACTTCGCAGTCTGAGGTTGTCACGGCCATAGCTGCACCTGCGGCAGGTTTTGATGGGTTTATGCCAGTGTGATACCGATCAAACCTCTTGTAGTTGTTGTGAACAGTTATATCCCGTGTCCATCCGCGCCTTCGGCTTTGCCAAATGAGTATTTGGTCCCCACGCTCAATTCGCAATGGCGAACAATTACAATCAAGCCACCATCATGTATCCGTCGCTTTGGGGACTTGCTCGTTGTCGTCGTTCTTATAGTCGCGGCACGATGACGAGCCTTCCCAACTAAATATACTCTACTCCGAGTCAGGCTGGGATACCTTGCTACCAGCCGTGCTGGCTACGCTCCGCATCGAGAAGGAACGTTTGGACAGCTGATCGTCATTTGGTCAGTCCGGTGTCCGGGGAGTTGACGTTGAGAGCGAGCAACGACTGACCGTTTTGATGGAACGTGGGCCGTTGTTCCTTACACCCTCAACCTTGGTCAAGTCCGGCGGACAGTTGTCAAGCTCTTCGCCGCGAACCGAATCCGTATCCTCGTCGTCTTCGTCAGAGGAATGGTAGTCAGATACAGGAACATCAGTCTCTTTCTGGCGGATGCGTTTGACATTTGGCTGATAGCGGCGGGACAAGTTGGGCTCTGGCCCCTTGGGGGTGCCAGCTGGGTGTATGGGCATTGCCGGTGCCTGGATCGGGGTACCTGGAATCGCGAGCAGGGTTAAAGGACGCGAATTTAGCACGGAGATTAATGGGTGGGTGCTCACGCTCGGGGGACGCAAGTCTCCACTGGGGGGGGAATGTAGATGACCATGAATCCAGAAGCTGGGCATCGGGGAATTCCTGTTTGGTGGGACCTTCGCCTCCGGTATCCGTCTCCACGGAAGTCTCATCCTCTTCCCCGTCATCTATAACGATAGAAGGTGGATCATTTAACGTGTCTTCCTCACAGGCGTCTAAAGTGTGATCGGATGGGTGAAGCGGGAAGACACTAAGCAATTAGATCATCACCATCGATCGACTCCGCGTCTGTTTGCGCCCGCTCCTCCACCCTGTCTACGTCGATTTCATCACTGATCACGGGCTCCATCTTGAGGTAAACTTCCTCAAAGTTCTGGGTATCGCACAAGTTTGAGCGGTCCATTGGAGGGATATCTGGGGCTGTGCAGCTAGACCTTAATATTTCATACCACAAAAGGGACACGGAACAAACGTTTGTACTGCCGGTTACGCACACCAGACCAGGAACTGCGCACAAAGGGCGTACGTCAACAGAGTCTTAACAAGTCAACCGGACGCACATACACCATCGAGAAATAAGAGTGACACCTTATCTGCGGCTCGCCAAGGCGCAAAGCTGGGTCGCGTTTCAGCAGCTAGGAACCGATCTGTCAACGATGCTACGTCGAGACGAGACAGATACTTACCCCTTGAATAAAATCCTTCGTATGCTGGTCCATGACGTGGTCTTCTGGGAGCTGCACTTCGTCCTGAAGGATTCGGACAAACATATCAGACATATTGTCCGCGTCGAATGGTCTCTGCTCGGGGAACACCAAGAACGGGATTTCGATGAGCTCTGGCACCGAGAAAGACAGAAGAGAAGCGCTCACGATCCCCATCAACATTTCGTACAGAATTATGCCAAGGCACCACCAATCAACCTCGTGGGTATAGGGCAACCCCTTGATAACCTCTGGGGCGAAGTACTCTGCGGTGCCACAAAGCGCGTTCGCCGTATTTCCTGTTGTGGCGGGTTGGATGGGTGACCGCTGAAATTCCTTGGACTTCCCAAAGCCACAGATTACTATGTGGCCATCCTCATTGATAAGGATGTGCTCCGGCTTGAGATTACGGTGGATGACACCCGCAGAGTGTAAGCATGCGACACCGTCGACGATTTCAGCGGCGTAGAAACGGGATAGGTTACGGCTCAAGGTTCTCTGCCGCTCCAGCAGCGTCCGAAGGTCACCACCCGGATGGAAGTCCTGGCGCAACACGGACGATCATCAAGAGAGGGCGCAGATACATGGGCGCTAGACTCACCATTACCAGATATAGGTTGTCCTCATCATGAAAACTCCTCCAGAGTTTGATCACGAACGGGTTCGTCCCCTCGTCGGCCATGCGGCGCAACACGGCCTGCTCAGTGAGAGTTCGCTGTATTTCTCGATGCGCAAGCACGCGTCGCTTCGCCATTACTTTGAGGGCACACGGGGCCGAACTACTTTTGTGGAGAGCAAGGAGCACCTTTCCCCTTGATCCTAGGCCAAGTACGCACACCATCTTGAAGTTTGACACTTGCACCTCGGGTAGAACACTCTCCCTGGTATGCGCAGCCCCGCTGGAGTGCTCCTGTGACTGGTGTGGGGGGTACTCGTATGAGATGTTGACAGACGGATTGTTTTCGGCGGAGAGCTCTCCTTGCGATTCCCGATCTATTGGAACGGAGAGATCAGGACTCACAGGTCTAATAGCATGCTTGATGGACGCACTCTCGAGATCCACTGTACGCACACGCACGAAATCCTTCCAAGGAGGCACTTGACGGAAGACAGGATCGTTCGAGAGTGCCGTAAGGTACCACGCCAGGGCCATATTCGTCGTAATTTCGGAGGCTGATACCCCGATCGAGTCTTGGTGGTGGGCGCGGGCGTCAGGGCTTATTGTGGCCGAGGTTTGAGAACTACTGGGGGTTCCTGTCGAGCTACCCGCACGAGGAGAAAGACGCAAAGACGGATGCTGGGTAGTAGGAATCCGCGTCGTGGATTGCGCGAATGTAGAGGGCCAGATCGGGAATGCCGGGGATGGGACGCCAGGATAGGCGTCATAAAGCTGGCGATGGAGCTCGACAATTTCGTTTTCAGAGCGGCTAAGAGTAAGGGTGCGTGTTGGTGCTGATAAACGGGAAGGAAAGAGGTGAAGTCAGTCCAGCTCGCCATACAGAGCCCGGAGTTGGGGAAATGGAACGTAGAGAACAAAATCATGATTCATGAATATGAAGAGCGCTGCAGAACGGTGATAGGAAAGAAATGAAAGGGCCAAATATAACTCATCAAGCCTCAGAATGAGGCGATGAGAATGAAACGTTTGGTTATCTTCTTAGTAATTAGACACGTACTCTGGACGTTGAGGGTGTAGGACGATGGATCACGAGGATTTTCTGCTACGCTCACCGTCCACGGGCCGTCTTCCGCGTCCATGGCAGACGTAACCTGACGCTTCTGTACGCCAGTGGCGGTCATGTGGGTGGAGGCAGTGGCGGGGTCCACGTGTACGGTCGATCAAGGTGGTAATATAATCCTCCAAGACTCCGCCTCACCTGTACTCCTAGTAGATTTGTGAGGTTGACGAGCGTAGGTTTCAGGACGAAAGGTTCAGAAACAAGGTACTTCGAGAGGGTGGAGCGAAAGCTGAGTTGGGGTCCCTTCGTCGGAACATACCGACGCCCAGGGCGTCCGTAACATTATATTGATTCCTATCCCAGTCGAGTCGCACCAGCTACAAGGCGTATCTCCTGTCGTCCATTTTCAATTGTCACGTGCAAACTCCCTGAAATGC
>WNFC01005564.1_pt1 | contig 13820 bp, 14 predicted proteins | sample 5400541 | NCBI WGS metagenome assembly WNFC01 (sample SAMN13153342, study PRJNA577476) | soil metagenome | isolation source: 120 cm saprolite under Douglas fir tree site 2 hole 2 replicate 1 | place: USA:California | collected 2015-04-18
CGTCGACATCAACTGGCGGCACACGTCGCTCCGGCAGCTCCCGGACAACCTGATCCTGGTACCCAACGCCCGCCTCGCCGGGGCCGTGCTGACCAACTACCACGAGCCCCAGCGCGGTCTGCGGGTGCCCGTCGAGGTCGGGGTGAGCTACGACAGCGACCTGGAGTTGGTGGAGCGGGTCACCGTGGAGGTCGCCCGGGAGGTGATGCGGGACGTCCCCGGCGGCGACCCCGACTTCGAGCCGTGGGTGTGGTTTGGTGCCTTCGGCAGCTCCAGCATCCAGTGCACGGTCTTCCTGCGAGCCGCCGAGTTCGCCGACCAGTACCCGATCCGCCACGCTTTCGTGAAGCGGCTCCACGCCCGCTACCGCCGGGAGGGCATCGAGATCCCGTTCCCGATCCAGACCCTGCGCTGGGACGGCAACGGGAGCGGCGCCGCGGAGGTCCTCATCCCGCACGAGGCCGACGACGCCGCCCAGCGTCGCCGGCGGCCTCCCGGTCGGAACGGGCCAGACGCCTGAGCGGCCAGGCCCTGCTGCCCACCCCCGCATCGGCTCGGGTGCGATGGGCGTGGCCATGAAGTTCTTTGTGTGCGTGGGGCTCATAATGAGCCCTGGACGCACAAAGAAGCTCCGGAGCCCTGCAGACCCGACCACCGGCCGTATCTGACGTCGCGCGAGCTCCTGGAGATCCTGCGTGGGATATGACCCGCCGGCAATGAGCGCCACGGTCCGTGACGGCCCAAGGCGTTGGGGCCACGGCGCCGGAGGCCCTGCCCGGATCCTCCGTCGAATGGCCATCCGGCCCCGCTCGGCGGCCGACGGGAGCCTGCGCCACGCCCGCCTGCAGATGGTGCGCCTTGCGATCTGGATCGGGTTCGCATCGACCGTTGCGGTCGGCGTGGCCACTCTGGTGCCGCATCACGAGAATCGCTACACGAACGACGCCGCGGTCTACGTCCTGGCGGTGGTGGCCGCAGGCGCCAATGCCGTCTTCGGGCTCCTGGCCTTGCGCTGGTGGGAACGGCGTGGCGAGGAACTGCTGCTGCTGGTGTGGGGAGTGGCTCTCGTCGGGTTCGTGGCCGCCCTCACGTACTTCGGCGGCGGGTACAGCTCCGACTACTACCTCCTCTACTTCCTTGCGATCTCCTTCGTCGCCGCGACGCAGCGGCCGCCTGCCCAGGCATCGCTGTTTGCCCTCCTGGTGGCGGGCTACGCACTGGCGGTGTGGGCGGTTCCCGTTCCCAAGTTCCCGGGCAACGTCGTGCTCCGCCTCGGGGCGCTGGCCGGTGCCGAGGTCCTCGGCTGGTACCTCGCAGCTGCGCTGCGGGCGGAGGCGACGCGGCGGGCCCGGGTGCAAGCGGAGTCGGACCTGAAGAACGTCCTCGCACTGGAGGCCAACCACCGCATCAAGAACAACCTCCAGCTCATCGCGGATCTGCTGTCTCTGGAGGCTTCGAAGCCGAGGGCATCCCTCCCGAGCGTGGTGGATGTGACCCTCGGACGGGTCCAGGCGGTCGCCGCGGTCCACGCGCTCCTCTCCTCCAGCGGGAATGGGCAGATCCAGACCCGCCTGGTGCTGGAGCGGGTGTTGAACCTCCTGACCGAGCGCATCGGCGCGGAGATGCCGGTGGAGGCCCGGGTCGTCGGGAGCTTTCCGGACCTGGACCCCGAGCGCGCGACCTGGCTCGCCGTCGCCGTGAACGAACTGGCGACCAACGCCATCCTCCACGGCTTCTCCGGGGGCGGGGGCCGGCTCGTCCTGCGCCTGGAAGCGGCCCCGGACTGTCGCGTTGTCGTGGAGGACGACGGCGCAGGGACCTGCGGCAGGGCCGAGGGCCTCGGGCTCAGCCTCGTCCGCCGGCTGGTCCAGGAGGGGCTCCACGGCGACTTGGACATCCATTCCGACGGTTCGGGGACCCGGGCGGAGATTGTCTTTCCGGTTGGCCCCCCGGGAACGACCGGGACAACCGGCTCCGCCCGGGCGGAGGTGCCCTCCGCATGAACGTATTGATCGTCGAGGACGATCCGGTCATCGCTATGGGCCTCGAGCAGAAGCTGAACGAGCTCGGCTACGGCGTGGCCGGCCGGGCCGGCACCGGCACCCAGGCGGTCGAGCGAGCCTTGGCATTGCGTCCCGACGCCATCCTCATGGACCTCGTCATCCCGGAGATCGACGGCCTTGAGGCGGCGCGCCGGATCTCTGCCGCGGGCCTGCGGGTGCCCGTCGTGGTGATCACCGCCCACGAAGACCCCGACCTGGTGGATGGCGCGATCTCGGTTGGGGTCGCGGCCTACCTGATGAAGCCGGTCAGCCGCGCCCAGCTTCGCTCGGCGCTGGAGCTCGCCGTCTCCCGGCAGGAGGAGTTCGAAGCCCTGCGGTCAGAGAATGCCGACCTCCGTCAGGCCATCGAGACCCGCAAGCTGGTCGAGCGGGCAAAGGGCTACCTGATGGACCAGGGGAAGATGACCGAGGGCGACGCCTTCGCCGTCATCCAGCACCGTGCGCGCGGGTCGGGCCGAAGGATGGGCGATGTGGCGGCCGAGATCGTCCGGGCGGTCGAGGTGCTGTCCGATTCCCTGAAGACCCACCCCCATCGATGAGTCCCGAGCGAGTCGCGCGCCGGATGACCAGGCTTGCGAACGATTAGGCTTCCACCATGAGCGAGAACCTCGGCCCCCTGTTCGGCGTCACCCCCGGGCACAACCTCGGGATGGACCTCGTCCGAGTCTGTGAGGCGGGTGCCCTCGCCGCCGCCCGCTGGCTGGGGCGGGGCGACAAGGACGGCGCCGACGGGGCCGCCGTCGACGCCATGCGCACCATGCTGGCCACCGTCTCGATGGATGGGCTCGTGGTCATCGGCGAGGGTGAGAAGGACGAGGCTCCCATGCTGTACAACGGGGAGCACGTCGGCAACGGCGAGGCCCCCGTGGTCGACGTCGCCGTCGATCCCGTCGACGGCACCACCCTCACGGCCAAGGGCCAGCCCTCCGCCCTCGTGCTGCTCGCCGTGGCGGAGCGCGGCTCGATGTTCGATCCCGGGCCCTGCTTCTACATGGAGAAGATCTGCACCGGCCCCGACGCCGCGGACGTGATCGACATCGAGGCGCCGATCGGGGAGAACCTCAAGCGGATCGCCCGAGCCAAGCGGGAGGACGTCGAGGAGCTCACCGTGGTCATCCTCGACCGCCCACGCCACCTCGAGCTCATCGCCGACGTGCGTGCCGCCGGTGCCCGCATCAAGCTGATCCCCGACGGCGACGTGGCGGTCTCGGTCGCCGCGGCCCGGGACGGCACGGGGATCGACCTCGTCGTCGGCATCGGAGGGACCCCCGAGGGCGTGATCACCGCCTGTGCCATGAAGGGCCTCGGCGGCGTGATCCAGGGACGCCTGCACCCTCGGAGCGACGAGGAGCGAACGGCGGTCCTCGCCGCCGGCTACGACCTCACCCGGGTCCTGGCCACGAACGACCTCGTCGCCGGCCACGCCTACTTCGCGGCAACCGGCATCAGCGACGGCGACCTCCTGCACGGGGTGCGCTACCGGGGGGACCGGGCGACGACGCAGTCGATCATGACCCGCTCCGAGTCGGGCACGGTCCGGATCGTGACGGCCGAGCACGCCTCCCACAAGCCCTGGACGCCTGCCCAGTAGGATCCAAACAGATGCGTCCGGCGGACGCTCTGGGTTATGATGCTCTCTGCTTGACGCGTCCCGATCCACGATGGTCGACGACGTAAGGGCCACGAAGCCGCAGTCCCTCTGGGACTCGCGGCTTTTTTCGTGCAAACAGGGGTAGTGATTTTGTAAAGGGCGGCCCAGTGAGCAGGACCTCGTGAGGACGGCAACGTGATCAGCCAGGCGCTCGGCATGGGGCGGGCAGGGGCCCGGCACACGTCTGTTGTGCGGGACGCTTTGGAGGCGTACCTCACGGAGATCGGCAAGGTGCCCCTCCTCACGGCCGAACAGGAGGTGGACCTTGCCATGCGCATGGCGGCCGGCCTGAGGGCCGAGCGGCTCGCCATCGATCCGGCCATCCAGCGCGACGGTCGGGCTGCCAAAGCCAAGCTGATCGAGGCCAACCTGCGCCTTGTGGTCTCGATCGCCAAGCGCTACCGGGGCAAGGACATGCAACTCCTCGACCTGATCCAGGAGGGCAACCTCGGTCTCATCCGGGCGGTCGAGAAGTTCGACCCTACGAGAGGTTTCAAGTTCTCGACGTACGCCACGTGGTGGATCCGGCAGAACATCAGCCGCGGCATTGCAGACCGGGACCGCACCGTGCGCCTCCCGGTTCATGTGGTCGACGCCGTCCACCGGCTGCGGCGTGTGCACAACGATCTCGTCCAGGACCTGGGAAGGGAACCCGGAGTCGAGGACGTCGCCGAGCGGATGGGGATGGACCTCGATGAGGTCAGGAAACTGACCAGCATGGCCCGGGGGACCCTCTCCCTCGACACCCCCGTCACCGATCAAGGGAGCGCCCGTCTGGGCGACTTCATCGAGGATACCGAGGCCGAACAACCGGTGGACGCCGTCTGCACCCTCCTGCTCCAGGAGCGCCTTGTTGCCGTGCTCCGATCCCTGCCCGACCGTGAGAAGCAGGTGATCGAGCTGCGCTTCGGTCTCGTGGACGGCGTCCCCCGCACGCTGGATCAGATTGGCTGCATCGTGGGTATGACCCGCGAACGGGTGCGCCGCGTCGAGGGGAGGGCGCTGTCGAAGTTGCGGCATCCCTGCGCCCCGCATCGGCTGTGGGACTTCGTGGAATGAGCCGAGTGGGATGAGCCGAGCGGGATGAGCCGAGCGGGATGAGCCGAGTCAACCGGGGAGAGGAGGAGCCATGTCCGACATCAACGCGTGGAACAGGAAGTTCATGGAGGGCTACCGTGCCGAGGGCGGCAAGGTCGGCGGCAACTTCGAGGGCGTGCCGCTGCTGATCCTGCACTCGACCGGGGCTAAGAGCGGCGAGCCGCGTGAGAATCCCCTCGTCTACCAACCCCAAGGCAGTTCCTTCGTCGTCTTCGCCTCGGGGGGCGGGGCTCCCCGCCACCCGGACTGGTACTACAACCTCGTGGCGATGCCCCACGCCGTCGTCGAAGTGGGGGAGGAGGTCATCGAGGTCACGGCCCGGGTTGCCAACGGGTCGGAGCGCGACTGGCTCTGGGACCTGCAGAAGCGCTCCATCCCGGCGTTCGCAGAACACGAGGAGAAGACCGTCCGGCAGATCCCGGTGATCGTGCTCGAACCCGCTTCCTGACCCGCGCTCGGGAATCCCGCCGCAGTCAGCTCGGGCCCCCTGCAGCCGGGCACCGATCCCGGACTTAGTGCTCGGCGGGCGCCGAGGCCGTGCGAGGCATGCCGTCAGGGGACCCGAGGTGGCTGCGGCCTCGGTGGGAGGGCTCCGACCCGAGCCCAGGCCGACCCCCTATGGAGACCTCGCCCGGGCCTTCCCCTCGAATGGCCCGGACGTCGGTCTCGGCTCCCTCCTCCCTTGGCCGGAGCCCTCACGCGAGTGCTCGCCTGCCTCGACAATGAGGGAGGCTGCTGGTCCCGAACAAGGAACAACCTGTCGCTACGAACGGAACAGCTTGTTCCGAGACATAGGGCGAACCTGCCCTCAGAAGGACCGCTTAGAATCGGAGCGTGGCCCAGCTCGAACCATCCCCAGCCACGTTCGGAGGCCTCGTCCGCCTGGCCATCGAGGGCCTCGCCCTTTCTCGGCGGTACGACTCGCCCAGGCACCGGGTACAGCGCATGCACGACCGCCTGAGCGCCACACCCCATCGGGACAACCCCAGCCTGAGCGACCTCGACGACGCGCTCCACGCCTCTTGAGCCCACCGGTCGTCTACCTCATCGTCTGCGGGGCTGGTCCCGCCGCTGAGGTTCCATCGTTTCTGACCCTTGCCAGGTCCGCCGGTTGGACGGTTTGCGTGTCCGCCACGCCCCAAGGAGCCGAACTCCTCGACGTCGCTCGTGTCTCGGAGCTCATCGACTATCCCGTTCGGCTCGACTACGAGAAGCCTTCTCCCACCTGGCCACCGGCCGCCCTCGTCCTGGTTGCCCCGGCCACCCTCAACACCGTGAACAAGTTCGCCGTCGGCATCGACGATTCGGTCGCACTCGGTCTCCTGACCGAGTGCTTCGGCTTGGACGTTCCCGTCGTGATCGCACCCAACGTCAACCCAGCACTTGCCCGGCACCCCCGCTTCCGCCAGAGCGTCGACGACCTGCGGAACTGGGGCGTCCATGTGCTCTTTGATCCCTCAGCGGCGCCTCCCACATGGATGGCGTCGTGGCAGGCCATCATCGAGACGTGCGCTCTGATCCTGGCGCACCCGGAGCTCAGCCGCAACACGCTTCCCTGACATTGGCCCGTTCGTGCCGAGAGCGGCCGGGCCATGCGAAGCTTGCCGCCGATGGCTGTCTGACCGCGATATGCGCGGTGAAACAGCCATCGAGGCGCCGCTCGGGGCGAATATGCGCCCGGCACGCAAGCCGGCAAGAGCCCTCGCCACGGGAGGCCGAGCAGGAAACCCGTGTCGCAAGCCGCTTGGCATGCAAGCGAGTCGTGGGAGGGCAGTGGTCGAGTGAGGAGAGGGTGTGGATGGGCCAACTGCATGGTGGATCAGCGATGGAGGAGGGCTCGATTGCCATCGACGTCGGGTCCCCGTGAGGCAGTCTTCTCACCGGCCGCCAAGCTTCCCCGTCGCAGCCTGGGGACGGTTCAAACGCCTGACCGATCTCGGGTTTCCCCGGAGCTTCCCCATCGTGCAGTTTCCCAACGAGCCGTTGATCGTGGGCCTCGTCGCTGGGTTGGCAGCCAAGTATCTCCACGGACCGAGGCACCCCTACGCGATGGCCCTCGGGCAACTCGGGATCGCCATCTGGGCATACGGAGAGCTGGCCCAAGGCGTCAACTGGTTTCGCCGCCTTCTTGGCCTGGCCTTCGTCATCATCACGGTGATGACGGTTGCGAAGGCCCTGCATGCCTGAGCGGGGCCTCTCACATAGGCGAAGCGGCTCCCGAAGGAGCCGCTTGGTTGTGCTCGGATTGTTCCTCAGCGGGCAAAGGTTGCTTCACTCTCCATGCCCATGAGCCCGTGAGCCTGGATGTCCTCAATCGCCACGCCTCCTGCGAAGAGGACCTCGATCTTGCGGGGCTTGGCCTGCTCCGCCATGGGGATGGTGATCGTGAGCACGCCGTTCTCGCACGTGGCGCTGATCCGCTCGCGGTCGAGGCTTTGCCCGAGGAACAGGTGACGACCGAATTCGCCCTGGGCCCGCTCGGTCATCCGGTCGAACTCGCGGAACGGCTCCAGTCGCATCAACATGGTGGGGATCCTTTCGTTTGAACCTCGAAGGGGCTGGCGGTTGGGGACTGCCGGGCCTCACTACCTGCATGCTATTCCAGTTGGAGGAAACTAGCAATATATTTCTTGTAAGAGATCGCTATGATCCCGTTGTGGCGGAGTGGAGCTTCCTTACCAACCACGCCCGGGTCCTGGGGTGCATCGCCCACGATCCCGGGGTGCGTTTGCGCGACATCGCCACCACGCTTGGCATCACCGAGCGCACCGCCTACGGCATCGTCACAGATCTGACCGCGGCCGGCTACGTGGTGAAGGACAAGAACGGGCGTCGCAATCGATATGAGATCCAGGATCACCTGCCGATGAGGGAGGCCGCCGGCCGGGAGCGAACCATTGGTGACGTGTTGGCACTTCTCGTGGACACGACTGCATCGACCTCCGTGGTTGGCAGAGGGCACCGAGGCGACCCAAACGGCCCTCGCCCAGCGCCGACTGACGAAAGCTGACGATGCCCGGGCCCTGGTGGAAGTCGGCCACCATCTACCAGATCTACCCCCGGTCGTTCGCCGACAGCGACGGGGATGGCGTCGGGGATCTCGAGGGCGCGCGACGGCACCTGCACCACCTCAGCTGGCTGGGCGTGGATGCGGTGTGGCTGTCACCGTTCTACCGCTCCCCGATGCGGGACTTCGGCTACGACGTCTCGGACTACTGCGACGTCGACCCGCTCTTCGGCACCCTGGACGACTTCGATCGCTTCACCAAGGAAGCACATGGGCTGGGCATCAGGGTGCTGGTCGACCTCGTCCCCAACCACTCGAGCGACCAGCACCCGTGGTTCATCGAGTCCCGGTCCTCGCGTGAGAACCCAAAGCGCGACTGGTACATTTGGCGTGATGGCACGCCCGCCCGGCCGCCGAACAACTGGACCGCAGCCTTCACGGGCGGGCCGGCATGGACCTGGGACGCGACGACCGAGCAGTGGTACCTGCATCTGTTTCTCCCCGAGCAGCCGGACCTGAACTGGGGCAACCCACAGGTCGAGGCCGTCATGCACGATGTGATGCGTTTCTGGCTGGACCGCGGGGTCGACGGCTTCCGGATCGATGTCGCCCACGCTCTCGGCAAGGACCCTGGGCTGCCCGACGAACCACCGGATCTGGCGGGCGTCCCGCACTCGTCCCTCAACAACGACCCGAGAACCCATCCCATCCTGCGGCGCCTCCGGCAGCTGGTCGACGGCTATCCCGGCGACCGGATACTCGTCGGCGAGGTCTTCCTGCTCGACACGTCCCTGGTGGCCCAGTACTACGGCGAGGGGGACGAGCTGCACCTCGCGTTCAATTTCCCGCCACTGTTCGCGCCCTGGGATGCAACGGCGTGGCGGGACCAGATCGCCCGGGCACAGGCGGAGTTCGCACCGCGGCGCGCCTGGCCGACGTGGGTCATCTCCAACCACGACAGCGTCCGGCACAGGACCCGGCACGGCTCCGAAGCCCGTGCCCGGGCTGCGGCGGTGCTCCTCCTCACGCTCCGGGGCACCCCCTTCCTCTACGCAGGGGAGGAGCTCGGGCTGGAGGATGCCGTCATCCCTCCCGGCCGGGTGGTCGATCCGGGCGGGCGCGACGGATGCCGTGCGCCGGTGCCCTGGGATGCGTCGCCCCTCCACGGGTGGGCCACGCCGGACCCCTGGCTGCCGTGGCCCCCCGACCCGGACACCAACAACGTCGAAACCGAACGGCTCGACGCCTCATCGATGCTGCACCTCTACCGCCGCCTGCTGGCGGCCCGGCGACCGTCGCCGGCACTGATGGTGGGCGACATCGAACTGCTGGACGCCCCTGCGGGCGTCCTTGCCTACGAACGCCGCGAAGCCGAGGACCGGCGGGTGGTGGTCGTCAACTTCTCCGACAACCCAGTGGGCTACATGCTGTCGGGGTCATGGCGGGTCGACGTCGCCAGCGACGCGTTGGGAGAGGGCGAACCCTACCCCGGAGCCCTCGGCCCCTCGGCCGCCGTGCTCCTGGCCCCCGGCACGTGACCGCCGAGCGCCTCCCGGCGCTGGGGTGGGCGGAACGTTCACGATCCCGCTTCGTTCTCACGGAGCGTGGTCTTCAAGGCTTCAGAGCACCCACCCTAAAGACCAAATCGTCCACTTCCCGATGGGGCTGACTGTTTCTTTGAGTATAAAATGACGTAGAGCAGCACTTTTTACTCAAGAATTCGCGCGGGGTTCTTCGCCTAGGCTGGGAAGCCACCACGCACAGTGGCGGCGCCCGGGGCGTTCCTCCCTGTGCCATTCACGGGCGTACTGTCCGGTCGATGCGAGACGGGCCACGAGGGGTAAGGGGAATGGCCATGGGGCTTGGGAAGCGCCGTGTCATCAACACCGCCACCGCCGGCTTCGTGGTCATCCTGGCGGCCGTCGGGCTGTTCCTGGGGCCGCGGTTTCGTCCCGCGCCCTTCGCCTCCTGCGGCCCAACGGTGACGAGCGTGATCGGATGCGAGAACAGCCGGAAAGGCGAACCGCCGGGTGACTGGCAGGTGTCCGGAGCCGGGGACCCAACCCTGCAGGGATTCGCGACGTCGATGAGCGTCAATGCCGGCCAGACGGTCAGCTTCAAGGTGCTGTCGACCGCGGCCGCGTATCACATCGACATCCTGCGCTTGGGCTACTACCACGGCAACGGTGCCCGGAAGGTCTGGGCAGGGGTGCTGCCCTCGGCACAGTATCCGCAGTCCCAGCCCGCCTGCCTGACCGACTCGACAGCCGGGCTCGTCGACTGCGGGAACTGGGGCGTGTCGGCGTCGTGGACGGTACCGTCCACCGCCGTCTCGGGGATCTACCTGGCCCATCTCGTCCGCGACGACACCGGGTCAGGCAGCGACGTGCCCTTCGTCGTGCGGAACGACTCGAGCCACGCCGACATCGTGGTGCAGACCTCGGACGAGACGTGGGAGGCCTACAACGCCTACGGGGGCAACAGCCTCTACCAATGCTCTGTGGCGTGCGCGCCGGGCAATCCACTGACGTACAAGGCTGCCTACAAGGTGTCGTACAACCGACCCTTCGAGACGGGAGCCGACGCGGTGAGTAGCTGGATCTGGTACGCGGAGCTGCCCATGATCATGTTTCCTTGAGGCCAACGGGTACGACGTGGTCTACACGGCGGCAACCGACGTGGATACCGGGACCGCCGTGCTCACGAACCACAGGGTGTTCATGTCCAGCGGTCACGACGAGTACTGGTCCGCCGACCAGCGGGCCAGGGTGATGTCCGCCCGCGACGCGGGCGTCAATCTTGCGTTCTTGTCGGGCAACGAGATCTTCTGCAAGACCCGCTTCGATGCCAGTGCCGACGGGTCGGCCACGCCGCAGCGGACGCTGGTGACCTACAAGGAAACGCATTTCCCGTCTCCCATTGACCCCCAGGACCCCCCGACCTGGACGGGCACGTGGGAGGACCCCCGCTCCAGTCCTCCCGGCGACGGGGCCGACCCGTCCAATGCGCTGAGTGGGCAGAGGTTTGTGGTCGACTCGGGAACGACGGACATCAAGGTCCCCGCCGCCTACTCGCAGTTGCGCATGTGGCGCAACACGGCTGTCGCGTCGCTGCCGCCCGGCCAGTCGCTGACGCTGGGGGCGGGACTGGGCACGCTCGGCTATGAGTGGGACGAGGACGCAGACAACGGGTTCCGCCCGGCCGGGCTCTTCGACCTTTCTGTCCACGACGTCCACGACGGCGGAGGTCTTCGTCGACTACGGCTCTACAACGATGCCGGGTGCGACGGCGACCCATCATCTGACGCTCTACCGGGCCCCGTCGGGAGCGCTCGTCTTCGGGGCGGGCACCGTTCAATGGGCCTGGGGTCTCGACAACATCACGACGGGGAAGTCCACGGATCGCACCATGCAGCAGGCGACGGTCAACCTCTTGGCGGACATGGGTGGCCAGCCCCGCACACTCATGCGCGGTCTGTCGACCGCCACCCGGTCCACGGACACGACACCTCCGACCTCGTGGCTCACGTCGCCGGTGGCCGGGGCCGCCGTGGCGGATGGGTCGGTGGTCACGATCACTGGGAGCGCGTCGGACACCGGCGGCGTCGTGGCCGGGGTGGAGGTGTCCACCGACGGGGGGACGACCTGGCACCCGGCGAGAGGGACGACGAACTGGTCCTACGACTGGGTGGCCCACGGCAGCCCCTCGACGACCATCGAGAGGCGGGCCGTGGACGACAGTGGCAACCTCGAGACGCCCACGACGGGGACGAGCGTCAAGGTCGCCTGCCCGTGCTCGATCTGGCGACCGGGAACCGCACCGGCCGTCGCCGACTCCGGCGAGGGTCGCCCGCTCGAGGTCGGCGTCAAGTTCACCTCCGACGTTGCGGGCAGCATCAGCGGCATCCGGTTCTACAAGGCTCCCACGAGCACCGGGCCCCACATCGCCAACCTCTGGAGTGCATCGGGCCAACTCCTCGCGTCTGCAGTCTTCTCGGGAGAGAGCCGTTCGGGGTGGCAACAGGTCACGTTCTCGTCACCGGTGCCAATCGCTATCCGGACGACCTACGTCGCCTCCGACTTCGCTCCCTACGGGCACCAATCAGCGGATGCCAACTATTTCTACGGGCCCCCGCAGGCACCCGATCGCGGACCCAGCGTCTTCTCCAGCCCGCCGCTGCACGCTGTCCGCTCAACCCCCGTGACTCCCAACGGCACGTACATCTACACGGCGGCGAGCGCGTTCCCCACGTCCTCCTACCAGGCGTCCAACTACTGGGTGGACCCGGTGTTCGTGCCCACGACAGGATCTGCCCCGAAGTAACGGTTCCCCGGCGATGCCACTCCGAACTCTGAGTAAAATCCGTCGTATAGCGACGCTTTATACTCAAAGATCTTTCAAGTCCGAGAAGATCTTTCAAGTCCGAGAAGATCTTTCAAGTCCGAGCTCTAGACAGGGGGCCCAAAGGCTCGCAAATACGGACTGATTCGGGGTGTCGGGCTCAGGAGCCTGTTGCCCCAGCTGACCCACTCCTCCTCCTCCATCGCCCAAGGAACAAATGGTCCCCGCCCGATCGGGCTTTCAAGAGGCAACGCGTAATCCCTGTAATTGTCATTGGGGATCGCAGCGAGGAAGTGCCATCCCGAACGGTCTGCAATCAAGGCGGCCACTGTCATGAGCGCTGCGAGCCAGGAAAGGCGGGCGAACCAGATTAAGGCGCGGTCAGTTTTGGCTTCAGGGCCGCCTAGCAAGGCCAACTGCCGATCTGACCACACGATGTTGCTCTCCCCCGAACATGTGGTCGCCGAGCAGCCAAGAGCGACCCCCCCGAGGCTGATTGTAGTGCCTAACGAGAATCCCGCATCAGTGATCTCAAGCAAAGACGACCTGACTCGCAGCGTCCACGATCGAGGGTGGAGCGTTCTTGGGGACAGTCGAAGGATGGAAGTGGCATGCCCGGAGCTATCCCGAGAGTGTCGTGGCTCGAGAGGGCTCGGGCGCACTGGCTTGACGAGGGGCGCAGAGAATGAAGAGCTCCTCCCCGGCACGACATCCGGCCACTATTGCCCGGGTGAGCCCACAACTACTAGGGCCATGGTGTGAGAGTGGCGTTCCTACCCGGGTAGCCGAGAACTGTCGCGGGGCACAGGCCACCATGTGGTGCTGTCATCAGCTATTTGGTGGCGTCCCCGCTCGCCCCCCAGGAAGACGGGCCACTGTTCACCGCGCTTTGAACGCTTTCGGTGGGCGTTGAACGCCCCGTCAGGTCGACGGACCGGGGGGGGTGCTCAGACCCCAGGCGGGGTCAAATCAGTTGTATCTCCGGGCTGGTTGGTCGCTCTCAAGACTCGGTCGCAACACACAAACCGACGCAGGTAGACCTTCCTGGAGGCGACAGAGATATGCGCATCTTCAACCACGCAACGGCTGACACCTACATGGTGAGCGATATCGCAGTAGCCAGGTGGGAACAGTACGCCCTCGGCAAGGCCCTGCCGTTCGGGGGCATGTGGTACACGGTCCCCCCCGGTTCGAACAGCCCCGCCGATTGCCACCCCGAGGTCGAGCTCTCCTTCGTCGTGAGCGGATCCGGGGTCGTCGAGGCGGGTGGCCTCCTCGTGGACGTCGGGGTGGGCAGCGCGTTCCTGCTCGACGGCGGGGAGACGCACAAGGTCCACAACCGCTCCGCCGACCGGCCCTTCGTGGTCTTCAGTGCGTACTGGATGCCCGCAGACGCCCCCGCAGACGCCCCCGCAGACGTCAAGGAGGCGGTCGGTGCCTGAGACCGCTGCGGGCGTCACCGTCATCACCATCCCGCCCCCCACCGCCAACGGGCCGCCGCACGTCGGGCATCTGTCCGGCCCCTACCTCGCCTCCGACATCGCCGCCCGTGCCGCCAAGGCCCGCGGCGAGGAGGTGCTCGTCGTCGCCGGCGTCGATGTCGGCCAGAACTTCATCGCCACCATGGCCGAGGTCCGGGGCGTGGACGTCGACGGGATGA
>WNFC01005567.1_pt1 | contig 13818 bp, 9 predicted proteins | sample 5400541 | NCBI WGS metagenome assembly WNFC01 (sample SAMN13153342, study PRJNA577476) | soil metagenome | isolation source: 120 cm saprolite under Douglas fir tree site 2 hole 2 replicate 1 | place: USA:California | collected 2015-04-18
CCGGCGAAGCCCGGGCGCTACATGATCCTGGCGAAGGCGAGCAACGCCATCGGCCAGACCCAGGCCGAGACGCTGATCTTCAACCCCGCCGGCTACCACAACAATTTGATGCGTCCGCTGACCGTCACCGTCGCATAAGGGAGCGTCATGCTGCGAAACCTGATGATCGCCGCTTCGGTCGCGTGCGCGGCGGCGGCCCAGACGGCGGCCCATGGCGAGGAACCAGCGGTACCGCTCAAGGACGCGCCGGGGCACGAACTCGTCGAGGGCAATTGCGCCGCCTGCCACAGCCTCGACTACATCCGCACCAATTCGCCCTTCATGACGGCGAAGATGTGGGAGGCGGAGGTGACCAAGATGATCGCCACCTTCGGCGCACCGATCGATCCACCCGACGCCAAGACCATCATCGACTATCTCGCGCGCAATTACGGCAGCCCGTGACGATCGAATAACCGCCTCCCTTGCGCACGCCGCAGCGATCGCTCGCTTTTCATTTCCCGTTAAGCCGATCCTGCTAAACCCTAGGGCATAGCGCCAATAGGGTTTGCGGATGAGTCGGCACATCGCCATCGTCACCCCTGTCTTCGACGATTGGGAATCGTTCACCGCGCTCATCGCCGAGATCGCGGAGCGATTCGACGGCAGCGGCATCGCGTTCCATGTGCTCGCGGTCGATGACGGATCGAGCGCGCCGTTCGACCTTGCCGGCATCGCCGCGCCGGCGGGGAGCTGTATCGCCGACATCGAAATCGTCGGACTCGCGCTCAATCTCGGGCATCAGCGCGCCATCGCCACCGGACTGTGCGCCGCCGTCGATCGCCACGACGTCGAGGCCGTCATCGTCATGGACAGCGACGGCGAGGACCGGCCGGTCGATATCGCCAAGCTCCTGGCGGCCGCCGAGCGTCAGCCCGGCCAGGTGGTCCTCGCGCATCGCGCCAAGCGCTCGGAGACGCGCGTTTTCCGCTTCTGGTACGCGGTCTACAAGCTGCTGTTCCGCGCGCTGACCGGTCGCGTCATCAGCTTCGGCAATTACGCGCTGCTGCCGATGCGGGCGGTCCGTCGCCTGGTGCACATGCCCGAGCTCTGGAACAATCTTGCCGCGGCCATCATGCGGTCGCGCCTGCCCTATATCACCGTGCCGACCGAGCGCGGCACGCGCTATGCCGGGCGCTCGAGCATGAATCTGGTCGCTCTCGTCGTGCATGGACTGAGCGCCATGTCCGTCTATACCGATATGATTTTCGTGCGCGTGCTGATCGCGGCCGGCACGCTCGGCGCCGTCTCGGTGCTGGGGATCATCGGCGTCACCCTGATCCGCTTCGCGACGGACCTCGCGATTCCCGGCTGGGCCACGGCGGTGGTCGGCGATCTCTTCATCATCCTGCTGCAGACGGTGGTGATCGTCATCGCCACCAGCCTGATGATGCTGGCGGGCCGCAGCAATCGCCCGATCATCCCCATCGTCGATGCCTGGCCCTTTGTCGCCGGGCGCCAGAGCGTCGACCGCGGTCGTGCCGCCGCATCTCCGCGGTGGCGTGCGCAGCGATGAGCTCGCGCTATGTCGGCGGCGAGCTCGAGCTGTTTGCCAGGGCGAGTCATTGGAAGCGCTATGTCGGCCGTGTCCTCGAGCCGTTCATCGGCGCTCGCGTTCTCGAAGTGGGCGCCGGCATCGGCGGCAATATCAGCCACGTCGCGAGCCGCGCGGTACGCGAATGGACCAGCCTCGAGCCCGACCCGGAGCAGGCGCGCCGCATCACCGAGCGCGTGGCCGCGGGCGAGCTGCCGCCGTGCCGGGTGATCGCGGGAACGCTGGACAGCGTCGGGGCGACCGCGCTCTTCGACACCATTCTCTACATCGACGTGCTCGAGCATATCGCCGAGGATCGCGCGGAGCTGGCCCGCGCGGCGCGCCATCTGGCCAATGCCGGGAACCTGGTCGTGCTCGCTCCGGCGCATCAGTTCCTGTTCAGCCCGTTCGACGCCGCGATCGGCCACCGTCGCCGCTATAGCGCCGCCAGCCTGGCGGGGCTCGCTCCGCCCGGCTGCCGACTCCGCCGCAGCCTGATGCTGGACTCGGCGGGCTTCTTCGCCTCGCTCGCCAATCGGCTGCTGCTCGCCGCCGCGCTGCCGACCCCGCGGCAGATCGCCTTCTGGGACAAGGTCCTCATCCCGATCTCGCGCGTGCTCGACCGCATCACCTTTCACCGCTTCGGCAAGACCGTGGTGACGGTATGGCGACGCCCGGCGTAGCCCGGTCGCCCCAGCCGCTGCCGCAGGGACGCGTCAACGGCTTGCTCGCCGTTGCCGTGGCTGTCGTCGCGCTGGGCTATTTCGGTCTCGTCGTCTCCTTTTTCCCCAACCCGCACGGCAGGCTCGGCCACGATTACGAGTATTTCCTGCCGTTGCTCCTGGCGGGGAAATACTGGATCGCCGAGAACGGATTCCTCGCCGTGCCGCGCTTCACGCCGGCTTTCTGCGGCGGGCTGCCGTTGCTCGCCAATCCCCAGTCGCTCTTCTACTCGCTGCCGCAGATGCTGTCGCTGGTCCTGGACCTCGTGACGAGCGTGCTCGTCACGACGCTCGTTTCCGCCGCGCTCGGCGGCATGGGCACGTTCATGCTGATGCGCAGGCGCTTCGCTGCTTCCGCGGAAGCGGCGGTCCTTGCCGCCGTCATCTTCCTGTGCAACGGCTTCGTCCTGCATCGCATGGTGATCGGCCACGTCACCTACCATGTCGTGGGGCTGGTGCCGCTGCTCTGCCACGTGCTGCTGACGCCGCTGCCGCGCGCGTCGCCCGCTCGCTATCAGCGTGCCGCCGGCCCGATCGCGACAGCCGCCGCCATGCTGGCCTATGTCACCTATGCCGGCGCAGCGAACATCCTCGTGCCGCTGGCCATCGCCGTCGCCGTCATCTGGCTGCTCCACGCTCTCGTCCGCGGGCCGGTCGCTTCATTCTGGTGGCTCGGCGCCGGCGCCGCGTTGATTGCCGCCGCGGTATCGGCGGCCAAGCTCGCTCCGGCGGTGGCGTTCCTGGCGCAGTTCCCGCGGCCCTACGGCGTGCTGATCTTCGACAACCCGGTGGCCTTGCTGTTGGGGCTGTTCCTGGGCCTGTTCCTGCCGTCGCAGCTGCCCGACCGGCTGGTTTTCGTCCTGCGCCACGAAATGGAGCTGGGGGTCGGCCTTGTGCCGCTGTTCTTCATTATCGGCGGCATGCTGGTCGCCATCCGCCGCCATCGCCCGATGCGGTGGTTGCTGCGGCTCGATCGGCGCCGCGCCGCGCTTCTCGCCGCGCTGGCCCTGCTGTTGGCGTTGCCGCTATGGCTGAACTATGGCGACGCCGAGCACGCTGCCCTGCTCAAGTCGCTTCCCTATATCGGCGACAACGTCATCCTGGTCCGCTGGTTCTTCATCTACCTGCTGCCCTTGGCGCTGGCGGCAGGGCTTCTGCTGGATGCGATGTTCGCGCCCGCGCAACGCAGCACGGTCGCGCTGGCGGGCATTGCGCTCACGGCGCTCACCGCGATCGTCTTCGAGAACCGCGCCTACTACGACGCGCAGCCTTACGCACCCCAGACCATCCTCGCCGCCGATCAAAGGCTGCACGCGACCGGCGCGGCGCCGCCGATCACGCGCATCGCGTCAACCGTGCAAGGGCGCAGCAACGACGGCATGGCGAGCGGCGCGTCCGGCATTCCCTGCTACGAGCCGATTTTCGGCTATCGGCTCGAGACGTTCCCGCCCGGATTGGAGGCCGGTCCGATCCTGTCCGGAACGCGCGACGCGCGGCACCTGCGAAATCCGGCTTGCTATATTTATGGCCGCGCCAACGGTTGCGCGCCAGGCGACACGTTCAGCGCGGCGCAGCGTCAGGAGGAAGCGTCCTTTGCCGCCTACCAGCGCTTCGACTACGTGCTGCCGCTGTGGCAGCGATGGGCGGACGGCGCGTCCATCGCCGGCATTGCCATGATCATGATAGGCTTCGCTCTGGCATGGCGTGGGCGCGCGCGGCAGGGCCAGGTGACCAACGACGGACGAGCCTCATGAGCCTTACCAGGAGACGGGTACTCGTGACGGGGGGCGCGGGCTTTTTGGGCTCGCATCTCTGCGAGCGGCTCTTGGCGCAAGGCCACGACGTGCTGTGCGTCGACAACTACTTCACCGGGCGCAGGGACAACATCGCGCATCTGCTGCCCGACCCGAATTTCGAGGCGATGCGGCACGACGTGTGCTTCCCGCTCTATGTCGAGGTCGACGAGATCTACAACCTCGCCTGTCCGGCCTCGCCGATCCACTACCAGTTCGACCCGGTGCAGACGACCAAGACCAGCGTCTCCGGCGCCATCAACATGCTGGGCCTCGCCAAGCGCGTGCACGCGCGCATCTTCCAGGCCTCGACCTCCGAGATCTACGGCGACCCGACCGTCCATCCGCAGCGCGAGGATTACCGCGGCAACGTCAACCCGATCGGGCCGCGCGCCTGCTACGACGAGGGCAAGCGCTGCGCCGAGACGCTGTTCTTCGACTACCACCGCCAGCACAAGCTGCAGATCCGCGTCGCCCGCATCTTCAACACCTACGGGCCGCGCATGCATCCCAATGACGGGCGCGTGGTATCGAACTTCATCGTCCAGGCGCTCAAGGGCGAGCCCATCACCATCTACGGCGAGGGCACGCAGACGCGCGCCTTCTGCTATGTCGACGACCTCATCGAGGGCTTCGTGCGGCTGATGGCGGCGCCCGACGACGTCACCGGGCCCATCAACCTCGGCAACCCGGTCGAGACCACGGTGGGCGCGCTCGCCGAGAAGATCATCGCCCTGATCGGCTCGCGCTCCCAGATCGAGCGGCGGCCGCTGCCCGTCGACGATCCCGTGCAGCGCTGCCCCGACATCAGCCGTGCGCGCGACCTGCTCAACTGGGAGCCGCGCGTGCCGCTGGACACCGGCCTCGAGCGCACCATCGCCTATTTCGACCGCCTGCTCGCCGGCGATGGCGAAAAGAAGAGCGAAGTGCTGCGGCTGCGCGCCTGAGCGCACAAACGGTAACAAGGCTGTGAGAGGGGCCCGCAAGGGCCCCTCGCTTTATGTGCACCCGGCCCCGCCACCGGATATAGTCAGCCCCAATGTACAAAGCCGGCTTGCCGCGAGACGAGCGGCTGCCCCCTCATGCTTCGAGACGCGCCCGAGGGGGCGCTCCTCGGCATGAGGACAAGTTCTCTGCCTCGTCCTGAGGAGGCGCAAAAGCGCCGTCTCGAAGGACGCGTGAGGACGGGCCTCGGTCTCAGCGGGAGGCGGCTTCGATGCCTGGGGACTCTGGCGTGGATCGTCGCGCGGTCGTGCCAATGGACGGGCCGGTCCTCGTCTTTGGCGGCCCTTACAGCAATCTTGAGGCGACGCAGGCGGTGCTGGCGGCGGCGGCGGCGCGCGGCATCCCGCCGCGGCGCATCGTCTGCACCGGCGACATCGTCGCCTATGGCGCCGACGCCGCGGCGACGCTGGCGGCAGTGCGCGCCGCCGGCATCTGGGCGGTGATGGGCAATTGCGAGGAGTCGCTCGGCAGCGGCGCCGGGGATTGCGGCTGCGGCTATGCCGAGGGCAGCGCCTGCGACCGCCTGGCCGTCGAATGGTACGCCCATGCCGAACGCCGCCTCGATGGCGACGCGCGGCGCTGGATGGCCGCGCTGCCGCGCCGCCTCGACATCGAGCTTGCTGGCCGCCGCCTCGGCGTGATCCACGGCGGCGTGCGACAGATCAACCGCTTCATCTTCGCCTCGACTCCCGCTGCGGTGAAGCGCGAAGACCTTGCCGCGGCCGGTTGCGACGGCGTCATCGCCGGCCATTGCGGCATCCCCTTCACTCAGATCATCGACGGCAAGCTCTGGCACAATGCCGGCGCCATCGGCATGCCCGCCAATGACGGCACGCCTGCGACCTGGTTCAGCATCCTGACGCCGCGCGCCGACGGCATCGCGATCGCCCATCATGCGCTCGCCTATGACCACCGCGCGGCCGCCGCCAAGATGCGCGCGGCGCGGCTCCCGGAAGGCTATGCCGGCGCGCTCGAGAGCGGGCTGTGGCCGAGTTTGGATGTGCTGCCGGCGGCCGAGCTCGACGCCCGCGGCGCGGCGCTGCGGCCTGGCGGCGTGCTGTGGCGCGGCGCGTCGACCGGCGATCGCGGCGAAACTTGGCCGGCGCCGGCCGGGCGCGCGCCGGCGCGGCCACTCGACCCGCGCAAGTTCCGCGACGCCGCGGTCACCGCAAAGGGCGAGCGCCGCGCCGTGGTGGCGCTCGGCGGGCTCACGACGCTGTGGTTCAACACCGGCACCCTCTGCAACATCGCCTGCGAGCATTGCTACATCGAATCGAGCCCGCGCAACGATCGGCTCTCCTATCTCTCGCTGGCGGAGATGCAGGGCTATCTCGACGAGATCGCGCGCGACCGCCTGCCGACCGAGGAGATCGGCTTCACCGGCGGCGAGCCCTTCATGAACCCAGACATGCTCGCCATGCTCGAGACGTGCCTCGCACGCGGCTTCCGCGTGCTGGTGCTGACCAACGCCATGCGGCCGATGCAGCGCTTGCAGGGTAAGCTCCTCGACCTGCAGCGGCGGCTCGGGCAGCGGCTCACCTTGCGCGTCTCGCTCGACCACTACACGCGCGAGCTGCACGAGGAGGAGCGCGGGCCGGGCACCTGGCAGCCGACGCTCGACGGGCTCAAATGGCTGGCCGGCAACGGCTTCACCGTTGCCGTGGCGGGCCGCATGCTGTGGGGCGAGCCCGACTGCGCCATGCGGCAAGGCTATGCGCAGTTCTTCGCCGAGCACGACATCGCCATCGGCGCCGAGGACCGCGGCAAGCTCGTCATCTTCCCGGAGATGGACGCGGTCGCCGACGTGCCCGAGATCACCGACGCCTGCTGGGATATCCTGCATGTAGCGCCGCAATCGGTGATGTGCGCCAGCTCGCGCATGGTGGTGAAGCGCAAGGGCGCGGCGCGGCCGAGCGTCGTCGCCTGCACGCTGCTCCCTTACGATGAGGCCTTCGAGCTCGGGCCGACGCTGGCGGAGGCGTCACGCGCGGTGGCGCTCAATCACCCGCACTGCGCCAAGTTCTGCGTGCTCGGCGGCGCCTCGTGCAGCCGGGCTTGACGCCTACTCCGCCGCCACCTTGGGCAACGCCGCGAGCGCCTTCTCGAGGGCCACCTCGTCATATGCGCGGTCCTCGAGCTTGCCGGCGAAGTAGTCGATATAGGCCTGCATGTCGAAATGGCCGTGGCCGCTGAGATTGAAGAGGATGGTGCGAGACACGCCTTCCTCCTTGCAGCGCAAGGCCTCGTCGATCGCGCCGCGCACGGCGTGATTGGCCTCGGGTGCCGGCAGGATGCCCTCGGTCCGCGCGAACTGCACCCCGGCATCGAAGCACTTGGTTTGCGTGTAGGCGCGCGATTCGATGAGGCCGAGCTCCTGCACCAGGCTCACGAGCGGCGCCATGCCGTGATAGCGCAGACCGCCGGCATGGAAGCCCGGCGGCACGAAGGCCGAGCCCAGCGTGTGCATCTTGACGAGGGGCGTCAGATGGCCGGTGTCGCCGAAATCATAGGCGTACTTGCCGCGCGTCAGGCTGGGGCATGCCGAAGGCTCGCAGGCGATGACGCGCACCTTGCTGCCGCCGCGCAGCTCGACGCCGATGAAGGGGAAGGCGATGCCGGCGAAATTGCTGCCGCCGCCGGTGCAGCCGATAATGATGTCGGGATAGTCGCCGGCCATCTCGAGCTGCGCCATCGCCTCCTGGCCGATGACGGTCTGGTGCATCAGCACATGGTTGAGCACGCTGCCGAGGGAATACTTGGTGTCGGGGTTCTGCGCGGCAATCTCGACCGCCTCGCTGATGGCGATGCCGAGGCTGCCGGTCGAATCCGGGTGCTCCTCGAGGATGCGCCGACCGGCCCTGGTCTCGCTGCTCGGGCTGGCCACGCATTGCGCGCCCCACGTCTCCATCAGCGCCTTGCGGTAGGGCTTCTGCTGGAAGCTGACCTTGACCATGTAGACGCGGACCTCGAGGCCGAACAGCGCGCCGGCGAAGGCGAGGGCGGAGCCCCACTGGCCGGCGCCGGTCTCGGTGGTGAGCCGCTTGACGCCCGCTTCCTTGTTGTAGAAGGCCTGGGCCACGGCGGTGTTGGGCTTGTGGCTGCCGGCCGGGCTCACGCCTTCGTATTTGTAATAGATCTTGGCGGGCGTATCGAGCGCCTGCTCCAGCCGCCGCGCGCGGTAGAGCGGCGAAGGCCGCCATTGCCGATAGATCTGCCGCACCGGCTCGGGGATCTCGATGTGCCGCTCGGCCGAGACCTCCTGCAGGATGAGCGCCATCGGGAAGAGCGGCTCGAGATCCTCGGGGCCGATGGGCCGCAACGTGCCGGGGTGCAGCACCGGATCGGGCGGCCGCGGCAGGTCGGCGACGATGTTGTACCAATCCTTCGACAGCCGGCTCTCGTCGAGCAGGTACTTGACCGTGTCGGACATGATTTCCTCCCTGATGCGGCGCTTCTTCTGATTATTGTCAGGCATTCTAGGCGCCCGCCTCCGACCCGACAATGGCGGCGGGTAGAGCCTCGACAGGCGCGCGCCTTAAAGGTCGGACCCGGACGCATGCGGTCGACACTCCCGATCGTCTTCCGTGGGCTTGGCCCGGACAAGCCCGCGGATACACAGCGACGGCGCCTTCAGGGTCGCGTCAGAACGCGCGCCCCTTTTTCGGCTTGGGCCGTTCGTCGTCGTAGCCGGGCACGCCGGCGGCGACGAGCGTCTTCCACTGCCGCTTGGCCAGCGCCGCGGCGTCGAAATCCTCGATCAGCTCGCGGAACAGGCGGTGCCAGTTGATCTCGGCCTTCAGATGCATGAAGACCGAGCCGAGCCCAATCGCGGCCCGGTCCATGAACACGAACTCGCGCGGCGGCGTGACCCCGCCGAGGCGGCGGATCTCGCGATGCACCTCCTCGACGACGTCGCGGCCGTTGGCGCCTTCCTGCTCCTGGATGCGGCGCTTGCGGTCGTCGAGCAGCGGCGCGTAGAGGAAATTCGCCCAGCGGTTCAGCACCGCGATCATCTCGCGCGACAGGTTGCGGAAGCCCCAGCTCTCGTAAGCCTGGACGGCGAGCGCCGGATCGTCGCGATCGAGCGCGTGGTAGAGGTCGATCACGCCCCGGACGAAGGCCGGCGGGAAGATGCGGACGCAGCCGAAATCGAGCAGGTTGATGCCGCCGTCGCGCCGCACGGTGTAGTTGCCGAGATGCGGGTCGCCATGGATGACGCCGTAGTAGTAGAACGGCACGTACCAGGCGCGGAACATGTGGCGGGCGATCGCGTTGCGCTGCGCCGCCGGGGCCCTCACCGCCTCGAGGAAGGGCGCGCCCTGGAGCCAGGTCATGGTCAGGAGCCGGTTCGTCGACAGCTCGGCGATGGGCTCGGGGACGGCAACGTCCGGCTCCGCGGCGAGCATGAGGCGGTAGAGGCGGATATGCGCCGCCTCGCGCTTGTAGTCGAGCTCCTCGCGCAGCCGCTCGGCGATCTCGGTGTGGATCTCGTCGGTGGTGATGGCGCGGTCGTAGCGCTCGTAGATCGACATCACCAGCTTGAGCTGGCTCAGATCGGCTTCGACCGCCGAGGCCATCTCGGGATATTGCAGCTTGCAGGCGAGCTGCCGCCCGTCGAGTGCCACGGCGCGATGCACTTGGCCGAGCGAGGCGGCGCGGGCCGCCTCGCGCTCGAAGCTCCTGAACCTCGCCTGCCAGTCGGGACCGAGCTCGCTCGCCATGCGCCGGCGCACGAAGGGCCACCCCATCGGCGGCGCATTGGCCTGGAGCGAGGCGAGTTCGCCCGCGTATTCCTTGGGCAGCGCCTCGGGAATGGTGGCGAGGAGCTGCGCCACCTTCATCAGCGGCCCCTTGATGCCGCCCAGCGCCGCCTTGAGATCGGCGGCATGCTGCGTGCGGTCGAGCGGCAAGCCGAGATAGCGCGCGCCGGCGAGCCGCGCCGCCAGCCCGCCCATGGCCGTCGACACGCGCGCATAGCGCCGCACGCGCCCGGGAAAATTGTCGCCGTCCCCCTCGGCCATTGTCAGAGCGCGCGCGGCAACCCTCTCCCCTTGGGGAGAGGGGGATGGTCGTGCGTCACGGTCACTGGCCTCAGCCCATCTTCTCGAGGTCGTCGATGAAGCCGGAGATGACCGAGAGCCCCTTCCTCCAGAAGTCCGGGTCGGAGGCGTCGAGCCCGAACGGCGCCAGCAGGTCGCGGTGGCGGCGCGTACCGCCGGCGCTGAGCATGTCGAGATATTTCTCGGCAAAGCCGGGCACCGCGCCCTGGTAGACGGCGTAGAGCGAATTCACCAGGCAATCGCCGAAGGCATAGGCATAGACGTAGAAAGGCGTATGGATGAAATGCGGGATATAGGTCCAGTAGTACTGGTACTCGTCCTCGAAGACGATCGCGGGCCCGAGGCTCTCCGCCTGCACCGCCATCCAGATCGCGCCGATGCGGTCGGGCGTCAGCTCGCCCCGGCGCCGCTCGTCATGGATGCGGCGCTCGAACTCGACGAAGGCGATCTGGCGGACGACGGTGTTGAGCATGTCCTCGACCTTGGACGCCAGCATGGTCTTGCGCCGTTGCGGCTCCTTCTCCGCTTTGAGCATTGCCCGGAAGGTGAGCATCTCGCCGAACACCGAGGCGGTCTCGGCGAGCGTGAGCGGTGTGTCGGCCATGAGCGCGCCCTGCGGCGCCGCCAGCACCTGATGCACGCCGTGGCCCAGCTCATGCGCCAGCGTCATGACGTCGCGCGTCTTGCCCTGGTAGTTCAGCAGCAGATAGGGATGCGCGCTCGGCACCGTCGGATGGGCGAACGCGCCCGGCGACTTGCCCGGCCGCACCGGCGCGTCGATCCAGGGCTTCTCGAAGAAACGGCGGCCGACCGCGGCCAGCTCCGGCGAGAAGGCGCCGTAAGCCTCCAGCACGGTGCGCTCGGCCTCGGGCCAGGGAATGAGCCGGTCCTCCTGCTCGGGCAGCGGCGCGTTGCGGTCCCAATAGGGCAGCTTGTCGACGCCGAACCACTTGGCCTTGAGTCGGTAATAGCGGTGCGAGAGCGTGGGATAGGCCGAGCGCACCGCGGAGATGAGTGCGTCCACCACCTCGTCCTCGACGAAATTGCCGAGGTTGCGCGAGGAGATCGGTCGCTTGAAGCCGCGCCAGCGGTCTTCGATCTCCTTGTCCTTGGCCAGCGTGTTGGTGATGAGAGCGAAGAGACGGACGTTGCGGCCGAACACGTCGCCCAACGCCTTGGCGGCGCGCTTGCGCTTGTCCGGATCGCGGTCGGAGAGGAGATGCAACGCCTCGGCGCTGGTGACCTCCTTGCCGTCGATGGGGAAGCGCAGGCCTGCTCCCGTCTCGTCGAAGAGGCGCGTCCAGGCGGCGCGGCCGGCGACGTATTTTTCGTGCAGAAGCTTCTCGATCTCGTCGCTCAGCTGATGCGGGCGGAAGGCGCGCGTGTCGCGCAGCCAGGGCGCATAATGCGCGAGCTCGCGGCTCTTGAGCTTCTCGGCGAGCGCGGCGTCGTCGAGCCGGTTGATCTCCAGCGTGAAGAACAGCAGCACGGTGGAAATGGCGTTGACGCGCTCCTGCATGTTCTGGAAGAAGCGGCCGTTCTCGGCATCGCTCATGTCGCCGGCATAGATCAGCGACGCGTAGCTCATGATGCGCCCGAGCGTGTCCTGCAGCCGCTCATAGGCGGCGATCGCGGCGCCGAGCGCGGCGCCGCTCAGATCGGCGAGCTTGCGCTCGTAGCGCTCGCGGAAGGCGGCGACCTCGCTCTCGCTGCGCTCGAGATCGCGCTTCAGCGCGGCGCTGTCGCGCCCGGGATAGAGATCGCTCAGATCCCATTGCGGCAGCGGGCCGAGCACAGCGGCCTCGGCCGCCGCAGGGGTGGGTATCTTTTCCTTGGGGCGCGACGCCATCGCTTGCTCCTTGTCAGTCGCCCCTGCATATAGGCGTGCCGGAAAACCACGCCAAGCGCCGCGGCTATTCCGCGCGGGCGCCAAACGCCGTAAAAGGCTGGCCAAAGAGCCTCCGCGCCAAGCGCAGGGTCCCGGGGAGGGAGCGCATGGATTACCACACCTGCCCGAACCTCGCTGCCATGTTCTTCGAGTGGGCGGCGCGGCGCGGCGATCGGCCCTTCCTGTGGGCGAAGCGCGACGGCGCCTACCGGCCGATCAGCTGGCGCGACGCCGAGCGGCAGGTGAGGGCGATGGCGCGCGGCCTGCGCGCCCTCGGCATCCGGCGCGGCGACCGCGTCGGGCTGGTCGCCGAGAACCGGCCGGAATGGACGATCGCCGACATCGCCATCATGGCGGCAGGTGCGGTCACCGTCCCCGCCTACACCACACATGGCGTCGACGATTTTCGCCACCTGCTCGCCAACAGCGGCGCGCGCGCGGTCATCGTCTCGACCGCGGCGCTGGCGCATCGCGTCATGCCCGCCGCCGACCAGGTCTCGACCATCGCCAGCATCATCAGCATCGAGCCGCTCACCGGTCAGCTCTCGCATGCCGAGGGCTATCTCTGGGACGATGTTATGGCGCGCGGCGCGGAGCTGGCGGACGACGTCTCGTCCTGGGTCGCGGCGATCGGCCGCGACGATGTCGCTTGCCTCATCTACACCTCCGGCACCGGCGGGGTGCCCAAGGGCGTGATGACCACGCACGCCAACATCCTCGCCAATTGCTACGGCGCCTTCCGCCTGCTCGAGACCATCGGCCTCGGCGACGAGGTGTTCCTGTGCTTCCTGCCGCTGTCGCATTCCTACGAGCACACGGCGGGGATGATGTTCCCTATCTCCTTGGGCGCCGAGATCTATTTCGCCGAAGGCGCCGAGACGCTCGCCGCCAATATGCAGGAGGCGCGCCCGACCATCATGACCGCGGTGCCGCGCCTCTACGAGACGATGCATCAGCGTATCCTCTTGGGGGTCGAGCGCCAGGGTGGCTGGCGCGCCAAGCTGTTCCGCCGCGCCGTGGCGCTCGGCGCCAAGCGCTACGACGATCCGGCCAGCCTCGCCTTCGGCGAGCGGCTCCTCGACGGGCTGCTCGACTTGTTGGTTCGCCGCAAGGTGAGCGCGCGCTTCGGCGGGCGGCTCAAGGCGATGGTATCGGGCGGCGCGCCGCTGACGCCGGAGATCGGCGTCTTCTTTCTCGCGCTCGGCGTGCCACTGCTGCAGGGCTACGGCCAGACCGAGGCCTCGCCGGTGGTGAGCGCCAACCCGCCCAAGCGCATCAAGATCGACACGGTCGGGCCGGCGCTCGACGGCGTCCAGGTGCGGATCGCCGATGACGGCGAGATCCTCGTGCGCGGCGCTCTGGTCATGAAGGGCTATTGGAACGATCCCGAGGCGACCGCCCGCGCACTCGCCGATGGCTGGCTGCACACCGGCGATGTCGGCGTGCTCGACGAGGACGGCTACATCAAGATCACCGACCGCAAGCGCGACTTCATCAAGAACTCCGGCGGCGACATGGTCTCGCCGGCGCGCGTCGAGGGCTATCTCACCTTGCAGCCGGAGATCGGCCAGGCGATGGTGTTCGGCGACCGCCGGCCCTATCTCGTGGCCGTGATCGTGCCGAAGCCCGAATTCCTCGAGGCCTTCGCGCAACGCCGCGGCACCGTCCCGGCGGCTGCCGACCTCGCACATGATCCCGAGCTCAACAAGCTGATCGGCGCGGCGGTGGCGCGGGTCAATGCCGAGCTCTCGCCGGTCGAGCGCGTGCGCCGCTTCAT
>WNFC01006678.1_pt1 | contig 13818 bp, 13 predicted proteins | sample 5400541 | NCBI WGS metagenome assembly WNFC01 (sample SAMN13153342, study PRJNA577476) | soil metagenome | isolation source: 120 cm saprolite under Douglas fir tree site 2 hole 2 replicate 1 | place: USA:California | collected 2015-04-18
CGCGGGTGAATTCAGTTCCGGTCAGCTGCATCCCGTCTCCGGAGTCGCCGCAAAAGCGAATCGTGACGGTATCGATTTCCTCGCGCGGCTTGGCCGGCGGTGGTTGTTGAGCCTGTATGGCAGTGGGCTGCGGTTGCATCGAATCTCCTTGTTCCTCCGGCGCTAGACGGGGGCCGATGAATCATTTCTCCTCGGCGGTTGCCGTCGGAGATCCAATCGGATCTACCCGCGATGCCTGCCCGTTTTATCTGTCCTCATTCATAACCGGCGTGGCATCTGGTCGGCCATTATCCCATTGCTTGCGCGGGACTCCACTCCTCTTTCTTAGTCCGTTCAGTAGTGTCCCACAAGGGCTTGATAGGTGAGCTCCGTTACCTTGCCGGCGGTCAGTGCCCCCATGCCCTCCCGTCGGAAAATGTCGAACGGAAGGTCTATCACCGGACCTGAATTCCATAGACAAGGTTCCCGGTCGTCGAAGAAGAGCAACTGCAATCGATAAGATTGCGCGAGGACTTCCTCCGCCCAGCTGACGAGGCGCTTTCTCCCCTCGGCTCCGGTGTAAAGAGAGCACGCGCAGTCCCCCCAGCAAACCGATAGCAGCGCCGTCGAAGAAGAGGCGGCGAGCTTGAGATCGAGGCCGTGACGGGCTCCCATCGATGCGACGGCTCGCTGCCGATCCACGGGCGCCGGGGCGAAACCTCCCGGCTCAACCTTGGAAGCGATTGCCGCGAGCAGCCTGAAGCACATGCGCGCTTACCTCAGGGCCCCGAAGTGGACTTAAGACTCCGACCTGGAAAAGAGGAAGGCTCGGTCTCCGCGGTGAGAGACCGAGCCTTCATTCGACGGCCATTCGACGGTCGTGTCAGATTGGACGGACGTTCGATGCCTGAAGGCCCTTCGGCCCCTTGGTGACATCGAACTGGACCTTCTGACCTTCAGCGAGGCTGCGGAACCCCTCCGTTTGAATCGCGGTGTGATGACAGAACACATCTTCACCACCGCCATCCTGAGTAATGAACCCGTAGCCCTTCGCATCGTTGATGCTTATCCCCATGTGACAGACGGCAAAAAGCGTCGCCTGGTCTCCTGAGCGCCGACGGCCGGAGGCACTCCGGGTTCTAGTGGGCCTCGGTAGTCGATGTCCAGAACCAGATTCGCTTTTTTCGGATGGTCCGAACGCCTGTTCAGACTTCGAGCAACAATCGCTCGGGGCTCTCGACGCATTCTTTGATTCTGACCAGGAACTGCACCGCCTCGCGCCCATCGATCAGCCGGTGGTCGTAGCTCACCGAACGACCGGTCGCTCGACCACGTTGTGCATCCCGAGAATCGCGCTCTGCGGCGGGTTGAGAATCGGGGTGGAGAGCATCGATCCGAAAACGCCCCCGTTGGTGATGGTGAACGTTCCACCCTGGAGATCCTGCAGCGTCAGGCGATCCGAGCGCGCCTTGGCGGCAAGGTCGGCGACTTGCTGCTCGATTTCCGCCATGCTCAAGCGGTCCGCGTCGCGAATGACCGGGACGACCAGGCCGCGGCTTCCCGAGACCGCCACCCCGATGTCGTAGTAGTGCTTGAACACCACCTCGTCGCCGTCGATCTCCGCGTTCAGCTCAGGAAACGCGCGGAGCGCCTCGAGCGCGGCCCGGACGAAAAAGCTCATCAGGCCCAGCTTCACGCCGTACCGGGCCTGGAACTTCTCCTGGTAGGCCTTTCGCAGCGCCATCACCTCGCTCATGTCCACTTCATTGAAGGTGGTGAGAATGGCGGCATTGGACTGGGCTGCCAGGAGCCGCTCGGCGACCCGGCGGCGAAGCGGGCTCATCTTCACCCGCTCTTCGCGCTCCCCGGTGGCGCGCGGCGCTTTGGGCTCGATCCGCGCGGGGGCGGGCGCCCCAGGAACTGTGCGCGCGTCCAGAGCGTGAAGGGCATCGTCCTTGAGGATCCTTCCGCTTGGACCGCTTCCCCGAATCTTCGACGGGTCGAGCGCATTCTGCTCCACCACCCGGCGCGCCACCGGAGTCAGCTGCGTCGATCGACCCCCGTCGGTCGCGCGACCGCCATCGAGCGCCCGGCCGCCGTCGGAAGAGGTCGCGCTGGCCGGTGATTGACCCCCATCGGAAGAGGTCGCGCCAGTCGGCGATGGGGCGGGTCGAGCACCCTGAGCGGCGGGCGGAGTCGCTTGAGGAGTGGCCGCCGCGGCGGGTGATTTGGCAGGCGCCGCCGGAGTGCTGGCCGCCGAGGCCTGCTGGCCGCCGGGAGCAATGCTCCCGAGCACATCCCCGACCTTGACCCGATCGCCTTCCTGATGGGCGATCTGCATCAAGGATCCGCCCGCCGGCGAGGGGACGTCCACGGTGACCTTGTCCGTCTCGAGCACCACCAGCGGCTCGTCGGCTTTCACCGCATCGCCGACCTGCTTGTTCCACTTGCTGACGACTGCCTCGACGATCGATTCCCCCAGCTGCGGCACGGTGAGATCAATGGCCATTCGGTTTCCCCTCGAGTCAGACCTTCGTCCTGGTCAGAGCTTCGTCCACGATCAGCTTTTGCTCTAGCACGTGCGCTTCGTGGAATCCCGTGGCGGGGCTTGCGCTCTCGACCCGACCGACAAAACCGACGCGGGCCGGCTTGGCGACGCCCGGAAGACGGATCAGTTCCTCGAGCCGATTGGACATGTAGCGCCAGGCGCCCATGTTCCGCGGCTCCTCCTGCACCCAGAACAGCTCCTTGAGGTTGGGCATCCCCTTGAGCAGCTCTTGAATCTCACCCTCCGGCAGCGGGTAGAGCTGCTCCAGCCGCGCGATCCGGATGGTGGAATCGCCCCGCTCGGTCAAGGCTTGCTTCAAGTCGTAATAGACCTTGCCGCTGCACAGCAGCAGGCGTGAAACGGCCTTGGGATCCGCTTCGTCCGCGATCAGCCGCCGATACCCGCCATGCGTCAGATCCGCCAGGGGAGAGGCCACCTCGCTTCGCCGCAACAGGCTCTTCGGCCACATCACCACCAGCGGCTTTCGCCAGGAGCGGACAACCTGCCGGCGCAGGAGATGAAAGATCTGTGCCGCGGTGGTGGGGTAGCAAACCTGGATGTTGTCCTCGGCGGCCAGCTGCAGAAAACGCTCCAGCCGCGCGCTGGAGTGTTCCGGTCCCTGGCCTTCGTACCCGTGGGGCAGAAGCAGGGTCAGCCCGGAGAGGCGCTTCCACTTGTCCTCCGCGGCGGCGATGAACTGATCGATGATCACCTGCGCCTCGTTGGCGAAGTCGCCGAACTGCGCTTCCCAGGCGACCAGCGCGTCCGGATAGTCCAGGCTGTACCCGTACTCGAATCCGAGGCAACCCATCTCCGAAAGCGGGCTGTTGAAGACCAGGCAGTCCGCCTGCATCGGCGAGAGGTTCTCGAACCGATCGTGCCTGTTCCCGGTGCGCACGTCGAAGAGAACGGCGTGGCGGTGGCTGAACGTGCCTCGCTGGGTGTCCTGGCCGCTGAGCCGAACCGGGTAGCCTTCGGTCGCCAGGGTGGCATAAGCGAGCGCCTCGGCCGCGGCCCAATCGAGCGGCTGCTTTCCCTGGGCCATCGCCAGCTGGGTCTGGAGCAGGCGGGCGATTTTTGGATGGGGCGTAAAACCCTCGGGCACGGTGGAGAGCCGGGTCAACAGCTCGGAGAGCCTCTCCACCTCCACGCCGGTGACCACATCGGGGACGGAGCTGTCCGGACCTCCGCGGAAGTTCTTCCACAGGCCCTCGAGAAAGCTGGGCTCGCGCAGCTGGCTCTCTTTGCGCGCCAGCGCATACGCCTGCTCGAAGTCATTGCGAACTTTTTGTTGGATGCTCTCCGCGTCCTCGGGGGAAATCCGTCCGCGCCGGACCAGCTCCTCCGCGTAGAGCTGCCGCACGGTTGGATGGGCCCGGATGAGCTCGTACATCTTCGGCTGAGTAAAGGAGGGCTCATCCCCTTCGTTGTGTCCCCACCGCCGGAAGCAGACCAGATCCACCACCACGTCGCTGTGAAACTCCTGCCGGAACTCGGTGGCCAGCCGCATCACGTGGACGCAGGCCTCGGGATCGTCGGCGTTGACGTGGAAGATGGGGATGTCGAGCATCTGCGCTACCGCGGTGGAGTAGAGCGAGCTTTGATATTCCTGAGGCTCGGTGGTGAAGCCGATCTGGTTGTTGATGATCAGGTGCACCGTGCCGCCGATCTTATAGTTGGGCAGCTCGGCGAGGTTGAGCGTTTCCGCCACCACCCCCTGGCCGGCGAAGGAAGCATCTCCGTGAATCAAGAAGGCGACGCCGCGGCTGCGCCCCTCGTCCCGGATTCGATCCTGCTTCGCCCGCACCCGCCCGGTAACCACGGGGTTCACCGCCTCGAGGTGGCTCGGATTGAAGGCGAGGCTCAAATGAATCCTCTTCTCGTCCTGGGTGACGTAGTCGGAGGAGAAGCCGAGGTGATATTTCACGTCGCCCCGGTTGAGGTACGCGCTCGGGTCCCTCGGACCGTCGAACTCGCTGAAAATCTGACTGGGCGACTTTCCCAGCACGTTGGTGAGGACGTTCAGACGGCCGCGGTGGGCCATGCCGATCACCACTTCCTGCACCCCGAGCTTCCCGGAATCTTCGAGGAAGGTGTCGATCGTCGGAATCAGGCTCTCCGCGCCATCCAGGCTGAACCGCTTCGCGCCGACGTATTTGGTGTGCAGGAAGCTCTCAAAGGTGACCGCATAGGACAGCTTGGTGAGAATCCGCCGCTGCTCCTCCGGGGTCGGGTCGATGCGATTTTCGGTCGTCTCCATCCGGCTGAGCAGCCAGCGCCTTCGCCGGCTGTCCTGCACGTGCATGAATTCGACGCCGATGTGGTGACAGTACGTCCTTCGCAGGCGCGCCAGCAGATCCCGCAGCCGGACCTTCTCCTCCTCGAAAACCCCATTGGGGTCGACGAGCTGATCGAGCTCCGCCTCGGTGAAGTGGCTGTCGTTCACCATTCCCAGGTCGGCGATGTGGCCCAGGGACGGGCGCGGCCGGCCGAGTGGATCCAACTGGGCGAGCAGGTGACCGCGCAGCCTGAAGGCGTAGATCGTCTGGTCGACCCGGGCCTGCAACCGCATGTCCTCGATCGCCTCGGCAGGCGATGGCGCCGCCTCGATGGGCGATCGGCCCGCCACGGGAGGCGACGGCACAGGCAAGGCCCTGGGCGCCGGCCTGGAGGGACGGACCGGCGCGGTTGGGCCGTTCGCCGTCTTGCCGTTGGTGACCAACGGCCTGCCCTCGCGGCCATATTGCTCGAAGAAGGCGCGCCAGCTCTCATCGACGGAGGAGGGGTCCTCGAGAAAACGGGCGTAGAGGCCCTCGATGAAGTCGATGTTCGAACCGGAGAGAAATGAATCCTGTAGCTTCGACATGATTGAGGTTTACTTAATCCTTCAGCCGACGAAATGCTCCCAACGCGCGGAGGAGCGCGTCGGAAGCGAACGGATGTCATAAGCTCGACGCGAGCTAAACTGAATAGCGATTCGGCCAAGGAATGGTAAACCGCGGGTGCCAGGGGTACACGGGGAGGCCTCGCTCATGCTGCTCGATGGTAAGAAACTTCTCATCACCGGCGTTCTGACGCCGCAGTCGATCGCTTTCGCGGTCGCCGAGCTGGCCCAGGAGGAGGGCGCGGAGATCCTGCTCACCAGCTTCGGCCGCGGGATGTCCCTCACCGAGCGGAGCGCCCGCCGCCTCGACCCCGTGCCCGACGTGCTTGAGCTGGACGTCAGCAACGACTCCCATTTCCCCGCCCTCACCGAGAAGATCCAGAAGCGCTGGGGGATGGTGGACGGGGCGCTGCACGCGATCGCATACGCGCCGGAAGATGCGCTGGGCGGCAATTTTCTCAAGACGCCCTGGGAGAGCGTCCAGACGGCGTTCCGCATCAGTACTTTCAGTCTGAAGCAGCTGGCGGTGGCGATGATACCGTTGATGTCCCGCGGCGGGTCAATCCTCACTCTGGACTTCGACAACCGCGTCGCCTGGCCGACGTATGACTGGATGGGTGTGTGCAAAGCCGGGCTGGAGGCGACGGTGCGCTATCTCGCACGCGACCTGGGGCCGAAGAACATCCGGGTGAACGCGCTGGCGGCAGGTCCTCTGGCGACGATGGCCGCAAAGAGCATCCCCGGTTTCAAGACGCTCGAAAAAATCTGGGGCAAGCAGGCACCCCTCGGGTGGGGCTCGAAAGATCACCACACCCTGGTGGCGAGGTCCGCCTGCGCGCTTCTCTCCGACTGGTTTCCCGCCACCACCGGGGAAATGGTCCACGTCGACGGCGGCTACCATGCGGTTGGCGCGGCGCCGGTCGACATCGAAGCCGAGCTCGCGGAAGAGGAAGCGGCGAAGAAGAAGTAGCACCCGAACAGTTTGAGCTGACGGACGAGACAACGCGTACCGATTTGCACCGAAGTGATCGGTGCCTCGCGCTGTGTTTATTTCTACCACTCGACCAGAAGCAGGCCGCACTACTGGTTGTACCCGATCGGGTCGAGCGTGACGTTGCCGCGGTAAGCGTTCATCATTCGGAGCGATGTCGAGCCCACTGGAGTTGCTCAAGTCCGGCGCGCTGGAGCCTTTCCTCGCGTTGGCCTTCGCATCTCTTCTGATCCCGATCTGGGTGGCGGCGAGGTTTGGCGCAGCCGCCGCTCGCCTGTGCCTCTTTCTTTGGCCCGCGATCACCCTGGGAGCGCTGCTCCTCCTTCTCTATTTGTCGCGCGTGGTGCTGAGCTCGGTGGGATGGCCCGTGGCATCCGCGATTGGAATCGGCGCCTACGCCTGGATGCTGGTTCACCTCGCGGGGCTGACGGCCCCTAGGCTGCGCGGGAAATTTTATGCCGCCGCCGTGCTCATTCCGGGCACAGTGCTGACCACCGCCTGTCTTCTGGGTGTGCCGCTGGGCGCCGGGGCGTGGATCGCCTGGGGAGCGTGCGTCTCGGGGAGCGGGCGCGGGACCTGTCAGGCCTCGCTTGCTCTGGGGCTCGCCCCCTGGTTTCTGGCTGCCGGCGGACTCTTCTCCTCGGTTCGGCCGCGCAAGGAGACGGTTCGAATTCGACCAGACGCCGAGCGACCAAGTCGTCCGCAGCGCCTGTCCTTCGAGCGCAGGCGCGAGGTCCTTCCCAACCGCGGCGAGCCAGGCGTTCTCCGGGTGGCGCAGGTGACTGACCCGCACCTCGGCGGATTGTGGTCCGTCGCCCGCCTTCGCTCGATGCTCGAGCGGATCGCCGCCCGGGAGCCAGATCTGGTGCTCCTGACCGGAGATCTCTTGGCCCTGGAGGGGATGTTCTCGCCCGGCGCGCTGGCGCAGGCCCTCGCGCCCCTTCGCGATCGGCCAGGCACCTGTTTCGCGGCGCTGGGAAATCACGACCTCGACGCGCTCGGCGAAGTGCGAAGGGCGCTTTCGGCCAACGGCATCCGGCTGTTGGTGGATCAGAGGTGGCGCGTCCAGACGCGGGTCGGACCGGTCGAGGTCATCGGCATCGCCCAGCTTCGATCTCGCGATTTCGCCCAGCGACCGGAGCACGTAAGAAAAGTGCTCGCCCAGACCGCCGCGGCGGCGGGAGCGGCGATCGCCTACCGCATCTGCCTTTTGCACGACCCCTCTCGCTTCGCGGACATCGATCCGGATGCGCCCGGCGCGCCGGATCTCGTCCTCTCCGGACACGTGCACGGCGGACAGCTCGGCCTGGTCGCGCTGGGTCTTCCCTGGACGATCTTGACCGGGACGCGATGGCCCGACCACGGTCTGTGGGGCCTGGGGCGCTGCCGTCTCTACGCCCACCGCGGAACCGGGACCTTCGGGTTCCCGCTGCGGATCGGCGTCCCGGGCGAGGAGAGCGTGCTGGAGATAGAGGTGAAGGCTACCAGCTGAGAGCGTCGCCGGCGACGGTCGCTCCCAGCGAGACGAAGCCGATGTTGGCGTTCAGGATCAGCATGGTGCGGGCCTCGATGCCCACCTTGAACCGCTTCGACTGCCAGAGGTATCCGCCGAGGCCGAAAAAGTATCCCATGTCCCTCTCCGTCGAATGGAGGGTGTCGCCATTGAGGGTCGAGTGGACCAGCACGAACGCAAGCGCTACCCCAGCGCGCACGCGGATGCGCCACAGATCCAGCGCGGCGCCCGCCACGGCGTCCAGGGTCGACAGCGAATTGTTGGCCAGCGTTGGACCTCCCAACGCGGCGCCAAGGTCCACCTGGTCGGTGCTGCGAAGCAGGGAGTGGTAGTGGACGTCGAAGAAGGGCGAGAGGAAGTACTTCGTCCGGAACACCGCCCCAATCCCGAGCGCGATCCCGCCGTCGCGCTTTGAAACCTCGCCGCGCCGCGAGGGTCTGGGCAGGTACAAGCGATTGTATCCGGCGAAGAGATCGAGCTCGATCGCATACGGCTTTTCAGTTTCCAGGGCGAGCGCCGAACGCGGCGATCCGAGAAATGCGCCGAGCGCCATCGCCAGCCAAGCGATTTGAATGAACTGTACGACAATTCGGGCCCTCGCCGGTACGCAAATGTCGCGCACTACGCCGGCTCGGTCGACCGCGTGTGCCCTCACAGCGGCGGTCCAATCGGCGGCACGGTGCCCAAGGTCTGGTACCGGTGAAACAGAAGACCGGGTCGGCTGCTGAGCATTCCGTTCGGCCTGCCCGCGGTGAGGAACAGGTCCATGTAGTCCGCTTCGTCAATGCTCCAGTACACGACGCTGCGGCCCTCGTCTTGAAGCCCGCGGACCAGGTCGCTCATCGGCCCGCGCGTCCAGCGCGGCCCCCAGAAGTCGCAATTGGTGGAGCGCACGTCGGCGGGCTCCAACTCGACCAGGCAACGCGTCCCGGTCGGGGGCGGAGCCAGCGGGCGAAATGCGTCCAGAACGTCCTGCTCGCCGAGCCCGATCACGATGTCCAGCCGGCGGTTCCTCCGTCGGGCGTCGGCGTTGTACCTGGCCATGAGCGCAAGCGTTGGCGCCACGGCTTCCGGGACTTTGATGTCCAGCCACACGCCCGCCAGCGTCGTTTGCTCGACTACCGTCTGCAGCGCTTGGTCCAGCGTCGGAATCTGCTCGTTGTAGCGAAGGCGGCAAAGCGAGCGCGCATGGGCCAGCGTGAACTGATTCACTTCGCCGTGGCAGTAGACCCCGTTGTTCAACCGCGGCGAAAAACTGTCGTCGTGGAAGAGGATCGGAACCCCATCGGCGGTGAGCCTCACGTCGAGCTCCACGGCCGAGGCGCCGAAGATTTCGACCTGGCGAATGGTCTCGAGGCTGTTTTCGGAGAACCCGCAGTCGTCGATGGTCTGGCAGGCGCCGTGGTGAGCGACGATGTAGAATTTCTGCTCCGGATCGATCAGCGTGCGTTGATAGGTAAAGCTCGTCGTCTCGCCCGGCGAGCCAGAGCCAACCCCCACGGTGCCCCCGAGCGTTGCCGGCGGAAGGCTCGCCGGCTGCGGTCCCTGCGCGAGGCAGAGCGCGGCAGCCAGCTCCGGGGGCTGCACCTCCAGCCGGACGAGGCCGGTGTCCGCGGTCGCCGCGTAGCGCCAGTACCCTTCGAGCACCAGCCGCGAGCGATTTTCCAGGCACCCGCCGAGGAGGATCGCGTAGTTCGCATTGGCATCGCCGGCGAAGATCGAGAGCGTGTTGCGCACCGAGCGAACCGCGACCGTCGCCCCGAATCGCCTGCCCCCGCTGCTCACCGAGTACATTCCAGAAAGAAAGCGAAGCGCGTCAGGCGCCAGAGGTTGCGCATCGCGCAGCTGGCCGCCGTTGGCGAATTTGGGACGCGGCACCTCCTGGCGCACGTCGCATCTCGCCGCCGCCAGGGCGAGGATGCCGCAGAGAATTGGCGAGCACGCCGTCCTAGAACGCATATCCGGCGAAGAATCGGGGATGGGGCAGCTGCGCCCGCTGATCGGAGAAGGCGAGCCACAGCTCGTAGTTGGGAGAAGTCCGCAGCAATCCCAGGCCGTAGAAGATGATCCCGCCGTTGCGAAACATCGTCTCCACGGTGAGCATCAGGGCATCGCCCGCGTATCCTGCGCCGAGGCGGCGGACCGTTGTGAGATCGCCCAAGCGGGTGTGCTGGGTGAGGGTGTAGATGAGCTCGTACGAGAGGGTGAAGCGGGTGGATTCGAACGGCAGCCCCAGCGCAAGTCCGGGCTTGTTCAGCCAGCCCCAGCTCGTCGCGTCGAAGCCCTGCACACCGACGGCGCCATAGGAGAAGCCATGGTGATCGAACGCGCTGACCCACAGCATGCCGATCCGCGCGCTCCAGGCGATTCCAAGCTCGAATTCATTTTTCACCACGATTGCCGTAAGACGGGCATCCGCTGAAAAGCCCCAGGGAAGTCCGACCCGGAGCTGGGCGAGTACCTGAGGTACTTGTCGCGCTTCCGACTGCACTTCCTTTAAGGGCAGCACGTCCATCAAGGCCCCGACGCCGAGGCGAAATCGGAAGCGACCGGGCCCCTCGGGGTAGGTGAGAAATCCGCGCGGGGCGGCAACCGGGGCGATCGGTGCAGACGTCGTGGGCAGGCCCACCGGCGCCGGTTGAACCTCGGCGGTGATGGGCATGCCCGACCGCGCAGGTTGAACTTCGGCGGTGGCGGGCGGGCCTTCCGGCGCAGGTTGAATCTTGGCGGTGATGGACTTGCCTGCGGGTTGTACCTCGGCGGCACGCTCGGATTCGGGATCTCCGGCCCACGATGCGCTCGCCGCGAGTACCGTCAGCAAGGTCGTGGATATCCCCGCACGCCGCACGCGGGCAGTGTCTCATTTTGCGTTGGGGATTCCAGTTTGCTGGGCAAGCTTTGGCGCGATCTGCCGGTGGGCAAAAGGGGTCGCGTGAGAGCGCGTGTGGGGATTCACGGGTCAGAGAAAGCAGCTCAGTTCCGCGTGCGAGCCTTGCAATGGGGGCGGTGTTCTCGTCCGCGCCCCTCCTACGTCTTGTCGATCTGCCGATTGAGCTCCTCGAATTCGCCCGTCGTGAGGAGCGCGAGGCTGAGTCTCCGGTTCGTCCTCTCCATGACCTTGAGCACCTTCGTCGGCGTCCATTCGTCGGAAACCACAAGCAGAGCGTTCGAATCGGGTTCCCGAATGGGTAGAACCTTTAGCTGGGTTTGATCTGCGTAATTCAGCAGGGCGAGGGCATTGGGAGCGAACTCCGCCGCTAGAGCCTGCACTGACGGTCGCGATACGATTTGTGCCATTACAACGCTGGCACGAGCAGGACCGAGCATGGCCAGGTTCTCGTATACCTCTCGAATCATGGGTACCATCCGCTCGCTCTCAGGGGAGCGGTCCGCTTCGTTGATTCCAAAAAATTCAATCGAGCGATGGTTCTCGTCCGCCGAAATTTCCAATGGGGTGCCGCTCCCATCGTCGCAAATCACCACCGCGCGTGGTTCCAGATAGATAGTTATTCCGGCGACGAGGGCGTCTCCGGGCCGAACTGAGCCTTTGGAAGACTTGAGCTTCCAGGTGATTGCCCCCTGGACTTCAACAACGCGGAGCGAGACTAGTATCGGCTGGAATTCTATTTCGACAACGAAGAGGGGAACCATGTCGATGAACTCCTCGCGAAGTCCGCCGGTTGGCGGTCAACGCTGCCTTTCAAGCCAGGCCATATATGACCTCGCCCACTTTTCCCATGAACCAAATGCTTCGTTTGCGCGCAGTTGAGGGATGGACAGCTTTGCCTCGGCCCACATCGCCAGGCCGTCCCGAATCGAAGCCGAGGCGAGCTGCTGATCGCCTACGCGGGGCGCGGCCTGAGCCAACAAGAACACACTGCACATCCGCACCGAGAGCTGATGAGGGATCAGAAAGCTGTCTTTCGGCGTGCCGACGGGCGCGGCCGCCTCGACCAGCGCGATCGCCTTCTGTAGAAGACTGACGGCCTCCTGGACGCGGTCCGCAGAATACAGTCTACCGGCCTGGCCGTACAACCCCGACGCTCGCATCGTGTGCTGAAGGTCGAGGGCGAACTTGCGCCAGCGTGTCCAGAACGAGCGGGAATCGACCATCCGTCACTCACCTCGAACGCGAATGTGCCGCCCGCGCGATGAACCACCCAACGATCTCCTTGTTCTCGGGCGAGTAGCGTCAGCAACGCCGTGGATATCCCCGCGTGCTGCACACGGGAGTGTCGCATTTTGCGTTGAGGATTCCAGTTTGTCGGGCAAGCCTGGCGCAGCTCCGCGCGTGGGCACGCGGACTTGTGAGAGCGTATGTGAGCGTTGCGGAGTCAGATGAAGCGGCTCAGTTCCGTGTGAGCGCGGCGGTAACTGCGCGAAATACTCTAGAGACGGCCTTCTTGAACGAGGCGTTTCCTGATCGACGAGATGTGCGCCTCGGCATCGCGAAGCGCGTCCGGCGACGTGTGGACCGAGTAGTAGCCGAGGACGAGATCGTGCCGGTGCGGAACGGCCGAGCCGAGAACGAGCTCGGTACTGGTCACTGCTTCGAATTCGATCGCCCGGTTCGATGGCTCGAAAGCCGCGAGGTCCCCGCGCTGCAGCTCGTTTGGAACCGAGACGACGCCCGAGGCGATCGCGGTCCAGAGGATGGTGTGGCCCGCCGGAGGCTCGTAACGCCAGCGCTCGCCGGCCTTCAAGCGTACCGCGAGATAGTTGATCGGTGAGGGCGACTCGATGGCGCTCGATGCGGACCCATAGCTGCCGAGGAGGACGCGCGCCGGACCGTCGGCCGGCACATTTTCAGGGGCCTGGTAGATGCTGATCGTCGGGCCCAATTCGAGCTCGGGAGGCAAAGCGATCCAGAGCTGGAAGCCGCGCGTCCGCCCTGCTTTGTCGAGCCCGCCGCCGTGCCACATGCCACGTCCAGCCCGCATCCATTCGACGCCGCCGGCTGGTAGAGAGCCTCTGAGGTTGTCCGGGGTGATGTAGCTCACCGCGCCTTCCGCGACGTAGGTCAGGGTGGCGATACCCGAGTGGGGATGCAGGGCCGCGTCGACAGCAGGCCCCTCATGGTCGAAGAGGTCGAGAAACACGAACGGCTTCAGGATCCGGCCGAAGTCCGAGGGGCTCATCAAACGAGTGATGGCGCCTTCCGTCCGGCCACGGGTACGCTGCACGATCGCCCGCGCCAAGCGCGGACGCGGTGATTTGACTTGGTCAAGGGTCATTCGGGTTCCTCCAAAAATAGGTGTGAATCAGCGCCGTCGCAGCGCACTGGCCGGTCAGAAAGCGGTGGCGCGCGCCGCCTTCAAGGCCTCGGTCCACCAGAGCAGATCATCGATCAGCGCCCCGGCATTCGCCTCCAGCCCGGCAAGTCCCGCGTCGACATCGCCGCCCTTGTAATGAGCCCACAGGGTGGCCACGGGGATGTGGACCGAGGAGCGAACCGGGGCGAGCTGAACCTCGATCGCCGTTTCGCGGAGCTGCTGGACGGCGCGCGCGCCCATTACGGAACCGTGGCTCACGAAGGCAGCCGCCTTGCGATTCCACTCCGGATAGACCCAGTCAATGGCGTTCTTGAGCACCGCCGCGGGTCCGTAGTTGTATTCCGGGGTGACGAAGACGAAGCCATCGGACTGCGCGATCGCGGCGGTCCATTTCTTGACGACTTCGTGCTCGTAAGCCGGGCGACCCGGCAAGGCCGGCGGCACCGGTTGGTCGAAGAACGGCATCGGAAAGTCGCGCAGATCGAGCAGCCGCGCGTCGATGCCATCGCGATTCTTTAAGTGATTCAAAATCCACCGCGCGGGCTTTTCCGAGAAACGGCCCTCGCGTGTGCTTCCAATGATTACGGAAATGACGGTCATGTTTCTGCTCCTTGCGGTTCACCGAAAGAA